>Ga0114946_10000024_pt1 | contig 66289 bp, 46 predicted proteins | sample WalLakDeSediment_FD_88676 | JGI IMG/M metagenome (GOLD analysis project Ga0114946, IMG submission 88676) | Lake sediment microbial communities from Walker lake, Nevada to study Microbial Dark Matter (Phase II) - Walker Lake 11/02/13 Deep Sediment | ecosystem: Environmental > Aquatic >... | reverse complement strand
GAATCGGTGGACCGCTGACGATCACACCTGACAAACCCTCCGGATGTCTGAGACCATACTCGAGAACCATGAGCCCACCCATACTGTGTCCGTAAAGGAAAAGAGGTCCTTCCTTCTCGAGATCCCTGACGTGCGATATGAATCTCCCCAGATCCTCTCTGTAATCCGACCAGTCCATGATATGGCCACGCTGTCCCGGGGACTGTCCATGTCCCCGATGGTCGCACGCGTGAACCGCGTACCCTTGCTCGACCAAAGGCTGGACGAGTCCCGCGTACCTGCCACTGTGCTCTCCGTAGCCATGAACCAGAACCAACACGGCCCGAGTCTTTCGCGTCCCATGCCATTGCTGACAATACAACTCCAGTTCTCCAGCCCCAAGGCATTGGCTCTCTTCCCATTCCATTCGCTTCAACTCCCTCACCAGCTCACGACACAACTCATCCAACCTCGATCAGGCATTCTGCACTTCACATGAAGAGTTCGTGCCGAAGAATCATACCACCATCCTTGATCTTCTTCACTATGATCTTGTCGTCCACGTTGTTACAGTCTGAACTCCAGGCTTTAAAATCTGCCTGGTTCGTGAAATCCCAACGCACGACGAATTCCAGCTCGTCCGTTTTCATTTCACCGAGTCCCGCCTGTCCGAACCCCAAGAGCAGGAGGACAACCCCTGGCCAATTTCCGGATCTCACGGTGACTCCTTCCTCGTCTTGGTCTACAGTGGCCCTTTACGAAACCAGGGCAAACCCTGAGAATAGATTCAAGCATACCCGCTCTGGGACCGGAAGAAACGGCTATGAAAAACGAAAAGTGAACCGCCTTTCAAGGCACATCCGGGGCAATGATGTCACTCGATAGCTTCTTCTCACTCGTCAAGAAGGGCCTGACTTGCTTGGCAGGGCTCCTTGTTCTCTCACTCTTCTTGTTTCTGCTTTTCATCGGGCCCTGGCCTGTCTACAGAGACTGCAATTATCAGGATGCGCCATATTTCAAGGAGGCGTTGCGACGCATCGAGATGAACGCCGCCATGTCCGAGATCACGGAGGAGCCTGGACGACTTCGCGCGGCCTGGGCTGTTCGATGCATCACGCCGGCCATCGGAACGCCTATGGCCGGGTACTCGGAGCGTCCCCATGACAAACGATCCCAAGGTGTACGGGATGACCTGTACGTCAAAGCCCTGGTGCTGAGCGACGGGAGGGATACTGTGGCCTTGGTCGGAGCGGACATACTCATGACCACCTTGAACGTGGCAGAAGAGGTATGGGAAGAGGTGGGGCGACATATCCCTTTGGATCGCAACCACATTCTTTTCACCAGCAGCCATACCCATAACGGTCCGGGTGGATTCGCTCCAGGGCGTCTGGCTGAATATAGCCTGGGCAAGTACGATCCCGCTCTCTTTGCCCTGATCGCCGAGGCCATCTCCCAGGCCATTCTGGAAGCCTATGACCATCTCGCTCAGTCTGAATTGGCGTATGGCCACGTGGAGGCCTCCGAGCTGATCGTGAACAGGGTCCATGACGGGCCTGTCGATTCCCTCTTGCGCTTCATGGTCATCCGGAAGGAAACCGAAGAGACCTGTTTCGTGGTTCGATTCTCAGCACATCCCACCAACTTCAAGGAAGAGGACATGGATCTCTCGGCCGAGTATCCCGGGGAAGTATGCCGTTTCCTCCAAGAGAACACCGGCGCCCAGGCAATCTTCCTGGGGGGAGCCGTGGGCGCCATGGGACCTCGTCCCCCTGAAGCCGAGGACGTTTCCACGCGTATTCGTCTCATGGGCGAGGCCTTGGGAAGGAAAGTCTTGGATCACCAAGATGCTCTTTCCTTTCAGACGCACGTGGACATCGCTTCGGTGGGTTTGTCCATGGGCATGCCTTCCATGCAGGTACGTCCGCTTTCCTCTTCCTGGCGTTTGTCTCCCTTGTTGTCCCACATCGTGGGCTTACCTCGCACTGCCTGGATTCAAGCCATTCGGGTGGGAGATCTGGTCTTTTTGGGATTGCCCCATGACGCGGGCGGCGAACTGGCCAAGGCGTGGGCCGAAGAAGCGAAATCCAGGAACCTGGAGATGTGGATCACCAGCCACTGCGTGGCCTATTGCGGATATCTTTCTCCGGATTGCTACTACTGGGTCGACCTGGAGAAAGACAATTACGATATGTTCTACGAGTTTCGGCTCATGAACTGGTTTGGTCCCCAGCAGGAATCCATGTTCGCGGATCTAAAGGACCATATCCTGTTTCATCTGTTTCCACAAGATCCTCATCCTATCAGGCTGGCCCCCCTTTGACCTCGAGAAGCTCCTCGGGAATCTCGTTCAAGAAACGGGAAGGGACTTGCTCCTTCTTCTTGCCGTATTTTCGACGAGTCAGGGCCCGAGTCATGGCAAGATATCTCTGCGCCCTGGTGATGGCCACATAACAGAGACGCCGCTCTTCGGCCAACGCCTCCGGATCCTCGCTGAGGCTCTTGGCATGGGGAAGAAGTCCCTCTTCCATTCCCACGAGAAACACCGCCGGAAATTCGAGTCCCTTGGCTGAGTGAATGGTGATCAAGGTCACCACGTTGTCCTGTCCCTCCTTCTCCACCTTTTCGTCCTGTGTCATCAGCGTGATCCTATCCAGGTAATCGGCCAGTGTGGCGTTCTGATCTTCGGTCACGAAATGGGAGAGTGAATTGACCAGTTCCTCCACATTTTCCCAGCGTCGATCCGATTCCGCCTCGCTTCGCGAAGTTTTCAGGATCTCTCCTTGATAATCCAGTCTTTTCAGGAGTTCTCCCAGAGCCTGGTCCGGGGCCTGGATCCGAAAAATGGATCGAAACTCTTCCATCAACCCGAAAAAAGAACGAATAGCCCGGCCGGTTTTCTCCCCGGTCATGCCTTCCAATCCAGGAGAATGCAGGACCTCCATGGCCGTCTGGCCCTGGCGATGCGCCGCCTCCACGACCCGAGCCAGGGTCCTCTCCCCAATGCCGCGCTTGGGAACATGGATGATGCGAAGCAAGGCAGCTTCATCCCTGGGATTCTCCATGAGCTTGAGATAGGCCACCACATCCCTCACCTCTTTCCTGTCGTAGAAACTCTGGCCTCCAACCAGACGGTAGGGAATCCTCCTCGTTCTCAAAGTCTCCTCGAAAACGCGGGATTGCTGGTTGCTACGGTACAGGATGGCCGCGTTTCTGTAGGGCATATTGAAACGATCATGAAAGGTCTTGATGCAGGCCACCACCGTCTCCGCTTCACTGTGTTCATCCTGTGTGACCACAAGATCCACAGAATTTCCATGGTCCCCCCGGGAAAACAAGGTCTTGTCCATGCGGCCATGGTTGTGATGTATCAGCGCGTTGGCCACCTGCAGAATGCGTTGGGTGGAACGATAATTCTCTTCGAGCCGGATAACCTTGGTCTTGCCGAAGTCCCGTTCGAACTCCAGGATATTCGAGGCATAGGCCCCTCGCCAGGCGTAAATGCTCTGGTCATCGTCCCCCACCACGCATACGTTGCCCTTCTTCCCGGCCAACTGACGCACCAGGAGAACCTGGGAACGACTCGTGTCCTGGAATTCGTCCACCATGATATATCGGAACCTTTCCCTGTAGAGACTCAAGATGTCGGGGTTCTCCTGAAAGAGCAAAATGACCTTCATGATCAGATCATCGAAATCCACCGCGTTACGGGCTTGAAGCATCTCCTGATAGGTCTCGTACACCCCTTGGGAAATCCTCGCGTATTTGTCCCGGCGGATATCTTTAAAGCCGTCGGGCCCGAGCAAGTCGGATTTGGCATTAGAGATTCGGTACAAGAGAATTCGCGGATCGAGAAGTGAATCCTGAACGCCTTCCTCTTGGATGGCTGTCCTGATCAACCCCAGTTGGTCCTTCTCGTCATAGATGGTAAACCTCGCACCCAGTCCCACCTTGGACGCGTGATCCCTCAAGATTTGGACGCACAAGCTATGAAAGGTAGAAAGGGTGAGGTTCTGCGCGCGCTTTTTGCCCACAAGGCCCAGGACCCTGCCTCTCATTTCCTCCGCGGCCTTGTTGGTAAACGTCACCGCAAGGATGTGTTCCCCGGGAATCCCTTTTTGGGTAAGCAAGTAGGCGATTCGATAGGTCACGGCCCGCGTTTTCCCGGTACCCGCGCCGGCCAGGACGAGCACCGGTCCCTCGGTAGTCTTGACCACCAGACTCTGGCGTTCATTCAGGGAATGAAAATCAATTTCAGATGACAAGGTCCTGCCCATCGAGGTGTAAAAAGAAGCGAAAGGAAGGTTCTTCGGTCAGTATGCTACCGAAGGGTACATATTCAGTGAAGGTTTACAAGGGCACCATGGAAGCATGGTTGGCCTCGGGATTTCAAGGGAGGTAAGAGTCATCCGAACAGCAAACGTTCGGCGAACCTGATCTAGGGTGCAGGTTCAGGGGAACATTAGACGCAGTGCAGACAACCAGGTCAGGCCCAGTACAAGTTGGGTGAAACGGCGCTGGGGGATTCGTTGAAGGATCCAAAGCCCCAAGAAGCCTCCCAGAAGAACAGCCGGCGCAAGGATCAGATTGAGGGTCAGCGTCTCTCTGTGAATCAGACCTAAGCTGGAACTGAAGGGCACCTTGAAGCAGTTGACCAGAAAGAAGAACCAGGCGCTCGTTCCCACGAACTGTATCTTGGGAAGACGCATGGCCATCAGATAGAGGATGACCACAGCCCCGGCCGCGTTGGCCATCATGGTGGTGATGCCTGCCAGAATTCCCAGAAAAGCCGCGAAGGATCTATGCGTGGGAATGACCAGATTCTCCTCTCCTTTTCTCTTCCTCCAAAGGTCAAGACATAGCATGGACACAACCACCAGACCGATGAAACGCCGAAAGAGAACGTCGTCCCATGCTTCCGTCATGCGCATGAACTGGAACCCCAGGAGAACTCCAGACAACGCCCAAGGCAGAATCCTAATCAGATGGGACCAGACCGCGTTTCGCCGATAGGCCACCACAGCGAAAATATCCGCCAAAATGAGCATGGGAAGCAGAATCCCGGTGGAGGCCCGAGCCGGGATACTGGTGGCCATGAGTGTGACACTGAGAATGCCGAGCCCCGGGATTCCGCTCTTGGAAACCCCTGTAAAGAGGGCGCACAGCATCATGAGAATCCATTGACCACCGGTTAGACCTTCCATGGAGCAGGCATGGTACAGGAGAAGACACCCCTTCGCAATGGGAGAATTCTCGTCAGCCGTCCTTTCTGCAAACCCCTATCCTGTTCCATCGGGACACGCTAGAAAGCCATTGTGCGGATATGAATCGAACGCTATCATGAAATCAATGAGATCAGAATCACTGCGGCGTATCTTCCTGCTTTTTGAGTTCCTGCTTCTTTCTTGCGCCCTCGCCGCAGACCCGCCCTCCCCGCTCCGAAGTCAACTGGACGCGCCCTTGCTATTCGTCAAACGTTTCAATTACCAAGGAATCCACATCTATGACACATACTACAAATGGATTCCCGGGGGTGGCATCTATCTGATCCTCAACCCTTGGGCGCCCCCGGAAGAACGGCTCATCCGCCCGCTCATCGATGCCACGACCGACCCCACCCTGGGACAAGGCATCTACAGCGATCCGGAGCTTTCATATGACGGACAACGATTCTTGTTCTGTTACAAGGATCACGAGCAAGGGTCCACCTGCATCTATGAGATGGGGGTGGATGGGACCGGATTACGAAGGCTGACCGATCCTTCGGTTCATTGTTCCTCTTACGCGGGAAGCGGCTCGGGTCATCACGACGTGGGTCCGGTGTATCTGCCTGATGGTCGGATCCTGTTTACCTCCACACGCATGGGAGGCCTGGTTCCTTGCGCCAATCTGGGCGTGGATATCCTGCACGTCATGGGACCCAATGGCGAAGACATCCGTCCCTTGTCCGTCAACAACGTGAATGAATTCGACCCTTGCCTGTTACCCGACGGCCGCGTTCTGTTCGGACGCTGGGAATACGTGGACAAGACCGCTTTGACCCAACAGAGCTTGTGGACCATGCTGCCGGATGGAACCCTGGAAACAGCCCTGTTCGCCAACAACATGGTTCATCCTGAAGCCATCCTAGACGCCAGGCCTGTGCCAGGCAGCCCGGACTGGATCGTAGGCACGTTCACGCCCCACAACGCGCCGCCCCGCGGAAGCATCGCGCTGATCCAGCTCTACCGGGGCAAGAATGCGCCCGAGGCCATTTTGAACCTGGAGCATCCTGAAAATCCCACCTTTGACCAAGGGGAGTCGTGCGAACCCTGGCCTCTTTCCTTGGACACGGTACTGTACAGCGGAAGGATCGATTCCCATCCCTACAACGCTTTGTTGCTCATCGACAGGACCGGGCGCAAGGAGCTGGTCCATCAAGACCCGGACATCGATTGCCATTCTCCCATGCTGGTCAAGGCCAGACCTAGGCCGCCGATCCTGCCCTGCCAGACTTCCAGGGAAGAGAGGACAGGAACTTTTTTCGTGCAGGACATCCACAAGGGACTCGGTGGGATCGAGAAGGGCGAGATCAAGTGGTTACGGATCCTGGAAGAGACATCCAGAACCAGCGGTACTCCTGGAGGACAATTCAACCAGACTTTTCTGATCAGCGCGATCCTGGCCTTCAGCGCCAAGAATATCCTGGGCGTGGTCCCGGTGGAAAGGGATGGCTCCGCGTTTTTCAAGGCTCCATCAGGCAAAGCGCTCTACTTTCAGGCCTTGGACAAGGAAGGCCGGCTAGTTCAGAGCATGCGAACCTTTGTCCAAGCCGCGCCCGGGACCACTCGATCCTGCATCGGCTGTCATGAAGAAAAGTACAGCGCTTCGCCCCACGGTCCCAGGACCCTGGCCATGCGAAGATCTCCCTCCCGTCCCGCTCCGGAATCCTGGGGCAGCGGTTTCATCGATTACGCCAGCATGGTACAACCTGTTCTGGATCGAAATTGTGTGCGTTGCCATGGTGGCGAAGATGGCATTCAGGGAGGGATGGACCTCTCCGGGGGATGGACGGAATATTTCAACATCAGCTATGAGAACCTGGTCGCTCGGCGCAACACCCAACTTACCGCCCATTGGATCGCCGGCATCGATACCATGAATGGAACCTCTGCCTGGTCCGCTCAGATCCTTCCTCCCCGTTCCCATGGTTCCGGGGCAGCGCCACTGGGGGACTTGCTTACGGAAGGCCATCAAGGACATATCCCGGACCTGAGCAAAAGGGAGCGGGACCTGTTGATGGCATGGATGGATACCAATGGTGTGTATTACGGGACCTGGGACTATACCCGACACGGTTTCCTGAACCATGGCTGGTCTGAAACGAAGACGCGTCTGCTCTCCGTGATGGGAAAGGCGGGGTGCATGGAATGCCATGGAACGGATCAAGGACAACCCATTCTCTTTGAAAACGATTGGATCAACCTGAAGGATCCTGAGAAAAGCCGAATCCTCAGGGCGCCCCTTCGGCCAGGGAGGGATGGACACGGATTGGGACTTTGTAGGAACAGGAAGGCAGATCCAAGAAGGGAACGGCTCCGATTCCTGTCCACAGGACATTATCTGCACGGAGCCATGCCCCTATCTTCGTTCCCAACCCTGGACTGGTTGCCGTATGACGGCTCGGGCCAGCCCATCCATTCCTTCGAGTCCACGGAGAACGAGCATTACAGGGAGATGCTGTCCCTCATCCAACGGGGAAGAAGGATGGCACTGAATTGCCCACGCGTGGACATGCCGGGCGCCGAGGTCATCCCCGGTTCCTTCCGTCAACTCTATCCACCGATTCCTCCGGACATCTCTCCGACGCTATGTGGCTCGGTGGACGAGGACGCCGGGGTCCGTCTCTCTTGGTCCAGAACCTCCGAGCTCCTGGGGCTCTCCTTCGAGGTTCACCGTTCTCTAGACCAGGATTTTCAACCCGCGAGCAACACCCTTCTGGTCGACACACCCCTCTTCCATTTCCTGGACCTAGAGGCCCCTGTCGGAAGGGTCCATTACGCCCTGTTGTCCCGGGGATCCGATCGAACCAGCGATCCATCCTATCTCTCTTTGAACCTTCCCGAACCTGATGCTCCCCGGGTACCTGACCGGATTCACGGCCGTGCCGTACCGGGAGGAATCGTTCTTTCCTGGACCGATACAAAGGGAGAAGGCGACAGATATTCCGTCTGGAGAAGGGCAACCCAGGAGAAGGATGGCTTCCTCCTGACACCCGAACCCACGTTCCTGCTCTCTCTGCTCGACGCCACGACCTGCGAAGACACAACCTATGAATACAGGGTTCAAACCGTGAGCAGAAGAGGAATCCTCGGACCCTTGTCCGAACCAATCCAGGCCCGTTGTCTGCCCCAGATCCATGATCCCGTGCTTTCCTTTGAATTTGGAGAAAACCCGCAGGCGCACCATATATCCGGGAAAACGCTTTCAGGAAAATTTCACGGCCAGGTCCAGGGAAAAGACATCGCGCTACGCTTGCAGGATGGCCATGTGACCTTCCCATACCATGACAGCCTGGGGTTGGGACAGGGCCTGACCTTGAATCTCTGGGTATGGCTAGACGAACCTGGGCAGATACCCGTCGTAATCAGTTGCGGGCAATGGCAGGTGGCCGGTTGGTTTCTTCAACGATTGGGAGATACCTGGCGGTGGCACGTGGGAGGCGTGGATTGCGATGGGGGCGCTGCGCACGTGGGTATCTGGATTCATATGGCCTGTGTCTATGATGGATCCCGAATCCTCTTGTACCAGGACGGAAAGCAGGTGGCCAACAATCCTTCTTCACCCCATACCGCCCCCTGGCGCGGGGATCTTCACCTGGGACAGTACAGCGCGGGACCGGCTCCTGTCTATCAGACCAAGGGCAGCATCCTGGATCTTCGAATTTATCACCGCGTCCTGTCCGACGACGAGATTCTCATGAAAAGCAAAAAACGGCCCGTATTGGAAGATTTTTGAGTTGAAATCTCCTTCCTTCCAACGCATTTCATGGGTTGCGACGATCCTTCTTCTCTGCCTGTCACCGTTGATCATGAGCCGTTGGGTAGCCAATTGCTTTCAGGTTCCCAAGTTCGTCCTGCTCTTGACCTTGGGAATCCCGTTGGCGGCATGGGGGTTTTTCGATCTTGGGCTTCGTATGGCTCGTTCCTTCCATCCACGCCACAACGCCGGTGAAGGATTGGAGCTCTGGGAATGGTGCATCCTTGCCAAAGGGTCCATTCTCACGCTGTCCACCCTGGCATCCCTGAGCCTTTCCATCTCATTCTGGGGCGACCCGGGAAGATGTCACGGATGGATTTCCCGAATCCTCATCCTCGGAGTTTCTCTCGTAATATACCGTTCCATCAGGGGAAATGTAGGAGGTTTGAGGCAGCTTATGATGGGCGTGGTCCTTGCTGGAGTCCCGATCTCCCTGTACGCCCTTCTCCAAGTGGCAGGCATGGACCCCCTGATTCCTGGACTTGCCGGGGAAAGGCCGTGCTCCACCCTGGGCAACGCGGCCTTCCTGGGTGATATCACCCTGTTCACTCTTTTCTCGGCTTGGGGGCTGATCCTCACGGAAAGACGATCCTGGCTTCACGCCTGTTGGTTCGCGGCGATGGCCTTATCCGGCTTGGCTCTCTTCTGTTCCCTGGCTCGAGCCGCCTGGCTTGGAGCTTGCGTTGGCGCCCTTGTGTTCCTTTTCTTCTTTTTCAGGAAATCACCCGACGTGGAGCCACGCCCAGAAATCCGGAAGCATCTCCTTGGGGGAACCCTTGCCTTGATCGTCCTCATGATGACGATCTTTCTCTTTCTGACCGGACAGGGATCCATCATCTTTCAGAGAGCTTGGAACACCTTCTTCCTGGATCCCACGGGCACAGGACGGGTTTTATTGTGGGAAGACTCGATCCGGCTGGCTCGAAAATATTGGCTTCTCGGCTGTGGACCGGAAGCTTTTGCCGTGGCCTTCCTTCCGGAAAGATCCCTATCTCTAGCGCGGTTCAATCCCTTGACCCGATACGACCATGCCCATTGCGAGCTTCTCCACTGCCTCTGTACGGAAGGCATCCTGGGACTGAGCGCTTTTTTGGCCCTGGCCGCGGTGGGATTTCGAGGGCTTTTAAGATCCATTAAGAGCGATTCTCAGCGCCATCTTGCCCTCGCCCTTCTGGCATCCCTCGCAGCCTACGGGACAACCAGCCTGTTCAGTCTTCATGTGCTGTCCACCAGTCTTCTCTGGCATGGGTTCCTCGCAGCCGGCGCGGCCATGGCTCTGTCCGGAAGCAGGCCCGTATTATCGCTGGGACCCCTGGGGAAATCCATGTTGACAGGACTCGCCATCTTCGGGGCATTTCTTTCGGGCAAAATCCTCTGGGCAGATCACTGCTTCTCCGTGGGAAACGGGTACTTGTACGTGGGCAACAAAGAAAAGGCGTCGACCTGGGCGCAAAAAGCATCCTGGTTCGCTCCCTGGAACGCAGATTACAGGATGCTCTGGGCGGATTCTCTTGCACCCCATGAGCACGCTTTACACCTCTACGACCACCTTCTTCAACATCGAACCTCCAACCAGCCTGACCTGGTTCTGGAAAAGAAGGCCTTGTGCCAGTTTTCCAGGGAAGAAGCCTACGAAGCCTTGAGCACCGTGGAAACCTTGCTTGCCCTGGATCCCTTCTCTTCCGCGGGCCATCTCTTGCGGTCCTATATCCTGTTCGATCTCTCGCGTTTCCATCCATCGCTCGAATCCGTGGAACGAACCCGTTTTCTGGATCCTTGGGACCCCAACGCCTTTCATTTGGAAAGGCTTGTTTCTCGGATTTGCGAGGAAGATCCAGAAACCTCTGCCAAGTCATCGCCCTGGGAGAGGCTTCATCCAACCCACATCCGTTCCCATCACCGCTTGGGCACCCTGCTTCTTCTGGGAACCCCGGACACAGGTCTGACCGTCGCCCCCCCGCTTGCGTCCAGCAACTCTGAGATCTTCTTTCCTGTCTTCAGAAATGACTTGGAATGGAACACCTGCCTCCATCTCCATTCGGATTCGGAATCACCCGCGCGTGTGTGCCTGGAGGTCTACGATCAGCAGGGATTGTGCATCGAGACCGAAACATGGGAGGTTTCCAGGGAAGGAATCTCTCTGTCTTCCGTGGATCGATTCCGAGAGATCCCATCCGGCTGGGTCCATCTTCGATCAGACGGTGATGTATTCGCCTGGCAGATTCTGGAAAGTCTTCGACAAGAACGAGTCGTTCTGGCTCCTTGTCAGCCCGTCCTGGTCGCGGGAATCCCTTTGCTATCCTCGGAAGAATCTATGTGGTTGGGTGTATCTATCGTTAATCCCGCGCTTTCTCCTCTTTCCTGCCACATGCAGATTCTGGATCAGAGAGGCCACTCCCATCAAGAAGAGCGTTTTATCCTTTCCCCTCGGACACAACGACTTCTACTAGATGGAGTGGATCTGATCCCAAGAGAAGGTCATGGTCTGCTCATGATCAAGGCAGACAAGCCCTTCCTGGCACAGGCGGTAATGGGAAGTCTTTGCGGGAATCATCCTTCAGCATGCGGAATCAGCGATCTGTCCCCCAGAAACGAGGCCTTTTTCCCGGTGTTCGGGTGCAGATACAGTTCTGATCTGCGACTCCTCGCAGCCAATCCTCATCCCACCCAAACAGCCTTTGTGTCCTGCTCCCTCTTTCGAGAGGAAGATCCGATCCCTTCTCCATGTTCCATCGAGATCCCCCCCAGGACCGTGATCGATCTGGTGCCTCGGCTTCCCCACCAGGATGCCGGGCTGCTCGTCCAATCCAGCCTCGATCTTTTTCTCTTGCAGACCCTCCGATGGAAAGACGGACCCAGACCAGGATGGATTGTCTCTTCAGGGGAAAAGGGATCCTGCAACCCAATCTTGCCCACGCCTCAGGAGGATATCGCGGGATTCCTGGCCATGCTGCCCATCGATCCCCGTTCCAACCGAATCCAGATGCCGTTTCGTTTTTTCTTTCGGGGACGAGTCCTTTTTCCAACGAATCTCTGGAAGAAGGAGAATCACCCCTGAGCACAATTCTGCAATGGAGGCTTTCCCTCCCATTCCGCGGCCAATTCCTCCCGTAGCTCCTTTTTCTTGATCTTCATCGTGGGTGTCATGGGAAGAGAATCCCTGAACAGAATCATATGAGGCACCTTGAAGGGAGCCAGCCTCTCTTTGCAAAAATCCTTGAGCTCCTGGGACGAGACATCCACCCCATCCACGGTTTGCACCACGGCCACCACCCTTTCACCGAGTCCATCGGACTTGCCGATCACAGCCGAAGCCTTCACTTTCGGATGTTGCGCCAGAACCAGTTCCACCTCTCGAGGATAGACGTTCATGCCATGAACAATGATCATGTCCTTTTTCCTGTCCACGATATAAAGATATCCATCTTCGTCCGCGCGCGCCATGTCTCCGGTATAAAGCCATCCATCCCGTAGCGTTTGAGCGGTCTCCTCGGGCAGATGGAGATACCCTTTCATGATGTTGGGCCCTTTTGCGATCAATTCCCCCACCTCACCGGTCGACACGTCCCTCCCCTCTTCGTCCACCAGCTTGACCTCGATATCCTCCAGGGGACGTCCCACCGAGCCGGGACGCTGCGCCTCATCCAACCTGTTCATGCAAATCGCCGGAGAGGCCTCGGACAATCCATACCCCTGCAGCAATGGACGACCGAACTTCTTCTGGAATCGAACAATGGTCTCCTCGGACAGCGGGGCTGCGGCGGAAAAATAGAGACGAATGGAGTTAAGCATGAGCGTCAACCCTGGAAAGCGTTTTTCCACCAGAATCTCGTACACGGGCGGAATACCCATGAACAAGGTGGGTCTCTTGAGCACAATCTCCTTCAAGAGCCTGCTAAAGGGGCGAATGGAAGGCACTAGAACGATAGCCGCCCTGGAATGGATCGGAGCCATGAGACACGCGGTAAGGGTGTAGACATGAAACATAGGCAGAAAAACGAGCATCCGATCCTCCACACCCAGAGGAATCGCGCCCGTGCCTGCATGAAGATTGGTCACAACGTTCCAATGCGTCAACATGGCACCCTTGGGATACCCCGTCGTACCTGAGGTATACACGATGAACGCCAGATCGTGGACATCCACCGATCTTCCGCGGGAATCTGCAGGGGCTTGTTCCACGATCCCTTCGAAATCGATCGGACCCGGAAGGCCATCGCCCACCCGAACGACATGGGAGAGGGTCTCGGCCCCATCCAACATCCCCTCAACTCTCTCCAACAGCTCGTTGGAAACGACCAGGACCTTGGCCTCGCTATCCTTGAGGATATACACCAGCTCGTGACCGGTAAGAAAGGTATTGATGGGAACTGCCACCGCTCCCAACTTGGCCAAAGCGAACAACGACTCCAGGTATTGGAGGCAATTTCCCATAAAGATCCCCACCCGATTCCCTGCTTCCACCCCCAACTTTTGGAATCCCAAAGCCAGACCGGCGGCCCGCGCGTTGAGTTCCCCATAGGTCAAGGACGCTCCACCGCAAAACACGGCCTTCTTCTGGGGACATTCCAGCGCGGCCTCTTCCAGCAAGAGGGAAAGCGTCATCCCCTTGTGTCGTTGAATTTCACCCATAGCCTGTTCTCCTCACCGGGCCCCCTCTTTTCCAAAAAATAGCGACAATCCTTTTGCTGAATTATGGTCTCCGCTTCTCGATGTGTCAATGGACAAATCTGAATCCACAGGGCTGCCGCATCCAAATACATACACATTCAGTAAACCCGATCTGGGCGAGGGCTTGAACCCAGCAAGGCGCCAAGAATGGCATGTCCTTCACTCGTATTCCCATTTGTGCAACCAGGGATCCCGCGTCTTTTCCTGGAAAGCCCTGATCCTGGCACAAAATTCCTCCACCAAACCGGCGTGCTCTTGATCGAAAGCCAGGTTGACTCGTTCCAGGGGATCCTCCTTCAAGTCATAGAGCTCGAATCTGGGGCGATGTAGATAGGCTTCGAGGGTTCGGGCTCCGTACCGGCCACTTCCACTTCGGAGGGTCCCTTGCCAGGTCGCTGATTCCCACAAATCCGAGGCAGAGGAATAGGTCAATCCATGAGCGATATTCCAGATCAACTTATATCTATGGGTCCGAACCACCCTCATGGGATAGTAATTGGTGATCTCATGGAAGGTGTGGGCCGCGTACACCTCCTGTCTCCAGTCAGCCGGCGATTCCTTCCCCATGATTTCCACGAAAGACGCCCCATGGAATCTCCCTGGATCCTCCAAAGCCCCGGCCAGATCCAAGATCGTGGGGGTGATGTCCGCCCAGGTCACGAGTCCATCACAGGTCGCGTTGTTCCGGGGACACAAAGGATATTTGACCACCAGAGGAAGGTTCATGCCAGGCTCATACAAGGTGGTCTTTGCCCCATGAAAGGCGGGTCCATTATCCGAAATATACAGGATCACTGTATCGTCATAGACTCCCTCGTCCTGGAGAATCTGAAGCAAGCGTCCAATGCCTCGGTCCAATCTGGCCACGGACTGGTAGTATTGGGCCAGCTCCGCCCTGGTTTCAGGACTGTCAGGAAGATAGGACGGAACCCGAACCTCATCCTCACAGAAGATTCTCTCCCGATCCCCGGGGAAATCCTCGGATGGATTGCCGAATCGATCGGGTTTGCATGGATTCTCCGGCAACACGCCACCCCCACGATGGGGATTCATGGAACACCAGTAGAGAAAGAAAGGCCTTCCCTCTCTTTTCACGAAGTCCCTGCACGCCTCGGACATTCTCACATCGTCCCGTCCGAACTGTCCGGCCGGACATCCCTGCTCGAAAGGGAAAAGACTCTCAGGTGCATAGTGTTGTTTGCCCACGCGAGCCGTCCTGTATCCCGCTTCCCGCAGCAGTCTCGGCAGGGTGAGAACTTGATCGAAACAAGAGAAGTGGTGACATCCATGCGTGTGCCCGTACGTTCCATTGGCATGGTTGTACTGTCCGGTGAGGATCACGCTCCTGCTGGCGGCGCAAGATGCCGTGGTACAGAAGGCGTTCGTGAAACGCACCCCTTCCCTGGCGAGGCGATCCAGATGAGGGGTCTCGATCGAAGGATTCCCATGGGCTCCGGTGTCCAGTCCATGATCATCCGCCACCATGAGTACGATGTTGGGCCGGGACAAAGCCATCGTGCGATCTCCTCTCGGTTCGAATCAGTCAGGCCGCAAGCCCCCCTGGAAGCGCCATTTCTCCATCAGCTCTGGGGAAGGTCCCTGAACGAGACAGCGCACGAAATCGAAAGCCGGCCAGGTTTCTCTCCCCAATGGAAGCAGCGCTTTCTTCCCCTCGGACAGGATGAAAATATCGGCCACCACATGGCCTGGAAAAAAGGAGGGATCCTGGGCCACCTGGAAGACCCAGCGGACGTGTAGAAGGGCGTCCTCCCATGTGGAAGCAGTGATCGCGCTGACATGGTCGAAAATCGTGTCACCCCGATGAAAATCAAAATGGAAGTCCTGGGTCCACACCAAGGTCTTGATTCGTCCCTCTTCCCCTTGAACCACGCGCTCATCCTTTCGGATGTCCAGCGCTTGCCTGAAACAAGCAGGGAGCACCATAAACCACCCCTCGGTATAGCCGCAAGGAAAGTCCGAGAGGCAAGAGAGCAACCGGGGAGATTTGCCCTTTTCCTCCCTGGATTTGGCCTCCAGTACCTCCAGCACGTTCAGCGCTTGATTTCTGCCCTTTTCGTGGTTTTCCGTCATGGATCACTCCACCATGAAAACGGACCCTATCCTTCAGCGGTCCCAATTCGGACCGGCTTGTGAAGCGAGCTTTTCCGGGAAAGCGGGATCTCCCGGCTTGATATCGAAGCAGTTGTCTTTCCAAGTCAGGTTTTCCCGACTCGTCTGATTGAACCGAATCGAACCACCGTCCGCGTCATGGATCACATTATTTTCCACAAGATATCCCGTACTTCCCTGATCGAAGAAGATCCCGTTGTTGGGCGCTCCTCCATGGGCCCAAGGGCTTCGGTGAATATGATGAATGTAGTTTCCGCGAAGGACCGTGCCCGGCTGATATCCGAGCGTGTAGATACCTCCCCCATCGGCCAATATCCGCATGCAATCATGGATATGATTGTTTTCCACCAGACAGTCCCTTTGACTCGTCTCTGAAGTATCCCATCGAAAGCCAATGGAGATCCCCGTGTAGGGCATGTCCCTCACCCAATTGTGGACAATTCTGGTCGCTCGGCAGAAGCCATCGTAGATTCCAACACATCCATGGTTCACCGCACCACAGTTATCCAACAAATTGTGAGAGATCTCGTTTTCTACGGGAACGAGGGACTGATTCTGCCAATCCGCGGAAAGCGCTTGATCCCCGACGTAGGGGTTGCCATTGCCCTTGCCTCGCCAACCCACCATGATTCCATTGCCACCAATATCACTCAGACTGCACTGCGAGATGAGATTCCTAACACATCCTCCTCCCAGGCAGATTCCCGAGGCGCCTGTACGCCGGACCGTGCAGCGTTTCAAGGAGACATCCGCGGCATGCGTCAACTCGATGGCACCAGGCAAAACGTAGATAGGCCCTTGAATCGTGGTTCCATGATGTCCAGCCTGAATCCCCAAATATCCCATCTCAGGCAAAGGCCATGCCGTGTGTTCGAAAAGGATCCCTTCGAAATGAAGATGACACACAGGGTTCTCCGGGGTCCCTTCGACGACCAGAAGCTGTTCCGCCACAGGCACAATGAATTCCTGTTCCATGGGATTCACACCTTCAGGAGGCAACAAGAGGATCTTTCCCTGTTTTACATCCCAACACCATTCGCCGGGTTCCTCCAAGAACAAGGGATCCTGTTCGATGTAAGCCGGTTTGCCTGGACTGGCTGTGGTGGCTTCCCCATGTCCGATCCACCCCATGGGATTCTTCAGGAAGATCCTCCTTCCCTGGACCGAAAGGACCTTCGCCCTGGAAACGGACCAGTTCTGCAGAATCACCAGTTCCGAAGCAGCGCCTACCCCGTCCGGCAGGTCCCTATCCACCACCACTTCACGGACATCCTCCGAAACGTCCACCACACGAAGAATCTCCCCTTGGCCAGGGAAACGCGCTCTGGGCAAACGTCGTCCCTGACAAAAAAGGTGTCCAGGTCCCTCATCCCCGGGTCCATACCCTGAACAGCTCCCCATCCAACGTCCACTCTCTCCCTCGCGCCAATCCGATACAACCTGACCTCCGCATACGATGGCAGGCTGTTTTCCCTCGCTCGCGTAGGTTACGGAATGTTTCTGATCTCCTCCATCCATGGGACCAAAACGCAACGGCTCCCTCACCAAATGCCTTCCATGGACATGGACCGTCACATCCGAGGTCCATTCTTTCTCTCGGAGAAGGCGGACCTCCCTTTGCGCCCTTGAAATCGACATGAAGGGAGCGTCGCGTGTGCCAGGATTGGAATCATCACCTGACGAGGAGACCCATATTTCCATGCATGGAGTGGTGGGAGCGCTGGCAAGAAAAAGGATTCCTATCCACCAGGAGCCAGAGCTTTTCATGGAACATACCTCCTTTTCGGACCGGCCTGTGCCGCTTCCACGTAATCGGCCAACCAACGCAGATTATGAACGAAATCCCGGGTGTACATCATATCCAAGACGTTCTCTTCATCTTTCACGAGTACCACCCGGCCTTGTTCGTCCCTCGTCTGCTCTGTCCTCGGCACCCTCTTGATCCATCGTCCCTTCTCATCCAAGGCGTCCAGGACCGCCCTCGTCTTTCCGCTCAAAGCCTCGGTCTTTTTTCGCCAGGCGTCTTCTCCAAGAGGATCCAATGATTCCGCCACCAGTCTTTCTCGTCCCTTTTCCAGAATCTCGGCGTATCTGGACATCATGGCATTGACGCCATAGTTGCCCCGAAAAGAGTAATGGATGGGGAGATCCTCATCCGTATAGACAAGTTCATAGGTCTTGGTGAAATACAGGGGTCTGTTGCTTTCCAACTCGTAGAAACGCGCCCAGATCCCCGCTTCCTTCGTGCCGTTGATTCTCGATCGCTCATACCATCGCACCGTCCGTCCCACGGCATCCAGGAGTCTCTGATCTCCCCATTCAATATACATGTCCAGCAAGAGATTACAATTCGCGCACGACTCCGAACCACTGATCGAAGGCGGCTCAAACCTTCTGGCCCAGGCCGGACGCAGTTCCTCATCGTACTGCTGAGCCCAACCCGCCTGGTCCTCGGGTCCCTGGGAACGAAGATAAAACTCCAGGCATCGTTCCAGACTGTCACGATATTCCTGTTTCCCATACTGGCGATAGGCCTGCAACAGAGTTCTGACGCAGTCATTCATGGTGCTATCGTTAAAAGTAGGAAAAGCCCCGTAGCCAGAGGGAGGAGGATATCTTTGGGGCCAGGCTCCATCCCATAGCCCTCCGGAATACTGAGCCTTGAGAAAACAATTCAAGGCCCTTTGAATGGCAGCATCGATGGTCTCTTCATCCACCCATCGATCCAGACGCATCAGAAAACGCGTGGCACTCTGGGTGTTGTCGTCATCAAAAGTCGTGATGTTATCCATCGCGCGAAGATCCTCCAGGTGGTGATATCGGTATCGATTCTTGCTCAAGTCGAACTCGATACTGTACCCCCATCCTCCGGATTCAAGCTGTCCCCAAGCCAGACATTTTCCCGCTTCCAAAGCCGCGGCCAAATACCAGTCGTCCCCGGTCACCTCGAACGCGCGAAGAAAGGCATCTCCCACCCAAGGGGTTCCATCTTGCACCCAGACCGTGCTTGGGGATAGATCCTTGCTCTCGCCTCTTCTCCTTGTCACAAGATCCGAACTGATTTCCCAGACATATCCGCCATGCGAAGCCACCTCCTCCGCCCAGAACTTCGCGGCCCGTGACATGTCAACCCTGCACCGATTCAGAAGAAGGTCTTTTGTCTCCTGATCCGCTTCGTTCAAGGATTCCGCGGTCCAACCTGTCCAGGAAAATCCCACGAATAAGAAGAGCCACATCATCGAACAACGAGCCAGCATTCTCACGGCCATCTCTTTCATGGCGCCCCTCCTTTCCGGATATCTTCACATGCTGTCGTGGATGAGACGATCCTGCTCGCCGAGCCATGAGATCGCATCATACAGAACCTGCTCCGTGTGTTCACGATCCATGCCCACGTGGTCAGAATCATACCAAAGGATCTCCTTGGGTTCTTTTGCCGCATTCTGAAAGGCCTCGGCCGCCGGGGTGGGAATCAGAATATCATGGGTTCCATTCTGAAAAAGAACCGGACGCGGCGAGATGCCTGCCACGTACCGGCAAGGATCGAAGACGCCAAAAAACCATGCGAAAAAGGGACCGATCCCCCGGACGGCGAGCTGGAGCCAACGCCCCTTGGGCTGATCCGCAAGCATCTCCAGGGCGGCCCGATTGTCCAGAAGTTTGTGCAGGTTCCCGCCTCCGTAACAGAGAATCACGGCCTGGATCCGGTCATCGAAAGCCGATGCCGTGCTCCCGGTCATGGCACCGTAACTGGCACCACACATGTACAGGCGATCGCTGGATATCTCCTCCCTGGTCTCAAGATAGTCAAGCAGTCGCCTGGTCTCCGTCACCGTGAGGGAACCTCTTCGGTACAACGCCTTGAGTTCACTCAAGGGACGCAATCCGCTTTGTTTCCTTTCCCCCCTGGTGTATTGATCGAACGAGACGAGGACAAAGCCATTCTCCACGAATGGCAAAGCGATCTCATCCAAGAATGACTTGTTTTGCCCAATCCCGTGGAGAAAGACAACACAGGGGAAAGGACCGGACCCTTCCATGGGCAGGGCCATGACGCCTGGAACCACCTCCCCGGGAATTCCGAGAAAACGAAACTCGACCCGACGGTACCCTTCCCTGTTCTCCGGTTCGGAGGATATCGCTTCCAGTGGAAGATTTGGATCATACCCCTCGTGATAGCGTGAGTCCCAAGCGGCTTTCTGAACCCAAAGGGCAAGAAACGCAACAACGAACAGGGTCAAGAGCATTCCCGCCAGCAGTTTCAAACTTCTTCGCAGAGACATCATCAAAATTCCTTTCCTCCTCGCCAGCCAACCATAATCCAAGCTCAGATCGGGTTCACTGAAAGTTTACCCTTTCATCCTATATCCTATCAGGACTCATGCGTATTGTTGGGGGTTCTTCCATGATCCTTTTCCATGCCCTTGATGGCAACTTCCAGTCCCCTCGGCCTGTACATGTTCCGTGATCCCGATCCTGGCGAGTTCCTGATCACCGCAGAGCGAGGAGGCGTGAAAAGGACGTACGGAAAGCTTGCCCCTTGACGAAGCTCTTTCCTCAGCATACATTCATCGTCTCATGAAATCGATTCTAATCGGATCCTACCTGGCGATGACAGCCATCGCGGTCACCGTCAATATCTCTCCCACATGCATGACATCCCTGCGAGAGACCTTTTCGCTTTCAGACACCGAAAGTGGCTTTCTTCTTTCTTCCATCTTCTGGGGGTTCAACCTTTCCCTTTTGGTGACCGGTCCCTTGGCGGACAGACTGGGAATGCGCCTCTCTTGACCGCTGCTCCTGGTCTGCAAATCCTGGGCTTGTTCACCTGTGCAGCGGCTTTCACTCGAGATTTTCTCGTCCTGGGAGCCTTCCTGATGGGGATCGGCAGCGGCATACTCGAGGTTCTCGTCAATCCCCTCGTGTGCATGACTTGTTCCTCGCACAAAACCCGCGCCATAAATCTTTGTCACGCCTTCTACTCCATAGGCGCCATATTGAGCGTCCTCTGCGCTTCCTTTATCATGGACACGTGGGGATGGCGAACAGCCTATGTGGTGGGAATCCTTCCCTGTCTGGCATATGGCTGGATCTATCGAAGAACTCCCCTGCCTTCTCTTCAGGGATACGGCCCGAAAACATCTCCTGGATCCTCCCTGCTGAGACGTCCCCTTCTATGGCTCTTCCTGCTGGCCATGCTGTTGGCTGGTGGAACCGAACTGGGACCCGCGCAATGGACTCCTGTATTCCTGCAGGACAGCTTCGCGATCCGTGGCAAGAACGCGGCCTTGGGATTGGTCCTCTTCAGCGCGGCCATGGCCGTGGGAAGGCTCGCGATGAGCCGAATCGCTTCTGGAAAGAATTGTCTTTTCATCCTCAAATTCGCGGCCTTGGCTTGCTGCCTTTTCATATTCTCCGCCAGCGTTTCACGTCATTCCCTCCACGCATTCGGCTCGGTATTCCTGATCGGGTTCTTCGTTTCGGTCTTCTGGCCAACCCTTCTTTCCCTGAGCGCGGATACCTTTCCTGATGGTGGTGCCACTCTCTTCTCCTTGTTGGGCATGGCCGGAAACGCCAGCGGAATCTTGTTTCCTCCCCTGGTGGGAAGAATCGCCGACACGTGGAACCTCCAGATCGGGTTCGGATTCATGGCGTTGATCCCTCTCGCGCTGGGAGCTTTGTTATTTGTCCTGGATCGCGAAACAGTCATCAAGTCTGGAGCGTAGCCCGTTTTTGTGTCTGGAATCATGGTAAATATTCAGTGAAAGCGATCCAGAGATAAACCGTCGTGGGAAGAGGAGACAGAGATGCTGTTCTGTCGCTTCTCCGCCAAGGGCTGCGTTTGGATCGCTTTCACTGAATATTTACGAATCATGTATCTGGTATCATATGAAACGTTCTGTGTGCCGCAATAGTTTGTCTTTCAGGATTGGATGGTCCCTTTGGCCATGATATTTCATCGATCATCCCCCCCCTGGTTGGGGTATTGCTACATATCGGGTATCCTCCTGTTTTTTCTGGCCTTGTTGTCTATCCCATACGCGATTCGCGTCAAGATCGACAATCGGGAGGAGATCTTCAGGATCCCTGACAGCAAGGTAAGACTTCTCTACGAGGAATTCTGCGAGGTTTACGGCGATGCTCCGCCCCTTCTCATCGCCTATACAGGAAAACCCATCTTCGAGGAGGAAGCCCTGGATGTCCAATTGGATGTCCTGGAACGCCTTGAGGAGATCGAGATCCTTCACAACCTATCAGGTATTCCCAAGGTGTACAGGGACCTTTTCGGTTCAGAGGACGCGCAAGCTCTCCGGGATGACATGATCCTGACTCCCTTTTACAAGGGATTGATCATCTCCAAGGACGGCATGGTGGGATCCATCGTCATGTCGTCTGAACCGCTGGATAACGACAAGGAATGCGAGGCCCTGATCGCAGCGGTGGAAAAAGCCATTCTCCCCTTGAAGGAATACGGTTTCGAAACCTACATGGTCGGCCCGGCCGCGCTCAATCTGATCATGCAACAAACCACCAAGGCGGAACTGGCCAGGACCTTGCCTCCGGCCTTGCTTCTTTGCGGTGTGGTTCTCATGCTTCTATTTCGTTCCTGGCGCGCCACGCTCGTAGCCCTGATTTGTATCGTGATCACCGCGTTGATCACCTTGGGATGGGTGGGGCTCAAAGGACCCTCCTTGAACATGGTCACCTCAGGCTTTCCCATACTGGTCCTCGTACTGGGATTGGCCAATCTGATTCATATCATCAGGCGATATCAAGATATCCGCACCCTCGTGGAAACCGAGGATCAAGCCATCGCCGGAGCGCTAAGGGACACAGCCTTGCCTTGTGCCATCGCCGTATTCACCACAGCTCTTGGCTTCTTGTCCCTGCTCACGGCCAAGCTCAATCCCATCCGACAACTGGGTATCTTGTCCGGCCGGGGCCTCATTGTGACCCTGGCCGTGAGTCTGACCCTGGGCCCCCTTCTGATCAAATGGCTTCGCGTAGAGGGAATTCCGCCCAAGAAGGACCAGTCCAGAAGATGGACGCACCTTCTCTCCATCTTTTCTTTGAAGTCTTCATATTTCGTGCTGACTTTGACAGCCACGCTCATTTGCTTTTGTCTCATCGCCATCGGACAAATCAAAGTGGAATCCAACATGCTTTCTTTTCTTCCCGACGATTCCAAGACCGTACAAGCCTATCGTTTCGTTTCGGAAAGACTCACTGGTTTCCATAGCATCGAGGTGATCCTATCCATGAAAAAGGGCTGGTTGCATGAAGAAGATTGGCCTGCCCTGGAAAAGATCTCAGAGGAAATGGGCCAAATTCAAGGCGTGGCAAGGGTTTTCTCTCCCTTGGATTGGCTCAAGAAATTCAATCAGTGGGTTGAGGGAACCGATCCCAAAAACTACCAGTTGCCCCAAGATGGCGCCGCCGCCCAGGAAATCCTGGATCTGCTGGACGACATTTCGTTGGAGCGACTTCAAAGCTACGTCCGATCCGACGGCAAGGAGGTGCGCGTTTCCGTCATCGTGAAAGAAATGGATGCCTCTTCCATCAAAGCCATTGAGGAGAAGACAAAGATGATTCTGAAGGATCTCCCATCCCATTGGAACTACTACCTGACGGGACGCGTTCTACGAGCTCTGGACGAGCAGTTGGGCCTGGTCAAAACCCAGATCAGCTGCTTTTCATTGGCCTTTGCCAGCATCTTTCTGTGTATCTTGATCGGATTGCGATCTCCCTCCCTGAGCATGGCATCCATTCTGCCCAATCTCATGCCCATCCTTTGCATCTTTGGGACCATGGCCCTGATGAACATTACACTCAACCCGGCCACCGTGATGGTGGCCAGCGTGTCCTTGGGAATCTCGGTAGACGACGCTGTCCATGTTCTCAACGCCTACAAATTGGAAAGAAACGCGGGAAAACCCCCTCATGATGCGATCTGCACAGCGATGGACAAGGTGGGACCCGCCATCGTCATGACGACCGTGGCTGCATGTATCGGTTTTTTTACCATGTCCAGTTCCGCGTTCATACCCATCCGCTACTTCGGAATTCTATCCGGCATTGCCATGATCGTCGCCTTGTTGAGCAACCTCTTCGTGGTTCCCGCGGTCCTCACCCTTGCGCCCCGCGTCCTGGCCTTCTGGCAATGCAACCGAAGACAAAAGGAAAATCCATAGCAGCAGGTTCAACGATCCTCGGCTTTTTCGAGGCCTTCCCTGATCCTATCCAATCTCTCGGTAGCGATCTTGCTGTGTGGATTGTACTCCACCACCTGCTTCAGAATCTCCTCCGCCCGATCCGCTTCCCCCATCTTGTCGTACGCAATAGCAAGAAAAACACTGGCCATCTCCAGGGTAGGATCAAGATCCACAGCTTTGTTTAACAATTCCAAGGCCTTGCCCACATCCCCTCCCTGTTTGGGTTTTGCAAAAAGATAGGGTCTGCAAACAGACACATAGGCATGAGCATTGTCCGGATCCATTTCCAGAGCCCTATCCGCGGCCTCGGTCATCCTCTTCCTGAATTTCGTGGCATGATACTTGCTGCGAATCTGCAACGCGATGAAATCAGCCTCCAGTCTGTAACGTTCCGAGCTCTCAGCCATCCTGGCAATACGATCCATTCCATCCTTCGCGATATCGTCGATTTCCCTTCCGATTTCCCTCCGCTCCTGGCGGGACAACTCCTCATACCGTTCCTCAAAATCAAATCGTTTCAGTTCCGTGAGAAGCAGAATGGCTCTTGCCGCCATGTATTGCTCTTCTTCACCGGCGTCCAGGGGAATCACTTCTCCTATCTCGGTCACGATCTCCCGCGCGCCATCCAAATCATACTCCAATCGAGCGTTCTTGATTCTCTCTTCAAATTCCTGTGAAGCCACGGCCATGCCCACAACAAGAAGCAACCCAGCTTTCATCTGCAACCATCCCTCCAGTAAGGTTTATCGAATTTCTGTCCAAGTCAACCTTCCCTCGACCCCACCTGTGCCTGCGAAACCAGCTGGCCATGCGGAGGTTTCAAGAAAAGTCTTTTCGTAAATATTCAGTGAACCCGATCCAAACGTAGCCCTTGGCGGAGAAGAGACAGAGATGCTGTTTTCGAACGGTTTGAAAGCTCTTCCCACGACGGTTTATCTCTGGATCGCTTCTACAGAATGTTTACGTCTTTTCGCCAAAAGATCTAAGATTGTAGCAGGAAAATACCATCCTGACTATCGATGATTCAAGATGGCCCAGGGCTTACGCAGAGTCTTCAGAGAAGTTCCGATCCGGTCCCTGGACCTCGGCGGATCGCGCTATCTTTTTCGCGAGGAATCTCTGCCCATGGTGAGAATGGCAGGCACCAGGAAAAGATTCCCTGCCAATGCCAGAATCATGGACGTTCCCGCGAGCATGCCAAAGTATCTCACTGGGGCGAAAGCGGACCTAGACATGGCAAAGAAACCAATACAGGCCGTAACCGTGGTCATGGTAATCGCTGGCGCCACTTTGAGAAGAGCCTCTCGAACCGCATCCTTCGGACTCATGTTGTGTGCCCGAAACTGTTGATAGGCGTTCAAGACATGGACAGCGTCGTCTACGGCGATTCCCAGGGAAATGCTCGCGACCATGACCGTGGCAGGGTTCAACGTGATCCCACACAAGGACATGACTCCAAAGGTACAGAGAATAGGCAACAGGTTCGGAAGCACAGAGACCAAGGTCAAACGCCATGATCTCAGGCCAATCAGAATACAGAGAAAAACGCTGAGAAATGCCAGGACAAGACTCCTGGCCTGCGTTTCCACCAAAGAAATCTGCATTTCCGCCATTTGCAAGACGATCCCGGTGGCGCTCCCGGACATGGGAGACGGCAACCCATTGAGCAAAGCTTGCGCCTGCCTGGCGACATTCAGAAAACGCGCAGAATCCGTATCGCGAATCAGAATGGAAAAACGAAGAAGCTTGCCATCCTCGGATACCAGACGCCCAACCTCCCGCAGGCCATCTTCGTCCAGAAGATTCAGAAGCCGTTTCGCGTCGTCTTCCGTCTCGGGCAATCGATATGCCAATGGATCCGAACCGAAATCCCATTGGTTGAGTTTCTTCAAGAGATTCAAGGGAGATATCACGGTGGCCACCGCACTCAGATCTCCGAGTCCTTTCTCACCCAAAAGCTGAAACTGATCTTGCAGTCCTTCCAGCACCGTCCATGTTGTCTCATCCAACCACCCTTGAGGAACCCGCACCATGGCTTCGAGAGAATACAAACCGGTCAAATGCTCGCTGACAAAGCTGAAGGCCCGAACCGTATCGGAATCATCGGGTAAAAAGGTCAGAACATTGGACTCCAAGACGATTCTGGGCAAGAGACTCAGGGAAAGGATGAAAAAGAGCAACGTCATAAGACAGGTAACCCGCCTGTATTTCAGAGAAAAACGTATCACTGCCAATATCCAGATTCTCTGCTTTTCAACGCGGCTTCCCAGTCCAGGCACTCGAAGTTTTTCCACGAGAAAGGGACCCAAAGAAAGGCTGACGACCAGGGAAATGATCAGTCCGATCGCCGCGAAAAGTCCGAGCTCCCGAATCGGTTGCATGGTCGCTGCCAGCAGGGAAAGAAACCCCACAGCCGTGGTGACCATGGCTATCGCGCAAGGAAGCGCGGTTTGTCTCAAGGCCGAAGCGATATCGGATTCGATAGAAGCCCCATTCGAACGATCTTCCTCGTAACGTCTCAAAATATGGATGAGATTCGCCAATGCCAATACCCATAACACCATGGGCAGAGATGAAGTCACCATGCTCAATCCAACACCCACCCACCCCATGAAGCCTATCGTGAGCAATACGGTAACCGTCATGCATAGTAAGCATACCAAGGTGGCCTTTACGGAGCGGAAAAGAAGCATCAGAACCACCACCGAGAATACCAACGCGATGGGAAAAGTCTTGACCGCCTCGCGATTCGTGACTTCTTCCATCTTTACGTGGAGCACGGGATGGCCCACCATATATACATCCCAGTCCCTGTTCCGAAGAGGCAACAGAGCTTCATCGATCCCGTCCACCAGGAGATTCAGATCCACGTCGCCATCCCGTATCTCGACCTCAATCAGATAGCAACCCACCAAACCGTCATCCGATATCTGATGCCCCCTGTAGAAGGGCGTGGAAAGAAACTCCTGACGGAGGGCTTCCGCGTCTTCCGCGCCGAAAAGATCCCTGTACACCTGAGGAATCGCCCTAACGCTTCCCACGTGAGGTATCTGTTCGATCCTCTCCAGAACATCGAGCTGAAGATCCAAGGCATCTTCCGCGAAGAGATCCTCGGTCCGATACGCGGCGAGGATGTACTGATCGTTCCCAAAGGCTTGCCTGAAACTTTCGTAGCGCAGCGCGGCCTCGCCCGCGGAATCCAAAAATCGTTCCACCCGATTGTCGATTGGAATCCGCAAGGCGAATGGAAGGGCAACGATGCAAAGCAGCGCCACAGCCAAAGCCACTCCATTGCGAAGAGATCGCGAGAAAAGATTCCTGCTCGTTTTTTTCCTCACCCTGCTCCTCTTCCAATCAGTCAGCTCAATCCAGCTTCAAGTCCTGTTGGCTCGCGGCGTAGGTGTCGTAGTGTTTTCTGACCTCCCCAGTCTCAACGTCCCCTTCATGAAAAAGAAACCGATATCGCAAGGTCACCTCTTCTCCGGCAGGGATCTTCATGTCTCCAGTCCCTTTGGGTTGCTTCTCAAAATCATGGATTCCAAAAGGATTCGCGGCCACCAGGCCATATGGCCTGGCATGCCACCATGTTGGATGCCTGGGATTGCCCGGGTGATCGAAGATGGCTATCCCCACGGTCTTTCCATCGATATCACCCCAGTAGCCCACCCATTTTGCCCGTTTTCCCCAGATTCCGAAAGGCCCTCTGTCCCCTTCGCTGTTGATCGCCTTGCCATTGGCGTCCGCAACTCCTGCCTTGACATCTTTCATGAGTCGCAGGGCAGGATGGGTTCGAATTCCCATGCTCCCTTCCTTGGTGTCCCCAAAAACGACTGGACCTTCCGACGCGTGGATCGTGATCACGAAATCGATCATTCTGCAGGTCCTTTCCTGGCGGAAAACCATCGTACGCGTATCTGTGCATTGCACCTGGTCCTCTGGACAGATCCACGCATTCCGGGTCGTGATCCATCCTTCGCCATCTGTCCCTCCAAAACACACCGTTTCCTTGTGAAGAATTCTTCCCCTGCCGGGTCCCTCCGCCCAAAAATCCACGCCATTGACATCTCCGTGGGTGAACCACAAGGAACGGTGGTGGGGATGATCCCTGGCCTCCCCTTCCACACCGGACACCATGGGGAAATTTCTCGTCATAGGCAGATTGTTAGGTCCAATCACCGGAAAGAGAATGGGTTTCGGGCTGTCCTTCCAAAGGTATTCCGTGAACAACTCGCCGTCGATCTCCACCCGGAATTTCCCATCCAACTCGCGCACCACCACACCCGCGTTCTTCTCCTCAGAATCAGCGTTTCCATGAGATCCCAACAATATGTTCCATCCAAACAAAGCCACCACGAGACTCAACCACGCCATGAGAACAGTCCTGTTCCTACGCATCATGGATCGACCTCCTTCAAAAAGTCCTCTCATCTCCCAAGTCCGTTGGTTCAGCCACCACGTCCTTTCCCATCCGCCACGTTCCCTGATCACGCCAAGAACGTCAAGATGCAAACAAGATCCACGGATTCAGGCGAACGTCCAATCCCATACATGCAAGAAGGCCTCGCTTTCGTCTCAAGGAACATCGAGGCCTTCATGGCATCTTCGGATCAGTTCTTTTCGACGTCTTCGGCCAGCGTAATCGCTTCATCATCTCCTTCCAATGAATCTTTCTCCGGCTCATCCACAGAATCGCCATCCAGGACTTCATGCGTTAGCTCCATTGTTTCCTCTTCCAGCGTTTCTGTCGTCTCATGAATCAAACAAAGCTCAGACAAGGAGGGAGCCAGACTCTCCGCCACGTCCTCTTCGAAAAGGAAAATCATGGACTGGTCATCCAACCTGGCTGGAACCAATCCGTCCTCGGGTTTCCCCAACTCAATGAGCAAGGTCTCTCCGTCCCTCTTCTTCACTCGAATCGTGACCACACTCTCCTGGAGCGAACCGTTCTCCTCCAGACGAACTTCCTTCGCGTCCAGGAAAGAGAAGACATCCAAGAACTCCTCGATTCTTTCCTCTCTGGTTTCAAGGTCCTTGCCCCGCGAACTCAGGCTCCACTCCATTTCCCCCTGCCTGGACAGAACGAAAGGCTCCTCGGACCGTTCCACCCGGATCTCCTCGATATCATCCTCGTCCAGATCCGCTACCTGCAGATCCAAGAGATCTCCCAGGCTCGGGATCAGTTTTTCAGTATCCCACTTGGACAAAGCCCAGATCTGATTCTCCTCGTCCACCCTCAGGTAGCGTCCCTCCGCAAGCAAGGAAGTCTCGCCTAAACTCACCTTTTGGCTCGAACCATCCCTCCAAGAGACCCACAGGTTGTCAACAGGCTCATGCAATCCCCAAGCGTCCAAGTCCTTTCCCTCGCAATAATCCACGGGTTGAAGCGCTGTCAAAACCTTTACCATGTCCTTGACCTTGGATGGTTCCAGCGGCAAACTGACTTTGGGTGATTGCATCACCCATTCCGCGCTGTCATCTTCTCCATCCCGCGCCAGAAGGACCTCACCCGCGTCTCCCGAGATTCGGATCTTCTGGATCCCCTCCTCTTTCATGGAAAGATCCCGCAGCTCCAACAAATCCTTGCCCAGCTTGAAAAGGCTCTTGAACTTCCAGTTGCTCACCTTGAAAAGAATGTCCTCCATGCCCTCCAACACGACATAGGCCTCCATGCCAGGTGATTCCATCTGGGCGAGAAGGATCACGTTCTGTCCACCTTTCAAGGATGCCTCCAACCGAAAAGCGGGATCATCCAGACCCACCTCGGACGCTCTCGAAGGATCGTCCACGTCCAGCGCTTCGAAGGTTTCAAGGTTCCTCAAAACATCGTCCAATCCCGAGGATTTGAACTCGAAGCCCCCTCCACCTTCCGCGAGGACCCATTCGAATTGAGGTTCCTCCATGGTCATTTGCTCGGATGGATCCTCTTCCTGGATATCCGCGTCCTTGGGCTTCTCTCGCCGTTCAAAAATCAAACTGCGTTCGGGAGTCCGCAGAGCCACCTTTGTCACGTCCTCCTTCTTGATTTCCATCAATTTCTTTTCGATCCAATCCTTGGCAGAAGGAGGCGTTTGCATCTCTTCCCCATACACTCCCATTTCGGAAGCTAGATTCACGGAAACCGTATATACGGAATTCTCCCCCGACCTTCGAACGAAGGACCTGTTCCAGGATTCTTTCTTCCCAACAAGCAGGTGACAAGCAGCCTTTTCTTCCCCTTGTCGATAGACTCGGACATGCAAGGCCTTGTCCTCTACCAGACTGAAATCCTCCAGGACTTCCGCGCTCTCGGTTCGAAACTCCCCCTCCAGCTTCTTTAATTGATCCAAGAACTTCTCGATCTTATCCCTTTTCCCGGGGGCGTTAAAGCGGCTTGATACAAACCATTGGTCGTCTATTCTCTCCAGAACGACCCTCTCCTCCTCGTTCTGTCCAAGGTACATCTCCATGCGAACCACATCAGAAGAGCGAAATCCCTGGGGCATCAGTTCTTCGAGAGCATATTGCTCGCTCAAGCTAATCTTAGGCTTACCCGCCTTTTGGACCAAAGCGACCGTGACCAGAAGTCCAGCGATCACCGCCAACGGTATCAGTTTTTTGTGCATCGAGGCTCTACCTCCCTTCCCTATCTGGACAGCAGCCTTCAAGAGCCGAACAAGGCATCAACCTTTGTTCTGCATCTGAGACCTGTACTTATCCCTGCCCTGTTTCAAAATTACCGCGCGGGTAAGTCCCGCCGTGGCAACCACCAGGTTCATGAGGCCCAAGACCATCACTTTCCAGAAGGTGCGTTTTCCGGCATCCAAACGGCCAATGCTTCGATCGATTCGTTTGGTGGATCGCACCTCAATCAGCTTGTCTCCGAGAGTCAACGCGTCGATACAATTCTGGAAGAAATCCAGGTTGCTTCTGGACAGGAAGCTCTTGGTAAACATCTCGGAACAGCCGACCAGGATGAGCTTTCCAGGCGCCTTGTCGGCAGGAGCCGCCTCTTCGGGATCTCCTTCCTGCTCGAAGGAGGGAGCGCCCTGAGGCATACCTGGAGGCGGAGAAGTGGGCCATCCTGGCTTGGTCGGCCCTGGATATCTGTCTTTGAACTGTCCCTCCACCAGAACAGCCAAAGGATAGGACCGGGCATCCACCGGAACGTTCAGGTCTTCCTCTCGCAAATCCCTTTCAGACGGCACGGTCCATGCCTTGTTGGTGGTGTGAAACAGTGGCTTGACGGTCAATCCCGCCTCCTGAATAACATCCTCTTTCAAATGGATACGCGATCCCCACAGGTAGAACAAGGTCCCCAACCTGCTGGTAATGGAAACATCCGGGTTCATGGATTCGGAAACCACGGCGATGTGCATGGGCAAATCCACGGTCATTCCACCCCCGAGCAACGCGTCGAAAGGATTGCCGGAGCTGATGGTGAGCGGCTGATGGTTCGAATCCATGAGGATGTTACGATCCACCGAGATACCAGACTCCTCCAGGATCTCATTGATCCCAGGCTCCTCGTCCCGTTTTTCCAAACTGATCGTATTTCTGTGAACCGAATAGTTCCACTTAAAGTTTTGTACCGCCATGAAGGTAGGTTTGCCCTCAAGCAAGGCCCGATTGATCTCCCATTTCTGCCTTGAATTCAGCCTTCTCGGGTTGATCACCACCAAAGCATCATATGCTTCAGGAAGTCCCTGTTGCTGATCCAGATTCACTCGGCGCACATCATACTTTTCATGGGTGAGAAGTTGTTCCACGTAAACATAAGGATCATCCTGCCTCGGAGGCATCTGCCCCATTTGCTGGTAAATCTGAAGCATATGTGGAGGGATATTCAATTCGTCCTTGGGCGCGAACAAGGCGATCACAGGCCTCTTGTCCCTCGTCAGCTTGAATATCATGTTCACCAGCCTGTATTCCAATTCAGGAAGGGTCTGGGGCACGATCTGAGGAATAAACTCCTCCTGTTTCTCTTTATACGCCACCCCCAAGGCGGAATAGACGAGCTGAGTGGTGGACTGATCTTCCCGAAGAGCCTGAACAGGGAAAGGGCTCAGACCCTTGTCCATAAGGCGTTTTTCGATGGACTTCTCCTTGTCATCGATTTCCATATCATCCTCGGGTTCCCCGAACGAGAAATCCCTCCCAGAAAAGATTTCCGCCGCTTCCAGATGGATCACCTTGGAAAGCAACTTCCCCCTGCTCGCCACCTCCATCTCCCGAAGCTTGGCCAGAACATCCCGCTCCAGACTCTTCATTTCCGCAGGCATTTTTTCCGAAGGGGAAATATATAACGTCACATGCACCGGCACCCTGAGGTCTCTGAGAATCTCCTTCGTTGCCTCCTGCACCGTATAGATCTTGTCCTGGGTCATATCAAAACGCCCCAGGGTCATGTCCGAAGTGACCGCCGCGAACGCCATCCCGATCAGAACACAGAGTCCCACGATCCCGGCAAAGATCCCTCTGACGTGGGGCCTGCTGCGTCCCTCGAGATAGGTCCCGTTGAGAAAAAGGAATAGACCTATCCACAGAAGAAAATAGAGGACATAGCCGATCTCGATTACACCTTGCGTGAACGGGATATAGCGTCCGGTCATACCCACAAGATTCTTGAGCCTGGTCCCCAATTCCAGGTTGGCCAAGGACCCATCCAGAATCGTGGCAAAGGTATCCCAGCCCAGAAGCGCGACCAGGGTACAGACCAGAAAGGTCATCACAAAGGCAATCACCTGATCCTTGCACAAGCCGGAGATGAAGACGCCCAGAGCGATGAAGAGGGATCCCAACAGGATTCCTCCCAGATAGCCTGAGACAATCGGACCTGGATCCGGGCTTCCCAGGGACACGAGCATCACTGGAATAGTCCAGGTGCTGGCCAGCGCCAACAAATAGAATGCCACAGCGGCCAAATACTTGCCTAGCACCAGAACGACAGGATTTACCGGAAATGTGAGCAGCATTTCCCAGGTATTTTCCTTGCGCTCCTCTGCCCACACTCTCATGGTAATCGCAGGAATGAAAATGCACAGTACCGGAACCAACCATCCGAAAAGAGCCGTCATCTCGGCCCTGGGGAAGGTGAAGAATGGAGGCAAAAAGAGAAATAGAGATGTACTCAACACCAGAAAGACGAGTATGAACACATAGGCTATAGGAGAGTCAAAATAAACTGACATCTCCCTCCTGAAGATCGTTCCCAAAGCTTTCATTCCCCACCCCCTTCCGAGCGAATTCCCTGCTCTGCCTCTGTCAAGGCAAGGAAGGTTTCCTCCAGATTAAATGGTTTGCTGGAAAGTTGAACGATATCCCAACCCTTGGTTCGAACCAATTCCCCAACCTCTCGCAAAAGATGCACCTGATGTTCCGCTTCCACGAGAAACCGCGAGGTGCCATTGGATACACCCATGACCTTCACTCCTCGAACATGCGGCAACCCCTTCAAGGCTGATTTGGCTTCCTCCTCCTTGCAGGTCAAGGCGACCTCGATCCGCTGTAGCTTCATGGCCTTACGCTGCAGGGAGTCAATCGTGCCATCGGCCACAATTTTGCCTCGGCTGATGATGATGATTCGATCTGACACGGCTTCCACTTCCCCGAGAATATGCGTGGAAAGAATTACCGTTTTATTTACAGCGAGTTCCTTGATGAGTTTTCGAATCTCTATGATCTGATGCGGATCCAACCCGGAAGTGGGTTCATCCAGGAGCACCACCTCGGGATCGTGAATCAATGCCTGTGCCAAAGCTGTCCTTTGCTTGTATCCCTTTGATAGCTCCCGAATAGGCGTTCTGAACATGACCTGAAGCCCACATTTCGCCAACGCCCAGTCCATACGCTCCCTCAACTTGCCCCCACCAAGACCCCTGGCTTCTGCCACGAACTGAAGATATTTCCCGACCTCCATTTCCATATAGAGAGGAAGGATCTCCGGAAGGTAACCTATTCTTTGACGCACGCTCAGGGGTTTGGACAAAATATCCATACCGCACACTTTGGCCGTGCCGGATGTGGGCCAAAGATACGTAGTAAGGATTTTCAGTGTCGTTGACTTTCCCGCGCCATTAGGGCCAAGAAGACCCACCACCTCGCCTTGCCTCACTTCGAAGGAGGCATTCTGCAAAGCCACCACAGGGCCATAGTGCATGGTCAGCTTTTCAGCCTTGATCAAGAGTACCACCTCCCTGCAACATTCTTCATCCGTATCAAAACCAAACGTATCACTTCCACACCTGAATAAGTTAGAGTAACGCTTTTCCCTCTGCGAAAGTTCCCCTTGGAACAGATGGCGGCAGCGGGTATTCCCTTGGATATGACCTGTTCGGAAGCAGGCACGCAAAGGATCCAACTCGATGCCAAATATTGCCTTATCCCCTTCAAAGCGTCAACCCCCAGGATTGTCGGGCGAACCGTCGGGTCGGGTTCAGGAACCGACGAATCCGACCCTGTTCTTGGATTTGCCGCCGCGTCCCACCACATAAAGGAGAATGGCTGTCACAATCCAAATCAACACGGCGATCAGCAAGCCCCCCCGGACGATCCGCTCCCCAACCCATGGGAAGAGGAGACAGCCTGGACCTGCTCCCAAAAGGGAGGCAGCCAAATAGGTTTGAAAAGGCACTCGTCCGATCCCGCACAGGTAACTCACCGCGTCATAAAGAGGATGTGGAAAGATACGTAAAATCAGAATGGTCCTGAACCTGAGGGTCTGCGTCAATTTACCTTCAAACGAGGCCAGATTTTCATCGCCAACCACCAGGGCCACCCCGGGACGCCCCCCCCAACGTCCCACCAGATAGGCCAACAGCATGCCCAATCCTCCGCCCAGGAAGGTGTAAAGCGCCGCCGGCCAAAGACCGAATACCCTCCCACCCAGAAGAGCCACAGGCATGGCCGGGGTGAAGGCGGTCAAGGCACATCCGGCAAGAAGACCGATATAGATCCATGGAGACACGATCTCCCGCTCCAAAGCGGCCTCATCCGGAATGAGTTGGGTCTTGATCACGATCCCCAGAAAGAGCACAACAAAAAGAAAAACCAGCAGGGAAATTACTCCCCTGAAACCGTGGGCCCTGAATGAAGCCTTGCTATCCATGGATCCCCACATCAGAACTCTCAATCCTGTCCCGTAAAGAAATCTAGTTATTTTTGGTCGACGGAATATGTGTCGACGGAATATGGAGACAAAGAAGAAGACAGCTATTATAATGATTGTAACCTGAAAGAGGAAACTCCCTCACAGAAAGGGGCATCTCGTGTATCGCAAGAAGAAAAGTCCGGAGGAACTCAACATGGCGAAAAGAATGAAATGGTGGCATGAGGCCCGTTTCGGCATGTTCGTCCATTGGGGACTTTACTCGCAGCTTGGAAGACATGAATGGGTCATGAACAGGGAACGAATCCCTGTGAAGGAATACGAGACTTTGGCCCAAACATGGAAACCCAAGCCCAAGCCTGCGAGGGAATGGGCTCGGCTTGCCAAGCGAGCAGGCATGAAGTACATGGTCATGACCACCAAGCATCACGAGGGATTTTGCCTGTGGGACACGAAGCAGACTCCTTACAATGCGGTCCAATGCGGACCTGGAAGGGACCTGGTGGCCGAATATGTGGAAGCCTGTCGGGAATTCGATCTAAAAATCGGATTCTATTACTCGCTGATGGACTGGCATCATTCGGACGGGGTGCGATGCGTCAAGGATGAAAGAGCCAGAAGAAGGTTTCTCGATTTTACCCAGGGCTGTGTCAGAGAACTTCTCTCGAATTACGGAAAGATCGATATTCTCTGGTATGACGTCTCTTGGCCCTTGTCTTCCCCTGAACTATGGGAAAGCAAGAAGATGACGGGTATGGCCAGAGAATTACAGCCTCATATCCTGGTCAATAACAGGGCTCAATTGCCCGAGGATTTCGGCACCCCGGAGGAACATATCCGCCCAGAGTCGGAAGGACGGGCGTGGGAAGCCTGCATGACCTTCAATGGTTCCTGGGGATGGCAGAGCGCTCCACCTGAAGACTGGCACTCCGTTCGGGACGTGTTGAAGATGCTCCAACAAGTGACCGGTGGAGGAGGCAACCTGCTTCTGAACATCGGACCCCTGCCTGACGGGTCCGTTCCGGAGGAAGCCCAAACACGCCTATCCCAGGTGGGTCGGTGGACCCACCAATATGGTGAGGCCATGTATGGCAAAGTGGACAGGATCCATGGCAGGTTCGAATGGATGCCTACCGGAACCTTCACGCTCAAGGGCAAGACAGCCTATTTCTGGTGCTCCCGTTGGCCAGGGGAGGAACTGGCCCTGGGTGGATTGAAAAGCAGACTCCACAAGGCAACCCTCTTGAAAGGCGGCAAGGATCTGCCGTTCCACCAGGAAAAGAATCGTCTTCTGCTCCGAGGACTGCCAAGGAAATGTCCTGATGGGATCGCAGGTATTTCCATCATCAAGCTGGAGTTCGCCTCCCCACCACGGCAGGTTTTGGGAGCGGGTTGCGTGGTTGTCTAAGGAATATGGAGCGTTCCCGCGCCAAGACCTATTGGTACATATTCAGTGAACCCGATCTGATCGAGGGCTCAAACTCAGCAGGGCGAGGAATGCATGAATCGTCTTGGCTCATGCTCGGCTCGCTGGAATCTTGATGATGCGAGCCTGTGCGGACAGGGGCGGCCCGAGGAACCGAGCTCAAGCTCGGTGGTCGGCCCGCCCCCGAACCCGCCCAGACGATTCACGCACTCCTCGCCAGCCCTCTATAATCTAAAATCAGATCGGGTTCACTGAACATTTACGACCTACCGTACATATTCAGTGAATATGTACGACCTACTCGTTCAGTCCATCCAACCTGACCTTGATGGATTCGGCATGAGCCGTGAGACCCTCTTTTTGAGCCAAGGCCATGATGCGGGGCCCATCTTCCCGCAAATTCGCCTCCCCATAGCGCACGACACTGGTCGCTTTGAGAAAGTCATTGCAGCTCAAGGGACCCGAGAACCGTGCGGTAGATCCGGTGGGCAAGACATGACTTGGGCCCGCGTAATAGTCCCCCACCGGAACCGGGGTATGAGGTCCCAGGAAGATGGCGCCCGCGTGTCGAATCGATGCCAAGGCTTGCTCCTCGTCACGAACCCAAATCTGCAGATGTTCCGGCGCGAAGGCATTGGCCACTCGGTACGCGACTTCCAGGTCCGGCACAACAATCGCCATGCAGTACTTTTCAACGGCCAAGGCCAAAGCATCCATTCGATCCAGAATACGCATCCTCCTGTTCAGATGACGCCCCACTCTATGGGCCAGTTCTCGATCCGTGGTGATGAGAATCGCTGAACCGGGGTCATGCTCGGCCTGGGCCAGAAGATCGGCTGCCACCCAGTCGGGATTCGCGGTTTCATCCGCGACAATCAACACCTCGCTGGGACCGGCAATCATATCGATTCCCACCCTTCCGAAAACCTGGCGTTTGGCCTCGGCCACAAACGCGTTTCCAGGTCCCACGATCTTGTCCACCGGCCGAATCGAAGAAGTGCCCCATGCCAAGGCCGCTATGGCCACGGCTCCGCCCAATCTGTAGATTTCCTTGAGACCGAGTTCGGCCGCGAGAGCCAAGACTTCAGGATGGATCTCTCCTTGTGACGTGGGAGGAGAAGCCATGACAATCTCAGAAACCCCAGCCACTTGAGCGGGAATCACGGTCATCAGCACGGTGGAAGGATAGAACGCTCGTCCCCCGGGCACGTAAACAGCCACGCGATCCAGAGGTCCATACCGAAGAGACAGAGATCGACCATCCCGTTCCACCACCGAAGGATCTCTCCAGAGGATGGCTTCCTGATATTGGCGAATATTTCGCCTAGCCCCACGGATGAGCTGAAGGAAAGCGGGATCGACTTCTTCATGAGAACGAAGGATCCTTTTCTCCGGGACACGCAACGCGTCAGGTGTCAAGAAGACACCATCGAGAGTTTGTTCGAGCTCACACAGCGCGGCATCCCCTCCATCCCTCACCCGCTGAATGACCCCCGCCACAATGCCCCGCACGTCTCCCACCGCACTCTGTCCCGTGCCTGTCATTTCCCCGGCGCGCAACCCTTGCAGGAAAGCGATCACCTTCGGGTGAGACAATGGATCCGAACATTGAACGATCTTCATACGCCTTATCATAGGATCAAAACGCCTTCAGATGAAACCCACCTCTTCAGACCCTTGGCTTCAGACTTCTTCGCGGCGTTCATGGAACCTTGAGATCCAAAAACCGCTCCCTCTCACTTTGGAAGAGGTCAGGGGATGAGGGAGACGACCCAAGTTTCCGACCATGTTTTCCCTTTTCGCTTGCGGCTCAAGGTCCGCGTTTAGCTTGACACCTCACAGCCTCCTTTCTATGATAGCCTAGGGCTAAGATACTGAATACCAACAGTGGCTCCTTGGAAGAGGTGACTTCATGGGTAGCAAGCCATGGCTCAAATGTTATGACCCCCATGTCCCAGAGCATGTAGAGGTACCTCGAATCGACCTCTATAGTCAAATGAGACCCCAGGCCGTAGAACGAGCCCATCAGGTAGCGCTCCGCTTCCTGGGCACATCCATCACCTATTCGCAACTCCATGACAGTATCGACAGGCTCGCTGCAGGATTGTATGCCCTGGGAGTTCGACCCGGGGACAAGGTGTCGATCCTATTGCCCAATTCTCCCCAATTCATCATGAGTTATTTCGCGATATTGAAATTGGGAGCGGTAGCCGTGCTCTCCAATCCCCTCAACGTAGAACGGGAGCTTCTGTTCAAATTTAAAGACTCCGGTTCCAAGGGCCTTATCGCCTTGGATCTCATGTCTCAAAAGATCAATCAAATCAAGGATGAACTCAATCTGGATTTCATCATCTACACCGGCCTGAAGGAATACATTCCTTTCCCGCTCAGCCTGCTCTTCTCTATCAAGATCAAATTGGACAAACGCGTTCCCCCAATAAGGATCCAATGGGACGACAAGACCTATCCTTTTCAAAGCATGCTCGATCCCAAGAGACCGGCGCCTCCAGACCAAGAAATCGATCCCGACTCTTTGGCCGTTTTGATCTATTCCGGAGGCACGACAGGGGTTTCCAAAGGGATCATGCTTTCCCACTTCGCTTTGGTTGCCAATTATCTGCACGGTGTATCCTGGGTGGACGTTCAAGAAGGGGACACCTTGTTGGCCGTTTTGCCTTTATTCCACGGCTTTGGCATGTCCATTTGTATGAACGCTCCTTTGGCCATGGGAGGCACCGTGGTCCTTCTCCCTCGTTTCGATGCCAAACAGGTCGTACAAACCATTCACAAGGAAAAGCCCACCATTTTTGCGGGTGTCCCCACCATGTTCATCGCCATCAAGGAACTGTTCAATCTGAAGAAATATGATCTAACCTCCCTGCGGGGCATCTTCGTCGGCGCCGCGCCTTTGCCCCTGCCTGTGATGGAAGAATTCGAACGTCTGACAGGCGCCGCGCTGATCGAAGGCTATGGGCTCACGGAAGCTGTAACAGCCATCGCGTGCAATCCTCTACATGGCAAACGAAAACCTGGCACCGTGGGGCTTCCCTTCCCTGATGTGGAATGGAAGATTGTGGACCTGGAAGAAGGGACCCGGGAGTTGGCGCCGAACGAATCAGGAGAAATTTGTTTGAGATGTCCTGAGCTGATGATGGGTTATCTCAACCAACCCGAAGCCACTGCCAAAACCTTGCGAAATGGCTGGCTTCATACCGGAGATATCGGTTTCATGGACGAAGAGGGCTATGTCACCATTGTGGACCGACTCAAGGATCTGGTCATCGTGAGCGGCTTCAATGTTTTTCCAAGCGAGGTCGATGAGGTGCTTCATATGCATCCCAAGGTCGCCGAAGGGGTCGCGGTGGGGTTGCCTCACCCGAAAAAAGGAGAGTATCTCAAGGCCTACGTGGTTCCGCGACATGGCGAAACCCTCACTCCGGAAGAAATCATTCAATTTTGCAGGGAGAACTTGGCGCCCTTCAAAGTGCCCAAGGAAGTGGAGATTCGAAGCGAACTCCCCAAATCGGTGATAGGCAAGATTCTGAGACGACAACTCAAGGAAGAAGAAACGGCCAAACGAAAGAACCAGATCAAATCGGCTTAGGCTTCCCGAGCCAAGAGGGCCGCTCCAAGAGCGCCCACCATCTGTGGTTCTTCGTTCACCTGAATGGGACGACCCAACTTGTCCTGCAAGAGTTTTACCACGCCTTGATTTTTGGCGACACCGCCCGTCATGGTAACAGCGTCTTCAATCCCCACGGATCGAATCATGGCCCAGGTTCTGTTCACAATCGATCTGTGAAGTCCCTTCACGATCTCTTCCTTGGGATGATCCTGTGCCAGAAGAGACACCACTTCGCTCTCGGCGAATACGGTACAAACGCTGCTAATCGGGACCTCTCTTCTAGCTTCAAGAGCAAGAGCGCCCATTTTATCCAAGGGCACATCCAGTTTGTCAGCCATGACTTCCAGAAAGCGTCCAGTGCCGGCCGCGCACTTGTCGTTCATGGCAAAGTCTATCACTTTGCCCGACTTGTCCATCCGAATCACCTTGGAATCCTGTCCCCCGATATCGATCACAGTCCTCGTGTTGGGAAAAAGCGCAAAGGCTCCGGCCCCGTGACAACTGATCTCCGTGATTCGTCTGTCCGCGAAAGGAACGGAAACGCGTCCATATCCTGTGGCCACGCAGCGGACGATGGATTCCCGCTCCACACCCGCACCAGCCAAACAATGAAGGAGAGCTGTTTCAGCGGCAACAACGCTTCGGGAGCCGGTCAACGTCATGGATTGCCCCAGCACAACACCTTCTTCATTCACGAGCACGGCCTCCGTGCTCATGGATCCCACATCGAGACCCAGAAAGAGTTTCATTGCCTGGCCTCCAACGACTCGAAGAACGCTTCCAATCTCGTATTGGCCTGTTCTTCCGAATAGGCCCTGAAATCCGTGATGTCTGCCTCGATCACAACGGACGGCACGCTGACCCGATCGAGGAGCAATCGCTTCAGGTCATATTGACCCACGGAATAAGGCTTACAGCTCCTGGCCGAATGCACGACCAATCCATCCACCTCATACTCTCCGATAAGTCTCTCCATGAGTCGAAGCCGATGGTTCAAATTGTTGTTCAAAATGACCAGGCTGTAGGCCTTGGCCATGGACTCCAAAGGATGAGATTCATCCATGTAGGGGGTGGTTTCAGCCCACGCGTTGGTATAGGTAGCCGTGACAAAATTCATTCCCCTCTGAGCGAAGAGATGGGAAAAATCCTTGACCTTGAACCATATGGCAATGTTATCCCACATCAAGCGTTTTCGTTCCTGAGCGATCGCTCCTATGCCTCGGTCCACCCTATCCTTCAGTTCCTTGAGAAGACTTTGATAGTATTGGATCGCTACCGGAAGGCCTCTGAGAGAAACGATGGGGGCTAGATGTCCAAAAGCCTCGAAAATGGTCATGGGAGCAGGTTTATTTCTCATGGTAGAAAGAACCTCGCCCCATAGCAGAGAGGCTTCTTTCGCCAAGAGAAGGATGTCTTTAAACTTGCCCTCGTCATATTTTTTCCCGGAAACACGTTCAAGCAAAGGCACCATCTCCTTCATCTGCCTGATCATATAATCGATATTCCTTTCGGAAATCTCATCAAAATTGTATGGAGTATCGAACACGATCAAGGGAATCTTCCAATGATGAGCCAACACCTTATACCAATAGGCCACCGTCTGGCAGATGTTGTTCGAAGCGAAGAGAAGATCGGGTTTGGGCAACCTTCCCACCGGCGTCTTGCCGGAGAAAGCCACTCCGAGATCCACCCTGGCATAGGAGCAGAGATCCTGGTCATATCCTCGACTTTCAGCCTCTTCGCATAGTTCAGGGCCCTTTCTTCTCGCGCCACATAGAGCTCCATGGTTCTCTGGATATATAGTGTAGAAATCAAATACCCTGAGAAGCTCTACCGGGGCTCCGCTGGTCACCCAAGCGATAGGCTTGACTCCCTCGGCATATCTCGCCAGATAGTAGTGCCTCATCATGATTCGCTTCAATTCCGAGAGCGAATCCATGGGGGGTCCGAAATAGGAAGGAATTTGTCTCTCTCGCTTCTTGCGCCCTTCCATTATGCGAAAAAGGGCGGGAGCTCCTATATCCCTCATCAATGCATACCGGGCGACACCCAGAAACGACATGGTTTACCTCGATCTCATGGTTTCCACAAAAGCCTCGATCCGAGTGGCAAGCTGTCCACTGAGCGCCTGGTTCACTTCACAATCGAGCACCAGTGTTGAAAGTCCCGCGTCCTTGAGGATTCTTGTCAGTTGAGGCACGTCAAACAACTCGGGCTCACAGAACTTGACCATAAGAAAGATCACACCCACAGCTCCGCATCGTTCGACGGCTTCCAACAAATAATCCGCCCGATCCTGAACCAGAGAACCCCGAGTACTACACGGTGGCATGGAGAAATAGCCCTCCACCAGGGCATCCCAGGGGTTCTCTCCGACTGGAGTCTGCACCTTAAACCTTCTGCCACACGCGAGAAGATCATCGTCGCCCACCCGTACGCCCAGATCATCGAGCAACACAAGAATCTCTCTGGGCGAGGGAAGAATTCCACTGAGAAAGACCACTGGCCCGTCATGCTTTGCACCGCGATCGTTCTCCAAGAGCGACGATAGAACGCCCTGATAGTCCTCAGGAAGCAGATACTCCCCCATGCGAACCTTCTCATAAAAACAAGCGTTGCTGACATTCAACCTTCCGGAGGCCCGAATCGCATAGAGTTCCGCTAAAAGAGCGTGGATCTCCCTGCCCTGATCCACCCAAGGTCTTAAAATTTCAGGGGACATTTCAGATCCTCGATTCTCCGAATCGTCCCCCCCCATAAGTCCAGTGGCCAGATCCTGCAAATGTCCCCTCAAAAACCATTTGGATGCTTCGGTGTAGGGAGCCTTGGGGTGATAGAAAAAATGGCATGGCAGAGAAAGATCCATGAAATCATGCACCATGGAAGCCATATTCTGTATGGAATCGCATGTGTGGGGGAAAAGAAGGCCGTCCAAATCCCTGCCGTATCCCTGAAGAAGCGCTTCCATGCCCAACTTGACCACGGAACAAATGTACGGCTGAAGATGCGCGTTCGATTCGGTCGTAGTCAGAGGAGGATCCCAGATTTCCACTGGCAAAACATGAGAGGCCCAAAAGAGTTCCTTGGGCACGAAGGCTGGAAAAACCCCAAAGATTCGCCAGTCCTTCTCCCGTCTCTGCCGCTCAATGTATTCTCTTCTCGTGGGAATGGAAATCTGTTTCATAGAGATACACTCTACCATGGCTGGATTCCCAGGTCATCGTACTCCGTATCAAGAGGATCCTCTATCCCATTCTCCCCATCCATGAAACGGGACAAGGCGTCCAGAAAGGGTTTTCTTTGAGGATAAACGAGAAGGGACGCGGGAAGGCTGGAACGGAACCATCCACCATACCTTCGGGTGCTGATCCTCTTATCCGCGACAATGACCACACCTCGATCGTTCCGGTGCCGGATAAGCCTTCCAAATCCCTGCCTGAAACGGATGACCGCCATGGGCAAGCTATATCCGGTAAAGGAATCTTGTCCATTCGCTTCCACACGTTCGCATCGAGCCTGGATCACCGGGTCCGTGTATACAGCGAACGGAAGTCGGGCCATGATCAAACAAGAGAGAGATTCTCCAACAATGTCCACCCCTTCCCAGAAGGAATGAGTCCCCATGAGAACGGAATGAATGTCCCTGCGAAACAGAGTCGTGATTCCCTCCCTCGATCCTGAAACACCTTGAATCAAGATACGCATTCCTTCCGCCTTGGAATCCCGACTGAAGACCTCCGTGGATCGTTTCAGCATATCGTAACTGGTGAACAATACCATACCGCGTCCTCGGGTCCGAAAGAACACATCCGAGATCAAATGTCCCAACTCCTCCGCGTAATCCCGCTCCGTGTCTCCTGGCTCGGGAAGAAACATCGGCACCAGAATGACGCACTGACGCATATAGTCAAAAGGCGTGCCTGCGTTAAGTTCCAGGATTCTGTTCTCCTCCACACCGTCCATGCCCAATCGTTTCCTCAGAAAATCGAAGCTGCCACGCACCGAAAGGGTCGCTGAAGAGAAGATCACGGTCTTCAATCTCTTGTACAAGCGGTCGCAGAGCAAAGCTCCCACGGAGATGGGCGCGGCTTGGGCCATCATGCCTCCCTTCTTGCGGCTGACCCTTTCCACCCAAAAGACGTACTCCTCGTCCCTGCAATCCAGGACAAAGCCTATGGTTTCCATGAGTCCGCGCACCGCCAAAAGGGTCCCTTCCAGATCCTTCTCAAATTCCAAGAGATAGGGCATCTCTCCCTCTTCCAGGGGAAGCATCGCCTCGGACAATGCCTCACAACCTCGAACGATACGAGCCAGAGCCGATATCAACTCGCCCTGGGCGGCATGGACCACAACCCATGAATCCGCTTCCTTCTTGTCCCAACGAATACGCAACGAATCCCTGGGAAGATCTCCATGAAGCAGTCCCGAGAGAGCGCGAAAAAAAGGCCCAATATAAACATCCACATCTGAAACCGCGTCCATGGTTTCCCTGACAAACCTGTATATCTGATCCCTCACCTCCTGGTGCCCTCTGTATTCCAAGGATTCACATTGATGAAGGATGGACGGCAGAAGTCCCGTCCCAATTCCCCTGCTGGAAGGCCTCCTGAGTCGTCGAAGAGGAAAATAGATGCTATGGGTAGAAACCTCCAAGGACAAATGATTCGTGGCAGCGTCCTCCAGATTGTGAGCTTCGTCGAAGACGATGTGCTCATATGCAGGAAGAGCCGAAGTTCTCATGTTCATCTCCGCGAAGACCAAGGCGTGATTCGCCACCACGATATCCGCTCCCATGGCCTTGTCCCTGGCCCTTCCCACAAAACAACGTTTGAACTGTCCACATTTTTTTCCCAAACACTCTTCGCTCAAGGTGGTAAGCTTGGCGTGGAGAGACTGAAAAGACACGTGTCCAGTGGCACCGCACTCGGACAGATCCCCGCTGTCCGTATTCACTACCCAGGGAAAAAGGGACAAGAAAGCCAAGCGTTCCGCTGCATCCAGTTCTTGATCGAATTCCATGGCAACATAATGAAACTTGCGCAGACAAAGATAGTTGGCCCTACCCTTGAGAAGAGCCGAGCGAAAGGGAAGTCCCAACGTCTCTTGGATAAGGGGAAGATCCTTGTAAAACAACTGAGCCTGAAGATTTTTGGTGTTGGTGCTGATCACCACCGGGTGTCCCTTGGACAGGGACCATAAAACCGAGGGCACCAGATAGCCCAAACTCTTGCCCACGCCCGTTCCCGCTTCTACCATAAGATGTTTTTCCTCGAGAAACGCCTCAGCCACCGACTGAGCCATGATCATCTGCGCTTCTCTTTCCTCATAGCCTTCGAGCTTGCTGGCGAAGGGACCCTCCTGACCCAACAAAGAGGCGATCTCCTTTGGACTGGACATGACCCTGCTGGCAGAAGGAATCTCTTGAAGCTCTGTGTCCATGCTTCGTCCCGCGTGGATCAAGGAATCAAATGCAAGCCATGTCTCATCTCCAGGCTCACAAATCTCTTTGGCCAGATACCCCAACAACTTCGCCAAACACGTGGCTGAAGAGGTCATCGCGAGACGATGCATGACCCTGAAAGCAGGCCCGGGGATATGAAGGATCTGTTGTCCTAGAGCGTTCCAAAGTTCTCCCACCACATCGCATGGATCGGTCTGCTCCTCAGGCTCACCCAAACCCAGAAAATCCTGCAGCACCCACAGATCATGGCTGGGAAGACAGGGGAAAACGATCCTTGCCAACAACTGTGTGTCCAGAATTCGATCCTTCAGGACATCGCCCGCCATGGCATACAGGTAGGCAGAGTCCACTTGAAAGCGATGACTGAGCAATAAGGCGTCTTTGGGTAAAAACCGCAAGAATGCTGCGATCACCTCATGGAGAGGTCTGGCGTGTCGCAATGAATCTTCCCGTGGACGATTCAGCCCGATATAGGCAGAGCTCACGCTTCCTCCAGGACATATCCATTGCTGAAAACGAGACCTTGTCGCATCCAGTATCACGGCCGATATATTCAGCAAATCGTCTTCGAGCGGATTGGAACCCGTGCTGATCAGATGGATCGGAACGACAGGACCTAGATCTGCCAAATAGGAAGAAGCCATGGAGGATCGTCCTTCTCCGCCCTCATTCATACTGGGGCAGGGTCTCCTCCTCGTACTCGGCCTGTAAATGATCTATTCGCGCCTCTTCCGCGTCTCCTCGATGAAGAATCAACCGATAACACAGCGACAGGGGATTCTCCTGAGAGAGAGGAACCGCCTCTCTTCCCGGATAGACGGGATTCTGCATGCTGCCTCGTCTTCTCAAGATCCAGTTCTGCGGAAATTGGGGCAAGGATGGATGACACAGGATAGCAAGCCCGGCCAAGGAACCCTTCTTTCCAAACGTGCCCGAAAAATCCATCCAGGGTCCAGCTTCCACGGCCTCAGTGCGCGGCTCTACCTCCCCTGCTCTTCCAGTGATTCGCAGATCCCGAGGCAATACGATCCTGGGAGAAAATCCACCGTATCCCTTTTCATCCTCGGATCCTCCTATGCGAACCTTCGGCATCAAAGCCCACAACTTGATCTCGAAGTCCACCTTGCGATGGGATAGAACGATAGGATGCACCCTGATATGGGTCACTTCCTTGACGAAGGGAATCATCTCTCCCGCATCATTCATGACTGCAGGAGATTTCCACAGGACATGTGTCTTCAATGCGTGTGTCCCATCCCCCAGATCCAATCCCTTCACCTCAATCACATCCCACACGAAATCCTTGCAGATCCAGGCGTTGCCTGCGCGAGTCTCTCCCACCCAGACCTGATGCCATGCCCAGAACACGCCCCGATGGTGCATATGATCCAGAGGAAAATCTTCCGTCACCTCATGGCCGTCCAGATCATACAAGGGATGGACATAATGAGCCCTCTTGTACCTGCCCAACAAGGATGTCGGAGCCCTCTGATAAAAAAGCACCGGGTCCTCGCCATCCAGAACCCGCCAGCCATCCTTCTCTTCTCGCAGCAAAATCCTGGAATCTCCCATCGCGCATTCCGCGCCAAGATTCCCCACAATCCCCATGGCGAGCAAAGACAACCATCGATATCCTCTCATGAAAGGTTCACCTCCTAGCATCTAATTCCGGGGTTCTTCCGTGTCAGCACCCTATTCTCACGCGAGACGATCCAACATATGCTTTTCCACCGTCCCCAGAGGGGTTTCACCTCTCATATAAGAGCGCACAGCCTCCACCGCTTGCGACCCTATGTTCCTGGCAGGCCCGCCGGCAATGTGGGATGTATACACCACGTTCGGCAAGCTGCGAAGGGGAGATTCCTCGGCGGCGGGCTCCGGATCCGATACATCCAAGAACACGAAGAAGCGTCCCTTCTCCAACTCAGCGATCAGAGCCATCTCATCCACGCACATGCCTCGTGAGGTGTTGACAAGAACGGCATCATCCGCAAGAAGGGCGAAGTGTTCCTGTCCCAACATCTTCTCTGTGGAAGGCAAGGCCGGGGCATGAACGGACAGGGCATGGGATTCCTTGGCCAAATCATGGACAGTCTCAACCTTCAGAGCGCCCATGCGTTCGGCATCTTCTTCGGAAAGAAAAGGATCATACACAAGGATCCTCCTGGTACTCATGGATGAAAGGATTCTGATCGCTTCACGTCCCACATCCGAGGCACCCAAAATTCCTACCGTGGAATCACATAAGCAGCGTCGGTTGGATCGACCCTTGCACCTGCCCTTCCTGTTGTCAGAAGCGTTTTCCAGAACACGGCGCAATCCCAGAACGATTTCAGCGACGGCAAACTCCGCCACATTGACCGCTATGGCCCTTTTACAGGAGACGATATGTATGTCCCGTCCCTCCAAATGAGCTCCAAACATGGACTTTACGGTGCCCGCAGCGTGGATCCAAAGCCGGAGAAAGGGACATCCCTGCAACAATCCCTCTGTCGCCGGGTTGGGCGTCCCCCATGATCCTATCCCGACTTCACAGTCTCGAAGCATCTGAATCGCGTCTTCGGAGGTAATCTTTTCCTCTCCCTGGACCCATTTTACTTCTCCCAAAGAGGACAGTCTCTGCACATCTTCCTCGGCAAACAATTCTGACAGGAAGGGTTTATGGAGCAATACACCGATCTTCATGAGACCATCCTTTGCGTAGAGGTTCCCTTTAATGAATTTTCATGAAAACAGGCTACCACAAGAAGACCCTCTGATGAAGCAAACCAAGGGATGGAAGGAAGAAGGGTTTAAGGTCCAATTTGTCGGACCAGGGTTTTGATATACAATAATCTTTATGATGACATCCATTCTTCTCGCAACCTGTCTTTTTCAGGAATCTCATGTTTCCCTGTCGCGCCATCAAGAAAAGGACGTTCCTGTCTCGGCCTGGCTTTCCACCCAGGACAAATCCTTTCTTCTTGCTCCTGTACCTGATCTTCTCTTCCAAAAGATCGAGGGGAAAAGATCCCTTGAGGCTGACCTTTGGATCAAGGAAGACATAAGATACCAATCCATTCTGGGCTTGGGATCCTCGCTGGAGCACTCTACGTGTTATAACCTTTCCTTGCTTGCCCCGGAAGAACGAGAGAAGACCCTGGAGCGGATCGTTCATCCGGATCGAGGCGCAGGCATGAACCTCATGCGAATCTGTATAGGCACCCCGGATTTCACCGCTTCCCCGTGGTACACCTACAATGACTGCGAGCCAGGACAGACCGATCCGGAACTGAAAAGGTTTTCCATCGAAAAGGACAAGGACTATGTTCTCCCCATCCTGAAGATGGCCCTGAGGATCAACCCAGAGCTTCTTTTCGTCGCCTCGCCCTGGAGTCCGCCCGGCTGGATGACCACCAATGACAAGATCGGTGGCGGATCCATTCGAGAGGATTGTTTTCAGCCCTATGCCGAATACCTGGCGCGTTTCGTGGAAGCCTATGAGAGGGAAGGAATTCCTGTTGCCTTCATCACGCCCCAGAACGAACCTGATTATAATCCGGTCACCTATCCAACCTGCAAGTGGACCGGCGAACAACAGAGAGCTTTTATTCGGGATCATCTAGGCCCCCTCTTCCAGGACCGGGGCATCCGAACGCAGATCTGGTGTTGGGACCACAATTACAACAAGCTGGAATTTCCTCGGGTCATTCTCTCTGATCCGAAGGCCGCGAAGGTTGTGGCGGGAACAGCCTTCCATCACTATGAAGGCAAGCCGGAAGCCATGTCTCAACTACAGAAGGAATTCCCTGATCACGAGATTCACTTCACTGAAGGTTCCACCTTTGGCGTACAAGGCGCGTGCAAGATCATAGAAATCCTTCAAAACGGCGCCGGAAGCTATCTGGCTTGGGTGACCCTCATCGATCACAAGATGAAACCCAATCCAGGCCCGCACTGGTGCGCGCCCACCTGCATCGTACTGAACAGCGAGACCCTGACCCTGGAGTATCGGTTCGATTACTATATGTACGCTCAGTTCATGAAGTTCATTCCGCGAGGAGCCATCCGAATTGGTTCGGAGACGCAGCGTCAGAAGATCAGCCATGTGGCGTTTCTTAATCCAAACGGAAGCAGGACTCTTGTTCTGGCCCATCCTGGATCCAAAGCGATCTTTCTGACTCTAGCGTGGCAAGAGCGCTTCCTCCAAATCGAACTTCCGGCGCAATCGGTCATGACCCTTCAATGGGGGCTATAGCCCCTTTTCCCTCGAATCCCCTTTGAAGCTCATATCGGTAGCCCACGCCATGAACCGTACAAATCATCTGGGGATTCGCGGGATCGATTTCGATCTTTTTTCTCAGGCGAGCAATATGCTGATCCAGGGTGCGTGTCGTCCCAAAATAGGAGATTCCCCACACCTCGTTAAGGAGGCGGTCCCTGTCAAGCACTTCCCCAGGGTGAGAATGGAACGTTAAAATCAATTGCAATTCTTTTTGGGAAAGAGGAATCGTTCGCCCCTGTACCACGAGCCTATATTCCTTGACATGCACCTCCCCCCGACCGAAACAGAACACATCGGGTCCATCCTCTCCAGAATCTTTGTTCCGCAAGCGAGACCGCCTAAGAAGCGCTTGAACACGCGCGAAAAGCTCATGCACTCCGAAAGGCTTGGCGAGATAGTCATCCGCTCCCAACTGAAGTCCCACAACCTTGTCAATCTCTTCTCCCTTGGCTGTAAGCATCATGATGGGCGTATATTCGTCCTGAGATCGAATCCTTTTGCACACCTCATAGCCGCTGCATCCAGGCATCATGATGTCCAAAAGAATCAACTGAAACTCTCCCTGACGGTACAAAGACAAGGCTTGTTCACCATCAGAGGCCGACACCACCTCGTAGCCCTCGCTTTCCAGCGCGTCCACCAATCCCCGGCGAATATTCGCATCGTCCTCCACAACCAGGATCTGCAATCCGTTCATAACCTATTCGCCTCCTCCACGAGTGGCAGGGAAAGGACAAAGACGATTCCTCCCCCTTCCCTGTCCCGACACCTCAGATCCCCGGCCATGTCTCTCGATAGTTGCCGCGCGATGGAAAGTCCAAGTCCACATCCCGGCCGGTCTGCCGTGAGGGAATCGTCCACCCGATAAAACTTCTCAAAGATCTTGTCCCTCCGATCCGCGGGAATACCTGGACCTCTATCCATGAAATGAATCTCCGCCATGGTTTGGTTTCGTCTCAGTTCCACGGTCAGATCTCCCCCCTTGGACGCATACTTCAAAGCGTTGTCTATCAGGTTTAAGACCGCCTGCTCCAGGGAATCCCTGTCCGCCCTCACCATCATCTTCTGATCCACACCCTCGATCGCGAGGTCCACCCCACTTTTCTTGATACGAAGTCGATGCGATTCCAGGATCATGGACAAGACCTCTCCCAGATTCAGCGTTTCCGTTCTGTAAGTCTTTCTGCCTTGTTCCAACCGGCTGAAGTCCAAAACATTGTTGACCAGACGTGTCAACCGCTGGCTTTCGGCCACCATCACCTCCAGATATCTCTTCCGCTTCTCAAGATCGGTCAAACGGTCCTCACTCAAAAGCTCAGCGTACATACGGATGCTGGTCAGAGGCGTCTTGAGTTCGTGTGACACATTGGAAACGAAGCTGGTTTTTTGCATGGCCTCGTTGGCGGTTCTTTTCACCTCCCAGGAGAGAAGGATCCCTCCGAAGACCAAAGCCATCAAGAAAATGGACAGCAAGATCCCGCCCAACACAGGGATCCATCCGCCGATCCCTGCCGAATCCCAGTTCAGTGGCGCATAGACGCTCACGGTCCAGTGGGGAAGTGTGGGAGAAAGAGACACATGGAGCAGTGGCTCGCGATTCTCCATCAGGAGGGACTCTCCCATGTGATGCATAATCGTTCCCTTGCCATCCATCATTACAAAGCCGGCGATCTCCTCTTCCATCATGGGTAAATCAACCACCAGTGCCGACCAAAGAGCCATGAATTCCAATTCCACCCCATAGACAATGAACCCATTATCTCCTGTAATCTCCACCCAAGCGAGCAGGTCCAGTTTGTTCTCCGTGAACCAAGGAATCCACCCGCATGGGGGGAAAAGAGCATCCTGGCTCTCTCTCCATGCTTGGCGCGTAAATGCGGCGAATCTCGGTCTCTGCCCGGAAACATCTTCTTCCCCCCGGCTCCAAGGAACCCTTCCGGAAAAAAGCGCCTCATAGCGAGCCGCAAATCGTATCGCTTCCTGATCGAGGCAACCCTCATTTCCTGGATAAACCAATCCCCCGGGCCTTTTCCATATGAACGCATTTCTCACCAAAGGCCTGGATCTCTCCCATGCCATGAGGGTATCTTGGAGGGACTCGACAGGGATCCTTGTCAGCTCCAGCAGAACCTCGTCCTGAACGGCATTCACTGAGGATTGGACTTCCCGCGCCAACAGGCGAGCCCTGTCCTCGAGGGAGGACAGGGCTCTTTGTTGCATTCGTTCGCTCTCGTGTCGCAAGAGAATGGCCGCAGCCACAAACACAGGGATCGCGGGCACCAGGATGATCACCCAATAAAGCCCCAGCGTTCTGACATATCCTCGCGGCCTCACGGTGTCACAACATCCTTTTTCCGACTCCATGCCCATGGCTTCTGGAACGCCGAACCGCATTGCGGAAAGGACGGGAACCCTGCTGGAGTCGCCTTCGGCGTCCCTTTCATGGCCCCCATTACACCCCTTTCGCTTTCGGGAGTTGTCACCCTTTTGGAAATTACTTGTAACAAAGATGTAACATGCCGGTTCGGTGAACTGAAACCTGGATCGCAGAAATATCGATTGCCGGGGAGAAAGGGATCCTCTGAACTCAAGGATCCAGAAGAACCGCGCCATGGATGTGCAGCGATGGAATCTCCAGTTTCAGGCAACCCTCCTTCCAGGTCCACTCCAGAGTCTCTCCGTCAGGCTCCCAGGTGATCCGCTTGGGCTCATGATCCATCCGCCACTCCACGGAAAACGGTCCTATCGCCGGGATCCAATCCACGCTCAGGAATCTGTCCTGCCGTTGCGTCCTGGCCAGATTGAGGAAATGAAGCGCGAGCCTTCCCTCCCGGGTCCTTCGAAGCGCCAGGTCCACGCACGCCGGTGCATCCGTTCGTACCGCGGGTTCCTCAAAAAGCCGCTCCGTGATCTGTCCGAGAAAATCGCGCAGGAACACATGATGGGTCTTGAAATAGGCCAAGGCCACCGGTCCCCACACGACCGCGATTTTTCCCTTTCCCACAGCATTCAGGGTCGCAGCGATGTCGCCATCCTTCCTGGCGTCCCTTGTGGGATGCCGAAAGCCCAAGGCCTCGGCGCCTTGAAGCCGAACCGGCTGCCAAAGCCCGTTCGCGCTGCTCACACCTTCTTTCGCTGCCAGATCCGCATTGCAATGAACAGGCTCTCCCACCAATTCCACCCCGGCCGGCGCGGCGAAGAGCCTGCCCGCCTGTTGTCCCAGCAGGAAGAGACTTCCTCCCTTCTCCACGTACCGAAGAAGTGCCTTCTGGAAGGAGTCCTCCAGCTTGTGGGAATCCGGGATCACCACCAGACCGAATTCCGAGAGTCGGGGCTCCAACTGGTGCTCCGCCAGGATGTCCACGGAATAATGAAGTTCCAGGAGGGCGTGGAGCGCTCCTTCCAGCTCGTCCATGCATCCATAGGGGGTGAACACCGCGTCGGAACGGTCAAACTGGCTGGCTGATGAAAGCAACAAAGCCACTTGAGGCACGCTCTCGCTCTTGTGACTGACCGTCTGTCGCGCCCTACAAAAATCAGCCACCTCACCGCTGATCGAGATGATCGGATTCGGGATATATCCGGAGCGTGTGGGCTGATAATAGATGGAAAACCCTCCGCCTGCCATGAGCACCACGCCGGCCTCCTGCTGAAGTTGACAAGCGGGCTTCCAGTCGTGTCCATATCCATGGTGCCAGTTGAACCCCCAGGCCAACAGATCCCAAGGCATTTTAGTACTCGCCAGGTATCTGGCCTCGACCCTCGCTCTGTCCACGGACAACGTGGGGGAATAATCCCCGGACAGATAATCGAGTTGGACTTCGATGGGCTTGGGCATAAAAGTCGTATAGGCCCAGTTGCTGGTGATCTGAAGACCGGGATCGAACTCATGCAGGGCATCCACCCAATGTCTCAAATACCTCTCGAACTGTCCGCGATGAAACATCTTCCATTGTAACCAGTGGGGATCTTCTCGACTTCGAGGCGCCTCCTCCAATCCCGTCTCTTCTTTCCAGGCTTTCATGGCCGCTTCAGAGTAGTCCCATTGCGCGGCCCAGCATTCACCATCCACCCAGAACCCATCCAACTCATAGTTCCGCGCCGCCTCCTTGAGTTGAGGGATAAGCAAGGCATCCACATAGGGACCGAAGGTGCTGGTGTTGTTGGGATCCCTGTTCCCTTGGGCATCCACACGCGCCCATTCCGGATGATGCTCGATGGCCGCCGCGTCCCAAACCCCGGAATAATGGATGTACAGTCCCACTCCCATTTTCCTGGTCCATTCCCTCCACAACGCGAGTGAATCTTTCACAATGCCCGGCGAAGCCCAACCTTTCTCCGTGGGATATCCAGCGTACCCCGCGTGCCCCTTGCAGTCATACTGCACGTAATCAGGACGCACCCTCTCCAGCAGATCACGAAGATTTTCCGCGGAAAGATCCGCTCCGAGCTGGGTATCTGTTTTCTGCGGATGCAAATCGAAATGCAATCCAAAGAAACAATCAGCCCTTCGCAAGGGTCGGGGTTCAGGTTTGGACGAAAGAGACCTTGATTCCTGGGACGATGCAGAAGCCATGAGTAGCACCTCCGAACAAAAAAGCAGACCCAATAATTGAGCAAGGTGTTGCACTTTCCTCATAAATCGCTACCTCCTTGCCAGCCGGCCAGGGTTCAAGCACAAATTCGATTCACGGAGCCTGTGCGGACTGTCACGCCTTCATAAAACGTCTCGTAACACCATAAGATAAAGCGTACCGCAAAAAGAATAGAAGTAGCAGTACGGCCAAGACTATACCGCCGTATTGATTGTAGAAGATTGCATAACCGAGTTGCATTAAAACATACTCGCATCTGTCCCATGGACGCACCTTCTGCGACACGTCGAAGAATCTCGCCACGGAGATATCCTCATCCACAATCACTTCCACAAGGTGACGATCGTCGATCTCGATCAGGGTTGCGTCCAGATAGGAATCTTTGCGGACACCATCCCCTTCACCTGCGATAAAATAATCTATGTCATATTGGACAGTCATGTCGGTCAGAAACTTCAAGAATCCAGACACAACAGTCCTATCCCCAACGCCGATCTTCTCGGAAACGAAAGGTGACATCGGTGCAAAGAGGAAGATCTGGGACGCGTTCATTCCTTCCGAGGCCAAACATTTTTCCAAGGCAGCCCTGCGTGCTGAACCCTCCACATACGTTGACCCATCGAGAAGAATAAAGAGACATCCCCGGTAGGTGAAATGAAACGGAAAAGAACCTGAAAGAGCACCTTCTTTCATCACAGTCCCTGGACTTAAGAAGATGGGGAAATCCAATTCCAATTCTCCAATCTGAGAGGCAAGAAAGTCCATCTCCACTGGGCCACCAGCCAAGGATCCCTTGCCACAGAGGACAGCGAAGTGAGGAGACAAAGGTTGACTTTGATCAAGGGCAGATACGATCGATGATGTCGTGTTTCCCTGAGTGGAAACGACGACAAAGGAGAAGGGCCCAGTATTCTGGACAGAAGGGGCTACCTCAGGTGTAGTCTCATTGCCCACACGAGCACGAACACCTTCCGATTTCACGTCAACCAGATGGGCCCCAACACCCAACAAGGTCAGCAGGCTAACTGCCAGAGCCCAAGTGAAAACCCTCCGAAGATGAAAAAGGAAAGGGTATAGAGGATGCATCTTTATCGAGCCAGAAGACACAACCAGAGCCGCCATCTGGGCTGAGACAGGGAACAGTACCCACCAGATATCATCAAGGGATTTCCCTGTGCCATCCACATCTTGCCTCACTTCAACAACAGATACCCCTCTTAGCCTTTTTTCAGAGACGCCAATGATATTCTTGATCCATCTCATCCATTGCCTGAAAACATGAATCGAGTCATAGAAGAGCAGGGATGTCTTGGATACGCGAACAATCTCACGAACTGCCGCGGTTCGGGTAGCCCCCTCCAGGTGGTGAAGAAACCGAACTGAGATGGCCAAATCGAAGGTATCATCCTTGAAGGGAAGACAGAACGCGTCGCACTGTACAGCATGCTTGAGTCCCCGTTTTTTCGCCCACCTAAGCATCTCAAAAGAAACATCCACACCCACATGGCAACTCGGTGAGAATCGCCGGATTGTCTCTGTAAATCTGCCATTTCCGGAGGGGCAGTCCAAGACGCGTCCTTTGCTTGCATGTCCCTTGATGGCACGAGAAAGCTTCAGCTTGAACCAAAGATTCCTCAATATACCAATGGGTGTACTCGCAAAGCGTTTACCAAAGCATTCTCCTGCATCATCAGTCATATAACGTTTTCTGAATTCGATCTTTTCCATTTAGGCCTTTCTGATTATTTTTTGAGATTTCCTCCTGCAGCAAGATGAACTTTTCCAACACCCCCCCATCCCAAGAAGGATTCATTCTTTTGACTTCTGCCATTCTAGTACACATCACAAAATACCGCTCATCGCTGGAACAACTAAATCTTCGTTTACCTGGCTTTTGACAGCATAGGAGTCCGGAGTATCTTATGTGCAGGTCTTTCATAACAAGAATGAAAGAAAGGATTTTCATGCACAAGACGATTCAGATCACCGATCCCATCGAATGATATTGCAAAAGAATCGAGTGGACCCTAGGTTTTTATCACAAGATCACTCCATGATGGATCTGGCGCGTCACACGTACATCATGCACAATGGAGATCATGCTAGACAAGACAAGGAAAAACGGAAAGGCTTCACCTGAAGGCCCATTGCGGGGTCTGAGATGGATCGTGCAGGCTTTTCTGCTGGGGATCTCCTGTTTTATTTTCCTTTCTTCTCCCGCGACCTTGGGCTACCAAGAATCTCCCATGCTCGAAGCCAAGGTCAGCCGGGGAGAACTGCCGGCCATCGAGGAACGTCTTCCGCGACATCCCGCGGTAGTGGAACCTGTGCATTCCACAGGTCAGTACGGAGGGACATGGCGAAGGCTCACCCTGGGACATCACGACATGATGCTCACCTCCCGCATGGGCTACGAGCCCATCGTGCGTTGGGATCGCTCCGGGACCCAAGTAGTGCCTGGATTCGCTGAAAGCTGGGAAATCCTGGATGAAGGCAAAACCTATGTCTTCCATCTCAGGGAGGGAATGAAATGGTCGGATGGACACCCCTTCACCTCGGAGGACATTCTCTTCTGGTTTGAGGATTGTATGCAGAACAAGGAACTCACCCCGGTGTTTCCCAGTTGGCTCACCATCGGGAACTCTGCACCGCAGGTACAAGCTTTATCCCCCACCACGGTCGTCTTTCGCTTTCAGCAACCCTATGGGATCTTCCTGGAAGTGTTGGCATTTCAGGGCTTCATCGTACACCCCAAACACTATCTCAAGGACTTTCATCCCAGGTACAAAAACAAGGAAGAGATCGAGAAGCTGGCCAAGACCCAAGGCCTGGACTTCTGGTACCAGCTTTTCGGAAGGATGGCTTATCACAACGAGAACCCGGATTTGCCCACGTGGCGTCCCTTCCAGTTGAAGACCTCTCCCCCTGCGCAACGCTATCTCTGCGAGAGAAACCCCTTCTATTGGAAGGTGGATCCCCAGGGCAACCAGCTCCCTTATATCGATGCCATCTCATTCCTGGACATGCAGAACAGCGAGATCATCACCTTGAAGGCCATGGCCGGGGAAGTGGATTTCCAGTCCCGCCGAATCGATTCCTCCAATTACACCCTTTTCATGGAGAACAGGACCCAAGGGGGATATCGGGTCCAGCGTGATCTCAGCCCCACCACCATCACGCTCTACCTCAATCAACACAGCAAGGATCCTTCGCTGCGTCCCATCCTGCAAGACAAGCGCTTCCGAATCGCCTTGTCCCTGGCCATTCACAGGGAGGAACTCAATTTCCTGATGTTCTCCAACATGGCCGTACCCTCCCGTGGTGTCGCCTCTCCCTATGATGCCTACTACCTGCCCGAGTTCGACCAAAATTACCTGGAATACGATCCCCAAAGGGCCGAATCGTTGCTGGACGAGGTGGGACTTCTCAAAGGAAAGGACGGCATGAGAAGAATGCCTGATGGATCGCCTTTTCGTCAGCTCATGCACGTTTTCCCCTCGGAGGAAGGCACCGGGTCCGATCTATGGCAGTTGGTGGCCGACTATTTTCGGGAGGTGGGATTGGACTTCGTAGTGCAATTGGATTCAGGGGCCTTGAGCCGGCTTCAGGTATGCAATGGGAACAGCGATTTCTGGGCCTACGCCATAGCCGGCATGAATTGGATCGTGGATCCCATGTGGTATGTGCCCTACTCCCGCTCCAGCTATTTCGCCCCTTTGTATGGAAGATACGTGGCCAGCGCGGGGAAGGATCAGCTTGGGGTAAAGCCGCCCCCTGAGTTTCAACGTCTCTTGGACTGGTACGAGGAGCTTTTCCGCGCCGCGGATGATCAGGAGAAAAGGTTGGACATGGGACACAACATCCTGAGGCAATGGTCCGAGGCATGTTACGCTGTGGGTATCAGTCGCAGGGATCTTCTGACCATCGTGTCCAACCGGTTTTACAATGTGCCTGATCGGATCATTCACGATTACCGAATCATGACTCCAGGCTACATCGGAATCGAACAATTTTATATGACAGAGGAGTGATTCCATTTGCTCGCATATATCTTCCGCCGTTTCTTGATCATGATCCCCACCTTGTTCGTGATCTCGGTCATCTCCTTTTGCATCATCCAACTGCCGCCCGGGGACTACCTGACCTCGTACATCGCCAATCTTCAAGAGACCGGAGAGACCGCAGACGAAGCGGTCGTGGAATCCCTTCGAGCCCGATATGGTCTGGACAAGCCCTGGAGCGTTCAATACTGGATCTGGATCTGTGGGGTTTTGCGGGGAGATTTCGGACAATCCTTCTCCATGAACAGGCCGGTAAAGGATCTGATCTGGGAACGGCTGGGACTGACCGCGGCCATTTCCTTTTGTACCATCCTGTTCACCTGGTGCGTGGCCATTCCCATCGGAATCTATTCCGCCACCCATCAATACAAGGCTTCCGACTATCTCTTCACCTTCCTCGGTTTTATAGGCATGGCCACTCCCAGTTTCATGATCGCACTGGTCTTGATGAACTTGGCTCAAAACCAGTGGGGATGGAACGTCGGAGGACTCTTCTCCGAGAGCTATATGGATGCCCCATGGACATGGGACAAGGCAAGGGATCTTCTGCAGCACATCTGGGTCCCTGTCGTGGTTCTCGGCATTGGAGGCACTGCCGGTATGATTCGGACGGTTCGCGCCAACCTGCTGGATCAACTGGAAATGCCCTATGTGGTCACGGCCAGGGCCAGCGGACTGAGCGAGAGGCGCCTTCTGCTGAAATACCCGGTGCGCGTTGCCATCAATCCCGTGATCAGTACGGTGGGATGGCTTCTTCCCGGCCTGGTTTCCGGAAGCATCATTGTGGCCATGGTACTTAGCCTGCCCACGACCGGACCTCTTCTGCTCAAGGCTCTCATGGAACAGGACATGTATCTGGCTGGGTCTTTTGTGCTTTTGCTCAGCACCCTGACCGTCATCGGAACCCTTCTATCCGATATCCTCCTGGCCTGGGTGGATCCCCGGATACGCTTTGAAAGGCGGAGCGACTGATGGCCAAAACGCGGGAAGAGAAGCTCTATGTCGCGTCCCAGTGGCGGCTGATGTGGTGGAAGTTTCTGGATCATCGACTGGCCGTGGTTTCCCTATTTTCCTTGTGCGTTCTCTACACGGTCGCCCTGACCTGCGAGTTCATCTCTCCCCACGCTCCGAACCAGCGGGACGCGTCCCGCAGTTTCGCCCCGCCACAAAGAATACGCTGGATTCATGAGGGACGTCTTCAACGTCCCTTCGTTTACCCTCAGATCCAATCCTTTGATGAAGAAACAGGGAAGATCGGATATACCGAGAACATTCATCACAGGCTGAGCCTGAGGCTGTTTCCTCGGGGAGATGCCTATCGTATGTGGGGGGTTTTCCCCATGGAGAGACATCTATTCGGACTGGGCCCCCAGGACAGGATCATGATCCTGGGCGGCGATCGATTGGGAAGGGATCTGTTCAGCAGAATCGTCACCGGGTCGAGAATCTCTCTTTCCATCGGTCTGATGGGCGTGACGATCAGCCTGCTTCTGGGTACGCTCATCGGCGGGATCTCCGGCTACGTGGGAGGATGGGTCGACACCCTTATCCAGCGCTTAATCGAGATTCTCATGTCCTTCCCCACCATTCCCCTGTGGCTGGCTCTGGCAGCAGCCATGCCTCCCCACTGGTCCCAAATCCGCGTCTATTTCTGCATGACCCTCATTCTGGCGTCCATTCAATGGACAGGACTGGCCCGGGTGGTTCGGGGAAAGATTCTATCCCTGAGGGAAGAGGACTACGCTTTGGCGGCACGTGTGGCTGGAGTCAAGGAATTTCGCATTCTCACCCGGCATCTCATCCCTGGCTTCATGAGCCATCTCATCGTGACAGCCACCATAGCCATTCCTGGAATGATCCTGGCCGAAACCTCCCTGAGTTTTCTCAGGCTCGGTCTGCGTCCCCCCACCATCAGTTGGGGGGTGTTGTTGCAGGATTCCATGAACCTGAGTGCCATCAACCTGTATCCATGGCTCTTGTGGCCAGGGGCATTCGTCATCACCACGGTACTGCTCTTCAATTTCCTGGGAGATGGACTCCGGGACGCGGCGGATCCGTACCATCATTGAGGGAGGACTCTCTGGATCATCTTCTGCAGATTCAAGATCTGAAGGTGGAGTTCCACCTGAGAGAGGGCACGATCCGCGCCGTGGACGGGGTCAACCTGGACGTGCCTCATCGCGCCACCGTGGGCGTGGTTGGAGAGAGCGGTTGCGGAAAGACCATGATGGCCCGGGCCATTCTGGGGATTTTGCCTGCCAAAGGAAAAGTCACAGGGGGCCGTATCCTTCTGGCGCCCCAAAAGGACGACAAGAATCATCGGGGCAGGGACATTCTCGGCATGTCGCCACGCGGAAAGGCCATTCGATCCATTCGGGGCAGGGAGATCGCTATGATCTTCCAGGAACCCATGACCGCGCTTTCTCCGGTGCACACCGTGGGCAACCAGATCATGGAAAGTATCCTGTTGCATCAGAAAACGACAAGAGCCCAGGCAAAAGAACAAGCCCTCTATCTCTTGGGCCGCGTGGGAGTCCCCAATCCATCGCTTCGAATCAAGGCCTTCCCCCACGAACTGTCCGGGGGGCTGAGACAGAGAAGCATGATCGCCAAGGCGCTTTGCTGCCGGCCCAGACTTCTCATCGCGGATGAACCCACCACCGCGTTGGACGTGACCATTCAGGCACAGATTCTGGATCTTCTCCTGGAACTTCAGGAGGAATTGGGTATGTCCGTCATGATGATCACGCATGATTTGGGTGTCATTGCCGAAACAGCGGATCAAGTGGCTGTGCTGTATATGGGACGCGTCGTGGAAAAGGCCAACGCTGTGCCTCTGTTCGAGTCTCCGCTTCATCCCTATACTGTGGGACTCTTGGCCTCTGTCCCGGTGATGGGACGTCCCTCCGAGGAAAGACTGGCTTCCATCCGCGGCTCCGTTCTCGATCCATTCAGCCAGGTACAGGGCTGTCCCTTCCATCCCCGTTGCCAGAGATGCGTTCGGGGAAGGTGCGATGTCGGCGATCCTCCTTCCCTGGTCGAGGTCTCTTCCGAGCACTGGGTCGCGTGTTTCCAATACGAGGGAACCTCATGATGCAACCGATTCTGAGGGTTCAGGGATTGACCAAACGTTTCCCGATTCGAACCGGCTTCTTGAGGAAAACCGTGGGATGGGTCAGGGCCGTGGAAGAGGTCTCTTTCGAGATCATGAGGGGACAAACCCTGGGGCTGGTCGGAGAGAGTGGATGTGGCAAGACCACCACCGGACGCCTCATTCTCAGGGTATTGGAACCCACAGCCGGGGACATAATTTTTCGCGTGGACGAAACCTCATGGGATCTCTCCCAACTTCGAGGTGAAGCGCTCAGACGTTTTCGACGACACATGCAGTTGATTCTCCAGGATCCCTATGCTTCTCTGAATCCTCGAATGACCGTGTACGACACCCTGGCTGAACCGCTTCGCGCCCAAGGAGCCACCGACGAAGGAGAGATCTCGGATCGCATCCACAGCCTGATCCAGTCCATGGGGCTCAATCCGGAATTTCTATGCCGCTATCCTCACGCCTTCAGCGGGGGACAAAGACAACGCATCGGTATCGCTCGGGCCCTGGTGTCGAAACCTCGACTCGTGGTCTGCGACGAACCCGTCTCCGCTTTGGATGTCTCGGTACAAGCCCAGATCATCAACCTGCTCAAGGACCTGCAGGAAGAATTGGGCTTGTCCTATCTGTTCATCGCGCATGATCTGTCCGTGGTGGAACACATCAGCCACAGGGTGGCTGTGATGTACGCGGGGAGGATCGTGGAAATGGCGTCAAAAAGGGGCTTGTTCCAGGACCCGCGCCATCCCTACACCCAGGCTCTCATGAAAGCGGTTCCTGTGCCTGACCCAAAACGGCGAAAACAAAGAATGCACCTGAAAGGGGAAGTGGCCGACCCGTCCGATCTTCCCCCGGGATGCGCCTTTCATCCTCGATGTCCCTTGGCAACCGCTCAATGCAGGGAGGAACGTCCTCGGCTCAGAACCGTGGGAATGGAGCATCTGGTGGCTTGCCATCGCGCAAAGAGCGAATAGCACGAAGATTCGCAATCGAGACCAAGATCTATCTGGAAGCCAAGCATCAGGTGCGATAGACTGATTTGGATCTTGAATCGTATCGTCCTTGAAACCAAAGGGGTAAATTTGCAGTGAACCCAAAGGAGTGTTCATGCGTTGGATCATCCCTCGTTTTCGATGCTTTGTATGGATCGTCTCTTTCGTCCTGATCTTCTTCCCGGCCGCAGCCATTTCCCAGACAGCCGACGATCTTTCGATCCATCAAATCCAGGTCATTGGAACGCACAACAGTTATCATCTCCGTCCGGATCAGGCCTCCCTGGACCTGGCCATTGCCATGGTGCCGGATGCCCGTTCATGGGACTATTCCCACCTGCCACTCAATGAACAACTGGATCACGGGGTCCGAAGCTTTGAACTGGACATCTACGCGAGGGAAGGCCAATTCAAGGTGTTCCATGTTCCTGTTATCGATTTCCATTCCACATGCGACACCCTGAAGGATTGTCTGCTAACGGTCAAGGATTGGTCGGACGCCCACCCGCATCATGTGCCGATTTCTTTTCTGCTTGAACTCAAGGATCAAGGGTTTTCAGGTTCTGCGAAACAATCCAAGATCGACCGAGACTATCTCATGGCACTCGATCAGGAGATTCTGTCCGTTTTTCCCCCGGACCGCGTGGTGCAACCTGACGATGTGCGGGGCGATTCAAGCACCTTGGAGGAAGCCGTCACCACACGAGGCTGGCCCGGGCTTGCTTCCTGCAGGGGCAAAGCCATGTTCATTCTGCATGTCGGAGATCCCGTCCGAAGGGTCTACATCGATCTTTATCCAGGTCTTCAGGGCGCCCCCTGCTTTGTCCGATCTCAACCAGGAAACCCTGAGGCTGCAGTCGTGATCCATGATCACCCCTCCGTGGATTCCATTCAGAGCCTCGTGAAGGCTGGCTATTTCGTTCGTACCCGGGCGGACGCCAACCTCAACGTAAACGCGAAGGATGAAACAGGCAGGAGAGACAACGCTCTACAAAGCGGCGCCCATATCGTCAGCACGGACTTTCCTCCCGGCTCGCCTCGGGCCGAGACGGGCTATGTCTGCCAGCTTCCAGGCGGTGTCCCGGCGCGAGCCAATCCAGTCACAGCGCCCCAGGAATACGCGAATATACCTTTGGAGTGAGATTCAGGAAGGATTTGGCGATGCAAAATGAAGAACGATTTCTGGTGGATGTAGGCATGAAAGATCTGCCTTTTCCCATGAAAGTCATTTCCAAGGTCGAAAAAGAGGGACAACACACGACAGCCAACATCTCGATCACGGCTCGGATCATGCAACGATTCGAGGCGAGGTGGATCGATAAGTTCATCCAAATCCTCCACAGCCACAAGGATCGTATTGGAACGGAAACCCTGCGTGTCAACATCCTGGACTACCTGAATGAATTGAACGCCAACATTGTCGAGATCCATTTTGATTACCCCTTCTTCGTGGAGAAAAAAACCCCGATCTCGGGAGAGGCCTGCCTGGTCCGCTACCATTGTCGCTACTCTGCCAGAGCCTGCAAGACCTTGAATTCACGAATAAGATTCCGCGTGGAAGTCCCTGTGATCACCACCTATCCAGCATCCAACGCGGCCCAGCCTGGGGGACTCTTTGGACAGCTCAGCGTGGTAGCGATCGAGGTCGATTCGGAACATGACATCTACCCGGAAGACCTGATCGAAACGGCGGATCGACACGCCCTTTCCCCGGTCTTCTCCTTCCTGACCGAGGAAGACCAGGCAGCCATCATCCAGAAGATACATTCCCAGGAAAAGACCAGCGTGACCATGACGGATGAGATCAAATCCGATCTGGCCAAAAGGCGTGACGTTCGGTGGTATTCCGTCTACTGTTCGAACTTCGGAATGCTCCATTCCTACAGCACGGTCGTTGGCACGGAGAAGAGTTCCTGGGTACCTCTCAGTGGCTACGACGCAGATGAACCTTGAGGTTCCACAGCAGAATATGAGTCCCGTAGCTCGCCAGTTCAAACGCGAGATCATCGCCAAACGAACGCGGAACCGATCCCTTATAGTAGGTCCAGAGTTGACCATGGCCTGGAGGAGGGCGTCACCGGACAGCCCATCTGCCCAGCCTGTTGGGAACTCTACCAAGAGGATCTGGGCATGATCTGTGTAGGCCAGATCGATGGCCGCCGAACCGACCTGGAATCTACCGGGAATCATCGGACCGACGGCGTTTATGGAACGGTCTTTGCCCGGACAGGCCTCATATTAATTTCTCTTGATTCCCTCTTGATTCCCTCGAACCGTGGTAGACTCTTTCATCATAGGATTTCACCTGGGTCGAGAAGATGTGAGAAGGATGACGATATTGGCCCGGCTGAAGCTGGAAATCTGGGGATATATGTCCGCGTCTTTCTTCGCAATGATCGGCGACTAGACCACGTTTGGCATATGGATCATCATGGAAATCCTTTCTGAGATTGTAGTAATCGAGGGGATTCTGAGTTGCCACTTCGTGTCTTAGGGCGTTGACTGGGTTGCCTCTGACGTGGACAAGATCCAAGAGAAGGAGTGTTGTGATGATATGGCAGAAAAGATGTGCTGGGATCTTGAGGATGAGTTTGGTGGTCACTGCAGGGTTATTGGCCTGGACTGTCACGACAGAAACAGCAGCCAGTCCTACCCCGACACCAATTCCGACCCCGGGAATGCTGGTCGGCTGGGGGCAGGACGATTATGGCCAGGCAAGCGTGCCCAGTGGCGCAGACTATGTGGCGATCGCGGGGGGGGGATGGCACAGTCTGGCTTTAAAGAGCGATGGAACGCTGGTCGGCTGGGGGTTGGACGCCGATGGCCAGGCGAGCGTGCCCAGTGGCTCAGACTATGTGGCGATCGCGGCGCTTGGATGGCACAGTCTGGCTTTAAAGAGCGATGGAACGCTGGTCGGCTGGGGGCGGGACACCGATGGCCAGGCGAGCGTGCCCAGTGGCTCAGACTATGTGGCGATCGCGGCGGGTGCGTATCACAGTCTGGCGCTGAAGAGCGATGGAACGCTGGTCGGCTGGGGGCGGGACACCGATGGCCAGGCGAGCGTGCCCAGTGGCTCAGACTATGTGGCGATCACGGCGGGTGGGTCTCACAGTTTGGCGCTTAAAAGCGATGGAACGCTGGTCGGCTGGGGGTTGGACAACGATGGCCAGGCGAGCGTGCCCAGTGGCTCAGACTATGTGGCGATCACGGCGGGTGGGTTGCACAGTCTGGCATTAAAAAGCGATGGGACGCTGGTCGGCTGGGGGTACAACTACTCTGGCCAGGCGAGCGTGCCGAGTGGATCAGACTATGTGGCGATCTCGGCGGGTGGGTCTCACAATCTGGCGCTTCAAAGCGATGGGACGCTAGTCGGCTGGGGGTTGGACACCGATGGCCAGGCGAGCGTGCCCAGTGGCTCAGACTATGTGGCGATCGCTGGAGGCTCGTTCCACAGCCTCGCGATTCGCATCTGGCCAAATACTGGATGGATGATCGCGGATGCGGGCAGTTCCCTGATCTCCGGGTTGGTGCTCTACGGAAAGGACGATCCTGTCAAAGGAGGGATCGCCGGACTTCCTGGGAGCGTGGAGGTCTCCAAAAATCACGTCCTGTCCCATTTCGCCTCGGATGCGACTTGGTGGACCGGAATCGCGGTAGCCAACCCGAGT
>Ga0114946_10000023_pt1 | contig 66557 bp, 82 predicted proteins | sample WalLakDeSediment_FD_88676 | JGI IMG/M metagenome (GOLD analysis project Ga0114946, IMG submission 88676) | Lake sediment microbial communities from Walker lake, Nevada to study Microbial Dark Matter (Phase II) - Walker Lake 11/02/13 Deep Sediment | ecosystem: Environmental > Aquatic >... | reverse complement strand
TGTTTTAGTCGGACCACCTTCTGTAGGCAAATCTACGTGGATTAAAAATAATTTTCCAGAAGCATATATTATAAGTAGAGATGATGTAGTTACTGATGTGGCTAATTCTTTCGGGTGGTCCTACGATGACATGTTTGAGCAGCCATTGAAAAATGCTAATATTGGTGACTACAGCGAAAAATATGGAGAAGTACTAAATGCTCCACAAGGCTATAGGATTTCAGATAAAATTTACAGCAAAGTTTTTAAAGCTAATGATGAGGTCTATAAAAACATGGTTGAAAAAATATCTGGAGCTCATCCAAGTGGAAAAGATATTGTTATTGATATGACCAATATGAATAGTTTTCAGAGAAAAAATGCTCTTAAGGCAATTCAAGGTAATGAAGATGATTATATTAAGATAGCAGTTGAATTTGAGTTTAAGGGATATGAGGAGTTAATAAAAAGAGTTTCCAAGAAGAGAGAAGTGGAATTAAAGAAGAAAGGTATACACAAAACTATGTATGACTACGTTTTTGATAGACTATTTTCTTCTTATGAACCAGTATCTCAATATGAAGGATTTGATAAAATTATTTCTGTGAATAATATTGAAAGTTTGAAAAAATATTTAGATAATGAAAAAACTGAAAAAATGAGTGAAAGTTTAAGAAAAATAGTTAGACAAGTTATTAGTGAATCTCTTCAAATCAATGAAAATCATTGAGAGGGAGACTTCAGTGATGTAGGTAAGAGGTGTTTAAATCCTAATGAGATAGTTGATTATCTAAATAGAGTTAGAGCGAATGCTCCTAAAGCTACAGTTAATAGAGAAAAGTTCAATCCATAAGCTATAATAATTATAGAAAAAGTAAGGTAACGTAATTATATTTATCTTGAGGGTGACTTTCTTTTGAAGTCACCTTTTTTGTTAATATTTATTATTAATGGAGTCATTAAGAAAAATAATTAGAAATGTATTAAGGGAATCGGTCATTGAGGAAACTCAAACTGGCCAGAAAGACCTTGAGAAACTTACTAATGATGTCTTAAAGTTGGTTGCCGAGCAAATAATGAAAGAAAAAGCTCATGTTATGTGGCTAACTGGCAATGAAAAAGAGCCTATCACAAAAATTCCACTGGCAAATACTCTTATGATGAATGGAGAAGGTTTTTCTGAAATAGAAGACTTCGTAATGTCAACAAACATAAGAATTGCACCCACATCAATTCCAATAAGAGGAAGGAAAAGTATAAAGGGTGAGTTGGAATATGGTCCGCCAAATAATTTTAATGAGGAATATTACAAAATTTGGCTTAAATACGAAAATAAAGACCTTGATGAGATAAATCAAATTTTTGATAAGGATGGTAGAGAGGTAACAACAACTGATATTTACTTCAAGTTATTTTACATGTTCTACTCAACCCTTCTTCATGAGCTTCAACATGCATATGATGCTTGGAGAAGTAAGGGCAAGGCGTTTGGGGGTCAGCTCAAGAAAAGTTATACTTCAGCCCAGGAAAAAGCTGATATGTTAATGAAGACAAAATCTGGGTATGATGAACTGACTCCAGAAGAAATTGATGCAATCAACAATAGTAGATTGGCTTACTTAAATCTTGTTCATGAAATAAATGCAAGATATGCGCAGGCCATGCAGAAAATTGTCTTGACGGGAATGGATTTTAAAACATTTGATGACGTAAAAGAAGATTGGAATAAAGTTTACAAAGATTTTAAGATAAATTTTGAAGGCTGGAGACACTTGAGTGATAAGATGAAAAAAAAGCTCACGAGAAGACTTGCTAAGGCCTATCAAGAATCTATTGAAAATCTAAAGACTGCAGCAGAAAAATATTCTAAGGAAGAACTTGAAATGATTTCAGAAGATTTTGGTTCGGAAGATGTTTGGTATCACGGAACACCTGATGTTAGAGATATTGAGAAAGAGGGTGGATTTACACAAAAGCATATAAACATAGATTATGTTGAGGATATTGATGAGTGGAATAGAAGACAAAATTTGCTAAAAACCGCAAGAGAGTCTGGTGATGAAAATCAATATTTTAAGATACTTGATACGATTGGTGAGCTTAGAAAAAATGCAAAAATTAGAAAGCCCATTTTCTTGACTAATGTATATTCTGTTGCAAAAACATATTCAGATAAGCCTGCATTTGACTATCAGAATGCTGAAGAAAAAGTACTTAAAGTTAAGGTAAATTCAGGAAATGGAGTTATAATTAATGCTCCTGGACAAAGGTTTAGATTTATTGATATAGAGCCAGTTAGAAGAGGTTTTATAAATGCAGGTGTTGACCCAGATAATCTCGATGCAATCATAGCAAAATTGAATTATGCTACTGACTCCAGCAAGGGCATAAGAACTGATGATATAGCTGCAATTGGAGATTGGTTTGGTTTTGATTATATTGATGTTATTGGCGTTCTTGACTCTTATCAAGGGGGCTCAACAAGGTCAACAGTAAGGATGGTGTTTGACCCAGCTGATATAACTATAATGAAAGACCTTAGTGAGGTTAGGAAAATTGTAAGAAAAATTATTAGAGAGAGTAGGGAGGTTGAGGGTATTGATAATATGACAAAACTTTCTGTTTTTGATTTTGATAGCACACTTGTTAACACGCCAACTCCAGAATCTGGCAAGCAAGAGTGGGAGAGAAAAACTGGAACTCCATGGCCAGGTGGTTGGTGGGGAACTCCAGAATCACTTGATACAGATGTTTTTGATATGCCGACAAATTCAGGGGTAATTTCAGATTATAAGAAGGAAATCTCAAATCCTAATAACCTTGTTGTTATGATGACTGGGAGAGTTGGAAAATTAAGTAAACAGGTGGAAAAAATACTTTCTATGCATGGACTTAAGTTTCACGACTATCTTTATAATGATGGTGGAGAAACAAGTTCTGATAAGAAGCACAAGATGGAGATGGCTCTCCAGTATAATCCAGGTATTAGAGAAATAGAAATGTGGGATGATAGAGATTCGCATATACCAATCTTTCAAAAATGGGGAGATGACCTTATTGAGAAAGGTTATCTTGACAGCTTCAAAATAAATCACATAAAAAATAATTTGTTTGAATTCATCTCTGAGAGAGGTGGGGAGGGAAGGGTACAAAAGGTATATCATGGAACATCTATTAAAAAATCTGTCAACATTATAAATGAGGGATTGAAATCTTCTGAGTCAATGGGCTATCAAAATGCGAGCTGGTACATGGTATCTACAGATTTTGAAAGCGCACTATTTCATGCTACAGCTGAAGATGGTGAGGATGCGGTTGTTTTTGAGTTTGATGTTCCTATTGACAATTCTAAGTGGGAAGGCCATCCATACTTTTGGCCACCATATGAGAGGTCTGAAAAATCTAAATGGTATGCTCTTAGGCAGCCAATTTCAAAAGATATGATTACTGATATTCACTATGTAAAGTATGATGATTTTTTGAAGCAAAAAAATAAGGGATTTTAATGAAAAATCTTAAGAAAATAGTAAGAACTGATGCTGCTTTTGATATTCTCGATAGCAGCAATTGTGCTGGCTCCGACTGGGGTGCAGGTGGTTGTGCAATTTTAGCTCAAGCTTTGAATAAGCTTGAGGGTTATCCAATGGTTGTTATCTATAATTTGGATTACGATGCACCAGAACATTTTGGTGTAATTACTCCTTCTGGAACAATACTTGACCATGATGGCGAGCACAATAACTCAAAGACTTGGCTTAATTTCTTTGTGAAAAACGAACATCCAAGAGAAGGTGCGTTGACGATTAGATATTTTACTCCAGATATGGATATGAACGGAATTAAGTTTGATTCTGAGGCATCTGATAAACTTGCTGAACTTATAAAGACTCACTCTATAATTAGAGAGACTGTTAGGGGTGTGTTGAAAGAAAGTATTAAAGAGGCTTTTGATAAGGATTATAAATCTTGGAAGAGAAAGAATGTAACCATAAGAGGGGTTCAAGAAGTTGGTCAAGAAAATAATGCTGGAGCAATGCTTGGTAGAGGACTCTACTCAGCAGCCTTATCAAACAAAGATTTGGCCAAGCAATATGGGAAGGTTTATTTTGTTGTTGGAGCAATTCCTAAGAATCCGAAGGTATTTAATAACCTGAATGAGTGGGAAATTTGGTTTTATAATACACTTGTTTATAAATATTCAAAGGAGAAGGGAAAAGAGTTTCCAGATAAGAGAGATTTCAATGCAGTAACAACAATTGAAGATGAGATGCAGAAGCTTGGATATGATGGAATCGTCATAAAAGGTAGGGAAATGGTAAATTTCACACCTGGTGATGTGTTATATTTTGAGAATGACAATCAGCTTTCTAATTATTATGATTACAACATCAAATTAAACGAAACTGATGGTGTATTGGAGGAGAATCCTCAAGAGGTAAGAAGAATCATTAGAGATGTTTTGAAAAAAGATTTTATTATCTCAGAATCAAATTTGAGAATAGATGAGGCACTTGCTTTTATTAATCAAAATTTTCTAAATGAAAGTGATGAGCCTTCTCCGACATTTGAGTGGGATTTTGTTAAGAGTAAGATTGATGACTCCAAAAGATATGTAAGAACTGATGAGCAGGCTTATGAGTACCTAATTAGATTGTTAGAGAAAATAAAGTCACTACCAAAGTCTATAAAAATAAGGATTGCAAAGTATGTTGCTCTATCACTCATAGGACTTCTTGGATATAATGCTGTAAAAAGCGCTGTGTATGAATATGCTCCTGAAATAAATAAAGAAATTAACATGGCAATAGCAAGCCATGAACAAAATTCTAATGAAACTGAAAGTAGTGTATTGAAGTTTGAGCCAAGAAAATCTTCTGAATCTCTTGTGGATATACTTAAGCATGAAGAAGGTTCTGTAAAAGAAAAAGGTGAGCCAGTACTGAAAGCATATAAACTTGGAGATGGTATGATTACTGTTGGATGGGGACATGCGGAGAGAATTAATAAATCTAAGTTTAAGCCTGGGCAGGAGATAACAAGAGAAAAGGCTGAAGAGTTACTTGCGGCAGACATAGCTGAAGCAGAGAGGGGTCTTAATAAAATTCTTGACGACTGGAAAGAGAATAATATAAATGTAGAGATAAGTCAATCAATGTATGATGCGATGACATCTATGATATTCAATATGGGGATTGGAAACTTCAGGAAGTCAGAATTCATTCAACTCGTTAAGCAAGGAAAGTATGATGAGGCTGCAGAGAGAATATTGACAACAAATGTCACATATCCAGGGCATGTTTTCAGGAGACAAAAAGAAAGTGACTTATTCTCAAAGGATATTCAGAGTGAATCTTTTATGTTAAAAGAATATAGCGAGCATGGTGATGAAAGTTTTTTAGACTGGCTATCAATGAAGCTTCGAAAAGATATTGGAGATAGAATAGGGGGTGGACAAACTGGTGAGGTTTTTAAAATGGGTCACCTGGTAATAAAAATATCAAAAAATGAAATGTTTGACAGCACGGCTGTAATGAATAAAAATATTTCAGGAATAGCTAAGACATATGCTCATGGAAAAATAAATGTTCCAGTTAAATTCTTAAAAAAAGGTTTTGGAGGTAATTATGTTGATTTTGGAGCCAGTGCTATAGGCGTTGATAAGAGTGGCGTATTGTACTATCTCATAATGGAAAAGGTAAATACAAGTTCTAAGATTGAAAATGAGGTAGATGATGTTAGATGGGCTTTTGAAGAATTTTTAAAGAGCGAAGGAAAAGATGATGGACTTCCTGCTTTGAGAATTCTTTTTGAGGAAAAGGAAAACATGCAACTACTATGGAAGTTTGTTGACTACATAAAAGAAGAAATACCAAATCCAAAAGCAGTTATAGAAACGCTTGCAGAAGTTTTAGTTGTTCTTAGAAATGTTGGAGAACATTATGATTGGATGGATATTCACGCTGCTCAATTTGGTAGAAATTCTAAGGGTGAGCTTGTCGCATTTGACCTTGACAATCCGCATAATAATACAGAAGATTTTATTAAAAATACTATTAATGAGTCATCGGATAGTGAAGTTTATACAAAAGAAATAGACTCTTCGTATAATGATGAAGTGTATAAATTAATAGGAAATCAATTTCCAAGTTATGGAACAGCAACTATTGGGTTATTTGATGGTGATAAATTAATTGGAGCAATTCTTCTTGAAGAAGATTATTTGCCTTGGGATTATAGATTTGACATAATAATTAACAAGAGATACAGAAACAAAGGTTACTCTTCTGTGTTAATAAGGGCTTTAATTGACAAATTCAATAAAGACCCAGAAGCGGAGCAAATATCAGCTATTGTTATTAATAACAAGTTGATGCGTGTTCTTGAAAAATTTGATTTTTATGAAGATGAGTTTGATGGCATGAGAATGGCATTTTTAAATAAAAAATCTATTAAAGAAGATATTGAACTTAAAGATGTTGGAGATGATGATGGATATTGGGATAGGGTTAAGATAATTGCTAAAAATAAAAAAGGAGAAGAAGTGGGTTATGCTATTTTAGATATGGGCATGCATCCAGAGTCAGAATTTGGTTACATGGATGATAATGACCCAGCTAAATTTAGTGATGAAGATATTGAGCAGCATTTTCCAGAGGATTTTGCTGCAAAACTTGAGCACATTGAGGTTTATTCTAAATTTAGAGAATCTGGATTTGGAAAGGAACTGATGGATGCTGTTATAAAATATGTAAAGTCAAGGGATTATAAAACCTTATATCTAATAGCAAGTCCAATTGGATTTGAACCAAGAATTAGCCTTGATGCTCTATCTAAATTTTACAGTGGATATGGATTTGAGGTAGTTAAAGACTTTGGAAATGCTCATGATATGGTAGCTCAACTTAGAGAAAATAATATTGAGGAGTCTGCCCTAAGACAAAAAGATTTACCAGAATCAACGGCTTTATTTATTAGAGAAATAAATCAAGGTTATGATTTTGTCTTATATAATCCAAAAGAAAAAAGTATTTATGCTACAATAACTATAGTAAGCAGAGATTATTATGGAAAAGATTTTTATTATGTTACAGCAGTTGTTGCAGAAAAAGGTTTTGGGCCATTTATTTATGAGCTTGCTATGATGCACATTTTCCAAGAAAAAAAGGGTTTAATGCCACAAAGAGATGGTGATGTTAGAGAAAAGGCTTTTGGAGTTTGGGAAAAATTCTATAAGAGAAGTGATATAAAAAAGAAAGTGCTTAATTTATTAGACAATAGCTTTAGATGTGATATTTTATATGGTAATGAATGTGAGTTTGAAGATGATGAAGATAAAATGTCTTGGTGGATGGATTTGTCAGAAACTGAAAAAGAATCTCTCAATGTCTTTAATAGTATTTATTATATGAATCCCGATAGTCAATATTATGAACTAAAAGAGAAGGGAAATAAATATATTAACAACGGTCTTGATATTCAAAAAGTTATAGATTCTGCTTCTGATTTTTTTGACAATGCGTATATGTCATAAAATTTAGTTTTTGAAACATTTTTCCTTTTGTCACGTATAATATATTATGTCGATGACTCAAAAAGAAATAAAGGAATTAATCAAGGCTGATGAGCAACGACTGCTTGATGCCAGAGAGGGCTATAGGCATATTCCTGAGTATCAAAAGATTCAAGAGGAACTTGACGAATTATCAAAAAAGAAAGCTGAGCTTGAAAATAGAAAATACCAAATTCAAGTTGAGTACCGTAAGAATGCTCAGGATGACATCAAATTTGCTAATGAAGAACTTGCATACTCAAGAGATTTATTGAGAAAAATTCAAGATGGACTTGACCCAAAGGAGTATAACGATGAGCTAATAAAAATGTTCAAGGCATTTTATTCTGGAACTACATGGAGTAGCCACAAGAAACTTCAGTGGGTATCAGATGATGGTTGCTACGCCATATTTAAAGTAGATTCACACTCAGCATATACTGATAGAATGTCTGGCTCTGTAAGCTCAGAAGCAAGTTGGTGCCTATTTGTAATAGACCCAGATTTTAATGATAGACAGCTTAGGCCAATTCATGAATTATGTATCTGGCAAAAGGAGGGTGGAAGATGGGGTGAAAAGAGGGATATGCAAATTGTTAAAGAGGTCATAGAAAACTATGAGACCAATGAATTTATGTCAAACCAGATGAAGTCACTTGGTTTTGAGTTAAAGACTACACATCACTCAAGACCTCAGTGGATAAATGAGAATATTGTAATTAAGTACACGACAGAGAGAACGCCATCAATGGGTATTGATAAGGGGAAGACAACTATTACGGAGCATGAGAGACCATGTAGTCTATACATTGGACATGACTACTATGTTGACATGCCAAAAAATTATAAGGAATTTGAAAATAAGTATTCACATTTAATCAGGGAAATTAACGAAAATAAGTAAAGACGAGGTTATCGCTCCGACTCGAATGAGAGGAGAGGACAAACTCAGGCCACCACAGTTTAGGCGGTGTGGGAGCCTTCGAAAGATGGCATTATAAGTACCACCATAAGTGAAATTCCTGCCGAGGTGAAACGCAAACAGAGCTTAGGAGGGTGAGCTGCTCCAGTGAGGTTCGGGTAGCGGACAATAGACAAATGATAACCCAAGACAGAAACCTGGTTATGAGTCTTTGCTTATTTTTTATTACATTTGTAAAAACAATTAATTATGAAAAAGATTTTAGGATTAACAATGCTCACAATGCTGATGGTATGTTGTGAGGTTGGACCAAGACAAGCTTCAGCTGGTCAAAGAGTAGCTCCTCATGATTATAAATATGATACTGGAGATGTGTTGATGGATATTGTTAACAAAAATGATATGGAATTTCACGTATACCATAATTATCATGGAGTATTTGTGGTAAATCAAACAAAAGAACTTCTTGAGGTTGAACTTCTTAAAAAACAAATCAATGAAATTAATAAAAGAAATCAAGAGTAAGGAAGGAGTTCTTCACTTTAAGCGATGGAGACTATTGAAGACTCCTTGGTTTGATATTTACATTCATGGTATTTATCATAAAGATGAAGATGACCACTTGCACAACCATCCTTGGAAGATATGGACAATGATTCTAAGCGGAGGCTACGTTGAGGAGCTTCACAGTGGTAGGCTTAGGGTCAGAAAGTCTGGTCACATGGCTAAGGCGAATTTAAGTGATTTCCATAAAATTAAGGAAATGATTAAGTCTCCAACCTATACACTGGCTATTGTTGGAAGGAGAACTTTTAAGGAGTGGGGGTATATGGTTGATGGACGATTTGTTGACCACATTACATATAGAAAAAATAAAAACAAAAAGAGGATTTGAAACATTCCTCTTTTTTTTTCGTATAAATAAATTGAATCAATAATTTTATTATGAAAATTTCAGAAGCATTTTATCTCCCAAAAGAAGACCCAGCATATGGTATTAATATGTTGATTGGAAAGATTATAAAGGGGTCTGGGTTAAAGCTAACAGATGAAGGCGTTGTTTACGAAGAAAAGTTAAGCGTTGAGAATCATCAATCCAAAGTTGGAGACATCCTAATATTAGATGAAGCTTTTGAGTTGTTTCAATTTCTTGAGATGGACCCAAACCTGTTCTATAATGGGTGTGAAACAGTTGAGCAAATGTTTGCCCTCGTGGCATCATCTCCTTATTTAAAGTCAGATGAGTTTACAGACCCAGATAAAAAATTAACACACCCAATATTTGATAATTTCAGACGCTATCTATTGCATAACAATATTGTTAGTCCAGGTAAGAATATTACATTTGAATACATAGACTCATTTGTTGAATTTGATTTTTTTGAAGCCCTTGAAGCCTTAAAGCAAAAAGAAAAAAACAAAAAAGAGATTGTCACAAAGTTTAATGGAAGAGTTGTTTTGAGCAAGTTTCCAGACTTTGATAAATCTCTATTAACGAAAGTTATGGGTGAGTTTAAGTATTCATTTGGAAGTAAGAAAAATTATGATGAATTTATTTTAAATAACTCCATTGAAGTTATTATGGATAAGTTTGAAGGAATGGCAATGGCTTAAAAAATAGAAGATGGAAGAAGCAATAGCAAAACCAGTACACAGAAAAACAGCTCTTAAAAAAGGAGATTTTGGAACCATCCAGCGTTGGGGTTTTAATGATTCATATATTTTTCTAAATTTCGACAAAGAAAAATTAGAACACATTAAGAGTCTTGATGAAGTTGAAATTCTTTCAAAAGAAGATAGTGATAGACTTTGGAAAGAAAAAGATGTTACAATCAAGGATAAAGATGGTAAAGAGCGAAGACCACTTCAGAGAGCTGTAATAAACTTAAGAGGTACCACATCGGGGACTGGAAAGTGGATGAAGGACTTCTGTAATGAAATTGGAGACATCTATGGAACTGTTACAATGTTTGAGAAACTCGTATCCATGTACAACGAAACAAGTCTTAGCAAGCTTAAAAAGAAACCAGCATTTAAAACGATTGCTTGGGAGTATATGTTAAAGAATGATTTTTCAGAAAGAGCATTTGATGAAGAGCTTGACGAAGATGAGATTTTAAATATAGTTGGTAAATATAAATCATTGCCATTAATGTGGAGAAAAATCACATTATCAAAAACAAAAGAGTTAAAGCATTATATGAGCATCGCAAAGAAAATTGAGTTGAATGTTAAAGTGGCTTCAGAAGAGGATAAGAAAAATATCGTGAAAGCTGAAGAAACTTTAGTTAAGAACGTAAAGGAAGAAACTCTAAAGACCGAATACAATGGTCATGCCCCCTATGGAAGAGGTGCTTGTGATGAAATAAATCAGCTAATCGAAAGAAGAGATGAAGATGGCGGAAGTGCTGATGTAAAATTAGCAAAGAGGCTAATTGGAGAAAAAATCTATCTTGATGGAACTGGTTGTTATTATTGCGGAGCCAAATTGGGAGTTCACGTAAAAAATGAAAACAATGCTGAATACTTTATGTGGGAGCGTGGAGAGAATTATAATCATAAAATTGATATTCCTGGTGTTTGTGAGATGTCTGATAAAAAATCAAGAGTTCATACATACGAGCTTAATTTCCCAACTGGAGAGGTAGTTATTGATAATTATTTTGGTGCAGTTGATGGAAGTCGAGGAAGCCTATTTAGTGTTCCAGAGAATGAGGAATATTCAGATAAATACTCTTTGCAAACTCTGAAGGGAAGATTTAATCGTCAAGACTATCTTTCAAAGACTCATAATCTTGGGTATGCTCAAATGGGCAATATGAGCATGGATGTGTTTGTATCCAAAGATGGAAATAAGTTGATATTTGGAGAAGAGCCTAATGATTATTCTGATAAAAAGCCAACAGCTGCTGATGAAAAATTTAACAAGAAGTTTGAAGAAGAGTATACACATCTTGGAAACATCAGTCTTTCTGTTTGGCGCTGGGAATGTGCTGATAAGAAAACATTGACAGATGCTGGTCACTCTGGAGAGGGAGATGTTGTTGCAAGGGTGACTCCAGGGACGTATGTGGTTAAACACCTCTATGGAAGCAGCGCTTTTAAGGATAAAGCAAACAGATACAATACTTATAGTGAAATAACGTTGAAGAAATGAAAAAAGTAACACTTATACCAGGAGATGGAATTGGACCAGAGATTGTCGATTCTGTAAAGCAAATATTTAAAGCTGCAGATGTGCAGGTTGAGTGGGAAGAAATTAATGCTGGAATAACAGTGATGGGTGCTAATGGCGGAAATCCTATGCCAGAAGAAGTTCTCGATTCAATTAGAAAAAATAGGGTTGCTCTCAAGGCACCCCTGACAACTCCAGTTGGAAAAGGATTTAGAAGCGTAAATGTTGCCCTCAGAAAGGAGCTTGACCTCTATGCGAATGTTCGGCCAATTGTTAGTATTGAGGGTGTTAATTCTCCACTCAAGAGTGATAAGGTTATTGACATGGTGATTGTTCGTGAGAATACCGAGTGTCTTTATGCTGGTGTTGAACACATGGTTGGCAGTGATGCTGCTGAGACAATTCGAATTATCACAAGGAAAGCAAGCGAGCGCATTGGAAGATATGCTCTTGAATTGCTAAAGAGCAGAAATCGTCCTAACAAAGAAATCTCCAAAAAAAGATTGACAATTGTTCACAAGGCAAATATCATGAAATTTACAGATGGGTTGTTCATGGATTCAATAAACAATATTCATCAAAAAGAATATGGTGGAAAGTATTTTGTGGATGACAGAATCATTGACAACATGTGCATGCAACTTATTCAGCGTCCAGAAACTTTTGATGTAATTGTTGCGCCTAATTTTCATGGTGACATTATTTCTGACTTGTGTGCTGCTCTTGTTGGTGGACTTGGGGTTGCTCCTGGGGCAAATATTGGTGATGACTGTGCGGTGTACGAGGCGATTCATGGAACTGCCCCAGACATCGCTGGCAAAGGTATTGCAAATCCAACATCCCTACTTTTATCTGCCTGCATGATGCTTCGAGATAATAATATTAGTGACTTTGATAATGCTGACCGAATTGAGGCAGCGATTTTCAAGACAATTAAGGAGGGTAAGCACGTAACTGGTGACCTTGGAGGATTTGCAGGGACACAGGAGTTTACTGACGCAATAATCTCAAATTTGTAATCGTGAGCAACAAAAAAGAGGTGAGAAAAAGAATTGGCTATTAAAAAAAGTGAAAAATTATGAATAATTTTATAGTTAGTGGAAAAGGTTTTTTAAAATCCTCATCATTCAACATTGAGTCTAAGTTGATTGAACTTGAGTGGACTCAAGTACTAAGAGATGCGCAGAAGTTTAAAACCAAGGCTGCTGTTATTTTAATAGAAAAAAATGGACTTGAAGCTTTTGTTTGGAATCCATATAAGGAGGAGCCAGTCAGGGGCAAGTGGGAAATTGTCCAAAGGAGAGAACATTACAGCTTCATTCATGATGAGAATCATAAAGCTCTTGAATGGAGACCTGAGAGGGTTGTCATGGAAAAAAAGACTGATGTAAACTTTCTGACATCAAAAGGAGTTGAGCGAAATGTTTATTATGATAGCTATGCAGAGGCTCTTGAGATTTGTCAGTTAAAGAATCTCGAAATAATTAAGGAACTCCAAGAAAAAATGGAAAAAATGATTAAGACATGAAAGGAAGAATAACACTTCAACCTCTTAGAAAAGAAAAATACAATAAAGAGGGTTGGCCTGTTTTTGATGCAGAAAATGCTTGGTTTGGCCGCATTGAATATGAAGAAGAACATGGTGTTAAAGTTCATGAAACAGATGAGACAGTTTTCTTATTTGAAAATGTAAAAGAGTTCATGGTTCGACTTGAAGATGGCTCCACCTTAGAGCTTAATCATGATAATGTTGATGAAGCAATGGATAATGATTGGTGGGATTATTATCATGACGGAAAAGAGCTTGATTTTGATGTAACAGAAGGTGTTGCCACTGTCGTAATAGCCCCAGTTGAAATTACATCTACTCAAAGAGGGTTTGCTATTGGAAAATTCAAAGACCAATATGGAAGTCAATGCTCAATTCAAAAGTCATCAGCTGCAACGAGAGATTGTATTTGGCTTGGGGTTGATGACCCTAAACCAGAAATTATGGTCAGTGATGCTCGTAGGCTTGGGATTACAGAGAGTGTGAAAAACGGGTGGATGCCGTATGAGATTCCAAAAGAAGTTTCAATATCAACAAGAATGCATCTATCTCGTGAAGATGTAAAAAAATTACTACCTTTGTTGCAGAAGTTTGCGGAAACTGGAAGTTTAACTGAATAAAAAAACAATTATGTACACACTTATTATTTTATTGCTGCTTTGCGCAGTTGAGGCTGGGTTATTTTATTGGAAATACAGCGAGATTCAAGAATATGCTGACCTTGGAAAGGGTATCGCTAAGATTACAGGTGCCGACAAGACAAGGCATTATGGGGTATTTACTAAAATTGCTGCTAAATTATTATCAATTGGAAAGGTTGTGTTAATCATATTAATTCCAGTTGTTTTTTTAATAAATTTAGCGATTGCATCTATATTGGGTACAATTTTAAGCTTTATATTTTAAGGTAATTATATACTTATTTAACCCAACTTTGGTTAAAAATTACATAAAATCTACCATATATGGCAAATAATAAAATACAAATCCCTATAAAAGAGTTATATAACAAACTTGTTAATATGACTGGAAAAGATGTGTTTGAATTTATGTTAAAAGCATTGGATAGTCCAAAAACAATAATAGAGTTAGACACCGAAGGCTATACATACAAAAATAAGAGCTATGGAGGAGCTGGTGTAAATACAATTTGTGAGATTATGTACATAGAAGATGTGAGTAAACATTTATCCTGGGGATTGCCAAAAAAAGAATTAGAAACCTCATTTATAAAACCCATGTATAGTGGACTTCAAGTTGAACATTTATATGGAGATGATTGGAAAATACTTCAATATTTTACCTTTGCAGTAAATGCACTATCGAGAGGAAATATAAGTCAATACAATTTTTGGTGTGAACTATATAATTTAAAACATTTAACACTAAAGAATGAAACCAATCTACCAAGACTAACTGATGATAACTATAAATCACAATTAACAGAATACAAAGAATATTACAATAAATATCTCTTGTGATTTTTATGGTTAAATAAGTATATAATTACCTATTTTAATTAGATTAAAGCTTTATGAATTTTAAGAAAATGAACAAAAACAAATACATAACAACCACGCTTCCATATGCGAATTCAAAGCCGCACATTGGACATGCATTCGAGTTTATTATAGGAGATGCTCTGGCACGCTATTTTAAATACAATGGTTATAATGTATTTTTCAACATTGGTCTTGATGAGCATGGTCTTAAAATTCAGCAAGCAGCTAAAAAAGAAGGAATCACTCCTCGTGAATATGTAGATGGTTTACATGGGAAGTGGGTAGATTTCATTACTAAGTTTCAAATCTTCAGTCAAGATAGTTTTTATAGAACTTCAGATGGTGAGCATGCTATAAGAGTTCAAAAGTTTTGGAATGAAGCTGTTGAACGTGGAGACATTTATAAGAAAGAATACTCTGGAACCTATTGCGTTGGTTGCGAATCATTTAAGCTTGAGAAAGACCTTGAGGAAAAATTAATATCTGGCATTGACCCAGCTTTGGAAAATCCAAAATTACAAACACACAAGTACTTTATTTGTCCTGACCACCCTACAACACAGCTTCAGACCACTAATGAAGAAAATTACTTCTTCAGACTTTCCAAGTATAAGAATAGGCTTAATTCGTGGGCATACAAGTCAACAGAATTTATTGAGCCGAAATCTAAGAGAGGTGAGTTTCTAAATATAATTGACTCTGTTGAGGATATTTCAATCTCAAGACTTAAGAATATTGTGAGATGGGGAGTGCCAGTTCCAGGGGATGATGAGCAGACAATATATGTGTGGTTTGATGCATTGTTAAATTATATTTTTGCTGCACAATACCAGATTGGCCACTCTTCTGACTTTGATGAAATTTGGACTGACAGTGAAGTAGTTCAAATTTGTGGTCCAGACAACCTTAAGTTCCAGGCTGTAATACTTCAGGGCCTATTGCTGAGTGCTGGAATAAAAAATACAGACAAGCTGCTCGTTCATGGAACCATCCTTGATGCTAATGGAAGGAAAATGTCTAAGACTGTAGGAAATGTTGTTGACCCTATTGACCAAATTGAAAAATATGGTGTTGATGCAGTGAGGTATTATGCGCTTGCTGGGCTTCGAACTTATGGTAACTCCAGTTGGGATGAAAATCAGCTTATAGAGCTTCATAACAGTCATCTTGCTGATGATTTTGGTAATCTTGTGTCCAGAGTTGGACATCTTGCGGGAAAGTTCCTTAAGGATTATGGGGATGACTCAGGTATAGAGCTTGACTACAGTTATGTTCAGGATGGTGAGTTCTGCGTGCTATTTGACCAACAAATTGATGGTGTAATTAAGCCGCTTTGGGAGAGTTACAAGATTTCTGAAGCACTTGATGAGACAAACAAACTTGTTAAGAGCTTAAATAAAAAGTTTGGTGATGAGGAGCCCTGGAAAAAAGGCAAAGAAGGATGGGCTACTATCCTTGAGGTTCACTATGCAGTAAATAAAGTGAATGAACTATATTATCCAGTAATACCTGGTAAAGTTGGTGAAATTCGAAAAGCACTTAAAGAGTGTGTAAAATCAAAATTATTTCCCAAAATTGAATTGAAATGATTTACTTGATTTTCATTATTGTTCTGGTTTTTTTAATTTTATTCATGCTAAGGAAACGTCATTTTGGTGTAAAAGTAATAAGTCAGTCTGAATATGAAAGTTATTTTAACTCACTAAGTGATGAGGAAAAGTTAAGAAAACTTAGACATCAACTTAAGTTTCGTGAAAAATCAATAAATAGATGGCCTGATGATAAAGAATATAGGGAGAAGAATTTTGAGACTTATGGAAAAGAAACTAATCCTCACCAAGACATAGAAAAAGCCTCAATTGATAGGATAAAGAAAGAAATAGAAGAGATTGAGCGTATAATTAAAAAATAAAACAAAATTTTTTTGCAAGTTTGAAACATTTATCTTAGATTTGCGTATAAATAAAAAAACGAGGGCTACTGTTGAGCTTCCTTCTAAAACTACTTTTAATGGAAACTCAGCTCAACTACTTTCCCTTTTTTTATTAAAGACACTTAAAAAATAAGAGGCTACAAGGGCGCTTCCTTCTAAACTTGTAATGTAACCAGCGCTTTTACTTTCTTCTTTTTTTACGAACTTATAAAAACAAAATATTAAGGGCCACTTATAAAGCTTCCTTCTAAAAAATTATCGGGGAAACCCGATGCTCACGTAAAACCAGCTTTATTACTTTCCCTTTTTTTAATTTTAAAATCATGACAAGAACTGCAACAGCAAAAAAGCCAAGAGTTAAATTGAATGTAAACAAAGATTTCATTTTAATTGATAATAATCTGGTTGAAATCCAATCAATGGATACTCAAAGGCCAGCATCAAAAAACATGTTGGCTACAATTGTGGCAAATCTTGTGTATTATGGTTTCACGCTTTCTAAGGAGGCGTTTGATGTACTTACATCTCTTGATGAATCTTCTCTGAAGGAGTGGTGGAAAAGATTTGAGCCAACCCTTAAGGAATATACTGGTGATAGCAAAAACATGGATAAGTTTGTTGTCTACAAGAATTTCCCACAAGAGGTACTTGATATGTCTCAGGCTCAATATTGGTTTAATCAAATCTGTATGTATTGGGGTGTTCCAAATGAGTATTTTACTGAGCAAGAAGAGGTCAGAGAGTCAATACTTGAGAGTATTAATCTAAAAGTGCTTCACCTTGTAAAAAATGGGTCAATCCAAAATGTTTTAAATACGCTATTGAAGTCTCCTGCAAAGTGGACACCAATTCAATATGATAGTGTTTATCTTCTTGTTACTCAAGAGAGCCTTTCTGTGGACATTACGAAGATTCCATTTAAGGAAAATATGGTTAAGCTTGTTTCTGCTATCTTCGAAGAAGGTATTGAGATTAAGTTAAATTCAGCAACAGACATCCTTAGGTTGGCCACTGGACTTTCTGATGGAGACGTTTCTTTTGTTACAAAGACAAAGTTCAAGAAATTCTCAAGAAGTGAGAGGAAGCAGTTGCTTGCAATGATGGAGTCATCAACAAATCTTGCTGAAGATATGATGAGATACAAGGGCAAGTGGAAAAGGCTTATGTATGCTCTTCACCCAGGTGACTATGCAAATCAGTTCCCAGGAGTTTGTGAGGCATATAATGCTCTTTACAATGGAAAAATAATTACATTTAATAGTCAAGTTGAATCTGGAATATTAAATAAGCTTGACTCAGTTCTTGACCTACTTAAGTCAAGACCAGGTGAGTTTATGAGAAGACTTAATAAGGTCATTTCTGTATTTGATAAAAAAGGTGCAGATGCATTTGTCTCCATTCTTGATAAGCTTACTGTGGCTCAACTTCTAAAAATAGAAAAATATGTTGAGAGTGCAAATGTAAGAATATATTCGACTGTTGCTCCTAAGGGAAATTGGACAAAGCTTCAAGTTCTTGAGAGCAGTGCCAAGATGCCTCTTGACATTAAGAAAAACTTACTTTCAGCGATTAGAAATGAAGTTGCAACAAGAGTTGGCGCAATCGTTGGTTCAGTGAACCTTCAAGATAGTGCTGATTTTGTTAAGCTTCAGACAAATGGTTCAGAGCTTGCTCCCTATGGAAGAGGAACTGTCTTCCCAATTCCAGATAACGTTAAGTTCATTAGGACTGCAAGTTACTGGGAGAATAAATCAAATGGTAACACTTGGTTTGATAATGGATGGAATTTCTTTGGTGAGAACTGGGAGGTGAAGGGAACTTGCTCATGGGATAGAAACCCATTTGCATATAACTCAGCAATTTTCTCTGGTGACCCAACCAACTCTAAGGAGATGAGTGGTAAGGCATGTCAGATGATTGACCTTTATCTTGATAAACTTGCTGAGGCAGGTGTGAGATATGCCGTGTGGAACATCCTTTGCTATTCTGGAGTTAAATTCAGTCAAGCAACAGATGTATTTGCTGCACTTCAGTGGGGTGAAGAAAAACAAAAGGGTAAGTTGTTTGAGCCAAGCAGATGTCAACTTGCATTCCCACTTGAGGGAGATTCTTTGACAAAGTACATTGCATACATTGACATTAAGGATAGAACTCTTGTGTACATGGATGCAAACTTTAGAGGAAATGTGAGAACTGCAAGTGCGAATGAGAAAGTTCTTGCAGAGTCAATGCCAGCATTTGTTGAGTACCTTAATTCACTTCCAAGTGTATACGACTTATTTAAAGGTGTGCAAAAAAGTGAAGATGGAGTTGTTATCACTTATGATGACAGTGATATTGAAATTAAAGACGAAAAAAGTGCTTATGTATTTAAGCCACTAAACGATAGTAATAGCTTCAAACAGTTAAATCTGTCAGAGTTATTGTCATAATATTCAGGTCCTTGGACTTGAATTGGTGGATGCTTCGGCCCTAAAAAGAAAAGCCCTTCAGAAATATCTGAAGGGTTTTTTGATTTTATTAATTTTGTTTTGTATATTTTAATATGGAAAATAGATTAGGATTTAAACTGGTTCTTGCTGGATTCGATGAACAGCTATATAATGAGTTTGTAAGAGCATTTTCTGGATTTGGTCCAGAAGTAGAGTGTCATCAAGGTAGGTTTGAGGATGTTGACTTCGATTGTGTTGTTAGTGCTGCAAATAGCTTTGGGCTCATGGATGGTGGAGTTGACCAGTGTATCACAGACCTATTTGGCGTTCAGATGATGCACAGAGTTCAAAGTAGAATCATTCAGGAGTTTGCTGGTGAGCAACCAGTTGGGACTTCTATCATTGTTCGTGGAAATGAGATTCCAGGAGATAGAAATAAATATGTCGCTCACACTCCGACAATGAGAATTCCACAGTCAGTAACTGGAAGTGATAATGCATACAAAGCAATGAAGGCGGCCCTGCTTGCTGTTCAGTCTCATAATAAATTAGTTGACTCAGGTATTGCCTCAGATGATACGAGAATTAATTGCCTTGTAACTCCAGGGCTTGCAACCTTAACTGGGAGGATTCCTTATGATAAGGCCGCAAATCAAATGGCGCTTGCAACATATCATGTGATGAATCCGCCAAAGACGATTAGTTGGTACTATGCTGGAGATAGAGATGGTCAAATTCAAGAAACAAGATGATTTAAAATAAATAGCATGTCAGAACTTTTTAGGAGCGGTTTAATTGGTATCTCAGATAGAGATAAAAATTCTTTAGACCATATTTTAATTAGATACATGAACTTAGGGTTTCTTGAGGGTCTTGATTCAGGTGTTGCTGTAAAAGTTGCTGTTGGCTTTGAAATAGCAGCGCTCATCCTTTTGTCTGAAGAAAAGATGTGTGACATGCAGTATAAAATGACAGGAGAAATTACTCATGAAGACAATGAGTTTGGTATTGTGATTTTTCCAATTATCAGAAGAATAATCTCAGGATTTGAAGATGCTCATGAGCATGTTCCAGAAATATTTGGTATGATTAAAAAAGAATTTAATTCAGTTCTTTGGATGTCTATCAAAGAAAAAAAAGAGTCTGCCATAGTATATTTTTATGATACTGTTTTACCAGAGAGTGGGGATGAGTGGCATATGAATAGGCCACATAAAACATATAGAGAACTTAAAAATAGTCATTTTAAAAAATTTGGATATTTTTTAAAAAAAGACTATGAAGATTATATTCCAATTGACCTTCAAGCTGAGTTCTGTGCATATGTAGCAAAAAAAATTGAAAATAAATTAAGAAAAAAATATGAAAAATTACTATAATAAATACAAAGCTTGGAAGCTTATGATAATTCATAAGTGGGCTCAGTATTATGCGGACTTAATTGTGGTTAGACTTTCGGAATCTAAGACAGAATTTGAATTTGACTTTTGGCTCATGAAAGGATACTCTCTTAATGAAAAAATGATAAGTCAGTATAATATTTATCTGGAATAAAGTAACATTTTCTGTTTTTTTACGTATATATAGTTAAGTGACGAATCAAATCAAATATCAAATTCCAAGAAAAGGTTCTGTGTACTAAGTATTAACTTAGAAAAACACAGAACATGAAAAGGAATGCGAAAGCAGAAAAGCACAAGGCATTTCTCAGTAAGATGAGAGAGCATGATGCTAACTGGGAGGCACAGAGGAAACTCGGATACAAGCCTCTCGAAAAACCAATCCACCATGGGTATGATTCCTACTGGGTCCTTAGAGACGATGTGGCAAGGAGAGAAGATGCTGATAAGTTTCAGCAAATTCTTGATAACTTTGGTACAACTGTTTGGTGTAAGGATAAGAATTTCAAAGAATGGGACCGTTCTTGTAAAAAAATGGTTGATGTTAACCCAGGGCTAAGAGAAATTGACCAAAAGCGATATGATAATCTTAGTGCGTGGGCTCAGAAGTTTTTTTATTCTTATCAAAAGCAGAGTCGCTGGGGGGGAGCATCATACACAGTATATGCCGTTAACATCCCATCTCACTTTCTTGTGAGAAAGATTGTAAAGAGCTACAAGACTCATTACAAGGTCATTGATGAAGAATTGTTGAGAGAAGAAGCGGAAATTAATGCTCAACTTGAGACAACCTTCTATGATGTTAGAGGAAAGTACTGGGAAAGACACAGTTCTTCAAAGTGGTGGAGACAATGCTTAAACAGAAGGGATAGAGCTTATAATAAGAATGCGCTTCGCAAAAATATGAGAGCTACCTTTGCTAAGTATGATGACATTACTGATGATTGGGGTTGTTGGATTTATGATTGGTGCGATGACCAGCATGAGTTCAAATATCGACACAAGCACTATGGAAAGTGGTGGTTCTAAAAATAAAAAACCTGGAGAAAGTCTTCAGGTTTTTTATTTTTCAAATTATTTTTAATTATAAATATTTGATTATCAGTTATTTAAAAATTATTATTAAAAATAATTAAAAAAAGCCTTGGATTATTGAAACATAATTTATAAATTTGCGTATAATTAAAAATGGAAAAATAAATTTTCTGTATATTTAAAGATAACAATGAAAAACATTAACAACATATCACGTCAACTCTTATTGCAAGTGCAATTACTATTTGTCTTTAGTAGACAAGAGTTCGGACGTAATATGTCTTTAAGTTGATGTTATAATCATATAAAAGATATTTGAAAGCCCGAACTACTGTTCGGGCTTTTTTTGTTTCCACTGGAAGCGTCCAGGGAATTCCGAAAGGAAAATTTGACATATTAAGAATAAATTTTTGGAGGGGTAGCTCAGTTGGTAGAGCAGGTTAGAAAAAAAACCTTACTTCGTTTTCCCTTTTGTTAGTGGTGAGAATGTGAGATACTTCGTTTGCATTGAAAGCACCGTGTCGCTGGTTCGAGTCCAGCCCCCTCCACAAAAAAATTTAGGTGGTGATGAGTAAGAGTTACTTCGTTGCGCAATTGGTAGCGCATTTGTCTTAAACACAAACTGTTACAGGTTCAAGTCCTGTCGAGCCCCTTCAGGGGTTTACACTCTCTCAAACTTTCCCCTAAATTTTATGGTATGGTAGCTCAGTTTTTTGGTAGAGCGCTGGCTTGAAACCCCAGAGGTCACGAGTTCGACTCTCGTCCGTACCACATAGACACCTGCAGGTGTTTTTCCGAGCTTGCAGGTCTTACCAGTCTTTCGGAATTTATGGTGATGTAGCTCAGTTGGTAGAGCAATGGACTGAAAATCCATGTGTCGGGGGTTCAATTCCCTCCATCACCACACAATTGTCAGAATGAATAAGAGGTTGCAAACTCTATGAAGTTCTGGTCTAAGGCGAGCCAATGATGGAATTGGTAGACATGGGCTCTGTAAGAAGGGCTGCCCGTAATAGGGCGTGCAGGTTCAAGTCCTGCTTGGCAAGCTGAAGACGAAATTATAAATTTAGAATGCTTCCTTAGCTCAGTTGGTTCAGAGCATTGCCCTTACAAGGCAAGGGTCGTTGGTTCGAGTCCAACAGGGAGTACAAAAGTGGCCAAATGTAGAAGTTAAATACCACATTTGGCCAACAATAGAAATGCCCTCTTAGCCCAATTGGTAGAGGCGATGGCCTTAGAAGCCATACAGTGTCAGTTCGAATCTGACAGAGGGTACAACTCGCTTCGCTCACTGGCGCAAGCGCATAAAAATAGGATAGTAGCTCAGCTGGTAGAGCGCTTGTTTTACATGCAAGATGTCGGGGGTTCGAGTCCCTCCTGTCCTACAACTCGCTTTGCTCACTGGCGCAAGCGCAAAAAAAAGATTATGAAAGAGGAAGATTTTTACTGCTTGACAATGTTTCCATATCCTTCAGGTGATGGTTTGCATGTTGGACATGCTTACAATTATGCGGTAATTGATTCTTACTGCAGATGGAAAAATTTTAAAGGAATAAGCGTGTTCCAACCTTTTGGATATGACTCATTCGGATTGCCTGCAGAAAACCAGGCCAAGAAAGAAGGTGGAGACCCAAGGAGAATAACCTATAAGAACATTGAGAGATTTAGGTGGCAGATGCAGAATATGAATACTCAATTTGAAGAGAAATTGGTTACATCTGACCCAAGCTATCAAAAATGGACACAGTGGTTGTTCTTGAAGTTGAAAGATGCTGGATTGGCTTATAAGAAAGTTGCTCCAGTAAATTACTGCCCAAGTTGTGAAACTGTATTGGCAAATGAGCAGGTAAAAGAGGAGAAGTGTGATAGATGTAAGTCGCAAGTTGAGGTAAGAGAGTTGAATCAGTGGTTCTTTAAAATTACAGATTATAAAGACAGGTTGATTAAAAACTTGGATTGGATTGACTACCCAGAGAAGACAAAGAAGCAACAGAGACACTGGCTTGAGAATTTGAATGATTGGTGTGTATCAAGACAGAGGAGTTGGGGATGTCCAATTCCTGTAGATGGAGAAACTGATACTTTGGATACATTTGTTGATAGCTCATTTTACTACTTGAGATATTTGACAGATAGTGATAGTGAGTTTTTGCCTAAGGATGAATACAAACAAGTGGACTTGTATGTTGGTGGAAATGAACATGCATGCATGCACTTGATTTATGCAAGATTTATTAATATGTTCTTGTATGACCAAGGAATTGTTACATGTGAGGAACCATTCAAGAAATTGATTCACCAGGGAATGATTACCAAAGATGGGGTCAAGATGTCAAAGTCAATTGGGAATGTTGTAAACCCAGATGACTACGACCCAGATGAGTTGAGAATGTACTTGATGTTCATTGGACACTACTTCGAAGGCGGAGATTGGGATGACTCAAAGATTAGTGGAATAAGAAGGGCTTTAGGTAAATGGAATAGATGGATTGAGGGTGTAAGTGAGGGTGTAAGTGAGGGTGTAACCGCTAAAGATATAATTGATTTGCAATATACTATTGATGGATATGTAGAATCCTTCAAGTTTAATAAGGTAATAAGCACTTTGATGGAATTCTACAATAAAAATAAGAATAAGCAGTTGACAGGGAGCACAGCTGCTGCACTTACAGAAATAGTAAGGTGTTTTGCTCCAAATTTTAATACAGGACTTTAGCTCAGTTGGTAGAGCGCTTGTATGACATGCAAGAGGTCGCAGGTTCAAGCCCTGTAAGTCCTACATAACTTTATAAGAAATGAACGAGTTAGAAGTAAAAAAAGAGCTTTTTAAAAGCAAAGAGATGGCTAAGCTTAGTCACTATGTGAGTGGTAATTTATATTACACTGTAAAGTTGGAAGGTGGAGTTTATCAATTTCCTATTTCGACTATTGACGTTGAAGTTACACATCATGTATCAACTTTAGAAGTTGGTGCAGAAGTTAAGGAACCAGATGTAGTTACAACATTGTCTGCAGACCTTGGGACAACAACTTTCTCAGCGGAGATGAGAGGTTCTGAGCTTAACAGATGGATTGGAAAGGCAATTAAGTCTGGTGAATTTATAAAAGTTTCCGAGTAATCGGAAATATGCACCTGTAGCTCAACTGGATAGAGCACACGATTACGACTCGTGAGGTTGGGGGTTCGACTCCCTCCAGGTGTACCATGTGTTGATGATGAAAGAGGTTAGACATGCGATTTAGTCGTGAGGATAAAGATATTGCGCAGTATCTCCTTATTGTAGGTTCGAATCCTGCTCAACACACAAGATTTGGCCCCTTAGCCCAATAGGCAGAGGCAACGTTCTTAAACAGCGTATAGTATGGATTCGAATTCCATAGGGGTCACAAAAATAAAAATGATGAAAAATTTAGTTTACATAGACAAGTTAATTGACGAAGACTTTATTGACACATTAGTGAAGGAAGTAAGTTGGGTTGATGAGACAAAGATGAGAAGAGAGTGCTTTATGGCAAACTCTGACATTGAATATTCTTACTTAGACCACAGCGGAGCTCCTACCTATAAGTCAACTCCAATGATTCCTATAGTTAAGTCTATAATGGATAAGGTGAATGAGAAGTTAGGAACAAGCTTGGATATTTGCTTCTTAAACATGTATGTTAGCTCAAGAAATGGATTAGGATGGCACGCTGATGATTCTCACTCAATTGACCACAATGATGGAATTGCAGTTGTGTCATTTGGGGCAGAGAGAGAAATATGGTGGAAAGAAAAAGGGGAAAAGGGTATGGTCCCAGATGAGAATAAAAGGAAGTTAGAAAATGGCTCATTGTTTTACATGCCTCCAGGATTCCAAGACACACACTTACACAGGATTCCAAAGCATGATAGAGATTGTGGTCCGAGAGTAAGTTTGACTTTTAGAAAATATAAAGCAGCTGAGTGAAAGCCTCAGCATATGCCGATGTGGTGGAATGGTAGACACGCTGGATTCAAAACCCAGTGCCTAAAGGCGTGAGAGTTCGACTCTCTCCATCGGTACAAGATTGTTCATTATTTTGGAGTGTTCACATTACGTGAATAGATTGGGATAATGAACACTCATATTAAAAAATGGCCCAGTGGTGAAACTGGTAGACACGCAGGACTTAAAATTCTGTTCCCTTGTGGAGTGCGAGTTCGATTCTCGCCTGGGCTACAAAAAATTAAAGATTATGCATTATATTGTACAAGAAAATTTATTTAGAGAAGAAGGTCATGCTAAGTTAATGAACTGTCTTAATAAGTTTGACATAAGTCATGAATTGGTTACAGTTTTCCCTTTTGTAGAAGAAGTCGAATTTAAGACAGATAGGAAAGATGTATTTGTTTTTGGTTCTCTTAAGTTGGCGAGATTGTCAAAAAAATATTCTTGGACTCCAGGTGCATTAATAACTGAAAATCACGATTACAACGTGTATTCAAAATATTATAAGGATAATCTTTTAAATTATGACTCAAGGGTTATTGATTTTGGAGATGACTTTGATTGGAAGTGCGACCAGCATTTTATAAGACCATGCCTTGATTCAAAATCTTTTACTGGCAAGGTATATGAAAAAACTGAATGGGATAAATTTAAAGATAGAATGCTTTCACATCAAGAGGATACAACGCTAAGGTTTGATTCTAAGATTCAAGTAGCGGTTCCAAAGAGAATTACGCAAGAAGTTAGATGTTGGGTTGTAAAAGGAAAAATAGTAACACAGAGTACTTATAGGCGTGGTAGTTTCTTGGTTTATGATAACATAGTTGACCAAGATGCTTTAGATTTTGCTCAGGATATGGTGGACATATATCAACTTGCTGATACATTTGTAATTGATGTTTGTCTTACTGATAATGGATGGAAGATAGTTGAGTGTGGAAGCACTTCTTGTGCTGGATTTTACGATGCTGACATGCAAAAGTTAATTATGGCACTCGAAGATATGTAATTTTTTAGGTGTTTGAATTTATGCAAAAAAATGCTTATAATTTAGCATGATAGAAAAAGCATATCTTCAAACATTTAAAGGTGAATTTGCAACTGAGGCAACTTATGTAGCTTTTCTGGGTTGTGAGCACTTGAGAATAAAGACTGAAAAATTTGATTACGATGAAATTGACAGCTTAGATATTACAAAGAATACAATTGTATTCGGAGGAGTTACTCCAATAAGACATGCATTAAGTAGTCTTGGAGTAATTGTTCCAGAGCCTATTGACATTCCAAAAGAATTGTATAAGTATACAATGAGGGATATAGAAATAGGTACGGTAAGACACTTTAAGGATAATGGAAATTTTCCTTTATTTGTTAAGCCGACAACGTTGAAGTTGTTTACTGGGCTTGTCATTCCAGATAAGGATGAGTTGGATTATATATCTACTTTGACTGTGCAAGGAGATGAGTTTAATATAATGACTTCATCTGTTGTTAATTTTGTGTCTGAATATAGAGTTTTTGTTGCAGAAGGAAAAGTGATTGACTGTAGAAAGTATAGCGGGAATCATGAGGTAATTCCAGACTTTAACTTTATAAATGACACGATAAAAAATTATACTTCACAGCCGATTGCATATGCAATTGACTTTGGAGTTACAGACAAATGTGAAACAATGCTCATAGAAGTAAATGATGGATATGGCGTAGGAACTTATGGCTTAGATGGGAGAGATTATGTGAGGATGTCCATTTTAAGGTGGAATGAATTATGTAAAAATATTGAAAGATAAAGTTTATCTTTCTATTTATAAAAAAGAGGAATATTGCATATCGCAATATGCAATATTCTATTGTTAAACAAAAATTGATTAAATGGAATCAGACAGTACAGGGGATTATGAGAAACAGAAAGAACATAGGGATTCTTTGCTTAATGATAGCAACATTTCTGAACCCATTCGGGTATGCAGAACTATTTGCTCTCGTGATGAAATTGTCAGGGGACTATTGGATTACAACATATATATTTTATGTATTGGCATCCCTATTCTTTTTACTTTCTTTTGTATTGCTTAAGATAAACCCTATTGAATTAATATCAGAAAAAATAAAGAAAGTTTTTGCAAAAAAAGTTTGATTATTTGAAACAAAAGAACTAAATTTGCGTATAAGATAAAAATGGCCGAGTGTTGTAATTGGTAGCCAAGGCGGTCTAAGAAGCCGTTGCCGCAGGGCGTGCGAGTTCGAGTCTCGCTTCGGTCACAACAAGTAAAAAGTACACAATAAACTAACAAGGTTTATTGTTGCAAAAACAAGTTTATTAAAAATAAAACTATTTATTAGAGAAATGAAAAACGTAATTAACATATCAGCTCAGCAACAACAGCAGCAATCTTCGAGAGAGGACGGTCCTGGTGTTGCCTGAACTATTTGTTAAAAAACAAAATATTTGAGAGCCTGGACTGATTAGTTCAGGCTTTTTTTATGTCAAAAATTTAGAAAATGGAAATTAAAGAAATAATAATAAAAGGTAAAAAAGTACTTTGTTCAGAATGTGAAGAGGGATATACACTAACTCTTTTAGAAAGGGGTGGTCCCATAATATTTGATAAATATTTTGACAAAGCCGTGGAGAGGTTTGAGTTGGGACTCGATGTTTGTCTATGTGTTGAATTAATGATGATGCATAGTAGAATGTCTGAGGTTGGAGTTTCAGATGAGGAGATAAAAGAAGTTTGGAAAGAAAAAATGAATTAAGATATATTGTCCGCTGGTGTAATTGGCAACACGTCTGTTTTTGACACAGAAGAGTCCAGGTTCGAGCCCTGGGTGGGCAACAAAATTCACTCCCCATAAGTGAAGTAAAGCAATAGATATGGGAAATAAATATTGTCCGCTGGTGTAATTGGCAACACGTCTGTTTTTGACACAGAAGAGTCCAGGTTCGAGCCCTGGGTGGGCAACAAAATTCACTCCCCATAAGTGAGGTAAAGCAATAGATATGGGAAACAAATATTGTGCAGTATGCAAACTGGCAAGCGTCTTGACTTTGAATCAAGTATGGAGAAATCCTTTGTAGGTTCGAATCCTACCTGCACAACAAATATTGCCCGCTGGTGTAATTGGCAACACGTCTGTTTTTGACACAGAAGAGTCCAGGTTCGAGCCCTGGGTGGGCAACAAAATGTATCCTCTAAAGTAGGGTACTTTTTTTATGTACTTTGAAATATTTAATTCTATTACTTGGTTACTTGCTTTTAAATTTATATCTTTGTTCTAAACTTAGAATTAATGATAGTGAATAGAATTTTCTCAATTAATAAAGAGAAATATGTAAAAATAACTTACATTGCCAAATAATGTCGGAGTTTAAATATGAAGCAAGAGAGTTTAATCAAAATTCTTATGACAACAATGATGGTTATGCTAAACAAAAGTTTATAGATTTTATCGTTAGTAGGGGTCATAAAGTTTTGAGTTCTCATGAAAATTATGAGCATGACATAATAACTGAAAAAGACGGGGTTACATATTACTTTGAATTAGAAGTTAAAATAAATTATCCATTTACACATAAAAATACCTATAAGTTTAATACTGTTAGCTTTTTGGGTAGGAAAAAAAGACTTCACATCAAGCAAGGATTTTATTACATAATAATATGTGTCGAAACTGAGTGGGCAGTCTGTTGTGATTCCGAACAAATATTTTTGGATGATTATATTGAAGATTTGACAATAGATACTCACGATAGAAATGGGAAAGACCAGATGTATAGAGTTCCAAGGGAAAATTGTTTATTTTTTAATATAAATTATCGAGGATGAAACAAGAACCAAAATCTATATACGAATTTAGTCCAGGAGATATAGTTACAAGAATTGAACCGTCTGTTATTATAAGTCAAAGTATGTTTATGGGTGGAATGAGTTATGATTCAAGTTATATTGGAGAAAAGCTTATATTCATAGGAATAGCAAATGGGTGCGCCTACTTTGAAGCTACGGATTCATTTACATATATACTTCAGAAGGGTAGGTTGATTGACTTGCCAATTCATAAATTTGAAGAAGGTTGGGCACATTATATAGACCCAACTACACTTGTTAATGCTAAGAGAAAAAGTAAATATGAGAGCATGTCTGACACTTCGCTGGTTTCAAAGCTCGATGAGGCGATTGAAATAGAGGATTATGAGGAGGCAAGTAGGATTAAACATGAAATTGATAAAAGAGAGTTATGATGATTGATGATGATGAAATGCCAAAGGATTTAAAAGGCCTAAAAGAGGCAATTGAATATTGGAAAAAAAGATTGGTTGATGAAAGAGAGAGACTAAAGGACTCTGACTTTATTGAGTTAAGCCCTGAAATATTAAGGATTAAATGGAATATAAAGGATTTGGCAGAAAGAATTTCTCATCACAATCCGAAAAGAGCTGGCAACAAAGTGTTTTTGATTGACATTGATGGAACTGTTTGTGATGACATCAAGAATGAGGACAGCCATCTTTATGCTAAAGCAAAAGCTTTGCCTGGAGCAAAGGAGATGCTGAACAAGTGGTATTATGAAGGAAATGTAATTACTTTTTTTACTGCCAGAGAAGAAAAAGATAGATATGTCACCGAAAAGTGGCTTCATGAAAATGGTTTCCAATACCACGGTCTGGTTATGAATAAGCCAAGAATTAAAGAAGGACAAGAATATGTTTGGATTGACAATAGAAAAGTTCGAGCTGTGACATATCTCGGTACATGGGGCGAACTAAAAGAAGTGGATGCTAAGATTCAAACTTTTGGGTAAAATATATGTTTTATGATACAGAGAAATAAAGAATTTTTTGACAAATTCCTTTACGATTGTAAGGATGGGGAGACAGATGATGTAGTTGAGTTTAATATTGGATACGTTCCATTCACGATTGAGAGAATATCAGACGGAGAGCTTCTACATCTTAATTCAAATAATAGGACATATAGTTTCAAGGATTGCAAGACAGATGTTGACTATACTTGGGCAAGATTATTTCTTGACCCAAGAGCTAAAGGTTCATTTAGAGCTCTTGGGTGGGCAAAGGTTGAGAACCTGGAATCAATTCATAGAGCTTTTAAAAAATGACAGCAGAATAATTATAAGAACAAAATAAAGAGAGAAGAAATGGACTTAAAGGAAGTTAGCCGATTGATTATGTTGCAAGTACAACATAATTTAGATTGTGGAAAAGATGATAAGTTTACTATTGAAGAAATTGAGAACATCATTCAAAGAAAGGTTGTAAATATTATTGAACCAGAAGGTGTATATGAAAAAAATACATTCTATGATGGACTTGGATATTATATAGGTGTTGTTGATACATATTCTTATGGCGAAAATTACTTCATAAGAAATCATCACTTCAGAATTCCTTCAGAATTCTCAAACATACCTTCAAAAATAAATAAAGTGTTTATTAGAGAAATTGCCAAATAAAAGAAACATTTTTTAATTTTTGTCGTATAAGAGTTTATGAAAAGAACAAGTGTGTTTGGTGCATTATCTGCATCTTCCCTATTGCCTATTGTGCAATGGGGTGAGGAAGTTGAGGTGTTTGGCTGGGTTAGAACAATTAGAGACAGTAAGAATGTTTCTTTTATTGTGTTGTATGACGGCTCCACTTTCGACTCACTACAAGTTGTAGTTGATAAGGAGCTCGGATTAGACCTGAGCAAGATAACATCTGGAACCTCAATTAGGGTTGTAGGTAAGCCAGTTGAATCTAAGGGTCAGGGTCAAGCAGTTGACTTTAACACAACAATTGTTGAAGTAGTTGGTGAAGCTGGAGAAGAATATCCAATTCAACCAAAGAAGCACTCAATGGAATTTTTTAGAGAACACTCTAATCTTAGAATGAGAACTCAACTATTCCAAGCAATATTTAGAATTCGTCATCGTCTTGCAATGGCTACTCATGAGTTTTTTGACAAGGGAAGTTTCATATATGCACACACACCAATTATAAGTGGTTCAGATTGTGAGGGAGCTGGAGAGATGTTTAAAATAGAGGGTGAGTTTTTTGGTAGAGAAGCTGGGTTGACAGTATCTGGTCAACTTGAAGCTGAAACTGCAGCTCTTGGGCTTGGAAGAGTATATACATTCGGTCCAACTTTTAGAGCGGAGAACAGCAACACCACAAGACACTTGTCTGAGTTTTGGATGATTGAGCCAGAGATGTCTTTTGTAGACCTTGGATATAACATGACAATCGCAGAAGGTTATCTTAGAAGTGTAATCAAAGATGTTTACCACAGATGTCAACCAGAGTTGCAATATCTTCAGAAATATATTGAAGATGATGAGAAGAACATTAAAAAAGAACTTCAGAGTGAGCCTCTTCTTGAAAAGCTTGCTAACATTGTTATGAACGACTTTGAAAAGGTTTCATACACTGAAGCATTTGCAATTCTAAAAGATTCAAAACCTGCTAAGAAGGGGCAATTTGTTTTCCCAGTCGAAGAGTGGGGGATGGACCTTCAGTCGGAGCATGAAAGGTATCTTGTTGAGAAACATTTTGGAAAACCAGTGATTGTTTATGATTATCCAAAAGGCTCAAAAGCTTTTTACATGCGTGACAATGATGATGGAAAGACTGTTGCTGCGATGGATATACTTTTTCCTGGAATTGGTGAAATTGTTGGTGGAAGCCAAAGAGAAGAAAGGCTTGATGTTCTTAAGGAAAAAATGACTACCTTTGGCATATCTCACGAAGAAATGAGTTGGTATCTTGATACAAGAAGATTTGGAACATGTCCACATAGTGGATTTGGAGTTGGATTTGAAAGATTGGTACAATTTGTAACTGGAATGAAAAACATCAGGGATGTGATATTGTATCCACGTACACCTGGAAATATATAACTATGGAAAAAACATTAACAAAGTCTGATAAAGTTATCCTTCGTGATACAATCAAAAATTCTAAGAAAGGTATTTTAAGTGAAATATCAACAAAGGCTCCAGGGCAACTGAATAAAAGAGAAATAAAAAAAGCAACAGCACAAATGTATGTTCAAATTGAGGAACTACATAAAACTATGAGGGCTGAGAATAAGCACTCTTTGCTATTGGTATTTCAAGGTCTTGATGCAGCTGGTAAAGACGGTTCTATTGACAAGTTGTATAATGGACTTTATCCGATGGCAGCAGAGGTAAATGCCTTTAAGGCTCCGAGTGAAGATGAAGCATCAAGAGATTTTTTGTGGAGACTTCATAAATTGGCTCCCCCATCTGGACACGTAGGTATTTTCAATAGGTCACATTATGAAGACATATTGGTTCCAACTGTTCATGGTTTATTCAGCAAAGAGGTCATTGATAAAAGATATAAACACATTAACAACTTTGAAGATTTATTAAAAGATAGAGGAACTCATGTAATCAAGTTTTATCTTCACATATCCAAAGAAGAGCAGCAAAGAAGATTTGAAGAGCGTAAGACGAATGTTGAAAAAATGTGGAAGTATAGCTCAAATGACCTTAAAGAATCTAAGCTATGGAGCAAGTACATGGAAGTCTATGAAGAGATATTTGATAAGTCAAAAATTAAATGGAACATTATCCCAGCTGACCAGAAGTGGTATAGAGACCACTTGATTGCAATAATCATTTTGGAGGAATTACAAAAATTAAATATGAAATACCCAAACACACTGAAATGAAAAACACATATAAAGAAATTCAGAGAATCAATAGACTTGACCCAGCTTCTTCTGAGTTGAGATTGTGTAAGTTGTTTGAGGAAGTTGGCGAGTTTGCTCGTGCAGTAAATATGAAGCTTGGAAGAAAAGCAACAACACTTACCAGTGAGCAAATACTTGAAGAAATTAAGGAGGAGGCTGCAGATACAATTCAATGTCTACTATCTTTTGCTGACACCTATGACCTTGACTACTCTGTGTTTAGGGACCAGTTTATTGATGGCTCACATAAACCAGATGGTACTAAGCCAGAGTTCATATTACCAAAAGTATTTAAGTATGTTGGTGGTATTGTTTACAGGTTTGAGACAAATCACCCAGAGTTGATTTATCAATTCAATAGATGCATTTCTAAAGTTCTTAGCTTAACTGCTTACTACGATATTAAGGAGTCTGAGGTGGTTGCTAAAATTTCTGAGAAGAACATTAAGTGGGAGAATATTGTTAATAAGAGAATTGAAGATGGAAAAGGAAGTTAAGCAATACATAATTGTAAGGACCGACCTTCCAATGAATGCTGGTAAACTTGCCGCACAAGCTGCTCACGCTTGTATGAAAGTGTTTTTTGATAAGATGTTTGTATTGCCAACTGATAGGTCAGAGAGAACTTTACATTTGACAGATGAGGAGTTGGAGTGGGTTGATGGAAGATTTACAAAGATTACTAAAAAAGTTAAAAATGAGAACCAACTTCTAAAGGTGTATAATGCCGCAAAAGATGCTGGACTCAATGCCTCTTTAATTAAGGATGCTGGCTTGTTTGGTCTTGAGGGAGAAAATTATACAGTTGTTGCAGTTGGACCAAATTATGTTGAGGATTGTGAACCAATTGTTGGTAAGCTACAGTTGTTAACTGACTTAAAAAATCATGAAACAAAAGAATAAGTGGACACTGGAGATGAATGACCACTATCGTTGTGGTGAGCAGATTATTGTTAGAACTGATGTTACATCCATTCCGCCAACCAACGGAGATAGAACTGACCTAATAATAGAGGTAGGTGGAAAACGTGAGTATAAATATAATATGACCAAGGCTCAGTTTATGGAAAAAATGAGTAAGGAGGAATATTTAGAGGAATGCCTACCAGGTCTTGAGGGTGATGAAAAAGAAAGGGCTCTAAAGGAAATTAACTTTACTCCGAGGCGATATAAAGGTCAAATTGCAATTATAATTGAAATAAAAAATGGCGAAGTAACAATTAAAGGAAAATGAAAGTAATTGAAGAAATATTTGTAAAAGGAAAATCGAGAAAAGAAGTTATATCTTTAGGAAAAAAAAAGTATTCTCGAACCGCAAGTTCTAATGGTATTGATTGGAGACGATATAAGACAAATCATCAAGTTAACAAGCTTGAATTTGAAAATCTTGAGAATGAATATAAAAAGTGCTTTCCAATTCATTTCTCTCCAGACCCACACTTTGGTGGAGTAAATATGTATGCCAGCGGAAGCACCATGTTCCATGAGTTTATTAATAAAAATGGCTTTAAATCTTATTTGGTTCCATTACCAGTCAAAAATACTACATCAATAGAAGATGATGATGAGAGAAGAAGAATTGAGAGAGGTCTTGTAGAGGCTTCTAAAGATGGAACTGCCTTATTAATGGGAGTTAAGTATGTAAAGGAGCAGACTGGCTGGGGACTTAAAGATTCAAAAGATTTTGTTGATAAATTTTTTGAGAGACAAAAAAAGAATTTAACTAATAATTTATAATCAAAAAAATGAATATTAATATTGATAAAAGAAATTTGGGGAGGGTAAGAGTTCGCTTTGCGCCCTCCCCTACGTAAACTGGGCCTTTACATATTGGAGGAGTTAGAACAGCTCTATTTAATTATCTCTTTGCTAAGAAGCATGGTGGTGATTTTATATTGAGAATTGAGGACACAGACTCCAAGAGAGAGGTCGCTGGCTCAGTGGACTATATTTATGATAGTCTTAATTGGCTTGGAATTAAGTTTGATGAGTCTTCTAAGAAAGGGGGAAGCTTTGGTCCTTACACTCAATCGGAAAGAAGTCATTTGTATAAAAAATACGTTGACATGCTTATTGAATCTGGCAATGCTTACTATGCATTTGATACCGAAGAGGAGCTTGATAAGATGAGGGATGAATTAACTGCCTCTAAAGTTAAGATTACTGGATATTCTGGCGTAGTTAGGGAAAGAATGAAAAACTCATTGAGTATGTCTTCAGATGATGTTAGGGCAAGGATTGATTCTGGTGACCCATATGTTGTAAGATTTAAAATGCCGAGAGCAGAAGATGTAAGATTTAAGGATGAAATTAGGGGGTGGGTTGTATTTAATACAAGTGACCTTGATGATAAAGTCATTTGGAAATCAAGCAATGGACTTCCAACATATCACATGGCAAATGTTGTTGATGATTATTTGATGGAAATTACTCACGTCATTCGTGGTGAAGAGTGGGTATCATCTACTCCGCTTCATATTTTAATTTATAAAGCATTTGGCTGGGACCTTCCAACATTTGCACACTTGCCTCTTATTCTTGGTCCAGATGGAAAAAAGTTTGGAAAGAGAAATAAATATGGAATACCTGCCTTTATGCTTGACTGGACATATACTAACTCGGAAGGAGAAGTTATTGAAGTTAAGGGGTTTCGTGAGGCAGGATATGAGTCAGATGCATTTATAAATTATCTTGCTCTTCTTGGGTGGAATCCAGGTGGAAATGTTGAGTTCATGACAGTGAGTGAAATGTTTGAACTATTCAGTCTTGAAAGAGTTAATAATTCTGGAGCAATGTTCGACCCTAAGAAGCTTGATAGTTTTAATGCGCACTATCTGAGAAATAGACACGCTGATTACATCCTCGAAAGAATGACATCAATGCCAGGTGAATTTTTGTTTACTCTTGATGATGCCAAAATGGACCTAATTGCCAAGATGGCTGTTGAGAGAGTTGTGTTTGCAAGTGACCTTAAGGATGCAATGAGTTATCTTTGGAATGCTCCTGACTTAAGTGGTGAAATTAAGACAAAGAATGTTGATGAATTCATCAAAGTTATGAACATATTTGTTTCAGAAGATTTCATGATTGACTTTGATGAAAAAGATTGGACAATTGAACACATAAAAATGGTACTTGAGTCAATTTCAACTAACTTAGGTTTTGAGGTTGGAAAAATTATGCCAATGCTAAGAGTTGCTTTAACTGGTGGTGTTTCGGGGCCTAAACTGCCAGAAATTATGTATGTAATTGGCCCAATAGAAACAAAAAATAGAGTTGACGCACTTATTGGTAAAATTAAGGAATTAGTCTAATTTTATTGAAACATTTTGAGCCTATTTTCGTATAACAACGAAAATAGGCTTTTTTATGAATATTACTTTTTACATATTAGGAGTTATCTTGTTAATTGTCGCTTACGACATATTTAGCAAGAAGCATACAATAAGGAGCAACTTCCCTCTAATCGGAAGAATTAGGTATTTTTTAGAATCCATAGGCCCTGAGATGCGTCAGTACTTAGTTGCTGGGAATCGAGAGGAATTACCATTCAACAGAGTTGATAGAAGCTACATATATGCATCATCAAAAGGTGAGAATAACTTAATAGGATTTGGCTCGGATGCAGATTTTAATAAGCCTGGTCATTTTTTTATCAAGACAGCAGCTCTTCCAGTTAGAGAGGTAAGTGTTTCAGGTGAATTAAAACCTACTAAGATTATTGGTCCAGGTAGAAAAAACCCCTATCACCCAACTTCAATTGTAAACATTTCTGGAATGAGTTATGGCTCCCTCGGAAAGAGAGCTACGGAAGCAAATAACAAAGGAGCAAAAATAGCTCACGCATATCACAATACTGGTGAGGGTGGTTATTCTCCAGATTATCATGGAAATGGAGCTGATGTAGTATTTAATCTTGGAACTTCATATTTTGGTTGTGGTTATACAAATGAGGATGGCACAAGAACATTCGACCTTGACAAACTTGTGAGTTTGGTTAAAGAAAACCCAAACATCAAGATGATTGAGGTTAAACTTAGTCAGGGAGCAAAGCCAGGTAAGGGAGGTGTTCTTCCTGGAGATAAAGTTACTAAAGAAATTGCAAAAATAAGAGGAATTGAAGTGGGTAAAGATGTAATATCTCCATCCTATCACTCCGCCTTCGATTCAGCTCATGGCTTAGTTAGTTTTGTTGAAGAAATTGCAAAGGCAACGGGTCTTCCAGTTGGTATTAAGTCAGCGGTTGGCAAGAGTCAATTTTGGATTGACCTTGCATGTGCTATGAGAGTTAAGGGGAATGGCCCAGACTTCATCACAATTGATGGGGGTGAGGGTGGAACAGGAGCTGCTCCAGCATCGTTTGCTGATAATATGTCACTACCATTCTATGAGGCATTTACCACTGTGTATAAGATATTTAAGGACTACTATGATGTTGGCAAGGTTACTTGGATTGCATCTGGTAAGCTTGGTCTTCCGAGCAAGGCTGTTGTAGCTTTTGCTATGGGCGCTGACATGATTAACATAGCAAGAGAAGTTATGATTTCAGCAGGATGTATTCAAGCTCAAAAGTGTCACGTAGGCAATTGTCCAGCTGGAATTGCAACTCATAAGTGGTGGCTTGAGAAGGGTTTTGATGTTGAAGAAAAGTCTGAGAGAGTTGGTAGATTTATAAAGACTCTTAGAAAAGATATTTTACAGTCCGCACATGCGTGTGGGTATAATCACCCATCTGAGTTTAAAATGGAAGACATTGTGATGTGTACAAATAATTCAAACAGAAATACGTTAAAAGAAATATATGGGTACGAAAAATAACTTGGAAATAGAGAGAAAGTTCTTACTTAAGAGAGTTCCAGCATTTCTTGCAAAAGATTTGGAAAGATATTTAATCCACCAAGTATATGTAGACATTGATGGTCAAGTTACTCGATTTAGAATGACTGAGGACCTGAGAAGACCAAATAATGAAACAATATATTTTAAGTGTGTTAAAAAACCAATATCAACTGGCGTTTTTGAAGAAATTGAGGTAAAGGTAAGTGAAAACACTTTTAATAAAATGGCTAAGCAGCCGCATAGGTTTATCATTAAAGAAAGATTAGTCTATAGTGATGGTGGATTGAAATGGGAGATTGATATATATGAAGATATAAATTTGGTCACACTTGAAGTTGAGCTTGATGACATTAATCAAGAAATCGAAATTCCAGAGAAAATCAAAAAAGAAATTATTTGCGAGGTAACTGGTCAAAAACCATTTAGTAACTATAGTTTATCAGATGAGTGTTAGTATGAGCGAGGAAGGGTTGAAAATGTTTCTGTTTTTACCTCAAGATGGGGGTGGAAAAAAATTGACTGATAGTTATATTGCAGTTAAGCAAGCATTTATAAAGGATACAATAGCTTACAAGACCGAGAGAGTTTCTGGATACGGAGTTATCTTCACAACCAAGATGAGCTCTATTGAGGTGAGAGAAAAATTGAAAATGAAAAACTCAAGGTATCTATTAATTGAGCTTACTGGAAATGTCAATGAAGAATCAATAGCAGGGTTTTTTCCAGATACAGATATTGAGGAGCTTAAGTCTCTAAATTTAGAAAACCTTAAGGATAATGCTGAGTGGCTTAGGTTTGAATTAGAAAGAGCTGTCAATATCGAGAATTATGAAAAAGCTGCAGAAATTAGAGATAGGCTAAATAAAAAATAAAAATGAACTTGTCAGATAATATATTTTCACTATATTTGCTCCACGAGAGTAAACAAACAACAAAGGGTCTCTCATGAGACCTTTTTTATTTTAATAAAAATGTATAAAAACAAAGCGATAGTAGTAAATTTAATTGGTGGTCCAGGAGTTGGAAAATCAATACTTACTTCTGAAATATTTTCAGAACTTAAGAGAAGGTTTGTTTCTGCAGAAATATCTCCAGAATACATCAAGAAAAAACTAAGAGAAGGAGCGATGAAGGCTGTTGAGAGTCAAATTTACATATTTGGTAAGCAACAATATCAGTTGTTCACAATGAAAGATGAAGTTGATGTAATTGTCACTGATTCTCCATTCATTTTCTGCAGCATATACGATAAGACAAAAAATGAAGAGTTGAAGAATCTTGTAATGTCTGAGTACAATAAGTACAACAACATGAATTACTTTATACTAAGAGATAAAGAGGTTCCATATGAGCAAGAGGGTAGGTATCAAGATTCTGAAGGCGCTAAGGAAGTGGATAGGGAAATATCAGAGTTTTTAATTGAAAATGATATTGAGTTTACTGGTGTTTCTGGTATTGGTGTGGATGTAAAGAATTTTATTGTTGATGAAATAATGAAAAAAATAAATGAACGAAAATAGAGAAAAAAAAATTAGCAAGTCACTCTCGTATTGGCTTCGTCACAATCCTGAACAAATTGGAATTGAGCTAAATGAGGGTGGGTGGACAAATATTGACATTTTGATTGAAAATGCAAAGTCTAAGATTGATTTTGATTTTGATGACTTAAAATATGTCGTTAACAACAATGATAAGAAGAGGTTTTCAATAAGCGAAGACTTGATTATGATAAGAGCAAACCAGGGACACTCAGTTTCGGTTGACCTTAAACTTGATGAGGTAATACCTCCTCAGATTTTATATCATGGAGCTCCAGTCGGTGTTGTTGACATAATAATGAGAGAAGGACTCAAAAAAATGTCACGCCATCACGTACATTTGTCTCCAGATAAGGAGACTGCGGCTATCGTTGGTTCAAGAAGGGGTAAGTTCACAATACTTGAGGTCGAAGCCATGAGGATGAGAGCTGATGGATATAAAATTTATAAGTCAGAGAATGGAGTTTATCTGACAGACGAGGTTCCAGTAAAATATATAAAAAAACAAGAATGAAAAAGGTAATTATATTTTCTTTAGTAATGATGGGAATCGGAATATCAACTTTGTTTATATTATCTTTTTTTTATAATAAACCTGTTGATATAGAAGTGGAAGATAATAAAATGAATACAAAATTCATTGATACTCTAATTAATTCAAGTAAAAATGAACACAGAAAAAGACAATAGAAACCACTTTAGTAGAAGAGGTAAAAAAACAACAAGTAAGAGAGGGAAAATGAGCAGAGACATTGCTTTGGTTATTGACTTCGAAGCTACATGCTGGAATAAGAAGACTCCAGATGGAATGCACAATGAAATTATTGAGATAGGAATATCTGGTGTTGACTATGTTACAAAGGAAATTAGACTTAGAGACACAATCATAGTTAAGCCTGATTTTTCAGAGATTTCAGATTTTTGTACAGGACTTACAACAATAACCCAGGAATTTGTTGATGAACATGGTGTTTCTTTTGCTGAGGCGTGTGAGATACTTGAAACTAAGTATAAGTCAAGAGATAGAATTTGGTTAAGTTGGGGTGAGTATGATAAAAATATCATTGCATCCAATTGTGAGTTGAAGGGGATTAGAAATCCATTTGGAAGAACTCACATAAATATGAAACCGCTATTTAGCTTCGCATTTGGAATCAAGACAGACCTTGGGGTTGCACAAGCTCTCGATAAACTTGGGATGGATTTTGAGGGAACAGCTCATCGAGGCGGAGATGATGCCTATAACATAGCGAGAATACTTCAGAAGACTTTTATTCCTCTCATGGAAAATCCAAAATATAACAACAGAGAAGAGTTTAAAAAAGAACATGAAAAAAACATCGAATATGTTGATAAGATGTATAGTGAAGTAGACCTGCATAATAATGTCACAAGAATCATAAACAAGACAACACCATCTAAGTGATGTGGCATTGTAACATTTAATTCTAATATACGTATAAGGGGTGATATGGACTCTATAGAAAAAGATTATCTGATTGACAAAGCAATGACATCTATTGCTTCATTTTCATCTGCAGCCAGAATTACGAGGGCTAAAATTAATAATTTAATTTCTCAACCTGGAATTGCTGACATGACAACTGAGCAGGTGCTTGAATATTTAGTCAATTTCATGGATAAGGAGTCAGAAGAGATGTTCAACTTATATGACCAGGCTTTTAAAAAAAAGGTCAGTAGGTCAACAACATATATAGAGTTGATTCCAGAAGCACCATTTAACATAGAAGACAAAGACTCAACAATAAGCATTCTTAGGGACCTATCAAAAAATGAATCATTTCATCTCATACAAGTTTTTGATTCTAATGGCCTTCCAAAATTTATTACAATTGATGAATTTGAGGCTGGTTATTATGAATACTGGGAGCCAGTACTTAGGAGATTTAATTATACGTCAGAGCAAATAGAAAATTTTAAACAAGGTAAAATATGAGTATTATACAACTTAAGAGTGAGAACCCAATGTTCTCATATATCATAAGCAAGAATCCAAAGAGTGGTTTATCTGCTAAGAATCTTAGGAAGGGTATTGTTTTTGGATACTTTACAGAAGGTGATGAAAGCTCATACAACATTTTTTTTAAAGATGGGAGTGACGAAGTGTCTTTTCCAGCATATGAAGGAGAAGAGTTTGAATATCTAAATGAAACCAGATATAATTCTGCGTCATTTGTTGTTAGTGCAATTGATGAAATGTTCAGAAGTGCATTTAAGTCACCTGAATTTTCGACTCCAAACGGGGATATAAAAGAATCAGAAGGAAAGATGAGCTCATTCTTTATTAACATGATTCACATCAAGAACGAAAGGTACATTGCTGCTTTTGAAGATTATTTCCCAGAATATAAAGTTGATGCAAAGCTAATTAACAGAAATAATTATCAAATCACAATAACGACAAATAAAACAATATTTGAATTATTGAATTTTGCAAGCCTATTTGGAATATTTAATGCTATTGTAAATAATGAGCCAAATTTCATTGGAGATGACAACATAGCTAAATACATTCGATGTATGAATGTTATTGATGCTCCATATTTCTTGAGATACCTATTTAAGATTCGATTCATTAGGGGTATGAACACATTTAATAGAAATATTGAAGGTTTTGGAGTTATTAAGGATGAGCTTTCTAAGAATATAAAGTCCAATATAGAGATGACATTTGGTGATACATGGCAAGCTCGCCAGATGGCAATCGAGGAAAGACTCGATTTCAAAAATGACATAGTTGATGTTGGATGTGGTGAAGGAAAGTATATTACCAGATTTAGTAAGTACATGAAGGGTAATGACTATTTTGCCATTGATATTGATGATGAGGTTCGTGCTGATGCAGAGCGTAGAGTTAAGAATAAGGGTTTGAAAAATGTACATTTTTTCAAGACGATTGATGAACTATTGCAATCAGAAAAATTTACCACAGAAGAAGTGGTCCCAACTGATGTTGTGTGTACTGAAGTAATTGAGCACATGCAACCAGAAGCTGCTGCTGAATTAATTGAAGCTATTTTGAAAATTCCCAATATCAATAGCCTTATTGTGACAACTCCTGATGTGAGATTTAATGCAAATTACTTCATGACTGGAATGCGTCACGATGACCACGATTTCGAGTGGGATAACATTGAGTTTCAAAAATTCATGAGTGATTGTCTTGGGAAAAGTAGCAAGCAATATTCAAGTCAATGGTTTGGCATTGGAGATGTCGTTGATGGCATTACTCCGAGTCAGGGAATTATTATCAAATTTAATTAAACATTTTTTTGAAATTAACGTATAAGAATTATATGCAGAATCAAACTTTAAATAAAGAAGCCTTAACTGGGAAAGATATTGTTACAATTGACTTAAGGTTGCATACTATTATTTTAATGGTTGGTCCAAGTGGCTGTGGAAAGACATATTTTGCTGAGAACAGAATATTGCCATCTATTAATGCACTTGGGAATGCATCTGTTTCTCATGTTAGTTCTGATGAAATTAGAAGAGAACTTCTTGGTGACATGAATCTATCTAAAAAAGACCCAAAGATGATGTATGCCAGCAAGCAAGCCTTTAACCTTCTTGATGCAAGAGTTAGGGCCCTGACTTCATATCCAATCAACACTGATTTTGTTATTGTTGACACAACTGGTCTTAGCAAAGAATTTCGTGACAGCATTAAAAATATTGCAGATGATAATAATTACAATCTTGTTGTAATTATGTTTGATTACAAGGGTAGGGAGCCTTATTACCGATTTATTGGTGATGAAGAAAGTAAGGCTGTTACATCTCGCCAGCTTGAGTATATGAGAGATACTGTAATGCGTGAGATTAGTAAGAAAACCTTCCAGGACATTTACAGAGTTAAGTCTCATGATGTTGAGGACTATGAGATAAATGTTATTAACCACGAGCAATATCAAGAATGCTTGTTAAGTTCAGAATTTGATTATACCACCATCGGTGACATCCATGGTTGTTATGAAGAGTTTTTGGCTCTTCTTGATAGAAATGGATTTGAGATTAAGGATGGGAAAATATCACACGTAGAAGAAAATAAGAGAATTATCCTTGTTGGTGACCTTGTTGATAAAGGTTATGATGTGGGTGGTGTTATTGAGCTTGTCTATAATAACCTTGACTTATTTTATGTAGTAAAGGGTAATCATGAAAATTTCGTATACAGATACCTCAAGGGCGATATACCCACGAAGGACCTTCCGCCACAAGATGTAATTGATACTTATTTCGATAGCATCAAGTTGTTTGAATCTAATGAGGAGCTAAAAGAGAAATTCTTTGTAGTTTGTGAATCTATGAAGCCTTTTTTAAAGCATGAAGACTTTATTGTTACTCATGCGCCTTGTGACCAAAAGTATCTTGGAAAACTCGGTTCAGTATCAGAAAGAAATCAGAGAACAATCGTATATCCAAAAGAAATAGAATTTGGCAATCCTCAAGATTATATGGCTGCTAAGTCAAAATTCTTTAAGTTTTTTAGAGACCAAGCAAGCAGGTCTCTGCCAATTCACTTATTCGGTCATGTGTCGAGCAAGGGAATGTCCAAGCTGTACAATAAAATAAACATTGACTCTGGAGCTGTTAGCGGTGGTCACTTAACCTCTATAAATATCAATAGCAGTGGTCGTCATTTTGTGAATAAGATTTCTGCTCACGATAATGAAAAAATTGTTAAGAAGAATCTTGAAGAGTTTTTTGCGGCTCCAATAGCAAAAATATCTATTGACACACTTGAGGGACGTGAAAGGGATAGAATACTTACGGCTGCAGAAAATAAGGTAAATTTTATTTCTGGAACTGTGTGCCCAGCTGATAAATTATTAGCTAAGGATGAGGATAAGAATATTATACTTGCTGATAGTCAGCTTGAGTCTCTCGAACAAGGTATAGAGTATTTTAGAAGGAAGGGTGTTGAAAAAATTATTGCTCAACCTAAGTATATGGGTTCAAGAGCCAATATATATCTTTTTAAGAACCCAGAGAAGAATTATACAACATCAAGAGGTGGCCACATCATCAAGGAAACACAGGTTGACTTAACAGAGGCTTACAAGCCACTATATGACTTGCCATATATCAAGGAAGCTTTTAGTAAGAATACTGAGCTAATAATTTTAGATGCAGAACTTCTTCCTTGGTCAGCAATTGGGCGAGGGTTAATTGAAAGTAGTTTCGTAACTGTTGACAAGGCTATCTCAAGTGAAATAGAGTTTTTGAAGACAACAGGGTTTGATAAAGCTTTAGAAAATGTTTACAATGGTCCATATAAGGATTGTGATTTTGAAAAAATCTCCAATAAGACTTCAAAAAAAGACTTATCCGATTTGATTGGCTCTAATAATGAGAGAACGTTTAGATGTATAAAAGATTATGTGAGAGAATTTCCAGGTATTGATGAACTTGAAGCCCTTACAAAAATATACTCACGTCAAATTGAGCTATATGGTGCAGATGGAGACGTTTACTTTAAACCATTTTCTATTTTGAAAGAGGTGTTCGAGGATGGAACAGAGAAACTGTTTTTCAATGAGTCAAACGAGGACATCTACAAGGGAATTAATTCAGATAACTATCTTGTTGTTGACGTTAACAATCAGGAGGACATAGAATTGCTTAAGACTTTTTATGACAAGACCACATTGATTGATGAGATGGAGGGAATTATGCTTAAGCCCCTAACTGTTTATGTTAAAGGCGTGGCCCCCTCAATTAAAGTTCGTAACCCAAGATACTTAACCATTGTTTATGGCCCAGATTATCAAATTGAATCCAAGTTCACAAAATTAATTCAAAGAAAGAGAATTAAGAGAAAACTTGAGGTTTCTGTAAAGGAGTGGGAAATAGGAAAGAGAATCCTTGAAATTCCATATAATTTAATTAACAAGGAAAATGAGCATTTTATCCAGGCTTATGGAGAAATGGTCCTTGAAGAGAGAAATGAAAAAGAACTTGACCCAAGATTATAATGAAAAGAGATTATTACGAAATATTAGGACTGCAAAGTGGGGCTTCTGATGATGAAATCAAGAAGGCGTATCGTAAGATGGCTATGAAATATCATCCTGATAAAAATCCAGACAATAAAGAGGCTGAAGAAAAGTTTAAGGAAATCAACGAGGCTAATGATGTGTTGAGTGACCCAGAAAAAAGAAAGCTGTATAATAAATATGGCCACGATTGGGATAAGGCTGCTTCTGGAGGTTATGGTGGATTTGGAAGTCACTATGAGCATTTTATGAATGAATTTGGCAGACAGGCTGCAAAAGGAAAAAACGCTCACGTAAAAATATCTCTAACTCTTGAGGAGTGTTATAATGGATGTGACAAAGAGGTTTCATATGCTGTTCAGAAAATCTGTTCAAGTTGCACTGGAAATGGAGCCAAAAATGGAACAGCATTTCATACGTGTACAACTTGCGGTGGTAGTGGACAGGAAACTAAAATACTGAGAGCTGGTGCTCACTTTATGCAAAGAACTTCTACTTGTAGTAAATGTTCTGGTACTGGAAGGGTGATTATTGAATCTTGCACAACTTGTCATGGGAGTGGGGTGGAAATAGAAAATGAAAATGCTGTCGTAACCTTCCCACGAGGGGTTGAGCATGGTCAAAGTATAGCCGCAGAAGGGAAAGGACATTACTCAAGGGTAAGTGGAGCAGACCGTGGAGATGTTGTCTTTATAATTGAAGAGTTAAAGCATGACAAATTTGAGAGAAGAGGCGCTTCTTTGTTACATAGACATAAAATTAGCTATGAAGACCTTGTTCTTGGAACAAAGATAGAGGTGCCAACAGTAGAGGGTAAGTTTCTTACCTTTGTGGTTGAGCCAGGAACTCAAAATGGAAAATCATATAGAATGAAGGGTCGTGGTATGCCAATTTTAAACTTGCCTCCACAAATAAAACCAGGGCCTGGATATGAAAATGCTTTTGGAGATTATGTAGTAGAATTGGCTCTTGAAGTTCCAGGTGAATATTCGGAAGATGAAAAAAAATTAATTGAGCAATTAAGAGATTTGAAGAATAAAAATTTGGATAAGGTAAAATAAGTAAGTAAATTTGTAAAATAAAATAAAATAAAACATCATGAAAAAAATCGCACTCTTGATTATTGATGCTCAAAACGACTTCTGCAGCCCAACTGGCGCTTTATTCGTACCAGGAGCTCAAGAAGATAACGAAAGATTATCTCAATGGATTTTGAACAACAAGAAGTCAATTGACTACATTGCTTGTACTCTTGACTCACATCAAATCCATGACATTGCTCATCCAGAATACTGGAGAGATAAAGACGGAAACAGGCCAGCTCCATTTACGGCAATCACAGTTGCTGACTTAAATAGTGGAAAGTGGAGTGCTGTTAAACCGCAGCACGCCCTTGACTATCTTCAAGCTCTTGAAGATGAAGGCGAGTATGTTCACGTAATTTGGCCAGAACACTGCCTTGTTGGAACAATTGGTCATGCTATTGATGACAAAATCAATCAAGCACTTCAAACTTGGTCAAGATTGGGTCACTCAATTCGCTACGTAACTAAGGGAACACACCCAGATACTGAACACTTCGGTGCATTTGAGGCTCAGGTTCCAATTAAAAACATGCCGATGACTCAGTATAATCTTGAGCTTCAACAAACTCTTGAAAAGTATGATGTTGTTTATCTTGCAGGTCAAGCACAATCACATTGTGTTGCGAATACTTTGAAGCAAGTTGTTAGAAAAGCTCCAAACCTTGCTAAGAAGTTTGTTATCTTGACTGATGCAATGTCTGACGTTCCTGGTGGGCCAATGGGACCTGGGACAACTCCAACATTTGGTGAGCTTGCTCAACCAATATATGATGAAGCTAAGGCTCTTGGGGTTAGATTTTCAACTACAGTTAAAGAAAACCTTTCTGTAACGTCAGGTACTCCAATTACTGCATAAGAATATCAACTTGGGGAATAGTTCCCCAGGTTTTTTATATAAACAAAAAAAATAAATTATTATGGACTCAGCTACGCAAAATAAAAGCGATAACAATGTGGACTTTGATTACAACTTCGGAAATTTTAATCCAGAGGATGTAGAAGTGGAAGACACAATTAATGCTGTATTCGCCATTGATGTATCAGGCTCAGTGGGTGGATATGTAAACGAATTAAACAAGGGGATGAATGAGTTTGTGCAGAGAATGCAGAAGTCTCACGTTTCTGAAAAATTATTCGTATCAATTGTTGAATTCGAATCTAATGTAAAAGTTAGAAGTGGATTCCAACCAATCAGTCAGGTTCCAAGCATTGATTTTAGTAAATCTATCGGAGGAATGACAGCTCTTTATGAAGGAACAAAAGTTGCTCTCACAAATGCTCTTGACTATAGAAATGGTCTTGAGAGCGCAGGTGTAAACTGCAAGACTCTTCTTTTTGTAATCACTGATGGTTATGACAATGCCTCAAAATGCAGGCCTTCTGATGTTAAGGACATCATCACAAATCTTCTTAAGGAGGAGAGAAACTTCTCAAGTTTTGAAGCAATTCTTTTTGGAATTGGTCAAGGAATGGATGGATACTTCAAGCAAGCTGCTGAAGACATGGGGATTAAGAATGTAGCAACGATTGCTGATAGTGCAGATGACATCAAGAAAATGATTAATTTCATCTCTTCTTCTGTATCTTCTGCAAGTGGAGGTGGCACTGCTATCTCTACCCCTAACTTCTAAGAGAATTTTATAGGTACTATATCTAAAGGAGGACGGTGTAGTCCTCCTTTTTTTTAGAAGAATGAAAAATAGAGAAGAAATATTACAAAAAATTGCAGAGCTTACTCCAGAGTTTGAGCAGGCTGAGGAAGCCTATTTCTCTTCTATTGAGCAGAAGCAAAGTGGAGAAGATGTTTATGTGGCTGATTTTCTAAAAATAGAATCAGAGTATGAAGTTCTTAAGAAAGAAATCGAAACTCTTCAGTGGGTATTAAATATTGAATATAATGGATAAAAATAAAGAAAAAGCAGCATGGCTTTTGTTTGCTTGGATTGTAGCATCTATAATTCTTGTATTAACTGTAATTGGAATGTTATTATTTGTTCCTGGAATTAATGACTCAACGCATTATATCCCAGTTAGAGAAAGAAGAAGTACATGGGCAACTATAGGAATTAATCTTTTAAATGAAGTTTTAAGATGAAAATTCATTCAGTTATTCGTAAGGGTGAAGACCACCCAATCTTCTGTGAAGATTTCATAGACACTGGAGATTCAGGTAGATATTTTCTTGGAGTTGTATTCGATGGGTGCAGCGGAGGAAATGACTCACACTTTGCATCATCACTATTTGGAAAAATATTTAAGCAGATAATAGGTGAGGGGGCAATGGCTGGAAATACAATAGAGGAGAAAGCTAAGAACTTTGTTCAAAATTTTGTTAAGAAGTTATTCGAAATTAAAGTTTCTCTTCACCTGGAAGATAATGACATGCTTGCTACTTTTGTAATGCTTATATATGATAAGGTTCATGGCGAGGCTCTAACACTAACTGTTGGTGATGGAGTAATTCATTGCGATGGAACTTTAATCATATTGGAGAATGATAGGTTTAAGTTCACACATCCAACAACATATAAGGATATGCCAGATTACATCGCCTATGACTTGGTTGACCTTGGACTTGATAGAACTTATTTCAACCACTGGTATGATGAGCATGTTAAGGTAAATAAATTCATTGACCCAAAAGACATAAGCATATCAACAGATGGAATTCTTACTTTTAAGACACCAGAAGTGGAAGTTGACCCAGTGGAATTTTTATTGATAGATGACACGTGGTGCAATAATAAAATTATGTTATCCAAGAAGGTGAATGTACTTAAGTCAAAGTACAAAACAATCCACAGAGATGACATCAGCATGATAAGATTGATTTTTAAATCAGAAGAAGAATAAAAATGGAATTATATCCTGTACGATTGTATCCAGACATATATATAAACAATGAAGAAGAAGCTAAAAATATTAGTGATTTCTTTGGTGTTAAAAATATTAAAATTGGTAAATATACTCTTTTTTTATTTGTACTGGGTGATGAAGAAGAGAATTGGCATCAAATTATACCAATTGGTAAAATAACCGAAACTGCATTGTTTGTTAGAAATAGATTTAAGTATACAAAAAACATTGAAGGTTTCCTTCCATTTGAATTAAGCGATGGTGATTATAACAATCAAAGAAATCAAGTAATTTCATGGTTTAATAACATTAAAGATAAAAAACATGTCGGTAATTAAATGTAAAAATATTCACGGTAAGCCTATTGATATTCAAACAAGCAAGGAACTTGCATCTGGAGGAGAAGGAACTGTGTATGAGGTAGATTCAAGTACGGTTGCTAAAATTTACCACCCAGGAATTAAACCCATAAACATCAAGAAATTTCAATTCTTATCTGGTCTTGACCCAAACTATTTTGTTGCTCCAATTGAATTATTATATGACACCAGCGGTGTTGTTATTGGATATACGATGAAATATGTTGACCAAAGCTTTTTTCAACTTGCAAATTTGTCAAATAAAAATTTTTGTAAGACTCATGGTATTGACAAGAAATTAAAAATGAAAGTCATTGAGAAACTGATTGCTGCAGTTAAGTATGCTCATAATGAGAATGTAATAATTGGAGACTTAAATCCATTTAACATTCTTGTAAACGACAAGGGTGTAATAAAATTGATTGATACAGATTCTTATGAGACTCCAGGATTTCCACATTCTCGCATTCTTCTTGATGAAGTAAGGGATTATTACTATCAAGGAAGAGTTGGGAAGGAAAGTGATTACTTCGCCTTGTCCATATTAACATTTAATATGCTTGCATTTCTGCACCCATTTAAAGGAATGCACAAGGTGTATAAGAAGATTGGTGACAGGATGATTCATAAGTTGCCAGTATTTATTGGTGACCCAGATATAACAATACCTAAGTGTTACGAGCCAATACAGGATAAAAACTTTATGGACCAGTTCAAGAAGTTTTATCTTGGTGGAGAAAGATTTTTATTATCTCTCACAGGTGTTGACAGTTCTATAATAGCTACAAGTCCATTGCCAAAACCATCTCTTGTTAAGAAATATGAACAAGATGACCTTATTATTACAATGATAAATCAAGGAGTAGAAGTTGTAAACATCTTTTTTCTTAATAAACAAGGTGTTGTCGAGACAAAAAATGAATATATCATTTATGACTCAAGCAATAAGGGATATTTATCTCTCAAGCACAGATTAGAAAAGTCAAAGTGGGATAAGGTATTCATTGGAAATGAGAATATTCTAATGAAAAAAGGAAATGAGCTATGGCAGTATAAGAAAGATGGCTCAACCGAAGTATTGAAGAACTTCACATTTCCAGATAGACACATAATAACTCAGATGGGTGACATATTAATTGTCATAGGTCCAGATGACATGTATAAATTGTTTATCGACCAAGTTGGCGCTGGAACCGTAATAACAGAGCATATTGGTGTATATGGAAAAGGTTTCAATAATCAAAATGGCTTTATTCACAATTCGGGTGGAAAGCAGAATATATTCTACAACTCTGGAAGAAACATATCAATTGTATCATCCCCAATTGCTCACCTAAACGGTTTGTATCAGGATAAGAATGTTGGAATTATTCAATACATTGAAAAAGGTAAGGTTAGGTTTAAGTTTTTCAAGATTGATGGGCTTAAGATGAAATTATCAAGTAGTGACATTGATTCATTTTCTAACTTCGCATTTTTCCCTAATGTTGATAGTAGAGGAAAAGCTGAAACTGATGGTATGATATTCCTTCCAGTGGATGACAAGATAGAAATCTATCGAACCAATGACTTTGAGAAAGTTGGAGAGATGAATTGCAGTGTTGTTACTTCTCAAACCGTATTGTACAAGTGTGATGCTGGAATACTGGCCTGGGAGGGTAATGAAATAGTTTTACTTAATAAAAAATAATGAATAATTCTTTAGTGTGTCCATATTGCCAAGGAAAGTCGCAATTACACATGAGTAGCGCCTTTATATACAATGGTAGAGACTTCGGCCCAGTACATGCATGTGAGAACTTCCCTCTTTGCGATAGTTTTGTTGGATGTCACCCAGAAACAACAACTCCACTTGGTAGGCTTGCTAATAATGAGCTTAGATTTTGGAAGAAAGAGGCACATAAATATTTTGATGTGCTTTGGAAAGAGAAAAAGATAAAGAGTGTGTTTGACAAATATATGCCAGATACAACTTATCGAAAAAAATCTTATATTTGGCTTTCAATACAGCTTGGATTGAGAATTGAAGATACACACATTGGAATGTTTGACGTTCCAACTTGTAAGAGAGTAGTAGAAATTTGTAAACCTTATAATAATGAATGATTTTAAAAAATTATACACAGCTGAGACCTTAAAAAATAATGATGTTGTAACTGTTGTATGCCTTCCTATGGAGGAAAGCATAATGTTCCCAGTTGCTCAAGCGATTGATTTGATGAAGCAGGGTGAAAATGTATTATATTTTTCATTTTCACACGATTCTATTAAGATTTATGACTTTATGCAATCTGCTCTTAAGCATGAGGAGAGTCCAGGTGAAATAAATGGAAACTTTGCAGTCATCGACACGCATCAAATTCCTGGAGAAATGGATTGGTTAAAGTTTGTTGAAGATACTATTAAGAAAGTTAAGGATGAGTGTGTTCTTAATTATGTGTTTTTTGACATTATTGAATTCGTTAAGAATAATAAGGTCAGACCAGGAGACGATGAGCTTGTGGTTTCCACGGCAAGAATTCTTGCTCTTACACAAAAAATTACACCTATTATTATTAAGCAAGTTGATATGCCAGCTATTGAAATACAAAGTTCTCAGGAAGCCAAAAAATATCTTGATGAATTTATGAGCAAAAATTTGATTGATTTTATGAATAACTCAAGGTCTTTGGTTGAGCAGAGTGACTATATCATAGGTGTTCAGAGAGAAAGAGAAAGTTTTTGGAAAAAATTGATAAATTTCTTGCTGTTCTGGAGAAAAAAGAATAATTTTACAGTCAAGGTTATAAAAAACAGAAATGGTAAGAGTGGGGCTTCATATAGAATGAATCTTGACATGGATACATTTAAAGCTGAAGTTTTATAAAATTAAAAAAGTATTAGAGAGTTTAAGCGACAAATAAATAACAAAAAAAGTATGGAAGATAAAATGAATTTCGAACAACTTAAGAAGGATGTTCTTCATGAAGTAAAAAATGATTATTCTGCAAGATTAAATCATAGTCAACAAATTAACACACCGATGTTGAAGATTATATTTGACTACTTCAATGTGTTAAATGATAGAAAAAAAATGCAGAAGGAACAAGGGTTTACAGTTCGTGGATTTGTTGATGGAAGAAACAATTATGTTGAGAATCTTCCAGAGAGAGCTAACGGAAGCATTAATTATAAGGTTGACTTAGATTACAAAGATGAATTTTCTATCTTTGTTGTTTTATCAAGATTTCAGGTTGATGGGAACTGGGTGAGCTCAATCTCATTTACATCAAATAAGTCATCCTATGTGAATTCAGAGTTCATATACAAAAAAATTGTTTATGGAGCGCTTGCTCACTCAAACCTTAAGGGTTCTTATTTCATAATGCCATATAATGAGTTGGCATGGGATAAGAGAGCTCTTGAGAAGAGAGATTATGGTGACATATATCTTCCTAAGGAAATCATGGAAGACCTTAAGCTTTTTACTGGACTTTTCGAGAAGAAGGGTGAAATTATGAGATACCTGTTTGCAGGTACTCCAGGAACTGGTAAGACAGAATCAACTCTCGCTATTTCAAACATTTTGAAGAGTCATGGTGTTACAATCATTAAGACTGTTGTGTGTGATGCTCTAAAAGAGAAAATTGAGCTTGCAGAACTTCTTTCTCCATGCTTAATTATATTTGATGACCTTGACCTTTCACTTGGTTCAAGAAACAAGGGTGGATTCTCACGCTCACTTGGAACATTCCTTGATGCACTTGATGGCACTGATAAGATTAGTCCTGGAGTTGGTATTATTGCAACAACAAACTCAATCGACCTTCTTGACCTTGCAGCTCAAAGACCAGGACGTTTTGATAAAATTATGTCTTTCGACACAATTACAAAGCAAAATATTAAAGACATCATCTTGAAGTCTCTTAGACATAATTTTCAATATGGAAAAACTCATAAATCTGCTGAGAATTTTACAGATAGCAAAATTATTGACCTTTTCTATGATTCTAAATTAACTGGTTCTCATGTTTTTGCATCTGTTAAGATGATTATGAGAAAAGTTGACACACTTGATATTGTAGATTACGATGTTGATTGGATTATCAACGAAGTTGAGCATGAGCTTAGGACTGTAAACACAATTAGAAATGCTCACTACCTTAAGGATAACACGCTTAAGGGAGAAGATAATTCGAAGAGAATTGGTCTGGTTCCAATTTCCCAAGATGATGAAGATTCAATTGATGAAGAGTGTGAATCAGAAGAAGGCTTAGGTTGGAATACAAAGGAAGAAATGGATTATAGAGATAAAATTTCTGACGAAAGCTATAGAGATAGCGGTGAGGATTTTGCTCCAGACGTGCCAGAACAAGATTAATTCATGAAACATTTTTTAAATTGTTACGTATAAGTGGTATGACAAAGGCAATTGAACAAGATTTAAAAAATAAGGAAAATGAAATGAAACTCAAGGAGCAAAAAGCCCTTGAGTTTTATCATTTTCTTAAAGATAATAATTGCATCTTATTTGAGGCTATTACTGGTTCTCAGGCACATGGGACAAACACTCCAGAGTCAGATATAGATAAATCATTTGTATATATACTTCCTCAAGAATACTTATATGGACTTGACTTTGAATATAAAGACCAAATTAGAGTTCACGCAGATTACACTGGATTTGAAATTCGAAGGTTCCTGGAGCTTGCTCACAGCAATAACCCAACAGTCTTAGAATTATTTTACAGTCCAGAGGATTGCATTATTACAAAGCATCCAGTATATCAACATGCGATTGACATGAGGGACCAGCTTCTAACAAAGAGGTGTAAGAGTTCATTTGCTGGATATGCTCGCAAGCAAATTCAGAAGGCAAGAGGAATGGATAAGATGCAGAATTGGGAAAAAGATAGAGTTACTCGTAAGGAGCCTATCGACTTCTGTTATGTAATCGAGGGTTATGGCACAAAGCCTATTAAAGTTTGGCTTGAGGAAACTGGGAGAGAACAAAAGTTTTGTGGTATCTCAAAGATTCCAAATGCCAGAGATGTATATGCCTTATTTTATGACCACAAGGCTCACTATTGTTTTTCAGAACTTGAAAGTGAGGACGATAGGGAGTTTAATAAAAATCACTATAAAAGAGGGGGTGGAACAGTTGGTCTTGGATATAAAGGTATTGCTAAGACGGGTGTTGGCGAAAATGTAGCTGAGTCAAATCAACTTAGACTTTCATCAATTCCAAAGGGAGAAGAAGTTATGGCCATTATAGTTTATAACAAAGATGGCTATACAGCTCATTGCAAAGATTATAATTCTTATCAAGATTGGCTTGTTAACAGAAATGAGCAGCGATGGGTTGATAACAAGGAGCATGGTCAACAGTATGATGGCAAGAACCTTATGCACTGCAAGAGATTGCTGCAGATTGCAAGAGAAATTGCAGAGACTGGAACTATGACTATCAGAAGGCCTAATAGAGAAGAGCTTCTCGACATCAGAAAAGGTAGGGTTAAGCTTGAAGAGCTTATTACCTGGGCTGAGAAAGAAATGGAAGACCTTATTGTTCTATTTGATGATAGTGGTCTGCCAGATGAAGTTCCAACTAAATTAATTGATGAAACTCTTATCAAAATTAGAAAAGAATTTTATAAGAAATAAATTATATGAAAGATATAGCGGAATTTGAAAAATTGTTTAAGGTGAACTTTCCAGTTGAGGAGCATCACCAGTATTATGCAGAGACTTTGATGAGGTCTCCGTTTTATGCTGGATTTGGCGGTGTAATTAAGGAGTTTGAGCAATATGAAAGGGATATTGAGGCTGGTGGTATATATGCCAGCGCAAAGTCATATAAACTTGACTACGCCCTGCCAAAGTTGAGGGATTATTTATTGAATACAGCTGCTTATGAAAATCTTCAGAAGGCCACTTTTAATGATTCTAAACTTAGAACCAAGGATGAGCTTAGAAATAATGATAATACTTATCTTATCTCAATAGATTTTAAGGCAGCTAACTACAGCGCTCTAAAGACTTATGATGATAGTGGTGAGTTATTTGGGAGCTGGGAGGAGTTATGCATTGCACTCGACATTCACCAAACCCTTGCTAAGTCAAAATCATTTAGGCAATATGTTTTTGGAAATACAAATCCGAAGAGACTTCAAAAGACACAACATCAAAACATTGTAATTATTGTTGATAAGTTAATTGCAGACTATGGGTTTTTAGAATCCGACTTCGTATTCATCTCACATGACGAATTTATTGTTAAGCTTAGGCCAGACCACAAGCTTGCTGTAAATAGAGTAAACATTTTGCTGAGTGCTATTGGAAATATAGTGCAGAATGAATCAATCAACATGCGGACTCACTACAAGGTTTTTAAGAATGAGAGCATCGGAGCTGGAATGTGTGTTCAGACTCAGTATCAAGTTAAGATGGGTGGTTTGTCTGAAAAATATACACTTCTATTTAAAGTTCCTGGAAATAAATTTTTCAAGTACTTCAAGACTCATATTTTAAAAGAACCTCTTGATAAGAGGGACCTGATGTTCATGAGTGATGGTGAAATTGCTGTGTGGTCTGTGGATGATGACTCTATTGATGAGATAATCATTCCAGATGGAGAAATGAGCATGAGTGAGATTGTGTTAGAATATCCGTATCTTGTTAAAAGGCTTAGGGAAGAGGTTCCGAGTATGAGTGAAAAGCAAATGAGAAAGGCAATAAATGTTTTTATTGGACTTTGTAATTCTTGTCATAATGCGGAATCTGGGTGTTTTTGTTGGAATGACGAATAAATTTTATTTTTTATTTGCTTAATTACTTTTTTTGTTTTAATTTCGCTATCTAATATCAAACTATTATGTCAAATTTAATTGAAAAAATAAACAGTGATTTCATGGCTGCCTACAAGGCTAAGGACATGGAAACAAAAGATTTCTTGGGTCTTCTAAGAGGTGAGCTCACAAAGAACACAAAGACTCCAGATGATAAAGAGGTCGTTTCTAAGTGTAAGTCAATGCTAAAGAGAAACGATGAGAGCATGGATAAAATGAGACAGATGGGAATAGATGTGGTTTCTTCTCTATCTGATAGAGAAATTGAAATTCTTAATTCATACATCCCTGCTCAAATGTCTGAGGGAGAAATTGAAGTTAAAGTCAAAGAGGTTATTGATGGTGGTGCCAATAATATTGGTAGAATCATGGGAGCTTTCAAAGGTCTTGAGGCTGATATGAAGTTTGTAAAAGAAACAGCAGAGAAACAATTAAATCTAATATAAAATGAAAGCAATTTTATTACTCGCCTTTTTGCTATTGGGAGCACTTTCTTATTCACAAGATAATCTTGTGTCTTATGTAGCAAATAAAAATTCATCTTACACTGGAGAGCCGAAGGTTCAATATATCGTTGGTTCAAGTTTAGTGTCAGGATATGATATTGAAGTGAGAACCTGCTCTACCGATGAAGTTATTATTCTTCCAAATGGAAGAAGAATTGCTGGGATTAGCTGCATATTTCTCGAAAAGAGTGATTATTTAGGGGGAAATCTTGTTTTTAATAATGATACAACAACTATAGTTGACATTGTTATTATTCCAACTGAAGAAGGTGCTATTTTTAATGTGATTGGAAAAACATTTAACATGGATTTCACATTAATAACAGGACACATATTAATGTTTGAAGATAATTTCGCTGTATTCAATACAGAGGGTAAGGGGGTTTGGACCATATACAAGAAAGCTTAAGTAATATTTTTTAAAATAGGTATTACAAATAGGGCTTTTTGAGCCCTATTTTTTATTATGAAAAATTGCATAAAAATATCAGGAACAATAATTTTCGACCCAGAGGAGGTGACCAACAAGCAAAGTCGTCAATCTGAGTGGAAGAAATTTGCTATGGTTGTTCTTGAGCCTGACCTTAATTTGGGCGAAAAAGGCATTGCGGATTATTATGCTTGGTTTTCAAGAAAAGATTTAACTTGCCGCTTCACAGACCAATTAGAGGAGCTCACGTAACTATTATCAATGATAGAGCATCAGATACAAATGGTAAGTGGGAAGAAATTAAGGCTAAGTGGGATGGGAAGGAAATTGACATCTACTTGCATGTGGACCCATTTCTTGGAATTAAGAATAGGATGGGAAATTATGTTGACTGGTGGCTCACCGTTCCATATGAGTACCGAGATGAACTTGGTGCCATTAGAGTGGAGCTCGGTCTTCCAGCTAAGCCATACTTCGGATTTCACATGACAATAGGTACAGCGGTTAATTTCTACCCAAAACTTGAAAAGGGAGTTAATGGCATAAAGGCTATTGGAATGTATGAAGAACGTTCAGAGTACATAATAAAAATGGCTCAAAATGATTTATTAAATCTCGGTGAAATGCCAGAATATCAACAAAAAGCAAATTAATGGAAAAGATTAATATAAACGAAGTTCGAACACTTCCTTCAGAATTGGGATTTGGGTTTTGTGTTTACGGAACTCCAGATGTTAAAATAGTAAAGTGGGCAAATAGCTGGGGATTTAAAATCCAAGAAGGCAAAGGTGGATATACTAACATCTTGGTCCCAAAAAACTATGATATTTCTGAGTGTTTTGAAAAGTTCTCACAATATAGATATGTAGATGGATTTAGTCCAAACTTAAACAAACACCTTCACGTTGGTCACATGTCAAACTTTATTCTTGCCAAAGCATTTCAGTCGATGGATGTGGGTCAAGAGTTCATATCTATACTTGGTGATACTCTTGAGGGTGCTGTCGAGAAACAAGAGGCCTATAAAATGTATCAAACATATTGTGAAACTTTTGACCTTGACGTATCTCAAGTGTTTTATGCGTCACACATGATTTACTTAGGGGATAAACTTGAGGATGGTGAAGGAGAATATGCTGGAACAAATGTCTTTAATACTGGAGAAGAAAAAATAGTTGGGATTAAGAGCGATGGCTCCACAAGTTATTTTTATCAAGACATAGCTCTTGCTGCTGTTCTTGATGCCCCGACTCTTTACCTAACTGGTCATGAGCAGAATGGGCACTTTAAGAATTTAAAGAAATTTTATCCGAACACCAATCATATCGGATTGGGCCTTGTCAAGTTAAAGAAAAAGATGTCAAGTCGAGATGGTAATGTGATATATTTTAATGACCTAATAGAAGATTGTCTGAAGGAATTTAATAATGACTGGAATCTTGTGTACAATGTTCTTGCTGGATTTATATTGAAGATAGAGCCAACTAAGGATAAAAAGATTGACTTAGATTTGTTGAAAAATCCAAAGAACTCTCCTGGGCTTTATTTGTCTTACACTCTTGCTCGACTAACAAGTGCTGGAGCAATAGGTGCGAAAATTGATGATAAATTTAATAGTACAGAGCTTCAATTTAAGTATATGAAGTCTTTGTATAATCTACAACCAAACATCCTCTTCAACGCTCTTGTTGAACACTGCAAGATGATTAACAGTTTATATGTGACTCACAGAATTGAAGGAAGCCCAGAAAATATGGTTATGTTCAGTAACTTAAAAGAAGACCTTGAGCTTGGCATGAAAAAGCTTGGTTTATTTTTAGTAGATAAAGTTTAAAATATTTGCATAAATCATATTTTCTGTATACTTTTGAATTAAATTAAGAAACATGTCGAAATTTAAAATTAGAAAAGGGATTGAGCACGCACTTGGTGGAACTGGAAAAAGCCTTGTTGATATTACATTCCTTGGTATAGGTGGTGCTTTTGATGTTGATGAGGGGACTGCGAGCGCACTTCTAAATACAAGAGCTGGAAAGGTCTTTTTAATAGATTGTGGATATACAGCCTACTCTAAACTTAGAAAATCTAATTTAATAGGTGATATTGACATTGTTTTTATAACTCATACTCATGAAGACCATATAAATGGTTTGAGTACCTTGGTTTATGAAAGATACTTCATTCATGGAAAAAAAACCCAAATTGAGTGTACTCCAGAAGTTGCCGAGAGAGTTAAGGGTTACTTAGATATTTGCGGACATCCAGAAGAACAATATGAAATTAGCACTGAGAAGTATTTGTATATTGAAGAAGATGCAATAAGTGTTACCAAGATTGATACCACAAAGCATCACTGGCCAGTAAATGATTTCCCTAACTCTGGACTTATTTTTCACTTCGACACGGGTAATGATTCTGAAGATTATGCTGTACTAATATATAGTGGAGACATCAATGTTCCAATCACAAGTTTGATGGACCCAAGTGATTATTCATTTGTGTATAATAATCCAGAAAATGTCTTTATTTTCCATGATATGACATCTTTGGTGCATGAGAAAAATCCTCACACTAATTTTGAATTATTGGTGCCAGTACAGAAAGTTTTTAATAACTTGTTCACATATCATCATGATGAAAAACAAGTTGCCTTAATTAATAAGTCAAATCCTGAGATGGCTTTGACATCACTTATAATTCAAGGTGAAAATTTTGTAATCGAAGAATTGAGGGGCATATGATTGAAGGATTAGAACATCAGCAAAAATTAAACTCTGAAGTAGAAAAATATAAGAGAGAAATGCAAGAAGAACAGCGTTCTTTCGAATTTGTTTCACTTGGATTTAACGTAGACATGAGAGAAGCTCAGGTTAGATATAGAGAAGATTTTAGAAAAGATGTTGGAGGAATAAAGACATCTCAGATTTCATTTTCTCAGTGGCTTGACATGAAGAAATTTGAGGCAACAAAGTTTTACCTTAAGCATAGTGATTATTATTTAGGATTTTGATATGAAATTAGAATTATATTTTTCAGAAGATGAAATGATTAATTACTTAGAGATTAATAATTTTGAGATTGCAGAAGTTGATACTTGGTATTCTGATACTATATATCATAATAAAGAAGTGACTACAGATTGCAAAGTTAAGATAGCTTATAAAGCTTCTGTAAGTTCATATGTTTTTGACAAAATAAGTGGACAAAATAAGAGTAAAATTTTATCTGAATATGGAATTGAAAAGGTGTTTACAGAATTAATAAAACATAGAATTTTAAGTATAGATAGAAAATATGAATGAACAAAAAAGAATATCAGACTGGCTAACTCTTGCGGGAGTAGAAGCTCCAAGTGAGCCAAAGTTTCCAGAGAGTGACAAGTTTCAACTTGCCCTTGGATTGGTTCTTGAGGAATTAATTGAAGCAGCAGAATCTGGTTCAGATGAAGAACTTCTTGATTTTGCGTTGACAATGAAAAGTGCCGCTTCTAAAATAATAAATTCATTAGAAGAAAAAGAAAGAGGTAGAAAAGAAGGAGATTTAACAGAACTTAGAGATGCATGTGCAGACCTAAGAGTGGTTATGGGTAATCTAATTCATTTTGCGGGAATACAAGATAAGTTTAACGAAGACTTCAGTGAAGTAATGGATTCAAACTTCTCAAAGTTTTGCTCCACAGAAGAACAAGCGCAAGAGTCAGTTGAAGCATATGCAAAGGGAACACACCCAAATAAGATGGGAGATGTAATTGAGTGCTACCATGAAAAGGTTGGTGAATACTGGATTATTAAGAGAAAAAATGATAATAAGGTTTTGAAGTCAATTGATTTCGTTGAGCCAAATTTTAAATAAACAAACAAAAAAAGAGAGATATGAATATCGAAAGTACAGCAAAGGGTTTTGAGCTTTTCGCAAGAGACAAAGGGATTGGAACCACTACAATGGGTGACTACAAGAAAGCGGCAAATGGAATTTTGATTCCACAAGCAATGACTCCAAACATTATTGAAGAGAGGCAGTTAAATGCGGTGGCAATGGATGTTTTCTCAAGATTGATGATGGATAGAATTATTTTCTTGGGAATGGGAATTGATGACACTGTTGCAAATGTTGTGAACGCACAATTGTTGTATCTTGAGTCAATTGATGCAAAGAAAGATATTACAATTTACTTCAACAGTCCAGGTGGAAGCGTGTATGCTGGTCTTGGAATTTATGATGTAATGCAGTTTGTTGGACCAGACATCGTAACAGTAAATACTGGAATTGCCGCCTCAATGGCGTATGTTCTTGCTTGCTCTGGAACCAAGGGAAAGAGGTTATCTCTTCCTCACGCAAGATATATGCAACATCAACCACTTGGTGGAGCTCATGGTCAAGCAACTGACATGGAGATTACAGTTAGAGAAATAAACAAGCTTAAGAAGGAGCTTTATGAAATCATTGTAAAGCATACTGGAAAAGATTATGAAACAATCAACAAAGATTGTGACAGAGATTTCTGGATGACCGCTAAGGAAGCTAAGGAGTACGGTTGTGTTGACCAAATTCTTTTTGGAGGCAAAAAATAATGGGTTTCTCTGACGATTCAAAATATACAATGGAAGAAGTTAAGGCTGTCATGATAAGTGAGGGCCTTGACTACGCCATTGATGGTTGGATGACTCTTGAGAACATTGAAGACGATGAGCTTCGTCAATTGTGCATACAATTCAAAGAGGTGAGGCAAAAAATTAAAAACAGAATGGAAGAGGTGCTTGGCGAAGGCGCTTGTTCAGGATTATAATAGTTATGAAAACAATTGCAATATATCCAGGAAGTTTCAATCCAATGACAATAGGTCATCAAAATATTATTGACAAGGCTGAGAGAATATTTGGAAAGGGAAATGTCATAGTTGCTGTTGGTATTAATCCAGATAAGATAACAGAAACTTATGAGATTGGAAATCTTAGACAAACTGTTTATGTTCCCCATAATGATTTAAGGGTTGAAAACATAAGGAGACAGATTCCATCAAGGCCAGTTGAGGGTTATTATGGTTTTTTGACTGAGTATGTCAGACAAAAAAAAGAAGAAACTGAAAAAAATGTTGTTGTCATTCGTGGTCTTAGAAATGGACATGATTTTGACTATGAGTATAACCAGATTCGGTTTATGTGGGACCAAATGCCAGAACTTGACATAATTTGTTTATTTGCTGACCCAGCTTACATGCATGTATCTTCAAGTGCTTATAGGGCGCTTGAAAAAGTTAAACCAGGCTCAGGACATAAATACCTGGCTAAAGAGATTAAAAAATGAAAATAGTATTTTTTTCTGACCCACATGGGTTTCATTATGAATTGTCAATTCCCGATGCTGACATGGCTATCTGCTGTGGAGATATTTCAATGAAAGGTGATAGGTCTGAGGTTCGGTCATTTCTTGATTGGTTCAGCGCTCTTCCTCATAAGTATAAAATATTCATTCCTGGTAACCATGACTTCTGGTTTGAGCCAAGTCACGTAAGAAATAGAAGTCTTCGACCAGGTGAGAATCCAAGAGAGATAATTCCATCTAATATTATTTATCTTGAAGATGAGACAATCACAATCGAGGGAATAAAGATATTTGGAAGTCCTTGGACTCCATGGTTTCACTCATGGGCATTTAATGCAATGCGTGGGGAGGATATTAAGAAGCACTGGGACCTTATTGAGGAGGGAACGGACATTGTTGTTGTTCATGGCCCTCCAGCTGGAACTCATCTTGAGAGATGTCGAGGTGGAGACTTGGTTGGGTGTGCAGACCTTGCAAGAAGACTTACAGAGATTCAGCCAAAGATTTGTAGCTTCGGACATATTCACGAGGCCTATGGAATTGATGACAAGGAGATTTTGGACTTTGAGGACCAATCTAAGCCAGGAAAAATAATGAGACTTATTAACTGCAGTGTGTTAAACTTGCAGTATTATGTTGCCAACGAGCCAGTTGTGGTTGACTGGGATGAAATTTGTAAATTGCACGAAAATAAAAAAGAAGATGAGTAAAGAAAAACCAACACCACAAGAGCTATTAGACCAAGCTATGTCTTTGAGTAATAAGATTGATGATGGAATTGCTGATTTAATCAAAGAGACATCGAGGTTATCTGATGAAGAAAAACAAAAAATCTCAAAAGAAGGTGGATTTAAAGATTTGAAAGAATCATTGTCAAAATTAGTTGATGAATTCGATAGGTTTGATGAGTTAATGGATAAAAATAAGGAAGATGGGAAATAGTAGTTCAAGCAGCAGCTCTGGTGGAATAGGTTTCGCTGGACTATTGACAATAGTTTTTATTGTCCTCAAGTTGATTGGTAAGATTGATTGGTCATGGTGGTGGGTATTGAGTCCTATTTGGATTTCAGCATCAATTGCTGTAATTATTATCGTGTTCTTGTTCTTATTAGAGAAGAACATGAGAGATAAGCAGGAAAAAAGGAGAAACGAAAGATTTAAAAGATAATGGAGTGGGTTAAGATTGACGAGGATAATAAACCCTCTGAAAAAGGTAGATACATGTGTTTTGTGCCAGACTGTAAGCATTATAATAAACACTGGGATTCTTACTATTGGAATGGTGATAATTTTATTGATGACACATACTTAGGTAGAAATAGAGTTGTAGAAGCCACTCACTTTATGATTATTGAAGAACCAAAAAATTAAATAAAAAAAATGGAAACAAAAGAATTATTAGAAATTTTAAATGATGAATTGAAAACAGAGGCTTTAAAATCATTATTAAAAAAACAGTTTTTATCAAAAGCTTCAATAGTAGATGGTTTAGATTTTTCAAATGAAGAGCACTTAAATTTTGCTGTTGATAATTATATTATGATGTTAATTGACCCAACTAAAGCAATTGAAGAACTTATGGTATTTATAGGAAAAGTAAAATCAAAATAAAGATTAAATTTCAGATATTATATTTTCTATTTTAGAAGTTTCTTTATAAGAAATTCTTATTAAACGAATATTGTTGTTATGGCAGTATTCGTTTTTTATTTTATCTCTAATAAGCCTATCTTCGAACTTCTCATGTTTAAAATAACTATTGGATATAAAGTGCTGCTTGCCATCAAATTCTATGCACACATTATGGTCTGGTAGATAAAAATCAAATGGGAGCGGGTTTATGTTCCTGCAGTCATCAAATTTATGCTCTGTAAGAAAGTGTACACCTTTTTCTTTTAATAGTTTATATATTTCTCTTTCTCCTTTTGATTGATTGCATTTTCTGCAGCCACGACCAGATAGATGGCCATTAACAGCTTGTTTAAAAATACCATGTTCTGGACATATTATTTCAACTTTTTCCATCACCCCATTGAAACTTGCTAAAGAATAATCAAATTTGTTATTATGAATTTTATTAGACCTATCAATAAAATCATCGACTGTTATTTTTATTTTATCAGCCATATCAACTCTTCCGCATTTAATGCATCCATATCCTTTTAAGTGTCCATGAGGAGGTTGTTCGAACTCTCCATAGTCTGGACATACTATAGTCACTTTAATTTTATTTGTAAGATATTCTACTGAGGAGTAGTCGTATTTATTGTTATGAATCTCATTGGCCTTGACAACAAATTCTTCTGCTGTTAATTTTTTAGGCATCTTTTATAATTTTAGAAACTCTTAGTGCGATTTCATCCAATGGAAGCTCGATGGGTCCAGCTGCATTTGCAATATGCATAACATTCTTCTCACTCTTATAATTGTTGATTAGACTCTCAATAATCCTTGATTTAGTAACTCCCTCTTGGTTAGATATTAAACTCAATTTATCAATTGCATCACTGCTTAGTGTAAATGATGATAATTTTCTTTTTTGTTTCATAATTAATATGTATATTTGTATGTAGATAAATAAGTATAAAAAAATAAAAATGGAAATTAAAGATAAAAAAGAAGTTTTTGTGTTCTTTTGGGGGGGCACTTTTTCGAATTGGGCTAAGTCAAAATTCATCATTGATGGAGTAGAATTTGGAACTTGCGAGCAATACATGATGTATAAGAAAGCTCTCATGTTCCACGACTATGAGGCTGCAAAGAAAATTATGGCAACTTCAAACCCGAAGGAGCAGAAGCAGTTCGGAAGAGAAGTTAAGGGATTCAAGGATGATGTCTGGACCAAGTACTGTAGAGAGATTGTATACGATGCAAATGTTGCGAAGTTCACGCAGAACAAGGATATGTACAATGAGCTTATGTTCACAGCGGGAAGAACTCTTGTTGAAGCATCTCCGCTTGATAGAAGATGGGGAATTGGTCTTTCTGCAGATAATCCATTTGCACAAGACAGAAGTACATGGCAAGGCGACAACTGGCTTGGCGAGGCAATCGAGAGAGTTCGTGAAGATTTAATCTCTGGAAAAATAAAGTTTAATGACTAAGGTTGTTTACGATATTGAATGGAACGAAGATGACAGAAAACCATCTTGGCAACAATTTAGAGATGGACTTGAGGAATCATCATCTATATTTACTATTGATGAGCTTGACAGGGCTGTAGACGAAGAATATAGCTTAATGAGTGAAGAGGAGAAATATTGTAGAATGAGAGATGGTAGTCCAACCTATCTTGAGTGGGTTCTAAGCTCTGCATCAATCAAAATTCAACCTGGTCAAAAAATTGAAGTTGATGAAGATAATCACATGTATAGAATTATAGAAGAATGAAAGAAAAAATAGAATTTACAGAGTTTCTTGAAATTGAGAAGAAGCTTGAAATAAAGTACGGAACAATTAAGACTGTTGAGCGAATAAACAAGAAGATGTTAAAATTGTCAGTTGACTTTGCTGAGGATAGTCTAAGAACTGTTGTTACAAATATTGGAGCAAGAGTGGATAGAGATGAATATCTTGTCGGCACCCAATTTCCATTTATAACAAATCT
>Ga0114946_10000021_pt1 | contig 68044 bp, 51 predicted proteins | sample WalLakDeSediment_FD_88676 | JGI IMG/M metagenome (GOLD analysis project Ga0114946, IMG submission 88676) | Lake sediment microbial communities from Walker lake, Nevada to study Microbial Dark Matter (Phase II) - Walker Lake 11/02/13 Deep Sediment | ecosystem: Environmental > Aquatic >... | reverse complement strand
GCCACCTCCGTCCTGTTCATCCCCCTGTTTTGACTGAGCAGTTCCTTGATATGCTCAATCGCTGCGGACTCGGACAATGTCTTCTTGATCTGGTTTTGTGTTCTCATGCCCCCATGGCAGGGGAATCATGAAAATCTGTCCAGTCCCCTCCACGGGTAATGGGCAGGGCTAGACATCCATTCTGTGGCCAGCTACTGATAAGAACCTTGCCATCTCCGTCTCAGGCATCCAATAGATCTTCCCCGTGGAGCCAGCGAAGCCCGCCTGGCCAGCCTCGCTGGGACATCTCAAGTATGGAGTGGCAATAGTCGTTCAGGCGGCAGACCGTGTAGTCGTACTGGGCTGCCTCCCAAACGAAGTAATTGCCCACGCCAGCGGAGCGGAACTGCCCTCTCGCGGTATAGAAGGCTTTGGGATCTTCCGCATGGCGATCTATTAGACAGCCGTTGTTCATCAGATCCCACGTTGAAGCAGGACGGCCATCCTGGTGACGGTATGACACACCGGTGCTGGAATCCAACGCTCCCCAGTGGTCCTCTCGGTACACTTCTACAATCACGTGTCCACTGTACGCCGCGTCCAGATTGAAGAGCCAGATGATCCGAGCAGGGAAGCCCGCAGTCTGACACAGCACGCACGCCACCCGAGCAACATTGGGGCACCAGTCGGATCCCCGCATGACGATCTCCTCTTCGGTCCCGCCCACGACCATTGTCGCAAGATCGTCGTCGTCCTCGTTGGCAAGGCCTGCCGTAAAAGCAGCGATGTCTTCAGGACTCGTACGGCCGTCGCCACCACCATGCCGGTCGAGAATGGTTCTGAGTTGTGGACGGCGGTCTGGTTCCTGGAGCGCTAGAGGAGTAAACGACGTGTAGAGGTGGTCGGCGGTCTCTGAGCACAGCCTGACCATATTAGAGAAGAGCGCTCGGTCAACCGTGCCCTCAGCATGCGAATCGTTCTCCAGCATCGTCTGGTATGCCTTGCCAAACGCTGCGGGACCAGTGAAGCTAGCCAGATCAGGTTGGTCGGTCATGATTGCCCAGCATACCACCTCCCGTTGAGCCATGGCAGGAGGGTGGCCGCAGGGCGGTGGATGGCCTATGATGGGAAACTCCATGAGAAGGGCAGGACATGATGGAAAGCACACATGATCCCATCGACGCGATTCTCGCCGCATGTGGCTTTCGTGGGCCTTGGAAACCGCTGGTGGCCACGGGCATCGTCAACCGCATCTACGCCACTGAGGAAGTGGTGATCCGCGTCGCAGGCGACCACCCCGAAGCGGTGAACGATGCGAGAACAGAATCTGTGGCCGCGCCTGTCGCCCATGCCGCAGGCATTCTCATACCTAAGCTTCTTGTCTTCGACGATTCACGAGAACTCATGGACCGCCCCTACTCGATCTGGGAACGCGTCGACGGCCAGACGCTCGGATGCATGACCACAGATCCGCATGCGACGCCGAATACATGGCATCAGGTCGGTCGACAGCTGGCACTGCTCCACACACGCGTGGGACGATGCGATGATCCGCAAGGCTACCTAGACGAGCCCGAGAGGAATGGGAACCTTCGTGCTCTTGTAGAGGAACTCGCCGAAGGTGGTCGTTTGCAGGGCGGTCTTGCCAAGGAGGTCCTTCTGTTGGTGGACGAGCTGTCGCCGTATGTCCAGGGGGGAGCTGAGGTCTGCTTCCTACACAACGACATCCATGCCATGAACCTCATGTGCACGTGTGATGATGAATTGAAGGCGGTGCTTGACTGGGGTGACGCGGGCTGGGGCGACCCTACGATCGAATTCGCCCAGATCCCTCTCTGGGCCGTCCCCTATGTGCTGACTGGATACAGGGAAGTGGCACCCGATCTCTTGGGGGTATCTCTCGAGGCGCGGATAGTCTGGGATAAGCTCGACTACGCCATGGAGGAATTGGCGAGGGATCCATCGCATGGCATCCCGTTGGGTGAGTTCCAACGCTTCCTCGACACTGGAAGCGGATGATAGGTGATGCCCTCAGCAGCATCAGGTCATTGAGCCATGGCAGGAGGCTGGCCGCAATTGGGTGGATTGCCTATGATAAGTCATGACTCAAGACGAAGATCAGCCCAGATGCCCGACCCACTCCTTCTCTGCCACTCCAAGATACTACGGCAGATACCGGGACCCATGGACGTCGCATGCGATGGGACGGATCGACCTCAGATGGGCCTCCGCAGTTCGGCCACTGGGCGCAGCCTGACGAACGAGTATCGTGCACGGCAACCATATCCATGTCTCCCAGACCGATCTGCCAGAGATTGCGCACGGTCAGGTGTCTCTTTGAGAGCCAGTTCGATCTACTCACTTCAAGTTGGTTGTTATCGAGGGTCGCATGGGTGAGTGCGAATGCGCCACAACGTCCTCCAGCCACCAATATGCGGTCCAAGCTCGATCATAGGCACTGACCACCTGCTGGCATCTATCTGTTGAAGAGGCTGTCTTGGTCCACTTCGAAAGACTCCGAACCCAGATGGCCCAAACCCTGATCCGAAAGCGGGTTCTGGAGCCCCTCGTTATGCGTGAAGTTCCCGACAAAGAACCGCCGCTTCCGATAGACACTGCCCGTTTATTGAGATGGGACGACCTCGTTTTGTTTGCCGGCATCATGCAGTACAGGGCCGTTGGTGATGATCCTGTTCTCCTCCGCCGCCTCGCCAATCTTCACCGGCATCGTTGTTTCGTTGCGAAGGGTAACACGGCGTGCTGGCCCCTCCCCATAAGGCGACATGCCTTCTCCCGCGGGTGGCTGACTATAGCCAACCAAAATGGGGAGCGGGCGCGGACGATGTTCATCGTGTTCAGAGCGCAAGGTCACGTGATGTCTTGATCCGTGAATGGTCGCCAGGCCATGCACCGTCATATCCGACACTGTGGGGGCCAGAACCAGTTCCACTGCGGCATTGTCTCCCTCGACAAACAGCAGGGGCCCGTACCGGGCATCGCCCCTGCTGTTGATGACTTTCGCGTCGCTTGACACCCAATAGCCGCGCTCGTTGCCGATGGCTTCACAGTTTTCAACCTGCACGCCGCCCTGTGTTCTGAGTTCAAATCCGGCCCGCATATATTTGGCGGTACAGTTCCTGAAGACCAAATTCCGGGCCTGTGAGTAGGTGCGAAAACCATCCTCGGCCAAGGATTTCATGTATCCAGAGGTCACGCGGTTCTCGCCGTGGCGATTTTTGTATACAGACCGGAACGCCGCATCAAACGCGGGACCCGAAGTCTCAGCAAGCATGTCGTCGGTAGCGCGCATCGCGCCCTCGACGAAACAGTCTTCGAACACGTGATTGTCGCCGTCTTGCACAAAGTATCCGTGGCCATAAGAGCGCATGTGAACACGGCACCCGACAAGCGTGGCGCTGTCTCCTCTAATGAGGACTGCGCTGTGCTTGTGATGGGAAATAACGGGACGGGGACCCTTTCCAAACAGATCCCCGTAGCCGTAGGGCGAGGAACCCTGCACCCAGAATGTGCAGTCGCGCAAGGCGTTCTGCGCACCGCTGATTTCAAATAGCGCACCGCCGGGCGAAGTCGCGTCCCCAGTATTTGTAATGGCTAATCCGATGATGCTGTTATGGTTCCCGGAAACCAGAAACTCGCTGGTGTGAATCGGGGGGCGCAAAGCCGTGCGAAGCGCCGTATCCACCTCGATCGTTACGCCGTTGAGATGAAATGTATTGTCGCTCCCGCTGAACTCCAGAAACTCAAACACCTCGTTTTCGCGACGTTCAGCAATTCGTTCCGCCGTAAGGTAATCGCTCAGACGATATATGCCGGGCCTCATCACCACCGTGTTGCCATTTTTAGCGGCATAGGCCGCCAGTGCCTCCAAACTGGCCACGGAAACACGTTGTGGCTCTCCGTGCAGCGGCAAGCTCACAAGGATTACCACAACGCACACCAGTGCCAGGTTGCCGCATTGCCGCACGCGCGAGGCAGCCTCCGAGGGCTTCGCTTCGAGGGGTACGCGTCTCGCAGGGATACGGTGCGCTGCGTGCCTATGCTTCATCTGTTCTCGCTCCCTTCTCTCTGCCAGTGTCTTGGTGCTACGGCTCAGATTATTTGATCCTGTTCGTTCCCAAAAAAAAGGTTTATTCGTCAAGGCCAAAATTACATGCTATTGATATAGTGTGTCATTTTTCAGCACCGCTTTTCCAGTGTGCTTTTGCCTTGATTTTATGGGTGGTGTTCTGTTGTCGGGTAGGGGGCGATGGCCATCTTTCGAACGCGTTGTGCGTAGAGTGTCTTTGCGTCCACGCTGGAGCAAAATATCCGTCGCGGCAAATCCAGAAAATAATGATGGTTCATCCGGTTTTAGCGTACTTGACATAAGAAGTAGTGGACATGATTACTGGAGAGTGCGAAGTTTTTGGGGTTTATTGGGATCTGGTGGCAACTTGAGTCTGATATCGGACAACTCGGTAGAGAGATCGATCCATCATCTTCCAGGGTAAAGACAACTTTTACGGGAAAAGCAATCTCCCGCAAATGAACAATCAACTCATTATAACCCTGCTTATAAGGTCCGATCTGTAGCGGTTTCTGGATTTCTGTTTCCGATATCCCATAAAGCGCTGTACGACGTTTAGCGTGCCTGGAAAAGTGTACTTGCATCAAGATTAGACATCTCACTTATTCTATGATTTACTCCTATGATTGTAGGGGTCCAGCGAATCTCGGTGGTAAATATTCAGTGAACCCGATCGTCAGGGCTGTTACGGAGCCAAGGGAGTTCCCCTCATCTCTTCTTTTATGTTATATTTTATACAATTTGGATTCGATTCATGCCCTTGGGTTGTTTGGGGTTTCGAGTGGGCCCTGTGATAGAGCTGCATCGAAACGGAACCAAAGTAGTTCCGCAGCCAGGGTGCTGTTTTACGGTAAGGAGTAAGAGATTGGGAAAGAAGCTGTACGTAGGAAATTTGAATTATGACCTGACCAGTGAGGATCTGGAACAACTGTTCCACCAACATGGAACGGTGGAATCCGCGGAAATCATCCAGGATCGCACATCCGGCAGGAGCAAAGGTTTCGGTTTCGTGGAAATGGCAAATGATGAAGAGGCACAGAACGCCATTGAAGCCATGAACGGCGAAGAGGTGGCCGGGCGAGCCTTGACAGTCAACGAAGCCAGGCCCAAGACGGACCGCGGTCCAAGGCGGGGAGACGGGGACGGAGGTGGAAGAGGGCGTTTCTAGCGCTTTTTGCTGAGCCCATATAGCCAGAACTTCTCTTCGCTCTGTCACGGTGAAGCCTTGGATCAGTTCTGATGCATTGACAAAGGAATACGGGGTCTAGTCTATTTCTCTCGGATAGAAGTCAGCTGCGCGCCCCACGATCAGTGGATCAGGTGGAATGACAACCAGCGGGTTCTTGTTCGGGTAATCTAGGGCCACAAGCAAATCTCGCATACAATTGAGCCTGGCTCTCTTCTTGTCATTAGATTTGACCACCCTCCAGGGCGCATGTGCCATATCCGTCTTCATGAAAATCATTTCCTTGGCTATGGTGTATGCTTCCCATTTGTCCCGGGATGCCCGATCCACGGGGCTAAGCTTCCACTGCTTCAACGGGTCTTCGGCACGAGAAAAGAAACGCCGTTGCTGTTCCTCTTGGGTGACGGAAAACCAGTATTTAAATAAGCGAATTTCCGATTGGACCAGCATCTGTTCAAACAGAGGCACGGCCTGGATGAAACCCTCGTATTCCTGTTCCGTACAAAATCCCATGACCCGTTCCACACCCGCGCGATTGTACCAGGACCTATCGAAGAGAACGATCTCTCCCAGGGTGGGCAGATGCACCACGTATCGCTGAAAATACCACTGTCCCTTCTCCTGGGGAGTAGGTTTATCCAAGGCTACCACCCTGGCACCTCGAGGATTCATGTGCTCCATGATCCTCTTGATGGTTCCCCCCTTGCCCGCAGCGTCTCTGCCTTCGAAAAGAATCACCACTTTTTGACCTGTATCCTTGACCCAGCGCTGCATCTTAAGCAATTCGATCTGTAGCTTGGCCTTCTCTCGTTCGTATTCCTTCCGTTTCATTTTTGTCGAAACAGGAAAGGTTGAATCGCGAAAATGTTCCAACTCATGCGGCACATCCGGAACTTCACCGTTCTGTGTGCTGTCGATATCCCCTTGGATTTCCTCTTCCGCGTCCATAGAAGCCTCCATGCCATCTTATCGATCTCATCTCCCAATCTACCACAGATTCGGTCGCGACCATGGTTTCCTTTCACGCAACATTTCACTGAACCCCGGGGGCACGCGTTCGCCAAACATCCACCCGGCATCAGGTTTCGCGCAACTTTCTCTTTATCAAGTCGAAGGCGAAGGTCAATTCCTCCATGGAACAATGCTCCTGGACAAAGTGCGAGGTGCAAAGAAGCAATCCACCGTCCTTGAACATCTCCATGACGCGTTCGATCTCTGAGGCCAGATGGTCCAGGCGTCCGAACCCAAGGGTGGTTTGCACGTCCAAGCCTCCCATAATGACGAAATCCTTCCTGTACAGGGTTCGATACTCATCCAAGGACATGCCTGCTGATTCCTGCCAGGGATGAACCACGTCATATCCCAATTCGACGATACCATCGACCACCTGTCTGACATTACCGTCACTGTGAAGGCTCAAAAATGCTCCCCTGGACTTGACAGCGTCCGCGGTGATCTTGTGACAAGGAAACATATGGGTCTTCCAGATCTCAGGACTAAAGAGAAGTCCATTCTGCGCGCCCCAGTCGTCGGACACGTGAATCATGTCCACTCCCAGATCCAAACAATTGTGGGCAAAAGCACGATTCCACTCCGCCTGTCTCTCATAAACCCGGCGAAGGATGTCAGGACACATAGCAAGGTAGAAGAGATGATTCTCGATTCCGAAGGGTCCGTTCAGGGCCTCGAAGATCCCCGGTGTTTGTACATAGACAAAACGTTCTCTATTCCGCTTGTGATGTTCTATCTGCTCCTCGATGCCATCGTAGGAAGCCGATTCATTGGGATCGTGAAGGGAAACATCCAGAAGATCCTGGGGCCGTATGGGTCCATTCAGCGCGGAGCGGAGCGTCTCTAAATCTGATTCGTCGAAGGTCGGTGGACCACCAAAAAGATGGGCATAATCGAATTCATATCGATCTTCGAAATCTCGAACAGAACCAAAACGTTGCTCAATGGGACCCGTAAGATTGGCGGCCACCCACCCATAGATAGGAATGCGATCCGCTTTTTCACCCGAAATCACAGCCATCACGCGTTCTCTGGATGTCATGGTCAAGAGCACTCCTTTCCATGGTTTCTTTGCAGACCACGAGGATGGGCACAGCCATCTTCTGAACAGGCAACTTCTGGATCTTATCCTGTCTTTTTGAGCTTCCGATCCCTTCGAAGCGCCACGATCTCCTCGGCCAACGCAAAGGGCACCGCTTCATATCGCTCGAAATGCATGGTGAAATTGCCTCGTCCACTGGTCACCGTTCTCAGATCCGACGCGTATCCAAACATCCGTGACAAGGGAACCATCGCATGGAGAAGGACCGTGGCACTCCGAGTCTCCAAGGAGACAATCCTGCCTCGACGAGCGCAAAGCCCCCCAGAAATGGCCCCGGCAAACTCCCCGGCAGCCGTGACTTCCACCCCCATGATGGGCTCGAGCAGTTCCAGGCCCGCGGCGCGACACGCCTCCTTGAACCCGTCGTATCCACACGTCCTGAACGCGTGTTCGGAAGAATCCACCTCATGCATGGATCCATCCACAAGCCTCACCTTGATGTCCACCATGGGATACCCTGCATAGGGCCCCTTGAGCATGGCATCGACGATTCCCTGTTCAATGGCCCGAATATACTCCCGGGAAATATCCCCTCCTGTGATCAGACTCTCGAACTGGAGTCCCGTACCCGGCTCCGAGGGCTCGATCTCGATCACCATATGGGCGAACTGGCCCCGTCCACCGGTTTGCTTGACATGTTTGTGTTCTCGCCTGGCCACTCCCAGGATGGTTTCTCGATAGGCCACTTCCGGGGCTCCACACATCGCCTGCACCCCAAACTCACGCTTCAGTCTGTCCATGATGATTTCGATATGAAGCTCACCCATGCCCGAGATGATGACTTGCTTGGTCTCTTGATCCATGCCCATGGTAAAGGTGGGATCTTCTTCCGCCAAACGCCTCAACGCGTTATCCATCCGATCGCTATCCTCCCTTGTTTCCGGAGCCACGGACACGCTGACCACGGGGACTGGAAATTCAATGGCGTCCAGAAGAATAGGATGGTCCTCGCTGCAGAGGGTATCCCCGGTCTTCGTCTCGTTCAATCCCACCGCCGCGCCCACATCCCCTGCCCTTAATTCCTCAAGGGCAATCCTGCTGTTGGCGTGCATCTCGAAGATACGACCCACACGTTGTGTCTTGCCAAGATTAGCATTGAGAACCGTTTCTCCTGCCCGAAGAACGCCTGAATAAACGCGGACATAGACGAGTTTTCCCATATGTTTGTCCGCGCTGATCTTGAACGCCAGGGCGGCCAGAGGCGCGTCGGAAGTGGCATGCCGGATGATCTCTCTGTTCTCCTCCCTGTGAGCCCCAATAACCGGGGGCAGATCGACGGGTGAAGGCAAATAATCGATGATAGCATCCATCAACCTTCGAACCCCCTTGTTCCTATAGGCAGAACCGCACAGAATCGGGACAAATCGTCCTTCGATCGTGGCCTTGCGGATCGCACGAACCACTTCTTCCCTGGATGGCTCCACACCCTCGATAAATTTTTCCATGAGAGGATCGTCCTGCTCGCTGATTTTCTCGATCATGATCCTTTCTGCCTTGAGCGCCTGTTCCAAAAAAGCCTCAGGAATGGGTTCCTCCCGAAGAACGACTCCATCGGGTTGCTCATCGTAGTACACGGCTTTCATGGACACCAGGTCGATCAGACCCTGAAACGACTCCTCCGCCCCTATGGGAATGACCACCGGCACGGCATTGGCTCCGAGCTCTACTCGTATCTCTTGCACCACACTATTGAAATCGGCTCCAACACGGTCCATCTTGTTGATAAAAGCGATTCGGGGCACCTTGTATTTCTCGGCCTGCCGCCACACGGTCTCGGACTGGGGCTGCACTCCCCCCACAGCGCAAAAAAGAGCCACGGTTCCATCCAGAACCCGCAAGGAACGTTCCACCTCGGCCGTAAAGTCCACATGTCCCGGGGTATCGATGACATTGATCCGATGATCCTTCCAATAGGTGGAAGTCGCCGCGGATGAAATGGTGATTCCTCGCTCACGCTCTTGAATCATCCAATCCATCACCGCGGCGCCGTCATGAACCTCTCCCATCCTGTGGCTTTTTCCAGTGAAGAAAAGCATTCTCTCGGTTACCGTGGTCTTGCCCGCATCGATGTGGGCCATGATGCCCACGTTTCTAACGCAACGAATATCCATATCCTTGATCACAAACCATTCCTCTCTCACGACAACACAAACAACATACAGTCACTCCCCCCATAATTCCCGCATGTCCAATCGTTTCGAGGTATAATCTTAAGGCCAACATGCAAAAGAGTCAATACTCTTTTTCAAAGAAGGAACCATAAACATGATCTCTCTCGAAAGCACGATGCCTCTCGCGCTGTTGACCCTTCTGGGCATGGCCTTGGGAACGGATGATGAAAGGGCCAAGGAAGCCTTGCAGGGGGCTGATCCCAATCGCAAACATCCCATTCGACTGGAACTGGCAGGAACGGTATACACGCCCCACTTGAGGGCAGAAGGACTTCACTATGGTTTGCCGACCGAGGGCCCCCTGGGCGCCAGAATCCAGATCTTTGTCAGAAATGCCGCGGTGGATCCCCCGGTGGACGCGGTCATGAACAGCGTGGATTTCGATCGGAACTATCCCCTCCACCATCTGTTGGACGGAAGCTGGTCCTGGCACGACACCCCCAATCTATGGTCCAACCACGAACGTGTGCTTCCCCCTGGCGCCTTGTCCGTCTGGACCATCAACGCCGTGGTTCCCACCTGGAAACAAGGTCATCCCATCTCTTCCATGGTCACGGATTGGAGCAAGGACAGCATCGCGTTTCTCAAGATTCCGACCATGGAACAAAAGAGGTTTTTTACGGCTGTGACCTTTCTGGGGGAAAATGCGCGTCCGAATCGTGCGATTCTCCACCTGAGGAACGACGCTGACACCGCTCTCAAGGTGGAACGTGTGAGGTTTTGGCTTCCCCGGGAAGGAAACTCCTACCGGGTACTGCATCCTGGCCCCTGGGAGAATGAGACCTCTCTGTGGCCCGGAGATGGGATCATTCCGCCCGGAGAACAAGGAGTCGTTGAGGTCCACACCGATCCACTGCCCCTCTCCTATGCTGCAGTGGAAATGGAATGCGAGGACCCTTCAGGAATCACGGAAAGTCTATGGGCTCACGTGCGCGTGAAAAGGGAGGAATTCGCCATCTCAGCTGGATGGGTCAACAACAGGGCCAGGGACGGGCAAGATCTGTTCCTGCATGAGACCTTTCTCAAAGCCCTGAAATTCTTCCACGTGGATACCGCTCATATCGGTATGATTCAAGGATACAATGATCAACCCGACACAGGCTCCCTCTATGATCTCTACCCCATCAAGCAATTCGGCGCCTTGCGTCCCCTTTCCCTCTATGACAAAGAAGAAATGCTCCCTCACGTTCATGGGGTGGAATTTCTGGGGGAACCCCAACTGCCCTTTGGAAGCGGACACAAGACACCACAACAAGTTTTGGAGGCCCTGGGAGAGTATGAAAGGACCTGTCTTCCAACCACGGTCACCCTGAGCGATGAAGCCACGTTCCGTCACTACGCAGGGCTCTCCGATTTTCCCCATTATGATGCCTATCGAATCTGTGCTCCTGCTGCGGACGTATGGCGCAAATACGACAGATGGGATGGCCAGCGCATCGGATGGGGCGCGCCTATGGAGGGAATCGGAGAACTGTGCCGCGTCTTACGGGCGATGAGTCGCCCCAAGCCCACGGCCATTTGGTCCCAGGCTCCCCATGATGGCTGGTATCCCATGGCAGGCAGAACCCGCACATCTCCCACCGCGGAAGAACTCCGTTCCCAGGCCTACCACGCCCTGGCCACCAGAATCACGTCCCTGTACTGGTTCAATCCCAGTCTCCAAGCCATGGCAAAGTTCAGAGACACCCTGGAAGAACTCCAGAGAGTGGGTCTTGAGATTCGGCTATTGGAGACCTATTATCTGGAGGGCGCGGCCTACAGACATGAAAGGGTATTGAGCAAGAAGGGACGTCTGGACTGGGAACTAGCTTCTATCGTGACAGGAACAGGCGCTCTCCTGTTCGCCTTGGACCTGGATTACGCGCCGGATGACCAAGACAAGGTTTTTCGTTTCGGTCCCCCTCGAAACGCTAATTTTTCTTTTGATCTCCCTTTGCACCTCAGATCCCCCCAAGAACTCTTTCGCGTGGATGCTCAGGGATTGTACGAGGTGAACTGGAAGAAAACCAAGGTTGGAGTCTCCCTTCAGGACAAGGCGTCCCTGGTCTCCATCTATGTTCTTTCAAAGGATGCCGGTACCAAGCTGGACCTGAAGCAACGATGGCTCGACCTCCTGGAACAAGAAATCTCCCTTCAGTTCGACCCGGTGAATCGGGACGAGGATTTCGAAGCTCTGATCTCTCTGCTTCCCTGATGCACGGGAAGGCTTGAACATGGCAGATAAACCGACAAACAAACAGCACAAAACAAGCACATTAAGCGGATCGCTCATCCGAGTTATAGCCTGTTGCCTTCTTCTGCAGGGATGTAGCGTAAGCGTACAAGGGATTCATGTCCTGGATCTAGGTGGGCGAGGAATCTCTCCAGAGGCCAGGACCAGAACGGATCCTGACCAGGAAAAGATCGATCGAACGCTCGGACCTCGCCCCAGGGGAACAGGCGTGGTCATTCTGGCTGGGGCGGGCCTTTTTCTCCTTTCCGCCGCGATCACTGTCGGAGGCGTCTACGCGGGCACAAGAGCCCTGAAATAGGCAGACTTCACTTCACCTCGACACAAACAAGCCTGTGCATGTCTCGAAGAAGCAGTTTGCCCTGAGCATAGGCCATAGGCGCCCATATATTGGGCTTCTCCAGGATTTTAGCCTGGGCTAGCTCGTGATATTCACGAGGGGTGGCCTCAACCAGGAACAGAATTCCTTCCTGTCCATGCATCAAAAAGATCAAGTTATCCGCCACCAGCAGGTTCCCCATCTCGAAGGTGCGCCCCTTTTCCTTGGAATCCCACACCACCTTCCCGTCCAAATCAGTACAGCGAAGTCCTCCATTCACATCCGCGCTGTTGCTGTATAAATACCCGTCCAAATACACGGCCTGCGCGATCTTGGACCCCACGCTCTTATTGGCCCAGAGCTTCTTGGCCTCGTAGTCCCGATCTCTCTTTTCGATCCGCATCATGACAGACCCCGCGTTGTAGCCCCCGGTGAGAAATATCCTGTCTTCGGGAATCAAAATGGGCGAAGGGATGTGCCATCGGCAGTTGTACTCCTTGAAATCCCAAAGTCGCGCGCCGGTCTTCAAGTCCACACCCATGACATACCCTTGTCTTCCGGCAACCACAACCGTGGGTCTTCCATCCAAGGTCATGAAAACAGGGGACTGGTAATCAGCGGACAGGTTGACCTGGTTGGGCGTTCTCCAGATGACCTTGCCGCTATGTCTCTCATAGGCCACAACGCTGGCCCGACTTCCCCAAGGCATGACAACCACCCTGTCCTCATATACCAAGGGAGATTGAGAAACACCCCAGCCAGGACGCTTCGATTTCCAGTCCTCCAAAAGATGAGCTGACCACAAGACATGGCCATTTTCCACGGCGACAGCGTGAACATGTCCAAAGGGCCCCACGGTAAAGATTAAATCATCATCCACCGTCGGCGTGGTACGGCTGCCATTGTAGTTGAGTTTCCCAGGGGCAGCATAGGCGTATTGCCAGACTTCCCTGCCATCCTCGAGATTCAACTTTCTCAGGATATCCTGCTTGTTGGGCTCTCTGTCCAGAAGATAGACGAAACCATCGGCAATGGCCGGCCCCGCGAATCCCTCCCCCACATCCACGGACCACAACACTGTCGGACCCTGATTGGGCCATTCTCGCAAGAGACCCTCCGCGTCCCTGGCAACGCCATCTCTCTCGGGCCCAAGAAATCCGGGCCAATCGCCAAGGACCGAGGAAGAATGGCATGATGCCATCCATCCAATGATCCCGATCCATGCAATCCTCTTGATCTCTTGTTTCATGAATTCGGCTCCTTTCTCAAAATCAGAGCTCCTGTGGGACACATTCGAGCACATTGTACCGCCAGGTCTGCCAGGCCTTCTCTCACATCCTTCCCAAAGGGCACGGCTACCCGTGTCTGAAAACCTCTTCCCCAAAAACTCAACCCCCTCTTGCATCCCAAAGCCTGGGCGGTCCTCACACACAGACCGCACAGGATGCATTTGCCCGAATCATAGGGAACCTCTTCATGGGAGAGATCCCACTGCAGGGTTCTTCTCTCTCCCTGAAACCGTCTCTGTCTGGCTTCATATTCCTCTGAAAACAACCTCAACCGGCAATCCGATTCAGCGGGACAGGTGCACTGGAGGCAGCGCCTGGCTTCTATCCGCGCGCTTTCTTTCTGTCGATCCGTCATTTCCTCCATGGACCCTTCCACCCGAGCGTCCCGGGAAAGAGGAAAGATCTCCTGCCGGCCGTAAGGCTCTGCGATCTCTTTCCAAGCCTCTATTTCCTGCTCTTCCATATGACCCAAGTGGCTATGGAAGGCATGCCGCTCCTCCAAAACGTCTCCTCGAAGCCAGGACAGTATGGACTGGGCGGCTTTCTGTCCTGAAGCCAGACTGCGGATAGCGGAACCAGGTCCGCTCACCACTTCGCCCGCGGCAAAGATCCCCTCCTGGTTCGTCTGGAGGGTCCTTCTGTTCACCTGAACGCCTTTGCGGGAGCAAGCGATCTTCCAGGTGGAAAGCAGAGACAGATCCACACAGCGTTCCGAAGCTTGAATCCAGATACACGCGGAAGACACATCCTGAAGGTTGGCGTGTTCCACGACACGAACACCTTCTGCCTCCGCCTCGATCAAGGCTTCCTTGAAACAGGTCATGGACTCTCGACCCTTGTCCCAGAAAAGTATGGCTTCTGACGCGCCCTGGCGCAGACAGATTCGAGCGCATTGCACCGCCTCATTGCCTCCTCCTGCCACGGCCACGACCCCCTCGATTCGCGGCAACGAATCTCGGCCGGCCCGGCACAAGAGCTCCCAAGCGGTCCACTCCGGGCGTCTAGGCAGGGCGATCCCTTTCGAGACACCGTCCGCGCCCAAGGCCAGAAGCACGGCATCATAATCTGTCTGAAGCGTCTTCAGGAAGAGATCTTTTCCCAAGGTCCTCCCCAGCCGCTGTTTCACGCCGACCTCGTTCAGAAGCAGGGTTTCTCGATCCAGAACTTCACGCGGCAATCTGAAAGGCGGAATCCCAGTGTACAGACGTCCACCCAGGGTCGTCTCCCTGTCCAACAGCGTGACATCCACGCCGGCCAAGGACAAGAAGTACGCCGCAGTCATGCCGGCCGGGCCAGCTCCCACCACGGCCACACGCTTGCCCAAGGAAGGACTTCTGGCAGGCACACAGCTTCCCTGCGTCCCTCCAGGTTCGCCAGAAAGAAGGGCTTCTCCCGCCGCCCGCTTCAATTGGCAAATGGACACAGCCTCATCCAGGGACGCGCGATGACAAACCCGTTCGCAGGGCCTGGGACAGATCCTTCCGAGAACAGCGGGAAAGGGGATATGTCGCCTTGCGACCCTTCCTGCCTCCAAAAAACGACCCTGCGAGATCAAAAGATTCATGGCTGGGATGTCCATGCCCGCCGGACAAGCAGCCACGCAAGGCGCCACGCAGTCCCCGGCATGATCCGAGAGAAGAAGTTCCAAGGCAGACCGCCTCGCGGATCGCACCGCATCGGTTTGAGTACGCACAACCATGCCGTCATCCACCCGAGCGACACAGGACGGTATCAGTCTGGAAAGGCCCTCGATCTCCACGGCGCAAACAAAACAAGAACCCACCGGTTCCAGCCCCTCGCCATGACAAAGGGTCGGGATCTCGACACCCACGCTCCGGGCCGCCTCCAGAATCGTGGTCTCGGGTTCCACTTCAACCCAACGTCCATCGATCCGCAGTTTCACACTCATGGACACCTCAATTCACTTCCACGGCGCCACTGGGACAGACGGAACGGCATGTTCCGCAACGCACGCACAGACCCTGATCGATCTCATGACGTTCATAGGGTTTCATGAGGATAGCCTGACAGGGACAGTATTGGCTACACAGGGTACACCCGATGCATTGATCCGTAATGCTGAAGGTGATCAGATCCTTGCATCGCTTCGCCAGGCATCTGCCCTGGATATGGGCCTCATATTCCTGCCTGAAATACCTCAAGGTCGTTAGCACTGGATTGGGCGCTGTCTGCCCGAGTCCACACAAGCTGTTTCTTTTCACCAGGTGGGCCAACTCCTCCAGAGCGGAAAGATCCCTGGGGACCCCCTCGCCCCTGCACAACCTTTCCAAGATCTCCAACATCCTTTTGGTACCCACGCGACAGAAGGTACACTTGCCGCAGGATTCCCCCTGGGTAAACTCCAAGAAGTACCGAGCGATGTCCACCATGCAGGTATCCTCGTCCATGACCACCAATCCCCCGGATCCCATGATGGCACCGGTTTGGGTCAAAGCCTCATAATCAATGGGAGTATCCGCCATCTCCGCGGGAAGGCACCCCCCGGAAGGCCCCCCGATCTGAACCGCCTTGAAGGTCTTGTTGTCCCGAATTCCGCCACCTATGTTCTCGACCACTTCACGAACAGTCACTCCCATAGGCACTTCAATCAATCCAGCTCTGCGAATCCTCCCGGCCAAAGCGAACACCTTGGTCCCTTTGCTCTTTTCCGTGCCAATCCTGGCCAAAGCCTCTCCGCCATGTCGCAAGATCCACGGCACCGCCGCATAGGTTTCTACATTGTTGATATTGGTGGGTTGTCCCCAGAGGCCCGCCTTTGCAGGAAAGGGGGGACGGAATCGCGGCATGCCGCGATTGCCCTCGATGGAAGCCAACAACCCTGTTTCTTCCCCGCACACAAAGGCACCGGCGCCTTCCATGATCGTTAGCCTGAGAGAAAAATCGGTCCCCAAGATGCGTTGTCCCAGGAATCCCGCGTTCTCCGCCTGCTGAAGCGCCCGGCTGACCCGTTGAACCGCAACGGGATATTCGGCCCGAATATACAGGATTCCTTCGCTCGCCCCCACGGCCCTGGCAGCGATCATCACGCCTTCGATCACCCGATGCGGATAACTCTCCAGGAGCATCCTGTCCATAAACGCTCCCGGGTCCCCTTCATCTCCATTCATCACCACATACTTGGGGAAAGATGCCTGCGCGCGGACCAAGGACCATTTTCTCCCGGTGGGAAACCCGGCTCCGCCGCGTCCCCTCAATCCAGAACGGTCCACCTCCTCCACGATCTGCTCGGGAGACATCTCAAGAATCGCCTTGGAAAGGGCTTCATAGCCCCCTTCGGCCATGTATTCCTCCAGATCCAGGGGGTCCATCTTTCCGGCGCCTTCGAGCACAATCAATCTCTGTTTCTCGAAGAAAGAACGCTCAGCTTCCCGTTCGTCACTGATTCGATATTGATCTTCGTCCCTCCACGCCGCGTCCCAATCCCACCAAGCGTTCCAACTGTCCGCAATCTGCCGAACCTTGCCCAGAAAGCCTTGGGGACGCAAACGTTTCCTCGCCACATGGATCATGGCATCAGGGGTCAATCCGCCATATCGATGGACCAATCCCGACGTGTCCGTAAATTCCACCAGAGGCACCTTGTAACACATGCCCACGCAGCCCCCGCATCGGATCACCGCAGAGGCGTTCAGGCGCTGAATTGTCTCAGCCAAAGCCTCCCTCACCTGAATGCTGCCGCTGGCCATACAACAAGAACCCAGCCCGATTCTCACTTGAGTCTGCGAAACCAGATCTCCGGGGGGACGTCCCCCAAGGAGCTCCTCGGAAAGATCCCCTTGGTGCCGATCTTCGCTCAGAAAGCGCTTCAGAACCTCAGGGATCTTCTCCCGGGTCAAATGTCCGTAGGTCCTGTGATCGATCCTCATGACCGGAGCCAAGGAACAGCATCCCAAACATCCCACCTTTTGCACCGTGAACAAGCCTTGGTCATCGGTGTCTCGGATCCCTTCCAACCGCAAGTGTCTACGTAGAGCTTCCGTGATCGAATCCGCCCCTGCCACATGGCAAGCCGTTCCATGGCAAACGCTGACCAGATGTTCTCCCACCGGAAGATGTCTGAATTGCGCGTAGAAAGAGGAGATGCCCGCGATCTGGGAAGGGGTAATTTCCGTGATCTCGCATACCCTGACCAAGGCGTCAAGCGGCAGATAGCGAAACCTGTCCTGGATCGCCTGGAGAATGGGTATGGCGCGAAACCGCTCGGCACCCAGCTTCGCAACGATCTCGTCCACGCATCCGAGATCCACCCCGCTGGCTTGTTCCGTCTGGCTCATTCGCCAATCCTCATGAGGTAGTCCTCTGTTCTCACGTAGATGGATCCATCCACAAAGGCGGGCGTGGCAAACACAGGTTCGCCCAGATCCAGGACCTTTTCCAACTCAAAACGATCCCTCGTCAACGGGAAGATGAACATCTTTCCATCCTCCCCGGGCAGATAGATCTTGTCCCCGACCAGCGTGGGAGATGCCCAGGATGCACCCTTCAGCTCGTGATCCCAAAGCAATTCGCCTGTCTTAGCGTCATAACAGGTGAGAATGCCGTAGCTGTGACACTGAAACAAGAGTTCCTCCGTAGCGATGGGACTCGCCGCGTCGGAAAGTCCCTCTTCCGCCTTCCACACGATGTGCGTTTGGGTGACATCTCCTTCGCCTCCAACACGGATGGCGGCCAGATAGGAGCGTTCGTTCGTGGCAAAGACCAATCCATCCGCGTAGACAGGTCCCGGAGCCACATCCCCGTAGATGCAGTCCGCCCGCCACCGTTCCCGTCCTGTGAGAGGGTCATAGGAGATCACGTAAGGATCAGCGCATGTGATAAACTCCCACCCCGCGATGGTTTCAACCACGATGGGGCTGCTCCAAGAGGCAGGGACAGGCCTCGGGGTCTTCCACACGATTTCCCCTGACGCTGTATCCAATGCATAGACAGCGGACAAGCCATCGTCTGGCATGCTTCCTCGATCCAATTGAAGAAGAAGCTTGTCCTCCCAAACCACCAGGGAGCTGGACAAACCATACGAGCTGTCCGGCCAGCCCATGTTTCTGACCCATACAACGTTGCCCTGGAGGTCCAAAGCCGCGACATCCGCCGTGGCGAACAAGGCGAATACATACCTTCCATCCGTGGCAGGGGTGGGAGCTGCATACCCGGTTTCACCGAACACATAGAGATCATCCAGATCCCAGGACCTGTCGGCCTGGACAGGCGTCCTCCAAAGAAGTCTGCCATCTTCCGTTTGAAAACACAGAACCTGCCGAGTTTCCTCATCACCGGCGGTAAGAAAGATACGATTCCCCGCGAGGATGGGACTGCTATTCCCGGGAAGCGGGACCTCCACGCGCCAGAGGATTCCTCGACCGGAATCCACATCCCAATCCATCGGCCAGATTCCCTGTGGCACGATTCCCAATCCTGAAGGTCCCCGAAAGCGAGGCCATGGAGCCTCCTGAAAAACTTCCTCCATCTCCCCACTCTTTTCGACCCCAGAAGGTTCGAGAGGCTTCCCCCTCTCTTCCCTGAAGGAAGCAGGGTCAGGAAGCCGACGCGAAAAGAGAAGAAGACTCTCGGACTCCGGGAGATCGGATCTCCCAATAAAAGCGAACAACAGCACGCCCACGCCCATGAACAAGATCATGCCCGCCGTGGCCACGAAGCGCGCTTTTGCCCGTCGAACCCATCGTGCCTCGTCCTGCCTCTCCGCCATGGATACGGCCGTGGGTTCTCGCCGAATCGAACCCCTATACCAGCGCGCCGACACAAGGACCGAGACCAGAGTGACCAGGAGCAAAAAGGACCCCATCTTCAAGCGCCTCTGCTGCAAGAAATAGACCCTTCGAAGGGATGTATCCGCTCTCCTGTAGGCTTCCTTGAGGTGTTCGTCCTCCGAATGTTCCAGGAGAGATTTCTGCAGGGAATCAAGGATCTCCTGGTCCAAGATCGTTTCCGTCTCCAATCGATGAAATCCCAGGAAGACTCCTGTCACCATGCCAAAGAAGAGAAGGGAGATGAAGAGAAGTCCCAACGCTGTATTCTGTTCCTTCACTCCGTTCATAGCCTACGTTTCCTTTCCAAGGGACAACTCATGAAGCATCGAGCACAGGAGAAGCATTCCTTGCGATCCGCTTCATAGCGTTCGCGGGGTCTGGATCTCGCGGCTGTCATGAGTTTCCATCCTGCCACCATAGCCCACAGCGCCATGCCCCACGCGACTCCAGATTGAAACCTCTTTTCTCTCTCGCTCGCGGCACGATACAAGAACAAGGGATCCATGCCGCCAAGTCTGAAAGCCTCGCTCTCCGGTGTGGTTTCCTTCAGGGAAAAGGACTCTTCCATCCACACGCGTTCCGCTGTTCTCACCAGGAGATCTTGTCGCGCAAACAATGGACCCGCCCATTGCCCAAGACCGAACCCCAGCACGGGCAACAAGAGGAACAGTCCCACCATCCAGGTCCTGGGATTGCTTCTGGGTCCCGGCCGGCTGGGCCGAATGGCATCAAAGGGACATGCGTCGTGGCACAAGCTGCACACAACGCATTCGCTAGGCGCGACATCCACATGACGCCAGGACCACCTCGAACATATCCTGAGAAGCACCGCATAGGGACATATAAACCTGCAGTAGGGACGTCCCACGAAAAGAGACATTCCCACGAAGAGAACGGCGAGGACGACCAGATATCTGGGGCCACTCAAACGAAAGAGAGAAACGAAGGGATCATAACGACACACCAGAAAGCTGCCATTGATAGACACGACCACCAAAACCGCGATCAGATAGGCGTACGGGATCAGGCTCAGACATGAATCCAACCATCCAGGGACTCGAACCGGCTTGACGAGCACCAACTCCTGGACCGCGCCCAGGGGACATACCGAGGCGCAGAAGACGCGTCCGAACAGAAGGGTAAAAGCCAGTGGAAGGGCGAAAAAGACCAGAACAGGCCAGGAGACCATGTACATGGGATCGAGAAAACCCAGCGCGATGTTCTGAATGGATCCCACGGAACACACGCATCCCTTCCTATAGAAACCGAAATAGATCAGGCAGAAAACCGCGAGCCACACCAGCCCGAACCTGCTACGTCTCTTGTGCGCCAGATAGGCTGCCACGATCAAAGCGCAACTCAACATGACAATATCCATTCCCCTTCGCCATTCGGCGGCCGGCGCAGGATGATGTGGATGAGGCATCTCATAAACCCCTTCGAACTCGGGCGGAGGAAATCGCTCCAGTCCCCGCGCCACGGAGACCAGACACAGGAGACAGAACAGAAACGAGCCAATCCACGCGCGACGTCGCATCAACTTCTTCTTTCCTCCTCTTCCTTCCTTCGGGCCAGTCCTTCCTCCCCCTCATGCTTGATCACGTAAGGGAACTCGCCCGTTGTCCTGAAGAAGGCGTTTGCCGGACAAGCGACAGCGATGGCGCATTCATTGCAATTTAGACACAGCGAATGATCCACCTGTAGATGGAGCGATCCATTTCCAAAGGCGTTGCATCCTTCCACGCATTTTCCGCATCCGATGCACAGCTCCTCCAGAATCGTGTATTCGTGATAAGGATCCTCGACAAAACTGCGTACGATCGCGCCGGTGGGACACATCTGATTCTCGGCGCCCTCGTCCAAGGCCACAGGATGGGTCTTGAAGAATCCAAAACACAGCTCGCAATACCCACACATGGGATAATCATGCTTGCACTTCACGGCGGACGGCTTCACAACACAATGCGTGGCGCAACGTCCACATTGAGTGCATTGGAACGGATCGATCTGCCAGAGTCCCACCCCTCGCTTTCGTTTCGTCCCCAGAAACCCCACCGTTCCTCCCAAGGCCAGCAACAAGGATCCGCGCCCCGCCAGGGTCAAAAAATCCTTCCTGGAAATCGCTTCGCTCACGGCGTCACCTCTCTTTTCCCCCTCGGCTTCAAGGCCATGAGATGAAGGGTCCCGGCCCCCACATCCAACACCCAGATCCTTCCCATGGAATCCACGGCCAAATCCAATCCTTGATCCGAATCCGAAAACATGGATGCATCGGCCCAAGCCACGAGACGTCCAAAATCGCCTGGACCTTGTCCATGAAAAACACGCAATCCAGGGGGCCTCTTCACCGCCACCGCACAATATCCGTCCGAAAGAAGAAGCAGGTTCGTGGGATTGCAGCATCCCTGGAACCGATCCCTGGTCAAACCCGCTTTTCCCCAATGGAAGAACAGTTCGCCGTCCTGGCGCATCACATCCACCCTGAGCCTGCCTGGATTGGTCACGTGGACAAGTCCATCCTCTCCCACATCCACATCCAGAAAGGGACTCGGGCAAATGATTCCCTCTCCCTCAACATCTTCCTTCCTCCCCAAGTCGTTCACGAAATCCCCGTTCATGGTGAAGCGATGAACGCATCGATTGCCCGCGTCTGCCAGAAAAATCACGTCCTGTGCCACAGCCACCCCGGTGATCCACCCCAGTTCCCCACGCCCTTGCCCTGCCCTGCCCCAGGGAGCCCGCAGCGAATTTTGTGCGTCCCCTATCGAAACGCTGGACTCGAAACAGATCACGATCTCGTCCCGCTCCGTCACGGCCACACAGCGCGCGGGAGACTCGGTTTCCCAGCCCCCTGCCAGACGATCCCCATTCGAATTAAAAAGAGCCACGCCTCCTTCATGAGTCACGTAGCAGCGATCCAGTGAATCCAGGGCCAGCCCGGTGGTTTTGGAGAGCCGGGTGTCGAAGGACAGAACCACCTCGCAACCCTCCAAAGCCTCTTCATGTTTCGACAGGCTTTCCGCCCTTCTTTGGCTCTCTTGGCGGCTCGCCTTCTCCTCCCATGAATCTTCTTTTCGATCCCTGGACTTGCACCCTTGGCCCCAAAGGCTGCCTGCCACCAACAAAACAATCCATCTTCTACGCACAGAGATCTCCTGTCACCGTTTGGGAAGCCTCAGACAAACCAATTCCGTCAGGTCCCGCAAGAAAAGCCGCTGACCGACCATGGCCATGGGACCCCACGCGTCATGTCCCCGGAACACCTGGGCCATACCCAGTTCTTCATAGGTTTCCTCGGAAGCCTTCACCATATGTAGCGTGCCTTTCTGATCCTGCAAGACCAGGATCAATCCATCCACCGCCAGGAAGGGACCCAATCCGAACTTCGCTTCTTGTCCGCTTCGCCAGAGAATCTGGCCCTCCAGACTCATACAAGCCATTTCTCCGGTGGGAATGATTCCATAGATGTGATCTCCATACAGGATACATGTATGTTGTTCCGACCCAAACTCCTTATGGTCCAATCGGAATAAAATCTCCGGGTAAAAGGGTTCCTTCGCGCTCTTGGGCCCATGAATACGAACCATCATGCAGCCACTTCTGTATCCTCCGGCTAGAAACACTCGATCTGTTCCCACTGGCACAGGACTGGGGATATTCGCGATGGTGATTTTCCAGTCCGGCAAGGACCACAACAAGGATCCATCTTGTGCCGATACGCCCACCACACCCTGGGTAGTGCAATAGATATACTGTCTTCCCTGGGGATGATCCAATACAACGATGGAGGAATGCGTCATGCCCCATCGGTTCGGGTTCGGCGTTTTCCAAACCACCTCTCCGCTGGCCAGTTCGATCCCCATCATGAGTGGGTCGGCTCCCGGAGCCAGAACAACCAGGTCTCCATCGATCAAGGGACATTGACCTGCGTACCAGGCCGGAACCTGGGTTCCATGCTCCCTGACCAGATCCTTTTTCCAGAAGAGTTCCCCTGTTTCCATCTGCAGGCAATGTACATGACATTTGGGACCCAAGGTCACCACGTATTCATCGGTAACCGCAGGGACGGTTCGAGACATTCCGTGATTGCGTTTGATCTTGACTGGATAAGCGTATCTCCATATCTCCTCCCCATCCTCAGCGGAAAGACACCGAATCGCGTCCTTCTCCCCCTCCCGATCGTAGTCCATCAGATAGAGGCGTCCCCCATGTATCACAGGTCCCGCGTGTCCCTCCCCCACCTCGATTCGCCACAGTTCTGGCAACCCTGAATCACCCCATTTTCTGGAAAGAGACGCCTCGGAAGGCGCGATATTGTCCCTGTTCGGTCCCCTGAACTGGGGCCAACTGCCGTGCATGCTTCCCGGGGTCCCTGGGCCGGGAATCCATTCCCCAGCCACCTCGATTTCAGGTCCGTTTGGGACCGCGACCCTTTTGGAATCTCGTGAGGTTTCAGGAATCCTGGGCTCGATACCCGAGGGCGATGATGTCCGCAACCAAAGGACCAGGCAGATCCAGCCCACGGAGAGGCTGGCCACCCAAAGAATCCACCTCGACCAGGAAGATTCACCAAACCGCACCCATCAATCCTTTCCCTTGAAACAATACACAGCGCCATCTTCGACACCCACGACCAGACGTCCCTCAGCCACGGCAGGGGACGCGGTGATGGGACTGGCGGTCGGAAAACGCCAAAGCTGCTTTCCCTCCGCCAGAGATACCCGATACAGGTTGCCGTCCGAGGAACCGAAGAACACGTCCTCCCCGGCCACCAAAGGGGACGAATCGATGGATCCTTGGGTCTCGAAGGCCCAGATCTCCTCTCCTGTCTTCGCGTTCAGACACCGCGCCACCCTGTCCCTACCTGCCAGGACAATCCTATCGTCCTTCACAGCAGGGGACGCCATAAGTTCCGGAGAATTCTTGCCAACGGAGACATCCCATATCAACAAACCCTTGTCCGCTTCCACGCGCAGGACACGTCCCCCAAGCACAGCAGCGTACACGCTTCCCTGATGAAACACCGGGGTAGCAGCCACAACGTCCTGGACATCCACTTTCATGTCCAGTTCTCCATTCTTCTTGGCCACCCATCGAAGAAATCCATCGCATCCACCGGTCAATACCGAATCAGAAGTCAAACAAGGAGAACAGTGGATCTGAGCGTCTGTCTCGTGCTTCCAGATCAAGTCTCCTGTGACCCTGTCCAAGCAGTAGAGAAAATGATCATAGGAAGCCAGGTACACACGCTTGTCTTCCACGGTCGGCGAGGCGATGATCTTCCCTTGGACCTCGAAACGCCATATCTGTTCCCCTGTCCTCTGATCCAGAGCATAGAAGAAACCCTGGTCATCCCCGAAAAAGATCCTGCCGTCCTTCACTGCCGGAGAGGACTCGATTCCCCCCTGGGCCTGAAATTCCCAGGTCCGCTTCCCCTGATCCAGGGAAAGAGCAACGAACAGACCATCATCGTTCCCCACGAAAATCGCGCGATTCACTATGGCCGCGGAACAGTTGACCGATCCATTCATTTCATGGACCCACGCCAAAGCAAGCCTCTCGGGAAGACGCTCTTCGGTCACGCCTGTCCTGGCAGGCGAACCTCGAAACATGGACCACTCCGCCTGGCCCGCGGAAGCGATTGCAATACATATAGCGAAAACCGTGGAACGCGTATTCAGCATCATGGAAGACTCACCTCAATTTCCGGCGCATGGAGGATCATTCGGACCTCAACGCGGAAAGGATGTCCCTGCCCACCGAGACCGCGGCAGCCGCGCCGCAGGCAAACAGTCCCCCAACCACGCAGATCCAAAGCGTGGCAGCGAGAGACGTCCATTGAAAACGAGCCACACTGGACGTCAGATGGGGAAGAACCGCGATCAGCGCCGAACTGGTCCCAGCGAAAACGCCCAAAAGGAGCAGGAAAGCGTTCTCTAAGACGATCATAGCAGCCAATTGGCCTCGAGACAATCCGACAGCCAGCATCATGGCCAGTTCCCTCCTCCTTTCCACTACTCCGCGCAGCAGGGACACACTCACACCCAGGCTCGCCCACAAGAGGGAAATCCCGCCCAGCAACTGGAACGCCCCGAGATAAGCGTTTTGAACCTGTGCGTATTCAGCCAACACATCCTCCGTGAAAAAGACCTCCACCCCAAGTTCGCCCAGAGACTCTCTCAGATGAAATGCGACCTCAGTCCTGTCCTCTCTAGACACATCCAACAGAAAACGCCTGTACCCATCCTCCTCGCCCCACAGACGCACCAACTGACTCTCCGCGATGAGCACCTCTGACGCGAAGAGGCTGTCCGCGAGAAATCCCACCAATTGAAGATGAACCCACCGTCCCTGAAGATCCCTCATCCGCACGGTGTCGCCAAGCTTCTTCTTGAGAATCCATTGCGCGCTCGAAGCGTCCATCACGGCCGGCACCACTGGAACGACCTGTCCTCGCTCATCCCGCTGGTCCTCCAGATCCTGTTCCAGCAACATCCAAGGTTTCTGCCGCGATTCGTCCCCCAACACGGCGGAAAAACGAAAGCCTCCCCGTTCCATAAATTCTCTGGAAACGCCCAGCACCCTAGGTTCCTCGGGTCTCTGAAGATTGAGACAACTAACGTCATCTCCTTCCCGAACTCTCATGGGAAAGATCGGAATCTCCTTTCCCGCATCCAGGGCCTCAAAGAGAGGAATCTGGCTGGAAACCATCAGAGAAAACCCTCCTGTCCCGGAAGAGATGTCCCACACATCGGATCGCGTAAGATCCTTCTCATTGGCCGCCACCGTGACCAGGATAAAGGTGGCGATTCCCATGATGGAAAAGGTCAAAAGACTCCTGAGACGGTGGATCCTGGCGCTTGTCCAAGATAGCTTCCAAAGACTCAAGGTTGGATCGCCATCTGGCTTGGGAATGCATTGAAGATACCAGCGCATCCAGAGAAGAAAGGCGGTCAACAGACATGCGCCCATGGCAAAATATGCCAAGGTCGACTCCATCAGGGAGAACACGGTGGAAGCCAGGAACAGTCCGATGACCAGGACGCTCAGGGAAAACGCGGACCAAGGCATGCCTCGCTTCAGGGAGAATCTTCGCTCCACATCGGAAGATCCCCACCCCCAGAGAAGTCCCAGAGGCGTCCTCCTCTCCAGATCCTTGATGCCCCATCGAACAGCGCCCCAGGCCACGAGCAGTCCACCGGCCCACCCGGCAAGGAGTGGACGAGGATGGAGATGCAGTTCGAACACGAATTCCCCCAAGGCCCCCTGCCAGCGGGTCTGAAGTCCTTTCAAGACCCATTGAGCATAAAGAATCCCCGCGGGCACGCCCAGAAGCGTCCCCGGCCAGGCCAAAAGGATCGCTTCTCTGGCCATGAGCCCAGCGATCGTCTTCTGTCCGAAACCCACAGCGGCCATCACCCCGTATTCCTTGGCTCGGGTCCGTACATTCAAGCGAATCAACAGCCCCACCCAGCCTGCGGCCGACGCGACCAGAAAGAAGCTCATGGCCAGAAAGGTCCCTGCGAAATCCGTGGATCCCGTTGCCGCGTCAAGAGCCCCGCGCCGCAGGTCCACCACGGAAAAGCCCAAGGCGGCAGGATCGATCTGCCGCGAAAGATCCCCCTGAAAGGCCATCAGGTCTTCCTGGACATCTTTCGATCCCTTTGGGAAAAAGATCACCGTGGTAATCCAATCCCCGGACCCCCATAGATCCTGAAGGGTTTTCGGGGAAAGAAAGGCCTTGGGCGTCGTTCCGAATCTCTCCCAATACGCCTCGTCCTTCTCACGAATTCGAGCTCGGTCCACTGGGAAGGGTGGTTCCCAATCCCGCATCTTCTGTCCGTCCGTCACGCCTCGAATTTGGGGAACCAGCCAAGGCCCCACTCCCCTGTTCTGCGTGGGCAGGATCCCTTGTACCGTGAACGATCGCCAGGTCTCATGCAGGGCATTCGTTGGCTCGATCACGAGAAAGGACACGTCCAGAGGATCGTCCACGGTCGCCTGAAGATCCTCTGCAGCCCATGAGCTCAATAGAATCTCCTGGGGTTGCAAAGGCTGCATGCCTGGGAAGGGATCCAGGCTGGCTACAACCGAGTAGGGAATGCCATCTTGCTCGCCGGGCACAAGGATGCTGTTGGCAAGATAAATCGAGCTAAGAACAGGGGAAAGTCCATGCTTTCGCGCCACTTCGCGTACTTTCTCGGCCATGGCTTGAGGAAAGACCAGTCTGTCCGTGCGCAGTGTCCAAAGCCCGGATTCGACCTCTTCCATGGACCATCCCAGGTCCTCCAAAGAGATCTCCCGATTCAGACAAAGGGTCACTGAATCGATCAGGTCTTCAGATTCTTCCCGCTTTGCCTTTAAGGCCAGGAGGAGCCTGTTGATCTTTCCTCTCTCCTCCAGCCTTTCCTGAAGCCATGGAAGATCCATGAGAAGGGTCCTGGATCGCGGCGTCTTGGAGCCGGGATGGAAGGATCCCACCCCCTGGGGTTCCAGGACGTCCAACACGGTCAGCCGCATTCGGGCAACGACATCTTCCCTCCTCCTTCTGCCAAACAGGCTGGCCATGGGAGCATCCTGCATTTGACGCACTTGAATCAACAGGGCATCGCCTGGTTTTAATCCCATGTCCCGCGCCAGGTCCCTGCTGACCAGAACATCGCGGCCCTTCGGCCTGGCACCCTTGTAGTCCGGGAACAAGTCCCAAAACAAGGCATTCACTCCCAGTATCTCCACCCCGGGAACGGTCCATCCCTTCTCCGGCTCTGTGGCCGAAGCCATGACCGCCAACAAACCTGTTGGAACCACCAGCCTGTCTGGATAGGTGGGAGAGCGTCCCAATCGCGTGGCCAGATCTTCAGGAAAAGCCCTGTGAGAATGGATCCACAGGACCACGGGTCCCAACCTTTTCAGGTTGAGTTCCCGGAGCGTCTCCCGGGCCGAGTGCCCCACCAGCAAGGAGCCGCAAAGCACCGCGACCGCGACCACCACACCCAAGGTCACAACAAGATGGGCGCGGACATGATGCCTTACCCCGGCCCAAATGAAACGGCGCCTGGTCAAGCCCGACAGAGTTCTCCCTTTCCCAAAAGCATTTGTTTACCAAAGAGACGCGCCAAGGATTCGTTGTGTGTCACCACAATGATCATGGTGTTCTTCTCCGAGGCCAGCGAGACAAGAAGGTCCCCTATCCTGGCGCCTGTATCCGAATCCAGGTTTCCGGTGGGCTCATCGCAAAGAAGAAGCTGGGGCTGGTGATAGAGCGCTCTGGACAGGGCGACACGCTGCCGTTCCCCGCCGGACAGTTGAAAAGGGAAAGCGTCCCCTCGTTCGCGAAGTCCCACCCGATCCAGCAAGTCCTGAGCCCTGGCCGAATCCTGCTTGGGAGCGGCAGGAGCAAGACCGGGAAGAAGCACATTCTCTAAGGCGGTCAATTGCGGCAGTAGATGGTGGTCCTGAAAGACGAATCCCACACGTCTGGACCGGTACGAATCTAAAGCGGGACCTGACAGGCTGCCCACATCTACATCCCCCAACCTGACGCTGCCCTGGCTCGGCCGGTCCAATCCGCCCAGGATGTGCAACAAGGTGCTCTTTCCCACCCCGGAAGGTCCCAGGATCGCCAAGGTATCCCCGGGCTCCATGCGGAGATTCACGTCACGCAAGATCTCCCGAGGAGCCGGGACCGAGGGATATTCCTTCCGCAGATGAGTGACCTCAAGACACATAGTTCCATTGTATCAGGAAGACCAGATGTACATATTCAGTGAACCCGAACCAAACAAGGCATCTGGTGGAGAGGAGACAGAGATGCTGTTTTCGAACGGTTTGAAATCCAAGGTGCGTATTTGGCCTTTCCAACGCACCGCGGAAGGAAGTGGTGGCCTTCTTCTTCTTTCACAGCGTGGGTTTCTCCCTCTTTCTCCATTGATTGGGGGAAAGACCCACTTCCGTGGCCCAGGATAGCCATTGCTCTTCCAGCTCTTTCGCCTTCTCCGGCATTTTCCCTGACAGGTCGCGCAATTCAGTGCGATCCTGCTCCATGTCGTAGAGCTCCCACGCGCCTCCTCTGGCGGATACCAGTTTCCAACGACCTCGCCTGACCGCCCGATTGTCGCTGAAGTGGAAGAAAAGGCACGCCTCTTCCTCTCTCTCTTTCCCCTGGAACAGAGGGAGCAGGCTCCTCCCACGAAGCCCGGGCAGGACATCTCCCTTCCAGGTATCGGGATACAAGCCACCGGCCACGTCCACACAGGTGGCCATCACATCCACCAGATGCCCTACCTCATGGGTCACGGAACCGGGCGGGACTCGAAGTCCCTTGGGCCAATGGACGATCAAGGGGGTCGATATGCCTCCCTCGTGCTGATTTTGCTTGTACCAGCGAAAAGGTGTGTTGCATGCATGAGCCCACATCTTGTCATAGGTCCAGTAGGATTCAGGATCCCACGGCGGAAGATGCGTGTTCCTGGAGCGCTGGAAGGGACACGCCCCACTGTCCGAAAGAAAGAGCACCAGGGTATTCTCCGATTCTCCCATCTTTTCCAGATGCCTTAAGAGACGTCCCACGTTCCGATCCAGTCTGTCGATCATTCCGGCATAGGTGGCCATGCGGAGATCCTCGTCCTCCTGCACATCCTCGGTGAGGCTGTTCCACGCAGGGACATCCTCTGGCCTGGGACTCAACTTCCATGGCCTTGGAAAGAGATTCATCTCCACCTGTCTGGCGTACCGAAGCCTTCTCAACTCGTCCCACCCTTCCTTATATCTTCCCCGGTACTTCATGACCTCTTCCTTGGGAGCCTGAAGGGGATAATGCGGGGCATTGTAAGCCAGGTAGAGAAAGAATGGCTTGCCGACCTCCTTGGCCTCATCCAGGAACTTCATGGCATAGTCCGTTTTGGCATCCGTGGTATAGAAGTCCTCCCTGGGCACCTTGAAAGGCTGTCCGTTCAACCTGAAGCTGTCATCTCCCCAAAAAAAGTTGCAGGCCCCTGACAGATGACCGAAGAATCGATCGAATCCCCGATCCGTGGGCTCTTGCTTAAGATGCCACTTCCCGGCCATCAAGGTAAAATACCCAGCTTCCTTCAACACTTCCGCCAGGGTCACACAGTTCCTCAACTTTTCAACACCCACTTCCGGATGGTAGAGTCCCGTCAAAAGCGTGGCTCTCGTGGGAGCGCATTTGGCCGTGTTATAGAACTGCGAGAAACGAAGTCCCTTTCCAGCCAGCGCGTCCAGGTTCGGCGTATGGATCTCTCCGCCATAGCATCCCAGGTCCGAATACCCCATATCGTCCACCAGGATCAGCACAATGTTGGGCTGTTTGGCTTGTCCCTCCCCTGCAAGGGTCCACCGCTTCGCCAACATCGTGGCTGTCCCGATCGCGCTGTGTTTAAGAAAATCCCGTCGATTCATGATCACGCTCAGTATGTACCAAATTCCCTGACAGCCTCGGCCAAGGCCAAGACATTTTCCCAAGGAACCTCGGGTTCCAGAACATGCGTGGGAGCAATCACCAGACCCCCGTTGAGGCCCACCGTTTGAATCAGATCCTTGATTGTGTCTCTGACCTGTGAGGGTGTGCCGAAAGGCATGGTGGACTGGGTTCCAACACAACCCCAGAACGATAGGCAATCCCCATACTCCTGTTTGAGACGCTCCGGGTCCATACACTCCGGCTGAACAGGATTCAGAATGGTGACACCCACCTCGATGAGATCCGGAATGATCTCCTCGATATTTCCATCCGAGTGATACCAAACGGGAATCTCGGGTTTCACATCTCTGGCCGCGGCGATCACCCTGGCCAACAGCGGTTTGAGCCAATCCCTCCAACACCCTGGACTCATCATCATGCCATGCTGGGTTCCCACATCATCCCCGGTCATCAGGATATCCAGTCCCCCTTCCGCCGCGTATCGGGCCGCCTCGGCATTGTCTTCCGCGATTCGCTCCAACAGGATGCGGGACATGTCCCCTCCTGTGATGAAATCCTCCAGCATACGTTCCATGCCTCGAATCTGCCATCCTGTTTCGAAGATGTGTCCCGGCATGAACGTGGCCGCAAGGCCGCGATCGTGCAGGCTTTGCACCTGTTTGGGAAAATGGGTCCAATGCTTGGGATCGCTTCGGTCCGGCAGGGGATATTCTCTGGCCACGTCCGGATCGTCCAAAGAGACCAAGGGACTCACGGTGTGGGTGAAATGATAAAAGGTGCCAGGCACCCGAGCCACGCCAAATCCATCGATCTGGGCGTTTTCAGGCAGGTCCTTATAATACCTTCGATAATCCGGCGTGTCCTCTGCCCTATAGTCTGGTCCACACCCTCCCATCTCGAACTCAAAAAACCGAGACAGGTCGGCCACATCGTCTTCACCGAGTTTCGCCCAGTCCCTGAACTTGCGCTCCATGGCCGGGGTCAGAGAGAAGAGATAAGGGACATGATGGGGCTGGTTGCGGGTGACGGCTCGCATCAGGTTTTCTCGTGGCTCCAAGGGATCCTCCCGGTCAAGCCCTTCGCTTTCGGGCAAAGCATATGGGTTGTCTAAAAAGAGTAGCACGAAGAGGGCAAATCAAGGGAGACAAATCAAAGGAGGTGATTTGACCTGGAGGATCTTGGACGTTACCCTATTTGTAAATATTCAGTGAAAGCGATCCAGAGACAAACCGTCGTGGGAAGAGGAGACAGATTGGAATGCCGTGATACGCACCTTTCAAACCGTTCGAAAATAGCATCTCTGTCTCTTCGCCGCCAAGGGCTGCGTTTGGATCGGGTTCACTGAATATGTACCCCCATTTCTTTGTTCAGGCACAGGATCGCGATTTGCCCGGGAGGACTATGGTAAACAAACTGAGACTTGGAGTCATTGGCTGCGGATCCGTGGTCAGGGAGATCTATCAGCACCTCTATTTTGCCAGCGAATACTCCTCCTTTATCGAAGTGGCCGCCATCGCGGATCCTTCCGAAGAAACCCTGAGACAGTTCGGAGACGCGCATGATATCCCGCAACGGGCCAGGTTCAAGGACCACCGGGAGCTGCTAAAAGAGGCCGAACTGGACGCGGTCATGGTCAACACCCCGGATCATCTTCACGCAGGCCCTGCCCTGTTGGCCATGGACAAGGGACTGGATGTCCTGGTGCCCAAACCCACCGCGGACAACCTGGAGGACATCCGATCCATGATCGAGGCGGCGCAACGCACCGGGCGCGTTCTGGCCGTGGACTATCATAAACGAGAGGACCCTCGCATCAAGGAAGCCAAAGCTCGTTATGAAGAGGGACGTTACGGACCTTTCCAGACCGCGGTCTTCTACATGATCGACAAGCTGATGGTCGCGGATCCCAACCACGAGCCTCGTTTCTTCGTGTCCTCGGATTTCGCGTCCAGGAACACCCCTGTTTCCTTCCTGACCGTACACATGTGTGACGCATTCTTGAATATCGTCACGGAAAAACCCCTCACGGTTCGGGCCACCGGGTTCAAGCAGAAGCTCCCGGCGCTCAGCCCCATCCCGGTGGACGGCTATGATCTGGTGGACACCGAGATTCGCTTTGAGACCGGGGCGTTGTGTCACATCATCACCGGTTGGGCTCTGCCCAACACAGCCCATGCCAACACCGTTCAATCCGCCAGGATCGTTTGCAGGGATGGTCTGATCGACCTGGGACTGGATACCCCTGGGTACAGGGAAATCGTGGACGAGGGAATCGTCGAACGCAACCCGCTCTTCCGCAATTTCGAACCGGAGGGTACGGTCTCTGGCTATGGAATCTCTAGCCCAGGCAAACTGCTCAGGCTGATCTGGCGACACAGGCAAGGTCTATTGGAGGAATCGGCACTCAAGAGTCTGCTCAATCCCTATGCCTCAGGCTTCTATACCACTGCGGTCCTGTGCGCGGCGCACGAAAGCCTTGATTCCGGCAGCACCACAGATACCGGCGTGGTTCTGGGGCTCGACAAGGAGGTTCAGGCTATCTGCTGAACAAGACCCTGAGATTCCAGTTGTAACATCTTTGTTTCTAGACAAGGGAGGCACAAGAATGGAAAAAGTCCGACTCGGTTTCAGCGAACTGAACGTTTCTCCGATCTGTTTCGGCTGCTGGCAAATGGGACAGACCTTCTGGGGCAAACAACCCAGGAAAACCCTCATCGATGCCGTTCACAAGGCGCTTGAAGTAGGAATCAATTTCTTCGACACCGCCGACGCCTACGGTGACGGCGAAGCGGAGACGATCCTGGGTGAAGCGCTCAAGGACGTTCAGCGCGATCGCTTCGTCGTGGCAACCAAGGTCTTCCACCACTTCCATGAAGACGGGAGGCGCCACCCGGATCTGTCGCGCGAGTACGTCCTCTGGGAGTGCGAACAATCGCTCAAGCGACTTGGGCTGGACTACATAGACCTCTACCAGTGTCACGGTTACGACCACTACACCCACCCCGGCGATACGGCTTCAGCGATGGAAAAGCTCAAGAAGTCAGGCCGCATCAAGGCGTACGGCGTGAGCAACTTCACACTCGAACAACTGCGGGTCGCTCGAAATCATGGCAACTTCTCCACCATCCAGCCTTTTTACAATCTCATCGAGCCAAAGGGAGAGGACGACCTCCTGCCCTACTGCCTGGCAGAAGATGTCGGCGTGATGGTCTATTCTCCCCTGATGCGCGGGCTGCTGACCGGCAAGTTTACCGGGCAAGAGAAGTTCAACGACTTGCGCGAGAAGGACGAGCGTTTCCAGGGAGAGCGTTTCAAGAACCTGGCCGGCCGTGTGCGCGGACTCAGGCCCATCGCCGAAAGACACGGTCTGACGATCACACAGCTTTCGCTCGCGGCAACGCTCATGCACCCGGCCGTCAACGTCGCGATCACCGGCATCAAGAACGCCGCGCAGATCGATGAGGTCGCCGGCGCGGCTGGCCACATCATCGGTATCGAGGACTACTACGCGGTCCGAAAGACGCTTGGGACCTGAGGGTTCATCCTTCCGGCGTACATATTCAGTGAAAGCGATCCAGAGATAAACCGTCGTGGGAAGAGGAGACAGATTGGAATGCCGTGACACGCACCTTTCAAACCGTTCGAAAACAGCATCTCTGTCTCTTCTCCGCCAAGGGCTGCGTTTGGATCGCTTTCACTGCATATTTACCTTCCGGCCACGTGTCGCTCGTCCAAACAGGATTCGCGTCATGGAATGGATGAATCTAGATGGAAGCGAGGGATAATCGGACTTGCCGGAATTAAGGACAGTACTGTCAAGATGCACGCAATCCCAGTTTGGCGCATTGGCTCAAGAAAAAATATTCTGTCCAGTACTCCAGTGAAGGGAGTTCGTGGACTCGGACGAACCGCTCCACATCTTCCCGAACTCGCCTCCAATCCAGCTCTTTGATCTTGTCCTCCAACCGAGCGACACACCAGGCGTCATCCGTTACCATCCCTTGCCCCGCCCAAGGTCCTTGTTGATCCATCGCAGAGCTGAGCAGTTCGTGATTGATGGAGATCCGTCTCGCCGTGTACCAGATGAAGTCCTACCAATCGCGACCCTTGACGTACGTGCGGCAGAGGAGAGCATGGATCTTCCCTGCGAACAGGCTAGCGAGATCGTGGACACACACGGCAGCCGGAAAGGGATAGTCCATGACAGGCGATTCGTTCGAAAAAGTTTGTCCTGCTTAGCCCAACGAGTATGATCTCCTGGCTGATTTCCCGCAGAGCCTGGTCCTCTTCAGTGGCGGATCGACAGTTGTAGGCTGATAGTCTGTCCTGCACAATAGCAACACTCATCGTCCCAGTTCCTTCCTCGGACCCGACAAGAAGCGACGAATACGATCCGTTCTATAGGTTGCCATGACCTCTTCGAAATCCTCCATTGTGAGACGATCGAGAGCTTCCTCTTCCACACGCAGACTCTCAACGACAGGCTCGACTGCCTGCCATGCAAGCTGGCGCACGTATACCAGGTCTGCCAATGCCTTCAAGGGCATGGCAAGGAAGAAGGATGATCCATGGGATCCCTCGACTCTGCGCACGCCTGCCAGGAGTGCCTCTTGGGGAACGCACGTGTAGCTGAAACGGCCAATAGGGGTGTCGAAAACCCTTGACCTACTCGATGTCGTATTGGTAATCGTATAAATTGCCTCAGGAATCCAGCCATGGTGTGAAAGGGCTGTTTCAAGGCTGATATAGCTGGGCCCATGGATAAGCTGGGCCAGTTCGAGAGGATCTACAGATCCACGCAAGTACTTGTCCGAGAGGCAGTAGAGACCTTTCTTGATCCGCCGCACCTCCCCGGAACGAACGGCTCCTTCAATAGGGCATCCAAGCGAGCTCCATTGCTTCCCGCCCACAGGGCCGCCTGCCTTCGCGAAAAGTTGCCTCGCACCGCCTTTTCAAGAGCCATTTCAGTGATCGTCTGCATTTGATTCATTCTGTCATAAAATGACAGTATCACGCAAATATAGGACCTAAAGCAGTCGAATCGCCTGAAACGGTCTGACGATTCTCAGTGATACCTATTCCCCTATACTACCCTCCAATCCCAAACAGGGATTTCACGTGATCCCAAACCCGACCTTTGGCCGGGATATTCATGTTCGCAACGCCCGCAACATTCCCTTGGTTCGAAAGAGCTTCCATTCGCATTGTGGCCAAACCACCGGAATCCAGATGGGCCACGGACAAGAGGCTCCACCAGGGGGTGTTCACGGCATAGTGGGCAAACGCAATTACGTTGCCGAAGGATTGCGCCTCCACCCCGGCCATGCCCCAGGCCCTGTTCATAGGATCGTTGGCGTTCAGGATCTGCAACCCCACGATGGGTTGATCCGAACCAGCTTGCATCCAGCCCATCGTGTTTCCACCTAGATCGAAGATGTTATGGACAAATCCCAGGGTCTTGTGACCTACAGGCAATACTGGATAAATCGTATCGATCGGCGTGCCATTCGCAGCATAGGCGGTTATGGTCATGTTCGCGTCCAAGGCGCTGGGATTGACCAGGGCGATCCCTGTCCACCAATTCGCGTCACAGACAAATCCCGAGAAATTCATACTCGTCGATGTTGGCACTGCGGACAAGGCCGCCAGCTTGGCCGGGGTCGTTCCTTTGCTGCCGTAGACAAGGCAGGCTCCCAGCGGGGAGCCGGTCGGGCTTTGCACGTGAATCCATCCGTCCTTGCCCTCGGTCAAGGGAAGAAGATTCTGAACCATGCTCAACATCTTCCCACGCGCCGTCATGTTCCACATGCCCCCTTGAATCAAGGTCCCGTCGGCCTGATACGCCCTCAAGATTACGTTGCAAGCCGTGTCACCCGGATTGACGATCGCCACCCCGGTCCACCAGGCGTTGTTGGCCACGAAATGCGGCAGGACCAGGTTTTCTCCCAAATCTGAGCTGGGCAAGGCGCCCAAGGCTCCGGTCGTTTGGTTGCCATACACGTCAAACGCCAAGACATCCACATCGCTTTCCACCTTGACCCAGCCGGTCCCTGTCTTCCCTGACAACATTCCACTGATCAATTGGGATTTCTTTCCATTCGCTGGCACCACCCAGTTCCAAGGGGTTCCCAAGACCTGCCCCTGAGGATCATAGGCCGTCAACGTGACGTTGGCAGGAGTCAAGGTGTTTGGGTTAGCTACCGCGATCCCGGTCCACCAGGTCGAATCCGAGGCGAAATGAGCCAGGACATGCTTCTTCGAAGCAGCCACACTTCCGGGAAGGCCCGCAACCCCTCCCTTGACCGGATCGTCCTTTCCGTACAGCACCAATCCGGAGACCAGGGAACTTGCCGCATCCGCCGCAATCCAGCCTGTGTCTGACCAGACTGGCGTGGGGGTGGGCGTTGGCGTAAAGGTTGGGCTTGGCGTTTGAGTCGGCTGCGTCGTCGTCGTTGGCGTGGCCGTCGCCGTGGCCGTCGCCGCGGAGGTCAGCGTCGGCGTCATGGTCGACGTATCCGTAGGCATAGGCGTCGTCGTTGGCGTCGTCGTTGGCGTGGCCGTCGCCGTGACCGTTGCCGTGGAGGTCGGCGTCGGCGTCATGGTCGACGTATCCGTAGGCATAGGCGTCGTCGTTGGCGTGGCCGTGGAGGTCGGAACAGGAGTCTGCGTTGGAGTGGAAGTTGTCGTGGGTGTCGGGGTATCCATGACAACCACCGTGGCATTTCCAGACACGCCTTCTCCATAATTCAAGGTAGCGTCATAGGAAAACAGGACATAATAATAGGTGTTTCCTTCGGTCAATCCTGTATCCTTGCAGCTTGTCCCTGAACCCCGGTAGATGACCTGTCCATCCCCCACAATCTCATTCCAGCAGGGGTAATAGGCGATCCCATGCTCCGGGGAGGAACTGGGGGGCGATCCCTCTCTTCTGAGAATCATCACTCCAGCATAATCGGCATCCCCTGGAGCAGTCCAAGAGAGCTGAAGACCACAATAGATGGGATCCAACACCACTCCCGTCACCGAGCCCGGGGGTATACTGTCCGCCACCACGCGAGCATCAGCGATGGCGTCAATTTCAGGTGTGCCTGCTGAATTGTATTGTATTTTCACGTATTGGATCCAATCCAGGCCCAGATCTTCCAGATCGAATCCTGTTCCTCCGGCAGAACGCCCGTAGGCCTGCGCCGCCTCCGCCACAGTCTTTCCCTCAAGGCTAGCCGGGGTAATCGAAGGATCCAAGGCCAGCGTGGCGTCCGTGGGATCCCCCCACCAAGGGGATATTCCCGTGTAGACCCTTCCCAAGGTCGCCGGGGCGTCATCGGCAAATGGTCCGGAAGAAAAGGTGTGCCAGGTGCTTCCATCCTGGCTCACCGAAACCAGGCCAGGCTCACTGTACACATCAGGGGAACCAATCGTCGTGTCATTGGGATCGCCATTCTCCCAAAAGGCCCCTCCGCCTGGGGTATGGGAAGCGTTCCCAAAAACCATGAAATCGATCCCGTAGGGATTGTTGGATTCGTTCTGAACAGGATGATCGAATCTCAGGATCAAGTGGCCTCCATCTCCTATGCTGACCAACTCAAAGGCTCGAAAGGCCGAATAGACCGACACCACGGGCACGTCCTCTTCCACAGGGATGGACCATCCATCTCCTGTAGTATCCACGGTAGGCCGCCCCAAAGCAGTGGAAGAATTCGTGAATGGATCCCCGGACAAAAAATCGTTCCCTACCCCGGTTCCAGAAACATACTCCACGACCTGAACGGCAAAGTCGGAACCCGTGGAATAGGCGTAAAGGATCCCGTTTGTCCCGATACTGAAAAAGGTCCTCGCCCCAAAGACCACAGGGCCACTCCCGGGCAAAGTCCTGTGGATGGTGTTGGGATCGTCATCCTGAACCAGATACAGATTGTTGGCAGATTGATCCCCAATAAACACGCAGCCCCCTGCCCAGGCAGGACCTCCCAACCAACCGCCCCCCTGGCTGAATGTCCACTGCTCCGCACCAAAGGCGTCATGCGCCCTGGTTCGTCCTGTCCCGCTGTAATCGCCATAGGTGTACACATTGCCTGCCAGGTCCACGCAGGGCATGCAGTCCCCGGAAGCCGGTGTGAAGCCGCTCCAGAGAAGAGCGCCCTGCGCTGAAGCGTCCGCGGCATAGACCTTGCCATCCCCAGAAAAACTGTAGTCTTGAAGATAGAGGATGTCATTGAAGAAAAGCATCCCGATCTGCATGAATGCATTTTCCGCGGCCCAAGGTGCGGTCCATTCCACCGCGCCGGTACTCGCACGATAGGCCCGAATCTTGTGGGAACCTTCCACGTACACGCTCTGGTAAAAGAGATCTAGGACCTCGTCCCAGGCTGCGGCCCCCTGGCCATGTCCCCCGTCTTCGTTCCACCAAGCCACGGATCCATCCGAGATCTCCAGGGCGAAGTGACACCCGGCGGCAGGATCGAATCCGCCATAACTGGAGATAAAGACCTTGTTTCGTCCCACCGTGGGGGACGCGTTCACGATCTCCCTTGATCCAGGCAAGAGCCGGACCCATCCCCCTTGGGCCTCGCTGCAAAGCCCGGATGCAGCTTGAATCTTCCAGATCCGAGCGTTTCCATTGCCATCGGATCCGGCCCAATAGACGTATCCTTGATGGTATACAGGGGAGGAACAGGACCAGAAATCAACATAGGAGTTCACATCCAGGGACCACTGTACCTCTCCGGTGAAGGCGTCCATGGCCACGATCTTTCCATTGGGATGCGAACCATTTCCAAAGGCGAAAACCTGGCTTTTGTCCTCAGAGACGCAGACCCTCGTGGGCGTCGAAAATCCGGCCAGACCCAGTCCCACCACACTGGACGGATCCACGGACCAGCGCTGGGACACTTCTGGCGGGTTGATGGAGCCATCCCACCCTCTACCGTGATCACCATAGTTGCCAAGAGCGGGCTCCCATTCCGCAAGCCACCCCAATCCCACCGCGACACATATTCCCAGCCACAATGCTAATTTCCGGCTACAATTCATTCTCGATCACCTCTTCTTCTTTGCTTCGCTCTCATGTTCTTGTCCTACCCATGGACCATGGAGCCATCCATGCTCACTCCAGGTCATACATACTGTTGTCAGGGGAAAGGAAGCCACATCCCTCCGCGATCTTTGGGACATCCCTGGGCGCGGTTTCCAAGAACCTTTCGGTCAGACTCTTAGCGTGACCGTCGCAAAACACCACATTGCTCTTGCCATTGTGTCGAAATGCTTGTGTTCCCGCGTACCTTCCGCTGAACCCTGAATCATACGGACTGGGAAACGGGGATCGCATGAACTTGTTGGCCCCACTACCATGACCACCATCCCCCAGCAGCGCGGTCCCTGCAGGATCCTTGACCTCCCCCACCCGAGCCGGAGTAGGAACGGTTTCCCCGGAACCTCGGCCAAGGTAACTGGTATTGTAGTTGTATCCGGTATAGGGATCGCTCAGCCAATTGCTCGCTCCAACGAAACTGGGACATTGATGCACCCTGGAGGGATTTTCCGAACCCTGCCAGATCAATCCCGGAAGCACTTTGGTCTCGCCTGTTGACCAGTTCTTCATGGACGTGAAATCCCAGGCATAACTGACAAAGATTCCCCCGGACATGCCATAGGAATAGGCTGGAGGATAAAAATCATCGAAGTTCAACGTGTACATCTGGATGGCGAAACCCATCTGCCTGAGGTTGCTCATGCAAGAGACACGACGTCCTTCTTCACGGGCCAGGGACAGCGCGGGCAGGAGCAAAGCGGATAGGATGGCGAGAATACCTACCACCACCAGGAGTTCGATGAGCGTGAAACCCCGTGTGTCGCGAAGATTGATACACATAAAAAAAGCCCGGACCGGTGTGCCGGCCAGGGCTTATAGCCTTGGACCGCCACCGATATTTTTCACCTCGAAAACAAGTCAGCGGCGATGGGTTCGAGAGTCGGTCTCCTGGCTTCCGGATTCTCCTACTCGGCACACCTTCCCAAGGCTTGAACCTCAGTGGCTTTTGCACCTTTCGTACCCGGTCACAGTGGCGGGCCCGCGATGGCTTCTCACCATCTTCCCTGGATTGGCATACAGCCGATCCACTCTCGAGCCTGTCTTTTCGTAATGTTTCCCAAATTCTCCCTGGTGAACAAGATGCCAGAACCAAGATGCTGGAACAACGTTTCTATCCTAGGACGTCCCTCCACCTCATGTCAAGCGAGAGATCGCGAGAACTCCTGGTGGAAGGATGCCAATCTCTGCCCCAAGGTCGTCACGCGTCGCCTGGCATCCATTCGTTTCACCGCCATGGTAAGCGCCTTGGTCGTTCCCACCAGAATGACCAGCTTCTTTCCCCTCGTGATGGCTGTATAGAGAAGATTCCTCTGAAGCAGCATGTAGTGTTGTGTATGAAGCGGAAGAATCACGCAGGGGTATTCGCTCCCCTGGCTCTTGTGGGTGGTAACCACATAAGACAACATCAATTCGTCCAACTCCCCGAAATCATAGTCCACCATCCTGTTCTCGAATCGAACCCGAAGGGATTGTTCCTCTCGGTCGATCCGCTCCACACGTCCGATGTCCCCATTGAACACGTCCTTCGAGTAATCGTTGACGATCTGCATCACCTTGTCCCCTGGCCGAAAAGTCCACCCATACCGCTCGATCCCCTCCTTACATGGATTCAGTGCCTCCTGCAAGACCAAATTGAGATTTCTGGCGCCCAGTTCGCCCCGCTGCATGGGCGTAATGATCTGGACGTCGTCCAACGGATCGAAATCAAACCGCGCAGGGATCTTCTCCTTCAAAAGCTGAAGGATCAGATCCACCCCCTGGCTGGGTTCCTCGGCACGCAGGAAATAGAAATCCGTATCCGTTTCTTCGTCCCCTTGAGGCCAAAGCGGCATCTCGCCCCGATTGACCCGATGCGAATTGCTGATGATCGCGCTTTGGGCCGCCTGTCTAAATACCTCCGTGAGCCTGCATACCGGGATGACACCGCTATCTATGATGTCCTTCAAGACCGAGCCCGGTCCCACCGAGGGCAATTGATCGACGTCTCCCACCAAGATCAGAGATGCCTGCTTGGGCAGGGCTCGAATCAATTGGTGGGCCAGGACAATGTCGATCATGCTCGTCTCGTCCACGATGAAGACATCTCCGGTCAGGGGATGATCCTGATCGTGCTTGAAGCGTCCCGTGCCCGCGTCCATCTCCAACAACCTGTGGATGGTCTGGGCCTTCATGTGAACAGTCTCCGACATTCTCTTGGCCGCCCGACCGGTGGGAGCGCACAGCACAATCCTCATCTTCTTGGCCTGAAGCACTTGGACTATGGCGTTCAACAAGGTCGTCTTTCCCACCCCGGGTCCGCCCGTGATCACCATGACCTTGGATCGAACAGCCCAGGCCAAGGCATCTCGCTGCGCCTTCGCCAAAACGAATCCCATCCGCTTCTCCACCCATTCGATCGCCTTGGGGACCTGGATCGGGGGACATGGGTGCGGAGCTTGAAGTAGATGCACCATGTTCCTCGCCAGGCCCCGTTCGGACGCGTCCAAGGAGGCCAGATATACCAGACAGATCCCCTCAGAGCAGGCTTGCTCGTATTGCACCAGATGGCCCTCGGCCAACTCCTTGTCCAACGCGTCCTCGATGATGGCTACGTGAATCTGAAGCATCTTCACCGCCTTTTGAATCAAGCCCTCGCGCTGGTAGGCGCAATGTCCATCCTCGGTCAGCGTTTGAAGCACATACTCGACACCGGCTCGAGCTCGAATCTCGGATTGCTTGTCGATTCCGAGTCTCTCTGCGATCTGATCGGCAGTCTTGAACCCTATCCCCCATACATCTTGGGCCATACGATAGGGATTCTCTCTCACGATTTCTATGGCCTGATCCCCATAGGTCTTGTAGATTCGAAATGCCCTGCTGGTACTCACACCATGACTGTGCAAAAAAACCATGATCTCCCGAATGGCCCGCTGTTCCGCCCAGGCATGAATGATTCGCTCCCTGCGCGTGGGTCCAATGCCTTCCACCTCTTCCAGGCGTTGTGGGTTCTCCTGGATCAAATCGAACACCTCGACCCCAAATGTCTTGACCATTCTCTCGGCGATCTTGGGACCGATCCCTTTGATGAGGCCGGAACCAAGATACCGTTCCACGCCCTCAGGGGTATTGGGAGCTGCCGTTCTCAAGGTCTTGGCGCTGAACTGTTGACCATATTCCGAATTCACCACCCACTGCCCGTAGGCGTCAATCCATTCCCCGGCCGTCACACTGGGAAGAGTCCCCACCACGGTGAGCAATCCTCTTTCGCCCCTGACCTTGACGCGAAGAACCGCGAACCCTGTCTCCTGATTGTGAAAGGTCACCCGTTCGATGAGGCCATTCAGTCGTTCCAGGTCATCCACCGCGCCTTTGAAACCGGGACCTTCTGAACGTGACTTTCTCTCCACACATCCTCCGAAACACGATATCTTTGGCCCAAAACAGGACTTGATCACCCTCTTCGGGGACTCCACGAAGAGTCATTCGTTCAGTGTATCCTCTCGCTTCAAATGGATCCAGGGATATTTCTTGGGCAAGAGGTCTTCCTTGTGTAGAATACAGAATGACCGGAAGGTAAACTTCTAAGGAAAAGTTTATCTCAAGAATGCTTCTATCGAAAATCCCTACATCGAGAATGCTCTCGCGGAGGTGGTTGTCATGGATCGGAAGATCAGGGTAGGACTCATCGGGTCAGGCTTCGTGGCAGACATTCATGCCCACGCCTTCAAGCATTTTGTGCACAACGCCGAAGTGGTGGCCGTAGCCTCGCCCACCTCAGGCAAAGCCGCTCAGTTTTCCAAGAGACATGAGATCCCCCGATCCTTCGAGGATTACAGGGAACTTCTGGCCATGGAAGAGATGGACATGATCACGTTGTGCGTACCCAACGATCTTCACTGTCAAATCGCCTGCGAAGCGGCCAAGGCGGGAAAACATGTGGTCTGCGAAAAGCCTCTGTGCAGGACCCTCGAAGAAGCGGACAAAATGATCGACACATGCAAGGAAAACAGCGTCTTTCTTTTGTACGCCGAGGAACTCATGTTTGCGCCCAAGTATGTCCGAGCGAAAAACTTGGTGGACGAAGGAGCTCTGGGTGAGCCCTTCCTGGTCAAACAATGGGAGGAGCATTTTGGTCCGCATGAGCCCTGGTTCTGGGATGTGAACCGATCCGGAGGGGGTGTGCTTCTGGACATGGGATGTCACTCCATCGAATACGCACGTTGGGTCTTTGGCAAGCCCAAGGTCAAGAGCGTCTCCGCGACCTTGGGAACCTATGTTCACAAGGATAAGACGCAAGGCGAGGATCACTCCATTTGCATCATCGAATACGAGGGAGGAAGGGTCTCTTTGGCAGAAAACTCCTGGGCCAAACCAGGCGGTGTGGATGATCGGTGTGAAATCTATGGTTCCAAGGGACACACCAGAGCCGATCTGCTTCGGGGCAACGCATTGATGACCTACAGCGATGTGGGATATGGTTACGCCGTGGAAAAGGCCGCAACGACCCAAGGCTGGACCTTCACCATGTTCGAAGAAGTCTGGAACTACGGGTTCCCCCAGGAGATGCAGCATTTCGTGAACTGCGTGCTGGGAAGAGAAGAGCCGGTGGAAACAGGCGAGGATGGTCGAGAGGTCCTGAAGATCATCCTGGCCGCCTACCAGTCTGCCGGAGAAAAGCGTAAGATCGAGTGGCCCTACGAGCCCGCATCCTACGGAAAGCCCATCGATCTTTGGCAGCCCAACCAGGCATCCCGGTAGATTTACCGGGGCCATGTGGCAGGACCACCACAGCAAAGACACCGTAGGGCTGGAGACAGATATGCGTTCTCTCAGAAGACACACAACCCCTGGAATCGTGGTGGGAATCGGAGACGTAGCCGTCTCCTTTCTTTTGGGAGATCTCGTCACGATCTTGTTCTCCAAGATGTTCTTTGGGACAAAGCTTGCCTTCCCTTCTCCGCCCTGTCTTTTCCTTGGCGTCATTGCCACGGCCACCTCGGTAGGAATCGCCGCCCGCCTTTTTTCGAGACGAATCGAATGGATACCCCGGAAGGCGTCGTGGTTCTGGCCGGAACTGTCATAGACGATGTATTGGGAATCGTTCTCTTGGCTGTCGTCTTGGGAATCATTGGCAGCAGCCAAGGGACAGAAGGTATGGATTGGGCCCTGGTGGGCTCCACCGCGGGCAAAGCCGCAGGGGTTCCCTTCAAAGCTGCTTGAATCAGTTGCGCGTCTTTGAAGCCTGAAAACGATCGAATCCCGTTGAGGATGGATAGGGATAGGAAGAGAGAAGGAGGATCTCCCATGGAAAGATTGAGACATATTCTGATCTTGGGGCTCGCCATGGCCACCCTGTTGTCGGGCAGCGCATCTTCCCTTGTCTCTCAAGGGCATTCCGTCCCTGCAGACAAGGGATGGAGCGAGCCATGGATTCAGAGCCTGTACGCTCGCGGGGAAAAGGAGGTATTCCGAGGCAGGGATCTGGACACCATCGGCATGCCTGTCTGCGGAATCGGCACAGGACAGCTCTACCTGTGTGGGGATGGATCTCTGGGATGCTGGGAGATCTTTAACAGTCATTTCTCGATAGGCACCGGAGCTGGAGCGTATGATCAGCTCAGAACCCCCTCGCGTCCAGTGGATCATGGCATCGGCATTCTCTTGAAAACAGATAACCGGTGGGATTTGAGAACCCTTGGCACAAAGGATTTCGAGAACGTGGCTTTTTGCGGTGAATATCCCATCGGCACGGTCACCTATGAACAACCAGGATACCCCCTGAAGGTGGCTTTGGAGGCCTTCTCTCCATTCATTCCCTTGAACGCGCAGGACTCCGCTCTGCCGGCCACCCTGCTTCATGTCACGATTCGTAACGACAGTCAGAATCTCCAGGAGACCCGACTGCTCACCTGGCTGGAAAACCTGGTATGCCTGCACTCAGCTCAACAGGAGGAAGGCTTCAGGAGAAGCGAAATCAGGAGGAAGGGTCATATCGGCACGATAGCTCAATCCGCCTTTTCTCCCCCTCCGGATGACGAACCCGAACCCGCGAGACCCAATCTTCTTCTGGCCGATTTCGAGGGAGAGGATTATGGAGACTGGACTTCGACCGGGGAGGCTTTTGGAAAGGGACCAGCACAAGGAACGCTGCCAGGACAGCAACCGGTGTCCGGCTTTTTGGGAAAGGGACTGATCAACACATTTCTCCAAGGAGACGAACCTCAAGGCACCTTGATCTCGCCTGTCTTTGTCATTCAACGCAAGAGGATCCAATTCCTGATAGGGGGAGGCGCGCACCAGGATCAGACCTGCATCCAGTTGCTGGTCAAGGGACACGTCGTACGAACCGCGCATGGAGAAAATGCAGAGCGCCTGAAGTGGAGCAGTTGGAACGTGGAATCTCTCGTAGGGCAAGAAGCCCAGATTCGAATCGTGGACCACCACAGCGGTGGCTGGGGACACATCAACGTGGATCACATTGAGCAAACCGACCTGCCCAGACACGGATCCGTCGTCTCTTTAGAGCATCTCCTCGACCACGGCACACTGACCTATTCCTTGATCCCATGCGCGTCCGAAGCGGAGACCCAACAGATCCTCGAAGGGCTGAACCTTCCCCACGATGTGGAAGATGAAACTGTCTTCCCTCTCACGGAACGTCGAACCTCGGCGCTTCTCTCCCAAAGGGTTCTTCTTCAGCCCGGGAAACAACAGACCTTCACCTGCCTTCTCACTTGGCACTTTCCCAACCATGTCCATGGACACGAGTATGCGTCTCGTTTTCAGGATGCGAAAGAGGTGCGGGACCATGTGACAAGGAATTATTCGCGTCTGGTCACCGATACCAGGAAATGGCGGGACCTCTACTACGACTCCACCCTTCCCTATTGGCTTCTGGACAGGATCCATTCCACGATGTCCACCCTATCCACAGGCACAGCGCAATGGTGGAAAAACGGACGTTTCTGGGCATTCGAAGGCGTAGCGTGTTGCGCCGGCACGTGCACTCATGTTTGGAATTATGCCCACGGACACGCCAGACTTTTTCCTGAGTTGGCGCGATCCGTTCGAGAAATGCAGGATTTCGATTCGGAACAGGGAGGCTTTCATCAGAACGGACTGGTGGGATTTCGAAGCGACAGGGCGTACGCGGCCGATGGTCAGAACGGAACCATCCTCAAGGCCTACAGGGAGCATCTCGTCTCCCGGGACACCTCGTTTCTGGAACGCAACTGGCCCAGGATCAAGAAGGCTCTTCTCTTTTCCATTCAGCAGGACGGGAACAGGGACGGTTTGATCGAAAACAGCCAACACAACACCTATGACATCAATTTCGAGGGTCCCAATACCATGGTGGGTTCCCTTTACCTGGCTGCCCTGAGGGCCGGGGAGGAGATGGCCAAGGTAATGGGAGACAAACCGTTCGCTCGAACATGCAGGGAGATTTTCGCGGCCGGTTCCAAGAACACCATGGAAAGATTATGGGGAGGAGAATACTTCATCCAAGAAGTGGATCTTGAAAAATATCCGAAGCACCAGGTCGGACAGGGATGCCTTTCAGACCAGCTCTTCGGACAGGGATGGGCACATCAGTTGGGATTGGGCTATCTCTATCCACGAGAATCGGTAATACAGGCATTAGATTCCATTTGGAGGTATAACTGGGCACCGGATGTGGGCCCCCACAACGCGCTCCATCCACCCTTACGCGTCTTCGCGGTCCCGGGCGAAGCCGGGCTTTTCACCTGCACATGGCCCAAGAGCAGGCATCTGGACCAGGGGGTCATGTACAAGAACGAGGTATGGACAGGTATCGAATATCAGGTCGCGGGACACATGATCTGGGAAGGCATGACAGATCAGGGGCTCTCCATCGTCAAGGGGGTTCACGAGCGCTACCACCCCAGCGTCAACAACCCGTACAACGAAATCGAGTGTGGGGATCACTACGCCAGGGGATTGGCCAGTTGGGGGATATATCTGGCACTGATGGGATTCGAGTATGACGGACCGAGAGGGGAGATCGGCTTCGCTCCCAAGGTCACACCGCACGCTTTTCGGGCGGCCTTCACCACAGCCCAGGGCTGGGGCAGGTTCACGCAACAGACGGTCGATAACCTTCAAATCAACGAGATGTCCCTGGAGCATGGCGAACTCTGGCTAAAGATCTTGAGACTCACCTCGGAGATCGGGACACCTCCTGAAGAAGTCACCCTGCGTGTGGGTCGTTTCAAGAAAAGGGCAAATTGGGACCTGAAACAGGACCGGCTTTGGATCGATTTCCCCAAGGGACTCAGGCTCAAGAAGGGACAAACCCTCACAGTTCAGATTCGGAACAGTCCCTGGAAAGACAGAGCCATTAGCCCTTGATCTTGCCATCCAGTGAAATCGTCACATCCTTGAAATCCATGCTTTTGCCCGACTCTTTCATGGCAGCCTGAACCAAAGCGACCAGGCCGTGACAGCATGGGACTTCCATATGAACGCATGTGACGGAACGAATCTCGTTGTTCTTGAAGATGTCCGCCAATTTCCTGGCGTGGGACCGCGCGTCATCGAGCTTGGGACATCCCACCAACACACTATGGCCTCGAACAAAATCCTGATGAAATTCGGCATAGGCAAAGGGAACACAATCCGCGACCACCAAAAGATTCGCTCCCTGGAAATAGGTCGCGTTGGGATTCACCAGGGCAATCTGTACAGGCCAGTTGCCCAACTGGGACGAACGAGAGCTCTGCACTCCTGTCGCTCGCGATTCCGCGTCATTTCTTGACACCGAAGAATCCTGGGGAAAAAGCTTTTGCGCCATGACCCCGGGGCATCCCCCTTGCCCGGGGATTTTGCGCGCCTCGACGCCCTGGGAAGGCTGGATTCCCTTCCTCTTCAAGACGTCAAGGGCCTCCTCCAGATAGCTGGTAGACCCATGCTCCTTGAGATGAGCAAGGTGTGCCTCGATCACCGCCGGTCCCTTGGGAAGGATCTGTTCCTCCATGACCCTCGTTTCATTGTAGGGTTCGGCCTCCCGTTCCTCCACTTCAATGGCCCCCTCAGGACAATGACCGATGCAAGCGCCCAAGCCATCGCAGAAGAGATCGCTGACAAGCCGCGCCTTGCCTTCAATGATTTGAAGAGCGCCTTCAGGACAGTTCGGAATGCACAGGCCGCAGCCAGTACACTTTCCCTCGTCAATCCGAATGATGCTTCGCTTACCCATGCATGACCTCCCTTATATCATCGCCCGGTGGAATCATAGTTCTCGCCGATTCCATCGATACGGGTCCATACAGGGTCCTTTTCCGGTGAAACGAGTTGCTGATATCGATGGGGGCGTCGATAGGCATTGCCCCAGATGCTACGTTTTCGAATCGATCGTAGACGGTCCAGGTCAAATCCCGCATAATAGATACCTTCCTCCTCCCCAGCCAACACCAGATTCTGGCCCTGGGCATCGTAGGCCACGGAATGGCCATTCATATAGGGACGAGGATAATTGGCCATAGCCACACCAACCAGATTCTCAAAGCCACGCACTCGAAACTGCTGAAGTCTCATATCATCTAACCCGCAACAATTGGGCACAAGAAGGATCTCAGCCCCTTGTAACATAAGGATTCTGGCGCTCTCCGGTTGCTCCCGGTCAAAACAGATCATCGAGCCTACCTTGACGATTCCTTTCACGGCATCCAAGTCTCCGACAAAGAACTCCGTTCCAGGGGTCATGGATCGCTCCATGGGTTTGAAATCGCTCGTATGGACCTTGGCATAGGTATAGACCTCGTGGCCATGCCGATCGAACAGGGTCACGACGTTCCGTGGCAAGGGATCCCATGCCTGCTCATAGGTCACGGCAATGGCCATGTTCAACTCTTTGGCCAACAAGGCGAAATACTGCACCCAAGGCCCCTCCTTGGCCACAGCCTGTTCCCAGAAAGCCTCCTTGGATCCCTTCGCTTGGGGATCGAAACGCGTATAACCGATGTTCCACATTTCGGGCATGAGCGCGATATCGGCTCCATGAGAGGCGGCTCGAACACAAAAGCGCTTCGCCTTCTCTAGGTTGACTTGCTGATCATTTGCCTTGGGATCCATCTGAAGAAGGGCCACCAGGAGATTTTTGTCATCCGCCAGGATCTGAACCGTGGGGTGAGCTTCATCCTGCCTGATTTCCAGGCTAGGTCGATCATATAGAGTGGAATGCCCTGTTGTTTCTGAAATGACACACAAGAGGTGACAGGTAGCCAGGGCAATCATGGGAAAAAGTATAGCTTATATATGGGTGTGCCTGTAGGGGTCCGCCGAATCTCGGTGGAGAATATCCAATCCGGTTGAAGCAGTTATCTCTCGCCAAAATGAATCCGAGGCATGAAAGGCATGAAGACAAGAAGTGGTGAGGGAATCTGGGGATAAGATGGACTATGGCATGCGCTGAGCGGACAGGAAACGGGCCGTTCCAGGAGAGGTATCGCACGTGACAGGGACATTCGGACGTGAATGAGCGTTGGCTGAGGCAAAGGGATCCCTTGGATCAGTCGCATTCGGCAAGAGCTAAATCTCTAACGGTAGACGCTGGCGATTACCGAATTGCGGTGTGGCATAGAGTGGCCAGAATACCAGTTTCTGTTCTAGCAGTTCGCGATATGGCCCGTCCTGCACTACCCATCCTTGTGGACAATTGGGATATGTCTTAAGACATATATGCAGACTTTTGAGACGTCCCGCAGGCCCGAATTTGACTTCGATGGGATAAATCTTACCATCGCGAACTGTAAGATAATCCACTTCGGCATTCGCGCTTCTAGCTGTTCGAGACCAATAGTAAAGAGTCTCCTCATGCCACGCCAAAAGCTCTTGCGCGACAAATTGCTCAGCAAGCTGGCCATGATAGATGGCAAGAAGGTTTCCTTTTTCAACTGCTATCGAAGGGTCCATCCCGCATACATGCTGCATCAGGCCGATATCGAGCATTGACGCCTTGAACCGTTTGCCGCCACCCGCGCCAAACGGAAACCCCGATGGATTGACAGAGTTAATTCGATTCGCCAACTTTGCTCTACAGAGCAAGTCAAATGCTTTGTGGTTAGTTTTACCCGTAGTGTGTTCATAAAGCCGGGTATAAACAATCTGCTGGCCAACCGTCTGAGCAACGGTCTGAAAGATAGAATCTAGACATGTGTAATCAACCGCTGGACGATATTTGGCAAAATCTTCACGATACGATGAAACGATCTCAGAATGAACTTCGTATGCTTCCAGCAAAGCATTTGTATCGCGATATGCCGCGACAGCTTCGGGCATTCCACCAACGAAGAAATAATATCTTAGCTGCTCATGTATGGCCTTGACGATTAATTCGGTTTGTTCGCCGGGATGTTTGAACAATGCTTCAGCCATGATATCCTTGCCTAGTGCCAGCAAAAATTCATAAAACGTCATCGGCTGAAGATGCAGATATTGAACCCGTCCAACCGGTACGGAAATCTGCCCGAAGGCAAACTCAAGCATTGAACCGGCTGCCACAACGTGAAGCTCGGGCAAGTCTTCGTAGAAATATCTTAGAGCCGTAATCGCTCGTGGGCAGCTTTGAATCTCGTCAATGAATAGAAGTGTCTTGCCGGGAATTATCCTCTCGGTGCGAGCCTCTATCGTGTTGAGCATCCTTTTCGGCGACAATTCACCAGAAAACGCTTCATGGAAATGAGGTTGTCTTTCAAGATCGACCTTAACAAGCTTCTCAAACCGTTTCGCCAGACAATTTTCTACCAACCATGTCTTGCCTACCTGACGGGCACCGCGAATAATCAAAGGCTTTCGGCGGTTAGAAGCCGCCCATTTTAATATTTTTCCTTCTGCTATTCGCTTCATAATCAACTATCCTGACGATTGTTCGTTGCTTATGTCGGAATGCTGCTCCCGTATATCAATCATAATATATGTTAATGATTCCTGTATGTCAATGGTTAATTGAGTTGATTAGTCGCGTTTATCAATCATTAGTGGACCCGATCTGATCGAGGGCTTGAACTCAGCAGGGCGAGGAGTGCCTGAATCGTCTTGGCTCATGCTCGGCTCGCTGGAATCTTGATGATGCGAGCCGGGCCGGGCCAGGACGGCCTGAGGAACCGATCTCAAGCCCGGTAGTCGGCCCGGCCCTGAACCCGGCCAGACGATTCACACACTCCTCGCCAGCCCTCTATAATCTAAGCCCAGATCGGGTTCACTGACTGTTTACTTGCAGATTCCAAAAGACCAAAAAATCTGAGATCATAAGCCGTGGAAACCATCTGAGTGAGCCATACCAACAGAGCAAGCTTCAGAAGATAGGGAGATCGGCTCTCCTCCCATTCGATAGGCTATCCAAGAGAAAACCCCAGCAGGAACAAGGGACACCCCGGCAAAGAGAAGCATGGCCTCTGGCCCAATCCTTTGGCCCAGGCTTGAACCAGAATTCCACCGGAAATGGCGCTCAGAGAGGCAATGCCGCAGATGGGACCATTCACCCTTCTGGCCTGCGTGGGGTTCACTACGCTGTTGATGAAGGACCAGTACTGCTCCACCAGCAGCATAATGCAACCTTCTCGAAACACATAGACAATAAGACTCCCCAGACCCTGTGATCCCCCCAGATCCCGTGATCCAAAGACCGTTCTGTATCCATGTCGTTCGGTTCATCCTCTTTCCTGACAGTTTCGATGGCCCACTATACCCCTGACTTTCCTTCAGAGCAAGACTGATATTAAACTCTCTTTCCCGTAACCCCTCAGATGGAGGTGAACCATGAAGCGTGGAAACCCGATCCGTATTTTGAAACGCATGCTGATCTCTGTCTTCTTTTCGTTGTCCACCTGCATCGCGGAAGGCGATCCCTTCCTGATCGCGAAGGAAAGCCTTTCCGAAACCCGTATTTCCACGCTCTCACAAGGCATGTACTCTGTGATCCTGAGGGATCTTCAGAGGATCCTTTTCGAGATGACCGGGGCCATCCTTCCCATAACCCACGGCAGGATCCAACCTGGCGCGTTGTTCGTGGGTACCCCCAGTGAAGCGATTCAGGCAGGCGCTCCTGGTCCCATCCCGGATCTCGAGGAAGAGGAGATCTATCTCTTTCAGGAGGATGGATGTCTCTATCTTCTCGGAGGCGGGGAGGCGGGCGTGAGCCACGCGGTGTATCGTTGGCTTCACTGCCTGGGCTGTCGTTGGTTCATGCCAGGGGAGATAGGAGAACATCTTCCCCACATGCCCACCCTGATCGTGGATCAGGTCCCCTATCGTCATCGTCCCTCCTTCTCCATGCGCGTGCTGTGGTATGCCTTTGGGGCCAATTCCCCTGAATGCGGTCGACGTTTCTCTGAATGGACACGACGCAATGTTCAGGGCGCGCATCCTAGGGTCTCCCATGGACACAACTTCGATCGTCTCCTTCCGGCAGAGAGATACTTCGAGAATCATCCCGAATACTATGCCCTCATCCATGGAAAACGAAACCCGACTCAGATTTGCACCACGCACCCGGATGTGATCAGGGAGGTGGTCCAAAACATCCTCAGTCAGTTCGATTCCCAGGCGACCGGTCCCTACACCGTTTCTCTGTGTCCCAACGACAGCGATGATTTCTGTCAATGCGCCAGATGCGAGGCCTTGGATGAGGGACATCGCGATCCTTTTGATCCACAGAAGCCCTGCACCACGGATCGACTCATGGTCTTCTGGAATGCCGTGGCCGAGGGTGTCACGGCGAACTATCCGAACGCGATCCTGGGATTCTACGCCTACGTCAGCCACACAGCCCCGCCGCGGCGAGAATCCATTCATCCCCAACTGGCCCCCTTCTTCACGACACAGCAGTTCTGCGTGCTTCATTCCATCTCGGACCAGGCATGCGAATCGCGCCAGAACATGAGACAAATGCTCTCCGACTATTGCGACCTCAGCGATCGGGTCTATATCTATGAATACGATCCGCCTGTGGGACACTTGGATGTACCCAGTCCCATGTACATCAACCACATCAACGCCCTGCCTCTCTATCGGGACATGGGCATTCAAGGCTTTAGCATGGAATGCCACGATTCATGGGCTACGACCTCGCCCAGCCTGTGGATCAACGCGCAACTTCAATGGGACGTGGATCAGGACGGCTCCGCTCTCATGAAGAGCTATATACGGGATTTCTTCGCCGAAGCCCATGAGCCCATGGATCGCTATTACACCCTTCTCGCGTCCTGTTACGAACGGCAAGACGTACACGAAGGATGGCGAAGCGATTCCATGCCATGGATCTATCGCCAAGAGGAAGTAAACCGAATGCGATCCCTCATGAATCAGGCTTGGAGTATCGCGTCCACGCCTCTGACCCGAAAGCGGCTTCAGATGGTGGACCTTGGACTTCGCTATCTCGAGGCTCATCTGGTTCTGGCCTTGATGAGCGAGCATCAGGACTACGGCAAGGCGTATGAGGCCTTCCAACGTATACGCGATGTCCTGGACGTCTGTCAGAACACGAACGAAGACTATATCCTGGCCAGGGAACCCGGAAAATGGCTGGAGAGGAAGTGGGGGGGAGTGGGACAGTACCTGCCGGAGAGCGACTGGTTCAAGGAACGCCACGAGGTCTGGGTTTCCTTCCCATCCTCATGGCGTGTTCTCTTCGAAGCCGAGGGATCGATGTGTCCTTCCGACTGGGCGAGCGTGGACTTCGACGCCAAGGATTGGCATGAACTGAAACCCAACATCATGTGGCACACTCAGGTCAACGATAAGCACAAGGGAAGGGCCTGGGGACGATGCAGCTTCATGGCGCCCAAGGCCTGCGAGGGACGTCCCTTGCAGCTCTTCGTGGGCAGCCTGGATGAACGAGGATCGCTCTACCTGAACGGCGAATTCATCCACCAAAGAACCGGGGAAGAAGAGCCGGAGTCATGGACACGTCCCTTCACCGTGGAGGTCACCGGTAAAGTTCGAGCCGGTCAAGAGAACATCCTGGCCGTGGCCGCTGAGGCGGACAGCACCATAGGTGGACTTTGGCGTCCCGTGTGGCTGGTTTCGCCCAGGATCCCTTAGAAGAGGACGTCCGCTCATGAAGCACCGCATGCCTCAACAAGGCGTGGTCTGACGTCTTGTTCATCTGAACACCTCACTCACCCGCCTTGGGACACACGGCCTGGCAATCATGGCAAGCAATGCATTCCGGGGCGCGATTGGGAGCCGTGCTTTCCAGGATCTTGACCGAGGGACGCGCGTCGGTCGGACAGATCTTATCGCAACGATGACAGGAGATACATTCTGTGGTGGCCGGACGCACCCTCCAGAAGCTGATTAAGTTGAAGGGAGCCAGAAGGGCGCCCAAGGGACACATGGTCTTGCAAAAAGCCCTGCTGCTGAACGTGACAAGGATCAGGATGGCTCCGAGGATTCCCAGCTTGATCGCGGTTCCGGAATGGGTGATCTGGAATCCCTGCCCGACCAGGTTAGGCAAGGTGACCTGAATGGCCGACGCGGGACAAATCCTGCAAAACGAGTAGAGCGAGTATTCGCCTTGCAGCAGGGGAAACAGGAAAACCATGGCAAACAAAACCACATACTTCATCCACGAGGTCCACCGAGGCAACCTGAATTTGGGAGACCGAATCTTGTACATCACATCCTGCAACAGACCGAAGGGACACACCCATCCGCAGAGAAGACGTCCTCCCAGCGTGGCCAACAGGAGAACCGTCCCCAACGCCAGAAACGGAAAGACGCGATAGCCGTTGTAATGAATGAAAACGCCGATCGGGCAAGCGAACCAGGAAAGGGAACATGAATGACAACTCAGGACCGGAAGGCAAAACCACTTCGCCTCCCATCCGGACGAGCTGTGCAGAAAGAATAGAGACACGATCTGAAATATTCTTCGTTTGTCCATAGTCCATCCCTGGCGGCCTCCATGGTCGCCAAATCTCTCACATTCAGGTGGGGCAGGATTGCTTGCCTCGGGGCATGGACCTGTCATAGGTGGAAACAAGCCTGTTGCCTTCTCTCAGGACACCGCTGAACGTAGCGTCGATCACCAGTTGTAGGTCCGTGACCCTCTGATAGGTCAAAATCCCAAACTCCTGCATCTCGCCCTCCACCCTGTCATAGACCTTGTGAGATCTCGCCAGCCCGACAAGGATGAGAAGCAAGGCCAAGCAGAGACATGAAAAGGCCACAATCCTTCGAATATTTGTAGTCCCAGGATTCATGGCAATTTCCTCACATACTGTCCCGTAAGCCGTCTCTTGTTTCCATAGCGCAGGGTTACTCCCCGTTGATCCAGATGATCCAGAATGGCCAAGGCATACTTCCGACTCGAATCAATGACATACTTAAAGTCCGCCGAGTCCAGCTCCTCTCGCTCCGTGATCCACTGGACAACCAGATTCTCCGCCTCCTTCAATCTCTTGTAACTCAAGATGACGTTCTTGGCAAGCCGAACCAAGTGTCCCTGGTCACACAACATGTCCACCACGGAATCGATTCCCTCCGGCCGGACACCCAGAAGATTCGGGATTTCGTCAGGACGTGGAGATCGAAACCCTGTACGCTCGTACAGGCCCAAGATCTCCTTGGAAAGATCTCCATCATCGCCAGACATGTCACGCATGGCTTCAGGCACGATCAGCCGATCTTCCCGCACCACCACAGCACCTGACTCTTCCAATTCGGGAAGAATTCTCCGCCAGAGAGCCTGGGGCCATGCTCCATCAGACTGAATCTCCCCAAGGCTCAGGCTCCACGTCTTTCGTTCCTGACTCAGGCCACGGATCCTGTTGAGCGAGGCGTGTACGAAGGAGCGAAAGACCTCGGACAGCATCACATGACCGGAATCCAATCTCACGAGGTTTCCCTCCTTCTCCAGCTCGAGCCAACCTGTCTCGACCTGGTGGCCGGAAAGGAACAAATCGTGTGCCAGAGTCAACGGGGAGACCCCGGTTGGATGAACAGCATGGAGCTGGAACTTTATCCTTCTGATCCTTCCCTCTTCTGAAAAGGGATCATGTCCATCCAGCATACTCTCATATGCCCTCATCAGGGACGCAGCCTGGAGTTTACGCGGCCGTCGCTCTCCCTCATCCACGGCGAGAATTTCACCTCCGGCGACAAGCATGGCAGGAGAGGCTTGACGAAGCACAAGCCTGTCGTGAGGCGCCACGGCCAGTCTCTCGTTCAGGGCCAGGACAGCGAGGGCTGTCTGATCGGAATCCAGCTCGGCCGTTTCGAGCAGATATATCTTGCCCATTTCCTCAGAAGTCCCGGTGTAACATTTGATCTCCTGGGCGTTCTTGAGCGGCCACTTCAGGCCGGGAATCGTTCGAACTCTCACATGCAGGAAACGGGACGCTCGAAGGTATTCGGGCTCACAGAGGACCTGTCCTCGTTGCGGCGGATTCTTGCTGAACTCAGGAATGTTCAAGGCCAGACACTGTCCGAATCGTCCCTCCTCCGCCTTCCTGAGAAAACACTGCAGTCCTCGTACACGGCCCCTGCGATATCCCGGGACGATCTCCACCTCGTCCCCTATCCGTACCGCACCACAAACTGGAATACCCTGAACAACGGAACCCAATCCCCTTCTGGAAAAAGATCGCTCTACGGGCATTCGAAACACCCCGGGTTCGTGTGGACGTCGAAGATGCTGCAAAATGTTCACAAGGGTCTCGTAGAATAGGTCGTATCCCTGCAGGGTGACAGACGAGATGGGACAAATGGGACTTTCCTCAAGAAAGGTGCCTTGCACAAGACCGGACACCTCGTCTATGCGGCCGGACAGCACCTGGGGTGAAACCAGATCGATCTTGCTCAGCGCGATCAGTCCGTGACGAACCCCCAACAGTTCCATGATCCGAAGGTGTTCCACGGTCTGAGGCATGACCCCATCGTCCGCGGCGATCACGAGAATCGTGGCGCCGATCCCTGAAACGCCTGCCACCATGTTCCTGATGAACCGTTCGTGGCCTGGCACATCCACGATCCCCACGCATAGCGATCCCCCCAGAAGACAGGGCGCGAAGCCCAGCTCGATGGTCAGGCCCCGTTCCAACTCTTCCTTGAGTCGATCGGTTTGACACCCGGTAAGGAGTCGAACCAGCTCGGTCTTTCCGTGATCCACGTGTCCGGCGGTGCAGATCATCATGAATACATCAGGTTGAACCTGGTCCACAAGCTGTCCGGGAAACTGGGGTTTCATGAGGCTCTGTCCCCGCTCACGCCTGGGTCAGTCCCATCTTTTTCAGCATGTCCTTGTAGAACATGAGAGCGGGACATCCGGCGAAGGCCACGGCCAGATTTGCCGCTTCATCGATCTCTTCCCGGCTGAGCCCCATGGCCAACCCTCCTTTCAGATGGATCTCCAGACAAGGTTCGCAATGTCTCGAAATGGACAAGGCGATGGCAATGAGCTTCTTTGTTTTCAGATCGACCCGTCCCTCACGATTGGCTTCCTTCATAAAATCCATGAATAGGCTTGCGACTTGGCTCTTACCCGCCGGCTGAGCCCCATCGCCAAGGTCGCAGCAACTCTCTACTGCCTGCTCATCGCAACATGCCTGGTATCTTTCCATCGAGATCGTCTCCTTGTCTCCCAACAGATGTTCGACTCTGGCATTCACAACCGTGATTCTTCCCTCCGAAGGGCCTGTTTCCCTCTCCACGATTCTTCCGATGACCGCGGTTCCAATATGTCCGCGTTCCCGCATGGCTTCGACAAAACCTTCCGCCCTTGCAAAGGGCAAGGAGATCAGCAATCCCCCGGAAGTCTGCGGATCGTACAGGATCGGCAAATCCTGTTCCGACGCACCCTCGTCGGTTCTGATCCAAGCCATGGCGTACTCCTGGTTCCTCTCGATCGCTCCGGAAAGAATGCCTTGATCGAGGCAGGATTTGGCCAAGCCGAACACGGGAAGCAAAGAAAGATCCAATTCTGCCGCCACGTTTCCCTTCCGAACCATCTCCACCAGATGCCCTGCCAACCCGAATCCTGTGACATCCGTGCAGGCATGGGCCCCATGCTCCAGCATGAGCTGCGCCGCGTCGCGGTTCAAGGTGGCCATGGACTGTCCCACAAGATCCAAAGCGGACTGGGCCAAACGGCCGATCTGAACCGCGAAACAGACCATGCCGGTGCCCAAAGGCTTGGTGAGCACCAGCACGTCCCCTGGTCTTGGAGCATCCCGGGTAACCACGCGATTACGATCGATCAGTCCGGTGACAGCAAACCCACACTTGATCTCTTCATCGTTGATGCTGTGTCCCCCAATCAGGCTGCAGCCAGCCTCGGCGAGCTTGTCCAATCCCCCGCGCAGGATAGCCTCCATGATGGCGCCATCCAGTTTGTCGATAGGGAAACCGATGATTGACAACGCCGTGATGGGACGTCCCCCCATGGCATACACGTCGCTGACCGAGTTGGCCGCCGCGATCTGTCCAAAAAGGTAGGGATCATCCACGCAGGGGGTAAAGACATCCACGGTTTGGACCAGAACACAATGGGAATCCACCTCATAGACACCGGCGTCGTCCCCAGCCGCCGAACCGATCAGGATCCTGGGATCTTCCACGGTGGGCAATCCACCCAAAATCCGCAAGAGATCGGCCTGGCCGATTTTGGATGCGCATCCCGCATGACGAACATGTTTCGTCAGAGGAACCGCCCCTGTCTTGACCGGCAGCTTTTCCCCGGCGCAGGGACATATATTGTGTTCCCGAAGGGTGTCGCAAGGACATCCCTTCCTGGGATCACACACGCAGTGTCCCAGTCGTTTGGATCGGGCCATGACAGCCTTGCGTCGCTCCAGATGGATGGCCATACAACACCCTCACTCGCTACAGAGTTCCAGTAGGACCTGCCCAAGCGCATCTTCTTCGTCCTCGAGAACCGTGCGCAGATCCAAGAAAACCTCGTTGTCCTTGATCCGGGTGATGACAGGGGGATCGGCGTATCGCAATCGACGAGCCAGCTCGTCCGGAGAAGAAGTCCTGGAATGAATCGCGAGGACAAAGGTGGGAAGAGGAGAGTCTGGCATGGCCCCGCCGCCGACCGCGCTCTGTTCATAGAGAACCCTGATTTCCAGCGCTACATTTTCCTTGTCCAGTCGCCTCTTCAATCGGGAGGCCCTGCGCTTCACCTCCTTTGCCGAAAGCGTCAGCATCTTCAGCGTGGGATGTCGTTCCACGAGACGCTCCGGTTCCAGAAAGAGCCTCAAGGTCTGTTCCAGGGCCATGTCGGTGAGTTTGCCCACCCGAAGCATCCTGGTCAAAGGATGTTTTCTCATCCTTCCAATCAGATCGCTTCGTCCCACAATGATCCCTGCTTGAGGTCCTCCCAGTAGTTTATCCCCGCTGAAACAAACCAGGTCCGCCCCCTCCGCTAGGCTGTCCATGGCCGTGGGCTCCTTGGGCAACCCGTACTGGCTAAGATCCACCATGGCCCCACAGCCCAAATCGTCGATGATCAGGACCGGGTATTTTTCCTTGAGCGTGGCCAGTTCTCGGGTGGACACCTGATGGCTGAAGCCCACGATACGATAGTTGCTTGGATTGACCCGAAGCAGGGCGGCCGTGTTCTCCGAGATCACCCTTTCATAGTCCCTGAGGTGGGTCTTGTTGGTCGTTCCCACTTCCACCATCAAGGCCCCACTTTGCTGAATACAATCCGGCAAACGATACGAACCCCCGATCTCGATCAACTGCCCCCTCGATATGACCACATCCATCCCCTTGCACAGGCTGGAAAGGATCAACAGGGTGGCTGCCGCGTTGTTGTTCACCACCAGCGCAGCCTCAGCGCCGGTGAGTCGACACAGCAGCCTTTCCGTCATGAAATTTCGTTTCCCTCTTTGACCTGTATCCAGATCGATCTGCAGGTTGCAGCATCGATCGAGGCAGGAGAGCGCGTGGGCGGCTGTTCCAGGCAAGACCGCCCTTCCCAATCCGGTGTGGAGCACGATTCCTGTGGCATTGATGACAGGCCTGAGCCTCTCGTGATCGGCGAGAAGAAGATACGCTTGAATCCTCTCGGCCAGAAGATCCAAACCCAAGGCCGAATCACCTCGTTCCACGAGAGTCCTCGCCCAGCGCTGGGCTGCTCTGGCCGCCTCCAAGACCAACGACCTGGGCCATGCTTGCATCAGGGACTGAACCTGGGCATGCTCCAGGAGCATGGACACCGAGGGGATATACCGCCTGGGATCCACTGGAATTTGACGTTCATCGGACATCCAAGTTCTCCCGAATTGGCCCAAAAAATGGCGGAGGTGAATGGGAGTCGAACCCACCCGCCGCCTTTCGACAGCACAACGGTTTTGAAGACCGCGGGGACCACCGGGCCCCGGTCACCTCCGCAGAAAAGACACTTTCTTCCAGGAACACTCCCCCACTATGTTGGATCCCATACCCGGCTGTCAACCCATGCTGTATTCTTTTCCCCCTTATCCGATCCATAGATTGCATCGTCCTTCTGCGAGACCCAAATCGGGCCACAGATAGTTTGAGAGCCTATGATCTTGTCCTGAACAGCAGGTCTGCCTGTCTTGCCTCGACACCAAGGTTCTAAAAAAGATTTCAATGAATTACGCAAAGCAAGAAGATATCGATCTATGATATATTCTTTATCCATGAGTGATTATTGCAAACAAAAGAAATCAGAGGGTGTTTCAGGATCCCGTTTCAACCAGATGATACAAAACTGCCTGGAGTACGCGACCCACGCGAAATCCCAAGGCAGACCCCTTGTTGGAATCATGTGTGAATACACACCGCGAGAACTGATCCTGGCCGCCGGAGCGGTCCCTGTTTGCCTGTGCGGCGGCTCGGAAGAAATGATCCCCCAGGCGGAACAGGACTTGCCGGTAGGTCTGTGTCCTTTGATCAAATCCACCTACGGCTACCATCTCACGGATTCCAATCCATTTCTGAGGATGGCGGATCTGGTCGTGGCTGAAACCACCTGCGACGGCAAGAAGAAGATGTATGAATTGATGGCACAACTCAGGCCGATGTATGTCCTGGAATTGCCACAGAAATCGGAGGATTCGGACGCTCGGATCCACTGGCTGGCTGAAATCCGAAAATTCAAGTCCGTTCTCGAGGAACGCCTTGTTTGCCAGATCACAGACGCTTCCCTGCGAAAAGCCATCGGAGTCATGAACCGCGAGAGAGCTTTGAGACGACGATTGGCCGAAGAAATGAAACAGTCCTCCCCAAGGATGACAGGCCGGCAATTGCTGGACTACAAGAGCATCATTTCCGGAATTGAAGAGGATTTGCTCGAATACGAACGTCTGCTCGATTCCATGGAGGCGAACCGAGAGTCGAACGCTCCTATCCGCGTCTTATTGACAGGCGTACCCACGGTTCACGGCGCGGAAAAGGTGGTGGATCTGATCGAACAAGCGGGCGCGAGCGTGGTCTGTATGGAGACCTGTACGGGAATCAAGCCTATTTGGGACGACGTGGACGAAAACTGGCCCGATCCGCTGGAAGCCATTGCCGAGAAGTATTTTCATCTTCCCTGTTCTGTCATGACCCCGAATCAACGCAGGATCGATCTTTTGGACCGTCTATCTGAGGACTACAGCGTTCATTGCATCATCGATCTTGTCTGGCAGGGATGCATGACCTATGACATCGAATCCCATCGGATACGTCATCTGGCCAGGCGAAAAGGACTCGGCTACCTGAAGATTGTGACAGACTATTCTTCCTCGGATACCGGGCGCATTATGACCCGCATCGAGGCGCTCCTAGAAACGATTCGGAAGTCCGAACCCACTCATCCTTTCCCGCAAGCCATACAGTGAACCTTGTTTGAGTTCAGAACACGCAAACTGCAATTCCATGGTAGTATGTTTGGCCCTGTCGACGATAAAATCCACGATGATATCCTAGAAGCAAACTGGACAGGCCATGGAAATACTGCAATACAACGATCTGGATTCATCCAAGATAAAATCCGCCTTTGAACGCACGGCACAGGCTCTGCGCGCAGGCGATTTTCGGACAGCCGACGTCAAGAAGCTCAAGGGTACTCCTTTCTACAGGGCAAAGCTCAGTGATGCGGACAGATTGCTCTTTCGTTTCGGCTCCTTCTCGGGAAAGATCTATCTTCTCCTTCTTGAAATCATCCACGGCCACGCCTACGAAAAGTCGCGATTTTTGCGGGGAGCCACAGTGAATGAAGCCAAGCTGGAGCCCATTCCAGACTCAGAAACCGTGCTGGAAACTGACAAGCTTTCCCTATGCTACGTCAACCCGGCCTTAGGCCATTTCCATATCCTGGACAAGATTCTCTGCTTTGATGACCTTCAGGCAGAAACCTTTCGCATGCGAACGCCCTTAATCCTTGTCGGAGCGGCCGGAAGTGGCAAAACCGTTTTGACACTCGAGAAGCTCAAGGAGATGCGGGGCGATGTGCTTTATGTCACCCTTTCCGCGTATCTGGCCGAGAATGCCAGGGATCTCTACTATTCCTTCGGCTACGAAAACGATCAACAAAACCTTGATTTTCTGTCCTTCCAGGAGTATGTCGAGACCCTCCGTGTACCTGAGGGCCGTCCCATCACCTTCGGCGTCTTTTCGGCCTGGTTCGCTCGTCACGCTCACAGATCAGGCATCAGGGACGCCCACATGCTCTTCGAGGAATTCAACGGCGTCCTCACCGGCATGTCCATAGACAAACCCCATCTCGATCGCAACGAGTATCTTGACCTGGGAATACGCCAGTCCATCTTCCTCTCCCAGGAACGAAACAAGGTTTACGATCTTTTCGTGCGGTACAAGGAATGGCTTGGGAAGTCCGAATGGTATGACCCGAATCTGATCGCGTATGAGTATCTTCCCCTCTGCGTGCCCCGGTATGACTTCGCTGTGGTGGACGAGGTGCAGGACATCACGAACATCCAACTTCACCTGATTCTGAAATCCCTTCGATCCCAGGACCATTTTGTCCTCTGTGGCGATTCCAACCAGATCGTGCATCCGAATTTTTTCTCCTGGGCGAAGGTCAAGACCCTGTTCTATGAGCAACGCGTCGAGGGACAACGGGAAATCATACGCGTCTTGAACACAAACTACAGGAACTCTCCCGAGGTAACGGAGCTGGCCAATCGCTTGCTGCTGATCAAGAACGCGCGCTTTGGCTCAATCGACAGGGAGAGTCACTACCTCGTCAATGCGGTCTCGGCCCAAGCCGGCAACGTCGAACTGGCTCTGGACGAACCCAAGGTACGCGCGGAGCTGGACCAGAAAACCCACCGTTCGACCAGGTACGCGGTTTTGGTCATGCGTTCCGAAGAGAAGGAGGAGGCAAGGAAATCTTTCCGTACCCCTCTCATCTTTTCCATCCAGGAGGCGAAGGGACTGGAATATGAAAACATCATCCTTCTCAACTTCGTCTCCCATAATACCAGAGAGTTCGATGACATTGTGGAGGGCGTCGCTTCCAATACCGTCACGGGCACCCTTCGCTATGCCCGTGCCAAGGACAAGTCGGACAAGTCCATGGAGGCATATAAGTTCTATACGAATGCTCTCTACGTTGCCCTCACTCGAGCCATCCGTACTGTGTACATTATCGAGTCTCGTCTTAACCATCGGATCTGGGATCTTCTGGATCTCAGACCCAGCGCGACCAAGGTGCAGGTCGAAGCCGAGACATCCTCCGTAGAAGACTGGAAGGAAGAGGCTCGCAAGCTGGATATGCAGGGGAAGGTCGAACAGGCGGAAGCGATCAGAAGGACGATTCTCGAGACCCAAGAGGTCCCATGGCGTGTACTGAATCCCCAGACACTGGAGGATTTGAAGAAGGATGCGCTGAATCCAGACCAGTACAATCGACAGGCCAAACTGCTTCTCTTCGATTATGCCCTCATCTACCATGTCCCCTATCTCTTTCGAGAACTGGTTCGCCACAAGTTCAACAAGGCGGCATCACCTTTCGAAGAGCTGAAACAGGTCGAAGCCAAGTACCAGAGGGGCTATCATGATCCCAAGCTCAGGGAACTGCAACGACAGATGGATCTGTACGGGGTAGATTTCAGGAATCCCTTGAACCAAACCCCTCTCATGATCGCAGCAAAGCTTGGCATGGCCGATCTCGCTCGTTCCCTGATCAAGAATGGCGCCCATAGGGAGGCCACGGACAATTGGGGCCGCACGCCTCTTCAAATAGCCCTTCGCCATGCGTACCGATCGGAGAGCTACGCTCGGGACAAGATCGGGAAGATGTATGAGATCCTGGCTCCCAGCAGTCTTAAGGTCAAGGTCGAAGGCAGGATGATCAAGATCGACCAGAAGCTCATGGAGTTTTTCGTTCTCCAATCCATGATCGCCATCTTCCAGGATATCGCCCGCATCAAGAGCAGTTGGGATCTACCCGCGTTTGAGACAGGCGACTTCATCTATTCCCTTAAGTATTTTTCCGAGCATGTCATTCCGGAAAGGCGAAAGAGGCGCCCCTACCTGTCCAGTATCCTCTCCAAAAACGAGGTCGAGAGACAGGATCCTTGCAACAGGAAGTTGTTCGTTCGCGTCAGGTTGGGACGATATATCCTGAATCCATCCCTCGAAATCGAGATACGGGGCCAATGGATCAATGTATACGATCTCATTGGCATCTCCGCCTTGGAGCAGGAAGACGATGACACCTGTCAGGCTCGCACCCTTCAGTCCGTACTCAGGCTCGTACGCAAGATGCAGGCGCAACACCATGGCCCTGGGATCGAAGAACACTTTTGAAGCGACTTCTTCCCCTTACTCCTTCATCTGCTCGTGTGGTCCTATGGCAAGACTCGCTTCCATAAAAGATCTCCTGCACGAGGGAATCAAGAGCATGGGAATCAGGAAGGGCAGATAGACTCCCAAAGCCGCTCCTGCCAGCGCTATGCCCAACACAGCCGCAAAGAGCAAGTGGTACATCCCGTCCACAGATCCTGTCCATCCCAGCATTCTCGCGAAATAACCAATAGCCCCGCCCATCAGATGATCATCGGGAAGGGAAAAACAAATCCCACACATCACCATGAAAAGAACGATCCACAGAAAGAATCGAAACCCGTTGAATCGATGTCGGGTCATCCGAAGAGCGAAAGCCGTGGAACCGACAATAGTCAGAGACGCCATGGCCCCTACCGCGGCTCCTCCCACAAGATAAAGACTATCAAACCCCGAGAAGAAGAGGGAGCTGCACCAGACCACAAGCCAAAGCAAGACCGACGCCCTGATCAGGCGCAAACGAACGCCCAGCGTCACACCGAGGATCCAAAGAATCGACATACCCATCAACATGGAGCGATCAAAAATCTCCATCATCGCCATGTACATGTTCCCCATGGAAGGCTCAATCACTCGGCCAATTCCATGCCAGAGCAAGAGATGAAGAGCCACAGGCAACAAGAGCCACAGGGACTGTCTGGTTCGAAACATTCCCAAGAGGAATAACACAAGAAAAACGGCCCAGGGAATCATCGGAACAGCCACTTGGCGTGTTCCCCATAGGATGGAAACAGGTTCTGATGTCAAGGTCTCCTGATCGCCCAGTTCGAATAGGATGGAAACAGGTTCTGATATCAAGGTCTCCTGATCGCCCAGTTCGCAGGTGGCCACAACGGACAGAGGGACAAAGAAGCAATTCGTCGGTACTCGCCATGAGTACGAACAAGTTCCTCCTCACCCATACTCGAAGGCGCCAGAGACGATCGGCTTGTTCCCCTTGTAGATTGTAAATTGGGGCGCTTTCAAAAAATTATCGCGGTGCTTGTAGGTCTCACCTCCGACGCCTTCCATGGCAAAGGAGAGCGTGAGATAGGCTCCTGCTCTGTCCACATTCACCCTCGGTTTCAGTGGCAATCCAAGCCTGAGACTGGAAGAGACATCAGAAGTCACCCTGAGATTCAGGGCGCGGGCGCCATTCATACCTTGTTCTAGCACGGTTGTCAAACGGGTATATCTACCCACAGGCACCCGTTCTCTCGCCTCGGGCTCTTCCAGACAAACCACGACCGGTCCGCTCCAGAGATCCAATTGACTCACGCCTTCCTGTTCGATATCCAGCCAGGCCAGATCCACAGGCACCTCAGTCAACCTGGCCAGAACAGCGCCTGTCTTATCGTGCGGTTCGAAAGAGAAAGAGATCGCATAACATCTGCCCTGGTGATAAAAACGCTGAAAAGAAGAGAGAGACAAGGGGTTCAACTTTGGCTTTCCAGGCTCATCCGTCCATGGTGTCACTGAAATCACGTCCCGATCCGTCTGCATTCCATTGATGTCATCCATGACACACAGTCGGTAATCTCGACCATGAAGCGAAACCCGTCCTGTCCACCCTGATCTCACCACGGCACTCCAATGGCCGTCATAATAGAGAAAAAAGTCAACGCGATAGGAAAGCGGGATCTCGCCGCGCATCACCTCTAAATTGACGGAAGCATGACATCTTCCAACCTTCATAGGCGCGCTGAACGGACTCCCAGGATCATTGGTAAGATCCAGATCTTGATTGAGATCCACATAGAGCTTCCCCCCCTTCGAATCCCAGGCAAATCCCAGAAAATCAGGGGACTTGGCACCTTTATTAAACAAAGCCCCCCGAATGATCTTCTGTCCCTGATACTCAGGTTCCTTCCTGAAGACCACCTCCATTCCACTACGGCTATTCCCCGTATACATGGATCCTGCATGGGGATCAAAGCTCAGACGACATACGTGTTCCGTTCCATCCCGTGTTGTCGTCTCGAGCCCTTCCGGTCTCAACACAATCCACTCGGTCCTGTCCACGGGCAGAGCCTGGTCCGCGAGAATCACATCCACATCAATGAAACAAGAGCCTTCGCGGATCGCGGCCAACGACACGGTTTTCTCCAGAACGGCGCGAGGCGGCAGCAGGGTCGTTCCCTCCACCTCGGAAAAAGGCATGCCATCCACCCAGGAGAGAAGTCCATCGGTCTCGCTCATCTGGAAGGATATCTCCACATCCGACCAAGGAATCCCAAAACAGCCTGCATTGCGAATCTCCACGGTCCAACTCCCTGACTGGCCGATTTGAAGGTGCATGGATTTGGGCTCGATCGAGATCTCCAACTTGGGTTGCAATACTTCGAGAGCAAGCGATTCCGATTCCCTGGGCAAACAAACCAGGGCCCGGGCTGAAGATATTCTGGGCATTAAGATCAGGCTCAGTTCATGGGAATCTATTTGATCGAGGATCCCGGCGTCTCGATCCCTTGGCCCCGCACCCTTCCTGCGCTGCAAGAAATAAGCGTATCTGTCGTTGCCTTGGGCTCGCTGCTCTCTCTTGCGAGACACGAACAGCCACTCAATATTTTGGATTCCCACCTCGTCAGCCCAGGATCGAGCATCCTC
>Ga0114946_10000020_pt1 | contig 71034 bp, 52 predicted proteins | sample WalLakDeSediment_FD_88676 | JGI IMG/M metagenome (GOLD analysis project Ga0114946, IMG submission 88676) | Lake sediment microbial communities from Walker lake, Nevada to study Microbial Dark Matter (Phase II) - Walker Lake 11/02/13 Deep Sediment | ecosystem: Environmental > Aquatic >... | reverse complement strand
TTTTGTTGATTGCAACGTGAACATGTGATCATCGGCATGGCGCTGTTCCTTACGTATGAAAAAAGACGGGTACGTTCTACCAAACACAGCGCGCGACATAATGGTGTCGCGTCCGGAAAAAAAAACCGGCATGCTGCGATGCCGGTCTGTGTACGAATATTCGGATCCTACAAGCTTCCGTAGCGAGCAAGCGCGCCTTCGTCGGCTTGTTGATAAGAAAAATTCTGCGACCTCGCCATCATGATAGTCTCCATCTGGGAATCTCTGATGGCCCGCGTCTTACCATGGTGAACCTTGTTGATAAGAGCAACGGCGTGAATCGTGAATTTTTCCGATAATGGTAGCTGTACTTTCTTCATGCAGGTCTCCATGGTGAAACAACGGCGAATCATAAAGTACAAGTATAGAACACTTTTCGGAAAGACTCAATCCATTCATCGATGCATGTACGAATTTTCGACCCGTGTTTGCAATTCTTCCATTTCCCCTGATTCGGCTCGGAAACGGGCATTATCAGATTACGGAGCACGGTATCTGCTATCGCGAACGGTGTTCTTCGTGCATGGATATACAAATCCCGTGTCGCCACGGGATTCATACACGAAACACTTGGCGAACGAATCGTCAGCCGAGATAGGAACGAAGTTGCTTGCTTCGTGATGCATGGCGCAAGCGACGAATCGCCTTTTCCTTGATCTGGCGGACGCGTTCACGCGTAAGATTGAATTTCTCGCCGATTTCCTCGAGTGTGAGTGAGTGTTCGCGATCAAGACCGAAATACAGCCGAATAACTTCCGCCTCGCGTTCGCTCAACGATGCGAGCGCGCGACGCACCTCCACTTTGAGCGATTCGGTAAGAAGTATGTTGTCGGGATGTGGTTGCCGGTCGTCCTGAATCACATCCAGCAGCCGATTGTCCTCGCCTTGAGCGAACGGTGCGTCGACGGAAATATGCCGACCGGATATTTTCAGCGTATCCGCCACCTCGAAGAGCGTCATGTCCAATTCCTCGGCCAGTTCGCTGGCGCTGGGTTCGCGCTCGTAGCTTTGCTCGAGTTCGCTGAATTTCTTTCCGATTTTATTGAGCGCGCCGACTCGATTGAGCGGCAAACGCACTATTCGGGATTGCTCGGCCAATGCCTGGAGAATGGACTGCCGTATCCACCATACGGCATAGGAAATGAATTTGAACCCTCGCGTTTCGTCAAAGCGTTTCGCTGCCTTGATCAGGCCCAAATTCCCCTCGTTGATAAGGTCACCCAAGGACAAACCCTGATTCTGATACTGCTTGGCCACTGAAACAACAAAACGAAGATTCGCTTTGGTCAGTTTCTCCAACGCCAACTGTGAACCCGGACCTGTCGACTTGATCTTCTTCGCGAGTTCAATCTCTTCGTCGGGCGTCAGTAGATCAACCTTTCCGATCTCCTGGAGGTATTTGTCGAGAGATTGGCTTTCTCGGTTGGTGTACTGTTTCGAAATCCTCACTCAATCACCTGATTGCGATAATGAAAAATTTTGTGATAATGTATTATTGTCGCACTGACCTGCTTCCGTTTCCGCCACCGCGTTCAGGAAGACTGATTCCATTGTAGAAGAACAACGATACGACTCGAGGAATTCCTCGTGCACAGGGTAAAACGATATACCACCTCTCGGGGTTCCCCGCTGAATCCCGTTCGCGCTGCAATTGCGCAGAATGGCGGCGTTCGCGGGAGCACATGCTTCGCTTTCCGTGTGCTGCTCCGTCCGGTCTCTGCACTTGCGTGAGGACGGGACACAGCAGCATCAAATATGCATCACTTGAACGACAAATTCAATTCGAACGAAAAGCCGAAAGGATGGTGGATCATCAGCATCTTTTATTTTCCGTTTGTGCAGACGCGGCAGACGGCCCGCGTCATACGACTTTCACTGTGTTTCCGCCATCGGAGACGGCGCGATCGAGAGCTTGACGGGCCAGTCGCAGAATATGATCGACATCGGTGTCCTGACTCATCGTACAGCCGGCTATACTGACGGAAACGGAGAATGTCATTCCACCATGCACTTGCACGCTTCCGGCAACATGTTTGCGGATTTTCTCGCCGCGTAAAAAGGCATCCTCGGCAGTGGAATTCAACAGCAGCAGTCCGAAGGACGTCGCATCAAAGCGGCCGAGTACATCGTACACCTTGATGTACGCGCGAAGTGTTTCGCCGATACGAAGCAGAACGTTGTCGATTTCGCGCTGACCGTACTTCTGCGCCATCTCGTCGGAATTGTCGACAGCGATGAGGAAATACACGGCTGAGCCCCCGATGACGTTGATGCGCTCCTGCTCCTCGGCGAGACGTTGCAACAGCAGTGTGCGACTCGATACCCGAGTCCCTTCATCGATGAGCAGATGCTTGCGAACACTCTCCCGCAACTGCGCGCGTTCAAACGCCGACGTCGCCGCCAAGGCGATACGACGCAGCACGGCCAGATCCTGACTCGCGTACTGGTGATTCTCCCTGTACTCGAGCACGAGCAATCCGTACCACATAGTCGCACTTACGAGTGGAACGACGCACAGTTGACCGAAGGAGTTGATGCTCTCCTTCTCGTGGAAGCGGAAATCGGGTTGCGATGGCGCATCGATAATCACGCCGTCGGCGTTGTCGAGTGCAGGCCGAAGAACAGATTGTTCGAGATTCACCGTCGATCCTTCGTTGATGTACGGCAGGTTCGCGGCCTTGGACATGCTCCGGGCAATAATCCAAGACGAACGCTCGGGGTGCCTCAGAATCACCGCGATGTAGTCCCAATCCAGTATCTCGGTAATCGCCGTGGCCGCTACCCCGGCGATGCCATAGGTGTCGACCGTTGCTTCGAATCCTTTTTGCATATTGTCCAGCACGCCCAACATACGCGAATCCGCCGCGAGGTCGAATTTCTGGTTATAACTGCCGAGCAGAAGATTGATCAATGAAGTGAAGCGACCCATGGATGCGACCGTTTCCAGACCAAAGGCATCAGCGACTCTGCTATCGGCAACCAGGACGGCGATCACGTCGCCTTGGAAAAACATAGGGACGCCGATCAGCGATTTGATGCCTTCGGGTGCATCATAGTAGATCGCCAAATCCGATTCACTCGAAGCAGCGACATCGGATACGATCTCCGGCTTTCCCTGGACGGCGATGCGACTGATCATATCCGCACCCAACGCAAGCCTGCGCGCGGTAGTGAAATTCCTGCTGTCGGTCACGAATTCACCGATGATGATTTGCTCTCTGTCCATGTTGATCCAGAACAGGCCCACTGTATGTGCAAGAAGATGTTCCTTAACCGCCTGCAACAATTTATTGGTGAGATAGTCGAACTCCGCACGAGGATCGTTTTGCGGTAGCTCCTCCGAATCGAATCGATACAGTTCCGATGGAATGTCACCCGGTTGTTCAACCTCGCCTGTTGCGGGTAAGTCACTGTACCGCGGCTCCGGAGCATTGCGTTCCGGATTCGTTCCATGTGTCGGGGGTGGGGAAGAAAACTCGTCTTCACCGTTCCGCGTTTCTTCTCCGCGCGCTCCCAAACTCCCTGCCAGAGTCTGGTAGAAAAGAACCGCCCCGACAATGAAAATCGCACCGGCAATGATACGCACATACATCGGCTCGTCGAAGTAGATGAAGACCGCCGCTGCTGCGAGCATTACTGCTCCTATACCAAAACTAGCCTTATTCACCGGGTGGACGCGATTGTTGATATGATGAGTTCAGGATATCTGGAAAAGTACATCATGTTGAACGAAAAGGCAAGAAATTGGAGTTCGGTCTCCAAAACGTGCTACTGTTCTTCCTGCATGTAATTGATGCCCATGACAACGTCGCTATCCAACACCTCGTCCATACCGAGGCGTTTGCGCATGGATCGGATATGCTTGCGTAGCGCATTCATCCGCACAGTGATTTCCTCGTCGTCATGATTGGCACGACCGTATCGACGTTCGGCGAGCGAATGCATTTCCCGTTCGAGTTCCATGAGCATTTCCGATTCACCACCGCTTGCTTCCGCTTCACCGTCACCTGTCACCGTTTCATCAGCGCCAAATGACGCAGCTTGAGTGATATCATCCGAAGCAGGGGACGCGGATGCTCTCTGCGGACGGTCGCGGAGCATCTGTTCGCGAATTTCCTTCAATGCGTCAATGCGCTGTTGAATCGCATCCGCGTTCTCGAATCCATACAGCACGGCGAGGCGGAGTTCATCTTCAGCCTCTTCCAGACGGCCGAACACTGCAAGAGCCAACGCGATGTTCGCGTGTGCGGCCGCATGGCCTGGAGCAAGTTCCACTGCTGCTTTGGAATATTCCAATGCATTAGCAGGATCACCGAGTTGCAGGCAGGACGAGGCGAGATTCACGAACGGTTCAGGGCTACCCGGCTCCAGGCGGCATGCCGTTTCGAACGCCGACCGGGACTCCTCGTGCTTTCCGAGACGCCGGCAGATAATTCCGATGTTGTTCCAGGCACGCGCGGAATCGCGATTCATCTCCAGGAGATTCTTCAACTCGACCAGCGCTTCGACGGAACGGCCAAGCGCATCGAGTGCCACGGAGAGCTTGAACAGCAATTCCTCTTGATGATCAGTACGCCCTTCGTTCTCCAACGCGCGACGCAACAGATCGACGGCTTCATCGTACCGCTTCTCTTTATACACACGTATTGCACTGTCATACATGGTGGTCACGTCAATCGACTCCTGATGAAATCAGTCAACGGAATATAACACATACATCAATGTAATGAATACCGAGTATTGAAACGGCACGAAAAACGCTTTGGAAGAAAATCTTGTTACTCCCCGCTTGGCTGTCAGACAGGGTGAGGGTATATTTCACCCGGACCCTCTAGTTGACCGGAGCCATGGCAGATTTCATACATCTTCACAATCATTCGCACTATTCCCTTCTTGACGCCGCGTGCACAATCAACGATTTGATTGACGCCACCGTCGAACGGAACATGCCCGCATTGGCGTTGACTGATCACGGCGTCATGTTCGGCGCTGTGGAATTCTACAAAAAAGCGAAAAACAAGGGCGTGAAACCCATTATCGGCAACGAACTGTATGTTGTCACCCGCGGATCACGCTTTGACCGCAACGCCGCCGAGACGCATCCCGAAGGCAAACGGCACGGGTACAATCACCTGGTGTTGCTCGTGAAAAATGCAACGGGCTACCGGAACCTCGTCAAGCTGACGACGCGCGGGCACACGGAAGGATTCTACTACAAACCCCGCATAGATTTCGATCTACTGCGCGAACATCACGAGGGCTTGATTGCACTGACCGCATGCGCGGGTGGCGTGGTGTCCACGTATCTCGCCATCGGGGATTACGAATCAGCACGCGCTGTTGCGCTGCAACTCAGGGATATGTTCGGCGAAGATGTGTATCTCGAAATACAGAATCATGGACTTGAGCGCGAAGCGACAATTCGTGAAGGCATGCAGCGGCTGTCGAACGAACTCCACATGAAGCTCATCTGCACCAATGACATTCATTATGTGGACAAGCGTCATGCGGTTGCGCACAACGTCTATTTGCATATCGCCGATGGACGGGATGTGGAAGATATAACGCGGCTTCGCTACGAAACGGCGGAATACTATTACAAAAGCGCGGAGGAAATGCTCGAACTGTTTCGCGACTATCCCCAAGCGATAGAATCCACGCTGGAAGTCGGCGATAAAATCGATTTCGATCTGGAACTCGGTATCAACCATATGCCCGAATTCCCGATCCCCCCCGAGGCCGGGGTCAGCTCGCTCGACGAGTTCATGAAAACCCTTGCCTACCAAGGCGCGGAACGTCGCTACATGTCGCTGAGTCCGGAAATGCGTGACAGATTGGATTTCGAAATCGACGTCATTTCGCGCATGGGGTATTCCGGCTACTTTCTCATCGTCCAAGACTTCATCAACGCGGCAAAAAAACGCAACATACGCGTGGGCCCCGGTCGAGGCTCCGCCGCCGGCAGCATTGTCGCATACGCACTCGGCATTACCGATGTCGATCCATTGTGCTACGAGTTGCTCTTCGAGCGCTTTCTCAATCCCGATCGCATATCCATGCCCGACATCGACGTGGATTTCCAGGACGACCGGCGCGAAGAAGTCATCAATTACGTGCGCGACAAATACGGAGCTGAATCCGTTTCCCAAATCGTGACCTTCGGCAAACTCAGTGCGCGAGCCGTGATCAAAGATGTCGGGCGAGTTCTCGGAGTTCCCTTGAACGTGGTGGAATCCATCACCAAGCAGATTCCAGTGAGAATGGGAAAAGTGCAACCATTGGAATATGTGTTCGATCTGAAAACCGACGATAGCGGTAAATGGAAGCCGATAAGAGAACTCGAGTGGGTCGGAAAAAGCGACGATCCGAAAATTCAGAGACTCGTCGAGTTCTCCGTCATTCTCGAAGGACTGAACAGGAACGTCGGCATGCACGCGGCGGGCGTCGTCATCGCTCCGAGTGATACCAGCGATTACGTCCCGCTGTACAAAACACCGACGACCGAGTTGATGACGCAATTCAACATGGGAGACCTTGAGGACGCAGGCCTCCTGAAAATGGATTTCCTGGGCCTGATAACACTCACCGTCATCGACAGAGCGATTCGCATGCTCCGAGAGACGCGAGGAATCGATGTGGACATCGATACGATTCCGCTGGACGATGAGAAAACCTACGACATGTTCGGTGAAGGACATACCATCGGTGTGTTCCAGTTCGAGTCCTTCGGTATGCGTGAGTATCTCGTCAAACTGAAACCACGCTCCATCGATGACCTCGCTGCGATGAATGCGCTCTATCGACCGGGACCGATGGACTTCATCGATGATTTCATCGACAGAAAGTACGGACGCAAAAACATCGATTATCTGCATCCCGACATGGAGCCGATTCTACGATCCACATACGGCATCATCGTGTTTCAGGAACAGGTTATTCAGCTCGCGAACCGAATCGCAGGCTTCACGCTGGCGCAATCGGACCTCATGCGTCGTGCGATGGGAAAGAAGAAATCGGACGTCATGGCACAGCAGCGTCAGGAATTCGTCAAAGGCGCCGGCGATCGTGGTATTCCGGCGAAGACGGCGTCCGAAATTTTCAACATGATAGACAAATTCGCCAACTACGGCTTCAACAAGTCGCATTCGGTCGCTTATTCCCTACTCGCCTATCAAACAGCTTGGCTGAAGGCGAACTACCCCGCCGAGTTCATGGCTGCGCTCATGACGTCGGAAATGTCCAAAACGGAAAAAGTCGTCATGCTCATCGACGAGTGCAGGAAAATCAACATAGACGTTCTGCCGCCGGATGTCAATGAGAGCGGTGTTGATTTCAGTGTATCCGGATCAGCTATTCGCTTCGGTCTCGCGGCTATAAAAAATGTCGGTGTCGAAGCGGTGAAAAGCATTGTCGAAGCCAGGGAAACCGGTGGACGTTTTCGCTCGTTGTTCGATTTTTCCGAGCGGGTGAACGATACATCAGTTAACAAAAAAACCATGGAGAGCCTGGTTTTCGCAGGTGCCATGGATTCGGTCGGTGGAAAGCGAGCGGAACTGTTCTCGGCCATAGAAAGCGCAATAGCCTATGGGCAGCAACGTAAACTGGAACTGCAATCCGGTCAATCCAGTCTTTTCGACGATATACCCTCGGTGGCGGCAACTGCGCTCCCCTCGCTTCCACCACTTGCCGAGTGGAGCGACAGCGAGAAGCTTGCGAAGGAAAAAAGCGTCCTGGGGTTTTACGTCTCCGGTCACCCGCTCGAGCCTTGGAGGCTGGAAGCCGAGGACCTGTCGTCCATCTCCCTGGGTGTGATAGAACCCGAAATCGACGGCAGGATAGTCCACGCCTGCGGAATCCTTTCACACATCCGGACGAAAATCGACAAGCGCGGAAAGAGCATGGCTTTCGTGACGCTCGAAGATTTTACCGGTAAGGCGGATTGCCTGGTGTTCTCGGATGCCTATGAACGATGCAAGCATGCATTGTCGGAAGACCACCCCGTAATGATGATCGGCAAAGCGGAGCTTTCCGGAGACTCGCTTCGCATCGTCGCCGAGGATGTCTTGGATATCGAACATGCCGTCACGAGGTTGAGCAAGGCTCTGGTGATTTCGATTTCGGCGTCATCGGCAACGAGCAAACAGCTAGAAGAAGGCATCCGTGTGCTCAATGCCGGACGTGGAAGCGGGAATTCCGCATGTTTTTTTTATGTTGACGACGGTAACGGTCAGATGTGGAATCTCGTCAGCCGTGCTCTTCGCCTCAGCATTACACGAGAGTTGCTGCTTGAACTCCGGTCGATCTTTGGCGAATCAAATGTCCGCATATCGATTCGGGAAATATAACCGTTCATGAAATTCAAGGAGATCCGTTGAGTATGAAACCCCTCGAAATCACCGATGCCAACTTTCAGCAAGAAGTCATCAATTCCGAACTACCAGTACTTGTGGATTTTTGGGCCGTGTGGTGCGGGCCATGTCGCGTTATCGCTCCTATCGTCGAAGAACTAGCCGGCGAATACAACGGCAAACTCAAGGTTGGGAAAGTCGATGTCGATAACAATCCCGATACAGCGATGAAATACGGTATACGCAGTATACCGACTGTTTTGATTTTCAAGAACGGAGAAATAGTTGATCGTAGTGTCGGTACGTTCTCAAAGCAAGCGATTCTCGAGAAAATCACGCCACTGCTCTGAAATTCCACCTACGCGAGAGTTGGAACACTATCGCGATAACTCGCATTCGACATACGAGAGATTCCGCTGCGGGAATGTCGTTGCACAGCTTAGACCCGATATCCTCCCCGTCTCCCGAATGGAGACCGAAGCGGCGAGGCACGCTCGTTTTTCACAAACCGCGACTCGTGACGATGCACCGCCTCTCATGATGCCGGCGAAATGAAAAGATTGCACGGCATTGCAAGTCGCAGCAGTGATGCCAGTTCGCTCCTTACAAGCGATTCGCTACGTCGTAGATCAACTCACGCATATCGCATGAGAAAAAAGTCGATCCGCGGATATTTTACCCGAACACTGGACAGAATCAACGAAATCACCCGGTGATAAATTCTCTATCTTCGTACATGGCTGTTAAGACTAGGTCAAAATGCTGTTGCACGCAGTTCGCTCCCTGCTGGACGGGCTGAGGAAACATTTGCATTTTGTAAACAACACGCATAAATTTAGTTAGCTCGGAGTATGTTTCCGGTCATCCTTCGAAGTTACACGGATGCATCGGCTTTTCATCGAGAACCAATTAGGTAAGTCACGAACGTCATCGAGTCCATTGAGCCATCGCAACAAGTCCCGTTACCGTACAGCGGCAGCACCCGCTGAGAGAATCTGAAAGATATCTCGCTGCGTCGAGGTATGTTTCAGGCTTCCTGATGATAGGTACGGGGCAAAGACAATAGCGCGAACGGATTGCGACGTTCTTCCAAATACTTTAACAAGAGGAACAACCTGTGAAAGTAACGCTACCTTCAGCCAGATTGTTCATATTGCTGCTACCGATTACCGCACTGCTCCTGGAGGGCTGTTCGTCGCTCGAACCGCTCCCGAGATTCAGAACATCCAGCACTTCCTTCGCTCCAGATCAACTTCCGCTCGCCCAACGATCTTCAACTGATCTCATCGATCCGACAGTAGTAGCATCGTACTCGAGTATCAAGGAGCAAGCTCTACGGCCTTCCGAAGATTCTCCGGAACCCGTCGAGGCGCTGAAACCGATCGTCAATCGCTCATCAAACACACTGGCAATGCACATCGACAAACTCGGGCTTGATGTCGAGGAAATCGAAGACGAATTGGCGGAAGGCGATGATCTCGATGGAGAGGAAATTTCGGTCAACAGCATTCCAATAGTTGAAAAGGTCGCCGCGAAATCCATGAACAACATTGTGGATGACGCCGATGAACTCAATCCCGCTATCAACCGACCTGAACTCATACGTGAAATCGTCAACCTGCTCGGAATCAACTACAGATACGGCGGCATGGATGCCACGCGGGGACTTGATTGTTCCGCATTCACCGTTACAATCTACAGTCGCGCATTGGGCGTGCGACTACCGCGAAGCTCCATTGAACAATTCCGTGTCGGCAACACCATCAAAAAGGAAGAATTGCGAATCGGTGACCTGGTGTTTTTCAAGACTCGCAGACGTCGGGCTGCGGTTTCGCATGTAGGAATTTATGTTGGCGAAAACCTGTTCGCACATGCGAGCACGAAATACGGTGTGATCATTTCGAGCCTTGATCATCCGTACTACAATCGTACGTACGTCGGTGCACGTCGCCTAGTGGAATACGAAATCTCTGAAGCGCAAGCGAGCAGATAGCTAGCGAATTCTAGTTGAATGTTCAGGGCGGCCAACAACTGGCCGCCCGTTTTTATTGTTCCATTTGAGTATGCATTGCTCACCGTCGTCATGCAAGTAAAACTTCATGAGCCTGAGAAACGACAACTTCGTAGAACGCAATGCGTTCTCGTCTCAAGAGAGCGCAGTGATTTCCGTAGTAACGGAGGTGTATTCGATATGACTGATAACGCCTTGGGCGGAAGCTCCATCGTGCCGTACGCTGTACGCAGATGCTGGTGCATTCTCACTGGGCCTTGAATTCCTTGTCGATGATGTCTATCGCGCCGGGATAGCGGATATCACCGTACGAAGTGCTTATACGCGGTGTGGCGCGCAGCGTAATGCGCGAAGGCGAAGCATTGGCGCCACCAAGCGCGAGAGCGAGATTCACGACGCTTTCATACCCTCGTTCCTTGAAGAATTTCGCGAGATCGAGTTCCATCCTCAAAGGAATGATGGATTGTTGACCAGTACCGGGAATCGTGATCGGTTCGTTGATATCGCCATTGATAGTCAGAGTGTTGTCGAGAATCAACGTCCACGCGAAACTGGTGAGAGTCGCGGCCGTTTGCGGAGTCCCTCCCGTACCGTCATTCGGATTGACTGCGGCAACATTCAACGTGAATGACGCAGGGAATTCATTTCTGGCAAATCCCGTAGCAAGTCTCACACCGTCGGCGACGCTAAAATCGGATATTGAAGACTTATCTGCGAGATTGACGCCCATGAGAGAAAAACCGCTAACCGAATCGAGTTTGAATTTGCATCGACTCAGATTCGTGAACGCCTTTCCCGCATCCTTGAGCAACGCACATGAATTGAGGGAGAGCAATGCGACAAGCATGAGAAGTATCGATCGATGTGTGTACAAGAAACCTCCTGGAATCATCATGAATCGCGGTGATAGAATATGCCAATATATCGGACCCGCTCGCTACTTCCAATGTCCGGTAGAACACGGAACGCAAAGTACGTATAGTGAAAACGTATACCCGATGTTCCCGCCGCTTGCATTCCGCTCTTCCACATTCTACTTTCGTTGGTAGCGTGATCACGCCTACACTGATGTCCACAATACGAGTTCAGCCATGCAAACAATTTCACCTCCCCGCTACGACGCCGAACGGTTGACAGGTATCGGGCAGTCCATATTCACCGTCATGACACGCCTCGCCGTCGAATACGAGGCCGTGAATCTCGGGCAAGGCTTCCCGGATTTCGACGGTCCGGCATGGGTCGTGGACGAATTCGTCGCTGCTCTCCGCTCGGGTAGAAATCAATACGCGCCAATGTCGGGAGTACTCGCATTGCGTAAATCAGTCGCCGGCTACCAGAAACGTTTTTACGATCTCGAGTGGGATGCCGATGAAGAAATCACAATCACCGCCGGGGCAACCGAGGCGCTGTTCTGCGCAATGCTCGCCTTGCTCAACCCGGGAGACGAGGTTGTCCTTTTCGAACCGTACTATGATGCACACCACGCGGACGCTCTCCTGGCAGGCGCGTCGCCTGTATGCGTGACCCTGCACAAACCCGGCTTCTGCATCACGGCTGATGCGCTGGACGCTGCGATAAGCGAGCGCACCCGTATGATAGTACTCAACAATCCCCATAATCCAGCCGGGCGGGTGTTCGGCCGGGATGAATTGAATATCGTGGCAGATGTGGTTCGCGAACGAGATCTGCTGCTGCTCAGCGACGAGGTATATGAATTCCTGACGTATGATGGTCGTCAGCATATTCCTGTCGCATCTCTCCCCGATATGCGAGACCGCTGCATCACTGTTTCCTCGACCGGAAAAACCTTCGGTATGACCGGATGGAAAGTGGGTTATGCTATTGCTTCGGCACCGCTCACGACTGCGTTGCGCAAGGTGCATCAGTTCAGCACCTTTGCGGTCAATACACCCGCGCAACTCGCCATGGCGCATGCGCTGGAGAAACTCGAGGAATACCTGCCGGATTTCCGTGCGCAATACCAGCAAAAACGCGATATGCTTCGCAGTGGGCTGGATTCATCGATTATTACTCCACACGCCGTCGAAGGAAGCTATTTCATGATGGGATCTATACCGAAAGAACTCGGAATGACTGACGTGGAGCTGTGCATGCATATTCTGCGCGAGCACCGCGTCGCGCTCATACCTCCGTCGGCATTCTATGCGAACAACGATGAAGGTATGAGCATGCTGCGATTTTGCTTTGCGAAACGCGAAGAAACCATACGTGAAGGTCTACAACGACTGAGCGAGTTGTCAATCCCGTTTTGAAAGCAATGCGACTAAACCACCGATAAGCATACCGATACCGAACGCGCCCAACACTGTGCTGAACGGATGTACTTTGATGTACTCTTCGGATTTCTGCACTGCGGGATCGATGTTCTCTTCACGAATCCGGTGAATCGTTTCCTTCGCACTGCGCTGAAACTTTGCAGTGCGCTGCTTTATCTCATCCGTCAGATCCTGTGTGCGTGATTCCACTTCGTCGCGCACATCGGAAAACCCCTGCGCGATGCGCTCCTTGGTCTCCAGATAGGTTGCGAATAAATCATTCAAACGCGTTTCGACAACTGTTTTACTTTCATTGTAGCGCTCGGCGATCAAATCGACCAGATCCGTGAATTTTCCTTCGATTTTCAACAATTCTTCGTCTTTGAGCTTGTCCCATTTCACTGCGACATGCCCTTTGAAACCATCCCATTCATGGGTAAACTTTGGTAAACTCATACTAATCTCCTCTGCGTGTGATGCAGACTGTTGTTCCTTAAAGATGAATGGTTAATGTACGAGTATCCCCGCTTATTCAAAAGTCGGAAATCCGGTACTTGCAGCAACATACTGGCAACTTCAGTGAAGGCTGGGCCAGCGTCGATCTCATCTAGGTGTTTCTTCCACTCATTCGCACGCTCCGCGATCCCCGCAGTTCCGACTCGTGGCGATGCTGGCTGCATCTCGGAACGAAATCCAGTTGATCAGGAGTTGATGATCCGTATACCTCAGCGTGCTCCTAGGCCAGATACAGCGTATCGCACTACTGCGCCTATGAGTCTTGCTCATGCACGATTTGCGATTGATGTCATTGCGTTCTATCATTCATCTTGATATGCGACACCGATCCACAATTCTCGCGATACTCATGCGGCACAGCTTGACAATGACCGCCAAACACAGCGATGCGTTTCGTCATCACATATCATACGTGTCGAATCGCTTGCTCGGCCATGTTCGACCGGCATGCCACCAGCATGAATCAGCATCGTCCCCTGCTCTTCCGCGTTCATCACAGCACATCGACTTTCATTTCCAGGAGTATCACACATGAACTCTTTTCCTCGAATCATTATTCTCGCTTGTCTGCTCTTCCTCGTCACAGTTCCGTTCGGCAAGTCGCAACAACTCGAGGCGCAACGACTCGACAACGGTACGATGTGGACCTTCGATCACCCTCCTGTGGAATATTTCAAAGAGCGCTATGGCTTTTCCCCGTCGCAATCCTGGCTCGATGAGACGAGACTTGGCGCGCTGCGTTTCGGAGGCGGTTGTTCGGCGTCCTTCATCAGCGACAACGGACTTGTCATGACGAACTATCACTGCGCCATAGACGCGGTCACGACGGTCACAGGCGAGGGCGAGGATCTTCTGCGCGATGGCTTCGTGGCCTATTCGCTTGAAGACGAGCGAAAGGTAGAGGGATTGTTCGTTGAACAACTCGTCGAGATTCACGACGTCACGGCCGAAGTACAGAATGCAATGGAAGGAAAGCTTGGTGACGAGTTGCCCCGAGCACGCGATGAAGCAACGAGAGCAATACAGGAGAGAATGTCGGTCAATGGATTGCGATGCCAGGTCGTTCGACTGTACCACGGGGGATTGTACTCGGCCTATCTGTACAAGCGGTACGACGATGTCCGCTTGGTGTTCTCCAGCGAGAGGGCTTTCGCGTTTTTCGGCGGTGTTCACGATTTCTGGGCGTATCCGAGGTATTCGTTCGATTGCAATCTGTTCCGAGTGTATGGAGAAGATGGTGAACCATTCAAAACCCCACATTACTTCAAATGGAGCAGGGAAGGCGCCAGACCAGAAGAACCCGTGTTCGTTGTCGGAAACCCTGGGAGAACCGGCAGACTGGTTAGCGTCGAAATGGTGGAATTCGATCGCGACCTGCGCGTACCGTTCACGTGGCGCATTCTGACTGACAGAAAGAGCATACTCGAACAGTGGCTCGAAAACAACAAGGATCAACATGACGCAGCGTATTTCGACGAGATTTTCGGTATCAACAACGCGCAGGAAATCTATGAAGGACGTCTCGCGGGCTTGCGCGATGACGAGCTGATAGAGCGCCGGCGGGAATTCGATGAGACCTTCAAAGCCGCCGTGCGTGCCGATCCCGAGCTGAACAGCCGCTATGGAGATATGTGGAAGAACATCGCCGAACTCGTGAAATCGCAACGCAAGATCACGAGCGACCTCTATGCATTGCGAAGCAGTGGTCTTGGTGTCGCGGAACACGTATCACGTGCTGCAGCTATTGTACAATGGGTACGGCACATGGAGATGCCGGAACACGAGCGTCCGAATGCGTGGAAAGGAGAATCCGCCGACCGTATGCGGACACAATTGGCCACGCCTCTCGAGACGGACCCGGTGATCGAAGGCTTGACGCTCGAGCGACAACTTTCCCTTATGCTGGACATGTTGGGAAAAAATGACCGCATCATGCGGGGCATACTTCAGAACGATTATCCCGAGCAGGCTGCAGCGCGTATGCTGTCCACAACGCTGCTCTCCGACGAGCAGTCCTTGTCGGCTTTGCTCGACGGTGGCATGAAAGCTCTTCGAACATCCGACGACGCATTCATCCGTTTCGCTCTCTCGATACAAGCTCGTGCCGAAGCAGCGTCAGCCAAGCAACGCGAGATATCTCTCGCGTTGGATATGCAACGCGAACGTATGGGGCGCGCGCTCTTCGATGTATATGGTACGAGCTTCCCGCCCGATGCAACGTTCACGCTTCGCATTTCGGACGGGGTCGTGCGTGGCTACGATTACAACGGCACTGTAGCACCGCCATTCACGACGTTTTTCGGCATGTACGATAGATACCATTCTTTCCGCGACAGCGAAACGGCTTTCGATGCCATGATGAGCGGCAATGCTTTCGATCTCCCTCCGCGATGGAAATCGCCTGCATCGAGTTTCAATCTCTCTACACCCTTCAACTTCGTTTCAACCGCCGACATCATCGGTGGCAATTCCGGCAGTCCGGTCATAAATACGCGACGCGAAGTCGTGGGCTTGGCGTTCGACGGAAATTTCGAAAGTCTGTCCGGCGAGTTCATTTACGCGGAAGACAAGGGTAAGCGTGCGATCTCCGTGCATTCCTCGGGTATTCTCGAAGCACTTCGACATGTGTACAAAGCCGAACGCATTGTACAGGAAATTGAGAATGCGCGTTGAGCACCGTCTGCATGCATCGCAACCCTACAATGCGCTCATGATTTTCATACGGAAACAGAACACGGGTTGCGTACTTTCAATGATCACGAGTTCATCGAATCGCATCATCTGATCCGGTGTGGCGGCCAGTACATTCGCTGTCTTCGACGCAGTGGTCAATGAAGCAACTCATGTACACAACTTCATCGGTTGTACACACTTCATCGGTGTTGGCACGACGGAATAATGCGTCGCGCAGGTGCTCGGATAACAACAACGGCCGTTGCGAAAACGGCCGTTGCGACTTGCGGGAGAGCGGTGTGCTCACTACGAATTCGTGGTTGAGGCGATGAGATTCAACGCGCTACCGGCTTTCCACCACTCGATCTGCTGGGCATTCATTGTATGCTTCAGCAGCATGCTTTCACTGCTCCCGTCAATATGAGTCAGAGTCATCGTCACAGGGGCACCCGGCATCAACCCTTCCACATCCAATGTGATGCGATCATCTTCACGAATTTTCAGATAATCGTCCGGGTCGTCGAAGGTCAAGGGTAGTAAGCCCTGTTTTTTCAGATTGGTTTCGTGAATACGGGCGAATGATTTGACGATAATCGCCTTGGCACCGAGATGGCGGGGTTCCATCGCCGCATGCTCACGGGATGATCCTTCGCCGTAGTTCTCGTCTCCCACCACCACCCAGCTTTTACCCGCTGCTTTGTAATAGCGTGCAACTGCGGGGACTTCGTCGTATTCGCCGGTGATCTGATTTTTCACCTTGTTCGCCACGCCATTGAAGTCGTTGATCGCGCCGATGAACATGTTGTTCGATATGTTGTCGAGATGCCCGCGGAAACGAAGCCAAGGACCGGCCATGGAAATATGGTCGGTGGTACATTTCCCTCGTGCCTTGAGCAACAAATGCATGTCGCGAAAATCTTCGGCACGAGGAATCGAGAATGGCTCGAGTGCCTGCAAACGGTTGCTTGCCGGATCGATGACGACATCGACAGTGGAACCGTCCTCCACTGGCGGGACCAATCCAACAGGATCGGGCACGAAGCCTTTGGCCGGCAGCTCGTCACCTTGCGGGGGGAGAAGCCGCACCTCGTCACCGTGTTCGTTTATCAGCACATCCTTCGTGAAATCGAATGTAAGTCTCCCGGCCAACGCAAGCGCGGCAACGGTTTCCGGACTGGCGACGAATGCGTGCGTATCGGGATTACCGTCATTGCGTCCGGTGAAATTGCGGTTGAATGAAGTGATGATGCTGTTCTTCTCCCCTCGTTTCACGTCGTGGCGCTTCCACTGACCGATGCACGGACCACAGGCATTCGCGAGCACCCGACCCCCGATTTCTTCAAGTAACTGCAATTGCCCGTCGCGCTCAATGGTCGCGCGAACCTGTTCGGAACCAGGTGTGATCGTGAATTCCGATTTCACACGCAACCCCTTGGCTTTGGCCTGCCGGGCAACGGCAGCGACACGATCGATGTCTTCGTAACTGGAATTCGTGCATGAGCCGATCAGCGCAACATGCAGTTCCTCCGGCCAGGCATTGTCACGAACGGCAGCGGCGAATTCCGAGATAGAATGAGCACGGTCCGGTGTGAACGGCCCGTTGACATGCGGTTCAAGCGTCGTCAGGTCGATGTGTATCACCTGGTCGAAATAGCGTTCCGGATTGTCCTCTACTTCGGCGTCGGCGCAGAGATGCTCGGCAAAACTATCGGCGCGTTCCGCTACATCGGCTCGTCCGGTGCAACGCAGGTAGGTAGCCATTTTGCTGTCGTACGGAAACACGGAAGTCGTGGCACCGATTTCGGCACCCATGTTGCATATCGTTCCCTTACCGGTTGCGGAAATGCTCCGTGCGCCATCACCGAAATACTCGACTATCGCGCCCGTACCTCCTTTAACTGTCAGTATGCCGGCGAGTTTGAGAATCACATCCTTGGGCGAAGTCCACCCGCTCATTTTCCCGGTAAGTCTCACACCGATCAGTTTCGGGAATTTCAGTTCCCAAGGCATACCGGCCATAACGTCCACTGCATCGGCGCCCCCGACACCGATCGCAAGCATGCCGAGACCACCCGCGTTCGGTGTGTGCGAATCGGTGCCGATCATCATGCCACCGGGAAATGCGTAGTTTTCCAACACAACTTGGTGAATAATCCCCGCACCGGGTTTCCAGAATCCGATGCCGTATTTTTTCGACACCGACGCGAGAAAATCGAACACTTCTCTGTTCATGTCAAGTGATGACGCGAGGTCCTGCGTAGCATCATGTTCGGCAAGTATCAAGTGATCACAGTGAACAGTGGACGGCACGGCAACCGAAGGAATGCCGGCACTCATGAACTGTAGCAGCGCCATTTGCGCAGTGGCATCCTGCATGGCAACGCGATCCGGAGCGAAATTCGCGTAATCCTTGCCGCGATCGAACGGTTTCGAAGCAGCGTCCGAAAGGTGCGCGTACAGCACTTTCTCCGCGAACGTCAGGGGTCTGGTAAGAAGCTCGCGAGCGGCTGCGATTTTCGTCGGAAACGCATCGTACACTCGCGCGATCATGTCGAAATTCATCGTCATAGCAAGCTCTCTCAATTGTTCGGGCTCATTCTTCAATATAACATTTTGTACTCGCATGCGAGAAAACGGAGCGCAACAATTTTCTCTGGAAGTCGCGTGCATGTACAGCGAAGCGTACACCTTGCCACGAACCGGGATACGGGGCTCGACGTCGATTCGGTATGTTCATGCGTTTTTCTCGACATTTCTCCTGTCTGTTGAGACGAAAGACAATCTTTTCCTACATTGTCCTGAGTCCGGAATTACAGCATGACGGTATTATGATCAAACGAATTGCACTCCTCGCTCTTTTTCTCCTCCCAGCTTCGGCCGCTTCACAGGATGATTTACTCGGAAATGCTCTGAAAAACTTCGGGCTGGATTCCAGTACAGTAGGTTTCCGTCCGCAATCGACCTGGATCAATTTCGCACCACCGGACCCTTTTCGCCTGCCGTGGTTCGATGGTCTACTGGCGCGCCCATTGAAAATACCCTCGTTCACCAGGGAGATGCTGTGGCGCTACCATCTGTGGATGAAGGGCGACAGCGCCAACTTTCCGCGACCCGCCCTGGCTCAGGTGCGCCCACTCGCCGGATTGATCATGAACTCCGGTCGTAATTTAGGCCATGACATCGGAAAATTCGGCTTGGACTACTCTCCGCGGCTCTATGGCGACGAACCCTTGCTTCATGCCATCGAGCAGTTGTATCGCGATGCTGGCCAAGACTTCGGCGACAATATCGTGTATCCCTTGCCAACACAGTACTGGACGGACCGTCGCCACACATTTCGCGAAGCGACGAAATCTCTGCCCGAAGACCTGCGAAACTCGATCGCGCGAATCGTCACCGCAATAGCCGAAGCCGCACGCTGGCGCGACAGATCGCTGCACGGGATTCCTTCGGAATGGTATTCTCATATTTTCACATCGACAACGCTGGAAGAATCACAGTGCGACGCGCACACATTCGATCAAATAGTCTACGATGCCGCACTCGCTTTTGATGGAAGTTCGGCTGCCTGGGGCGCTACATTGCTCGCGCAGGCGGTAGAGAAGGAATTTCCCACGTTACGCAAACATGCCGGCGGCATGCACTCCTTCAATATTCCAACACCGCTCGGTCGCCTCGTACTCAGCGGCGGTGGCAATGACGTACATTACGCACAGGATTGCGCCCTACTGATCGATCTCGGTGGAGACGACGTGTACTACGGTGCGGTGGGTGCAAGCGGCCCCTCATTACCCGTATCCGTGGCTATCGACGTGGCAGGCAACGACCGCTATCTCAATGAGCATGTGAATCTGCCTTCGCAAGGTGCCGGCGTACTCGGTATCGGCATACTGATAGATCTTGATGGAAACGATACGTATACCTCGCGTACGTTTTCACAGGGATGCGGACGTTTCGGCGTCGGGCTGCTGTACGATGAACGGGGAAACGATACGTATACCTCGCTCGGTTTCAGTCAGGGTGCCGGTATGTACGGTATCGGAATTCTGTTCGACCGTGCAGGCAACGATGCGTACCACACGGTGTATTACGCGCAAGGATACGGTTTTGCACGCGGTCTCGGTTTGCTCGCCGATCTCGAAGGCGACGATCGGTACATTGCCGATGACACCGATTTGATTCATGTCGGCGATCAGACACCGTTGCACAACGAAAGCAACGCGCAAGGTTTCGCGAGTGGACGGCGTGCCGATCACACGGATGGACACAACATGTCCGGCGGGGTGGGCATTCTTACTGATCTGCATGGAAACGATGTGTATTCCGCAGGCACGTTCGCGCAGGCGAGCGCATACTGGTACGGTATCGGCGTGCTGCATGACGCCGAAGGCGATGATCAGTACCGCGGTGTCTTTTTCAATCTCGGTGCGGCCGCGCATTTCGCCATCGGTATTCTGCTCGATGATGCGGGAGACGACGTTTCCGATCTCGTCATGACACTTGGTTTCGGCACTGCGCACGATGCTTCGGCTGCGTTCTACATCGATCTGGACGGCAATGATACATATACCATGAGCAACGCCGACGAACGCGCATGCAGTTTCGGCAGCTCGCTCAATAATTCCTTCGCCCTTTTCGCGAATATCCGCGGCGACGACAGCTATTCGCCGGTTGGCAATGCATTCGGGTATGCCACTTCTCGGCGCGGCGGAGAATGGGCGATCTATGCACCGAGTATAGGTCTGTTTTTCGATATCGGAGGCAACGACACGTACAATCATGAAGTCGGAGCAAACGACAGCGAATGGTCCATCCCCGGCGGCCAGGGAATTTTCGGCTACGGTATAGACGCAGCCTCGGGTATGCTTCGATTCGAACAATGACTTTGCATCGTCAAAATGAATTCGTAACATAAAGTTTGTACTATTTCTCGATTCACCGGCACCGACCTGACGAACATGGCAAAACAACAACAAGGTACTCTGGAAAAAATCGTCTCCCTTGCCAAACGACGTGGCATCATTTTTCAGTCCTCCGACATTTATGGTGGACTGAACGGCTGCTGGGATTACGGACCGCTCGGCGTCGAACTCCTTCGCAACGTCAAGGAGGAGTGGTGGCGCGACATGACGTATCGAGACGATGTCGAGGGCCTGGATGCTGCCATTCTCATGCATCCCCGGGTATGGGAAGCATCGGGACATGTGGAGAATTTCACTGATCCCATGGTCGACTGCAAGCAATGCAAAAGCAGATACCGGCTCGACGTTCTGTATGAATCGTACAACGAAAAGCGCCGGAAAAAAATCGCCGAAGCATGGATGAATTCGCTTGACGAAGGTATGAGACCCACAGTCGAAGCCATGGACTCCGATGCCCGCCTCGAAGCTGCAGGCGATGCGCTCCTTGACGATGCGGCCATGTTTAGCGCCATGAACGAGAGTCTGCTGCTCGTGTGTCCGAATTGCGGCGCTACCGGGACATTCACTGTTCCACGCAAATTCAATCTGATGTTCAAGACCTACATCGGGCCTGTGGAAGACAGTGGTGCTGTTGTGTACTTGCGACCCGAGACCGCACAGGGCATTTTCGTGAATTTCAATAATGTAACTCAGGCCACTAGGCAGAAAATCCCATTCGGCATCGCGCAGCTCGGAAAAGCGTTTCGCAACGAAATCAACACGAAGAATTTTCTCTTCCGTACACGTGAATTCGAGCAGATGGAAATGCAGTTCTTCGTCAAGCCAGGCAGCGACGAGCAATGGTATGATACTTGGCGCGACAGACGAATGCAATGGTTTATCGACCTCGGGATGCGTGCCGAGAAATTGCGGCTCCATCTGCACGCTCCCGATAAACTTGCACATTACGCGAAGGCAGCGGTCGACATCGAGTATGAATTCCCCTTCGGCTGGGGCGAGATCGAGGGAATACACAACAGAACCGACTACGATTTACGTCGGCATACGGAGTATTCGGGCAAGTCGCTCGAATATTTCGATGCGGACGCGAAGGAGAAATACACACCGTTCGTCATCGAAACTTCGGCTGGTGCGAGCAGATCATTGATGGCTTTTCTGGTGGATGCCTACCATGAGGAAGAAGTCGAGGGCGAAACCCGCGTAGTGCTGCGCTTCCATCCCCGCTTGGCACCGTACAAGGCCGCACTGTTGCCGTTGGTAAACCGTGATGGCATGGATGAACTCGCGATGAGAATGTATCGCGACGTTCTACGAAACTTCAAAGTCTTTTACGACGACAGCGGTTCAATAGGGCGGCGCTATCGGCGACAGGATGAAATAGGAACGCCTTACGCCTTCACCGTCGATTCGCAAACACTCGAGGACAGCACCGTCACCGTACGTGAGCGTGACGGCATGAAGCAGGAACGAATAGGAATGGACAATATCGGATCCTACCTCGCCGAACATGTGACGCTCTGACTATAGAATCGCTCGCATTCATCTCGCGCTACACAAGCCGGACAGGCTGGTACACCGACCATTACGATTTCTGCTTGATCAGCGCTCGGGATCGATTGAGGTTCCGGTTCCGCATCGTGCTCTGCATCACATGACGGTGCCACGTTCGAGCCTGGCGCGCAGCGTGTCGGCCACCTCCTTCGCACGCTCCGCCAATTCCGGATGTTCTCGGGCAATTTCTTCAATCCTCAATAAGCGACGTTCTGTCGCCAAACGCGAAAACTCCAAACCGTAATTCATTTTATCCGACATGTACAGCTCCAGTTGTTCCGCGGCCGGCGGCGGTGCGACTTTCCGAGGTGGTGGCGCACCGGGCCGGTAGAAAATGGCGACGCCCAATATTATCACCGACAGAATACCGACGATGAGGAAAAAATGCCTGAACATTGCGGTCGGCTCCGGAATATGCTTGGTTTTGCCCGTCCCACGCGACAGGCTTTCGAATATAAGATAGCAACAGCGACACCTACATGCTACGTTGTATTCGGAAGTACACGTCGCGCAATAGAATCTGCGTGCTCCGCACGCGGGTGTCGGTGCTTTGGCTTCGGTGAAGCGTATCGACCAACACCTTCTCAATTAGTGCTTTCGGTGTATTAGCATTCCGTGTTACCTTGTGTGCAGAGAGGAAGTACGCATGAAACGCAACCCGCGTGGGGACGAAGAGAATCGCAACACAAGCATGTATACAAGGAAACGCAACATGATCCGAATCTATCTGCTGTCCGTATTCATTCTGCACACCTTCTCCGTTTGTACCGCCCAGTCATTCGACGCGAGACTTTCGGAGAAGCTGCAGCACGCGTTGGACAGCACGAGAGAAGCACATGGGCTGAAGGGGGTCTCGGCTGCAGTGTACCATCCCGATCAAGGAATTTGGAGCGGTGCATCCGGAATTTCGCACGCTTCGACGCCGATTTCCACCGACATGCGATTCGGCATCGGGAGCAACACGAAAACCTTCATAGCAACGTTGCTTTTACGGCTGGCGGAACAGTCGGTGCTTACGCTGGACGATTCGTTGCATCAATGGCTGCCGTCGTATCCTCATGTGGACTCAAGCATTAGTATTCGACAATTGCTCAACCACACCAGCGGTGTCAAAGATTACTCGGCCAATCCGGCATACAGGGATTCTATTCTCGACGACCACAACAGGATCTGGTCTCCCATCGAACTGATCGAATTCATCGGCCCACCCGATTTTTCGCCTGGCCAAGACTGGAAATACTCGAACAGCAACTACTTGCTCGCGGGAATGCTCATTCAGCAAGTCACAGGGGGTACGCTCGCTTCGGCGTTGCGTAGCCTCGTACTTGACCCTCTGCAACTGAATGCAACAGTGCTTGCTGTGGAGGAAGCGCTTCCCGGCCCTGTGGCGCATCCTTGGAACAATGGTATCAACATTTTCAACATTCCGCGCAATTCCAGATACAGTGCTGCCTGGGCTGCCGGCGCGATGTTTTCGACGGCCAACGAGATGGTTCTGTGGTACCGGGATCTCATGGATGCGAAGATACTTTCTCGGAATTCCCTTTCGGAAATGACAAACTTTACGGGAAACCGAAACTACGGACTGGGTATCAGTGAGCAAATATTGGCGAACAGAACTGTATGGGGGCATTCGGGCGCAATCGCCGGATACACTTCCATTGCTCTGCACGATCCTTTACTGCGACTTTCGTTGTCCGTTCTTGTCAATCAATCTTCAGCACCTGCGGCGGCGCTTGCGGCGGTGTTGCTGAATGCTATTGTCAAGTTTCCTACACTTGCCGTCACGGAACATGCCGACATTGCACCGACGTTGTGCATACACCCCAATCCTCTCAGAGAACAGGCATACATAAGCGTACATCCACCTTTCCCGGGAGCTTGGGAATTCACTGTGTACGATGCCTACGGCAGGGTAGTCAGGAAAGAGCGACATGAAAACATCGCCAGCCTTAGTTTTAAGCGCTCGGAATTGCCGACAGGATTGTATTTCTTTCATTTTCACACCGCATCAGGTAACTCACGTGTCACTACGGTCATCATAGAGTAATTGTCGAACGTCAGTCCGCTTATCATTCACATGACGCAGGTGCTTTTTTGGAAAAATGTCCATCGGTCATTTTTTTTTCTTTCACCTTCTCTCTCACATTCATACCTTGAAAGTACAACCACAAACAAGGAGCATTTCATGGCAGTAACAAACGGCGATACGGTTAGCGTTCATTACACAGGCTCACTTACTGACGGCACAATCTTCGACTCCTCGCGCGAGCGTGAGCCATTGACGTTCACCGTCGGTGCGAATCAAGTCATAACCGGATTCAACAACGCCGTCGAAGGCATGGAGGTGGGTAGTACACAATCGGTTAATATTCCTGCGGACCATGCTTACGGACAGTATCGGGACGATTGGGTGATCAATGTCAAACCGAGTGATTTCCCACCGGAGATTAAACCCGAGGTCGGTATGGATCTCGACATGCATCAGGACGACGGCGGTAAAATTCCTGTCCGCGTCACTGAGGTGACGGAGGAATTCATCACTCTCGATGCGAATCATCCACTCGCCGGCATGGATTTGATTTTCGAGATTGAACTCGTTTCTGTAGCATGAACCGGCACAGTCGCACGCCGATGCCCTGACGATTCTCGTCCTGATCTTGATGGCAAGTACCTCGTAGCGTTGAGATGTTGGCTAGCGTTGAGATGTTGGTCACGCATTTCGGGATTGCGCACAATACTGTCCTTTCATACGTTGTTTCATGTACTTCGTTCCTGGACGAAGACTCATGAATACGGGAGTACTTTCTTCGCGTGTTCGATTGATCGCCGTTTTTTCATAGGGAGATGTTTTTCGATGAATGCCACTCGACTGCCAACGGCTGCTCTGCTGCTGCTCTTGCTTTCGCAAGTACATCGGCGCGGGATGATAGTACATGCCTGCAGCGCATCGTGTACACACAAGCGTCGCATGTATTCCTATTGCGATACTACCCATCCCGCATTCCGACCCGCAGTACCACATTTTCAGTGTGACTGGCGAAATGGCCCCTCGAAATTGTCGGATGTGCCGAACGACTTCGAGATAATCATTGCTGTCATGGACGCTGCGCATAGCATCGACAACGTCGCGTCCATCACCATGCCGTCGCGTTGTTTTTTTGACATGAAGGAATAGTTCACGCAAAGCTTCTCCGCATGTGTGTAGCTCACGCGAGAAATCGAGAAATAGATCGAAAGCGACGATGCGCACTTGCCCCGTCGCATACATAATTCACACATTATCCACATAATATTCACACATTATTCAGGGAGATCACATGAAACACACGAATCCACACGTCCGGAGAAGTTCCGACATACTCCGGACGACAGTACTGCTCGCGACGACTTTTCTGCTATTCGCCACATGCGCTGACGAGTACGAAACCGTGTATTCTCCGCAACCCATGGCAGCAGCCGACGAAGCATCCCTTGTGCTGTATGGTCCTATCAGTGACATCAATCCTTACGAATACATAGGATTGCGCCACAATGATATCGTCCATGCGGGAATGAGAGGGCTAACACCAAGAGATACCGTATCGGTTGAGGCTGGCCTGCGACGCTTCGATGCATGTGTAGCGGAGTGGGGATCGCTTTCGGGACTCGATCAACACGACATCGACACATTTCGCTCCGTCGTACACTCTGCGACAATTGCTGCGGACCGACGCCGGGAACTTTCGACTCTAACAAGCACGAGATATACCGACCGCGAGTTACGCTACCTGCGTCGCATCGGTAAAGCCCTGAGCCTCGTCGGCACCTTCGAAGAGGTCGAGCGCGAGTTGCTGGCTGTTGAAATGGATATTATGTCGGAGCATTGGCACACCGATAATCATTCCGAGCTTGCAGCCCTCGTCGCTATATCCGTAGCGAAGCACAGTTTCGCCTACTGGAAACGCATCATTCTGCTCTCGTACGGACAAAGCGATGCCGTGTTGGGAAAAAGTGTCGTCGAAGCTGTTGACATTCTCATCGAAGCAACGACGGCTACGGAAATCATCACTGCCGCCGACGTGATGGGTGCTCTCGCAGGAGCGCAACACTTCCAGCCGTTCGGCGTGGACAAAGCCATCATTGGGGCAATCGTCGTCGGAGGGTCTTCGTCGCTGATGGTCGCGGGTATTGTGTATCATGACAGGATCGTCGCGTTCTTCCGCCGACTCCTGTCCTGCAACTGAGGATGAGAAGGAGCAAGACGGAACACGCCCGCCCAAGGCCTTCGGCGATAGCTACTAATTAACAGGCACACGCCGCCCTCCACCAGCGCTTTTCACAACGTCAGGTGGAGGGGGGCGATTGCCAATCCTACAGGTCGTTGATAGCTGCGCCTTCATGTTTCACGGCTCTCGCGTTGGACCAGCTACTATTCCTAACATCCGTGCGTGCAACCCGAATACGCACAGCGGGAGCAGCATTCGCAACATGCCCGCGTTGTCCGTAGCATACCTGCAAGAGCATCCCATTCTGTATCGCGGTATACTTCACTCATCTCTTGAGCTACGCCACCCGCAATGCGACGCGTGGCATCGTCGTAGTGAGTGAAATCGAGCGAGGGATTCCGAAGGAAGCACCACACCACAGGAGGCCAAGATGGGCGTAATCCGTTCGAGGAAAGAAATCGATCAATAGCAACCGTGAGAATTTGGGCATGATACCATGGCACTCCGAACCTGCGAATGTCGGTATAGCTTATGGGGAATCATGATAGTCTCTTGCAATGCCGATGCATGATGGTCCGCTGAAGAATGTTCCGCGATCGCAATCGCTCCGGGATTCGCGATGCTTTCTGTACGTATTCGATAAAGACCTTTTGCAAGCATGGCGGACCTTCGGATTACATGCTTAGACGCATCGAGGATTGTATCCGGAAGCGACAGTGATCGTTCCGAAGTGACAGGATTGTTGTCGCAGTATCAACGAACCCTCTCTCGGGTACTTTCCCCAATTCGCGTCCGATGATCGTCGAGTGCATGTCGACCGCGACAAAACCGATGCGGAGCTATGTACGTGCGTATTCATATCACGTCCGCGAAGTTCGCTTCCACCACGGCCGCAAGATGCTGGGGAGTGAGCAGTACCTGTATGCCGTGTGCGCCTGCACTCACGTAAATTCGGTCGAACAGCAACGCTGTTTCGTCTATCCACGTCGGATACGCTTTTTTCATGCCCACTGGAGAACAGCCACCGCGAACATACCCGGTGAGCATCTTCAACTCTCTCGCTTTCACCAGATCTAAACTCTTATTGCCGCTGACGGCCGCTGCTTTCTTGAGATCGAGTTCACAGGGTCCGGGAATGCAAAACACAATCACACCGGTCGCACTTCCGCGTGCAACCAAGGTCTTGAATACGCGTTCTGCTTCAACTCCGAGCGTTTCGGCAACGGATACAGCGTCGATTTCTCCCTCGGCGCTCTCATAGCAGATCCATTCATGCGGAATGTGCGCGGCCTCAAGTATGCGTAAGGCGTTAGTCTTCATAATGATAAGATACGAAAGAGATGCTTGCCCGTGAAGTCCCACTGTTTGTTGTACCGGACAGTGCAGTTCCTGAGGTAGACGCACGGTATTCGCCGTCGCTCATAATGGCATCTTCTACACTCCCGGTGCTCTGTTCACGCACATAGCTTTCGCATCACCACACCCGTGCAGGCGAACACTCACAGGGCACATACCCCAGAGCACTTCGAACACAATGACGCGAAGTTCTACACCATCGTCCGTCATTCGCCAACATTGTTATGAAGACGTATATCCGGCCTATGTGAACAAGTGGTACTGACACAGCAATGCAAAACACACATCCATTCGCAGAAAACGTAGATGTTGTGTTTCACATAACGATACGGTCGCTGGTGAATCGTGTATGCTTCAAATCCGGTATCAGCACCGGGCTTCTACCTCCAGCGCCACACTCCCGGTTTGCGGGGTCGCGCAGCGGGTTCGTCGCTCTTGATGATGACCCGGGGTTCAGCTTGGCTAACTGATCCACCAACCTGCGTCTGTACCGGAGTACCGTGAGACTTCCGAGGGCCCGCGTCGCCCATGGCGCGGAAAGAACGCTCCGCTGCCGCGATTATTTCGGGTCGTAATCCTTCCTTTGAAATTTCTTCGAGAAATGCCCGGCGACCCCGGATGATGTCCTTTATCAGGTAGTCGATTTGTTCCGGTGTATAGAGCTTGTGTACATCCCATTCATCCATGCGACGTCCGTCTGCTTCGACAATGGACAGGGTGCCCAGTACACCTTTTTCGTATCTGTTCGTTCCCCGAAGGTCGCCACGCTGAATCGCTGCCATCAAGTCGAGCGGTACACGTTCGGCCTTGCGCACCAAGCGCTTCTTCACTGTTCCGCGTTCTTCGGACTCTTCGATGATCTCCCCCATGCCACCGGTATTGTACAAGCGAAAATGCACCTTGCCGGGGTATTTGTTCACGAGCCTCATGATAATATCGTGGAAGCGATTGACCTTGCGTCCGCGGCTTCCGATAATGAAATCATCCGTGCCGACGATACGCACGGAGTCGCCGGCCTTTTCGGGATTGGCTGCAAAGCTCAACGTCGATTCGCCGAACAAATAGGCGAGCACACCCTGCTCTGCGGTCAGTGCCTGCGAGAACGGCATGATGGTGTTGCGCCGCGTAATGAAAGCGAACCAGAGCGCGTCGTTCTGCTCGAGACTCGGAAGGTTGATTGAATCCGCTGCTATGGAAATCTTTTTCCCTTCGCGCTCGATAGCCAATTTGTCCATGCGCACAACGGCGCGGCCGTTACCACAGAGACTTTCGTCAAGAAAATCGACATTCCCCTGCGAATCGACCATCACGTTTTCAAGTAATGCGCTTTTATGTGTCAACGCATGGTACATCGCCTCCTGATCGGATTTACGCACGTCTGTTTTCACGTAGAAATTGTGTTCGGAACCGTATGCCGAACCGTCGTCCTTGAGGAAACAAATGTCATCCTGCGAAGCGTACGTCATTTCTCCACGCTTCGGGTCCATCTCCAATTGGTGACAGCTCCAGGTGGATTTCCCTGTAGCCGTCATACCAAACAGTATGACGCCGTGATGCTTCAGATCGTTGTGTTTCGCGTCTCGTGCCACAACCACTTTGCTGCCGGCATGCAACCCGAGCATACCTTGCTCGTCGGCCAACCACATCGCCTGACGCAAAAAGCCTTTCTTGTCTTCGCCGAGGTAGTCGCTACCAAGACAGATGTTGAGGTTGAATTCGGGCATGGTCAGGATCTGCTGTCGGCTCGCATGCTCCTCCGGAATATGAATCATGGTGATCTCCGGCCCCGGACGTCCGCCGGGATCGCTCAGGAGATTGCCCCACATGTACGCAAGACGGGAATTCCTCCAATCGCTGACGCTCAAATACATCGTACACAATGGATTAAAATCGGAGTTATTACCCATCTGTCTGGTCAACTTGATGAAGGGTAATGTCTTCATCCATTTCAGTACTTTCTCGAGTTCCTCCGGAGCGTTTTTCACGACTTTTTCCTGATACGGAAGCAGCGACGGGAGTTGTACGAGTTCCGATCCGAGATACACCGTCTTGGCCGCGAGCCGCGAACTCTGTACCGATCTCCAGACATACGAGCCGTATTTCGTTTTCTGCGCGTATTCCTTGACTCGCGGTTCAAGCCATTTCAGATCGACTTCTTTGATATTCGGTCCGTTGAGCAACGGTAGAAGTTGCTCGTAGAACTTCTTGTAGTAATCCATATCATATAGGTTTTTCGCCATATCCTCACCTTGCCTTTTCGCCAACATTGCTCAACACGTGTTGCGCCATCTCCGTCACGGTGGCGACGCCAGCATTGAGTTGGTAGACGGACGCTGAACGGAACAACTTTCCGAAGAATGCTTTCTGCAGTTCGAAGCGGTCCTGGGATTTCAACAGCACATGCGGATTGTACCAGGCTTCCTGCACACCACCACCCGTGCCTGCTGGGTACCCCGCCTCCAGGATATGCAACGCGTCTTCGACATCGAGTTTCCGTATAGCCGTCGTTACGGGGTCGTTGCGCAGTATGAATACATGGCGTATATCAATGCGCTTGACGTGACGTGCCATTCCACCGAGCCAGTACGGATCGAACATGGCGTGGCTCTTCTTAGCACAGGAATAGCTGTACGGAGCACCACTGTTGAGTGGACAGTTGTCGTTGATACGATGTTTCTCGCTGCGGCAGTCCTCGACCTTTGTGATCACATTTTCGCACTTGCAGGTATCGAAGAGGCGTGCGAGTTCATCATACGCTTCAACAGTGTTGGTCGGCATATAGATTTTCCGTTCCGGATTGTCCGCCGCAGCATATCCACCACCGTAGCGAACGAACAGATAGTCGTAACTGTGCAATGCCACGCTATCATTCTCTGAAAACAAGCGCCAGAACAGCTCCGTTTTTTTCGTTCCGGATGGTCCGATGAATAGGACTCCTTCGCCCTCGACGTCCAGCGACAATGCGCGGATCGCATGCACGTCGAAGGATCTTTCGGCGACATCGGAAACGAGCCCGAGTGCTAGCGAGCGCAGTGAGCCATAGTGATCCGTGTTGAACAGCAGCCCCGTCTTCGTATCGCTGTTATAGAAGGAATGCGACTCGCGTCCTGAAACGCCATCCACCGCATAAATCACGCCGTGTGGTTCTATGTCGGCTTCGAGTTGCGCCGGATACCAGTTCTCAACCCAGAAATCGTAGAGATGTCCGACGTTGCTGCGGAGTTGAACGATGATACCGTTGATATTGGCATTCCATTCGAAGTAGTTGCTGTACTTGAGTTCCGCTTCTGCTTCGGCGGCCAGCGCATTTCGTCGGTCCACGCGTACCTCGTCCTCGCGGGCGGCTTGATGCTTGACCACGGTTTCGGTATTCGCGAGTTTCACCAGTTTCCGTTTTGGTGCGGGCGTGAGTTTTGCCAGCGCCTCCGTGATGCGGAGCATGCCGTCCTGTATTTGCGACATGGACGTGGCATAGCTGATACGAATGAAATCATCCGCACCGAAAGCGTCGCCCGGTACAATAGCGACATGGGCATGCTTGAGCAGGTAGTACGCCATTCCGTAGCTGTTCCGGATGGGCACTCCTTCGTATTCCTTCTCGTAAAAGGACTTAACATTTGGAAATGCGTAAAAAGCCCCCCGAGGCATGGCGCACGAGACTCCGGGCATGGACTGCAACTTGTACACAACGAAATTCCGGCGCTTTTCGAATTCCGCCGCCATTTTCGAAATCTCGTACTGTGGGCCCTTGTATGCCTCCAACGCCGCCATCTGTGATATGGACGCAGGATTCGAGGTCGCATGGCTTTGCACCTTCGCCATGGCCGATACGATCTCTTTCGGTGCGGCCGCGAAACCGATGCGCCAACCGGTCATGCTATACGCCTTGGACACACCGTCAACGGTGATGGTGCGTTTCCACACCTCGGGACCGAGGGAAGCGAAACGCGTGAATTTGAGATTGTCGTACATCAATTTGCCGTAAATCTCGTCCGCGACGACATAGATGTCTTCTTCGACTACGACTTCGGCAAGTGCCTCGAGTTCCTCCCTTGAGTATCCGCTGCCAGTGGGATTGCATGGATTGTTGAGGAAAACCGCACGCGTACTTGCATTGATCGTATCGCGCAACTGATCGGGAGTGAGACGGAACCCGTCCTCTTCACGCGTTTGGATAATCACTGGTCGGCCATTCGCCAGTTTGACCATTTCGGGATACGACACCCAGTAGGGTGCCGGGATGATGACTTCGTCACCGTCGTTGACAATAGCCATCATGGCGTTGTACAGCGAGTGCTTCGCTCCGCTGCTGACGATGATTTCGGATGCGGCATCGTACTCGACACCGCTATCTTCCTTGAGTTGTTTCGCAATGGCCTTGCGCAACGGCAGTATGCCTTCGTTTGCAGTGTATTTGGTGAAATTGTCATCGATCGCACGCTTGGCCGCGTCCTTGATATGTATTGGCGTAGCGAAATCCGGTTCACCGACACTGAAGTCGATGACATCGACGCCCTGCTCTTTCAGAGATTTTGCTTTCGCGGCAACTTTGAGCGTAGGCGATGATCCTATTAAATGTATTCTGTCTGCGGTCACTGTGCTACCTCATGCTGTCATTGACTGTTGTACCGGGCTACCGTATCGCGTGTCGGTTCCGCGGCGTACTAGAAGTGACTTGGGAAATCCGGTGATGCGCATCATGCGTCGCCGCCGAGTTTTTCCCTGAGGTATTGGGCGAGGTCGACTCCGGTAAGCGATTTGACGACTTCCGGCACGTTCGCGAGAATATCAGCAACCTGGCCGGTGATCTGCGAAGTACCGAGCTTGCCATCCGTTCCTCCGATAAGCGTTATCTTGTCGATACGAGAGAGCGGTTCGGCGATGTTTTTCGTCAATTCGGGTAATATGTCGAGTATCATCTGATACAGGGCCGTTTGATTGTACTCACCGTAAGCCTTCGCTTTTTCCATCATGGCGTCGGCTTCGGATTTGCCGAGCATTCTGATGCGTTCCGCATCGAGTTCGTTTTCCTTCGCGCGCACAAGCGATCTGGCTTCCGCGTCACGCAATACGCGGAAACTATCGGCTTCTGCCTCGTTCTGAATTTGTGCTTTGCGAGCCTCCGCCGGTTTGATGACATTCGCTTCCAGTTCTTTTTCCTTGCGCTTGATTTCTTCGGTCTGCACCTTGGATTGCTCTTCGGTTTCGATGAGTTTGACCTTGTATTCCTCTCGCTTCACATCCTGGGCCAAGCGATAGCGCTCAAGTTCATACGACGTGTCGGCGGCAGCGCGCACTTTGTTCACTTCGGTTTGCGATTTCGCCTTGAGTTCCTCATTTCGCCAATTTCGCCCCGCCACTTCCGCATCTGCGGCGAGTTTGGCGATATCAGCCTCCTTTTTGGCTTGCGCTGCGAAAATAGCAGCGTCACGGTCGTACTCCGCCTGTTTGACGATGGCGTCGCGCTTTGCTGCGGCAATGCGAGGCTTGCTGAGGGCTTCAAGATAGCCTTGCGTATCGCTGATATCCTTGAGGGCAAAGGATATCATGACCAGACCCATGCTTCCAAGATCGCGAACCACTGCGTTGTAGACTCGGTCCGCGAATTCATGTCTGTTTTGATATAATTCTTCGACAGTCATGCCACCAATGGTTTCACGCACTTTGCCTTCGAGCACGGTCTGTGCAACTTCGCGGACGGAATCAGTCCCGCCGCCCATGAAATTCTGTGTCGCAAGAAAAATCGAATACTCGTTGCTGTCGATCTTCACCTGTGCTGATGATTCGGAGAGAATCGGGATCCCGTCCTTCGACAACACTTCTGGCGTCTTGATATTGACGGTGACGACTTCTATGGGCAAGCTGTCCGCCTGTTCCGAAAACGGATTGACGAAGGAGCCACCCCCGATACGGAATCTGTATCCAATCTCCTGCTTGCTCCCGTCCGGTGTTGTTATCGTGCTTCGGCGCCCGGAAATCACCAGCACTTCATTCGGTCCGGCCTTCCTGTATTGTCGCGTCATCCAGTATATGAAGCCGACGACGAGTGCGACAAGAACGACGACGACGATGAGCCATGTAACCATGAAAGCCTCCAGAGAAACGTTGATATTGCGAATCGACGATAGTAGCTGAATACGTTGCGATGTATTTCGGTGTACTTTACGCGCTCTCCAAAGCGGATTGGAAATCCATGTGGGACGTACGCCCTTAAATACAAACGTACTTATCCTTTTTCACATGAACAAATCGCGGACTTTTCGCCCTCGCTGCTTTTCACGCGTTCGAGCGAAAGAACACAATTACATCTTTTATGATAATATAGTACTATACTAACTTCCGGGGCCTCGATGGGATGCGTGATCGACATGTTGTGGCGGCAGCGCCACAGGCTCTTCCGCCTCGACAACCCAACCCGTCATTCCTTTTTCCTCGTCGATTCCGGATACATTCCCGAGCACGACAATAGTTTTTCCGATAATCGGCTTCACAAGTCCTGTTGAAGTTCGGAACCATGGACACCCTTCCCCCGAAGCTCCAGAATCGGCATGTCGGGAATCCATGTAGCAGCTTCAGCATCGGATCGAATCATGCTTCCGCTGTGTCAACCGTCTGGAGAAACACCCTCGCTGGAGCACCATCACCGTCACGTATAAGCAACGGCGCCGCAATCAGCGTGTAGCGCCCCGGCGAAACACCGAACAGACTCAAGGCTTCGAGAACAAGAACATCGTTCCCGAGCAGGATTCCGTGTACGGGGAAAGCGGGGTTATCGTACGCCTCGATAGACAATGCGTCGATGCCTACAAGATTGATTCCGCGGGATACGAGATATTCTGCAGCCGACACGGACAAAGCGCGAACATCATCGTGCCCGGCGCAGGCGTGTCTGTCCGCATTCGCTTTCAGTATAACAGCGTCCCCGGGACGAATAGGCGCAGCTTCGAGATGCGATGCTTCAATCAGATCGGTGTCGGAGATTTCAATCACAAGAGCAGGAGAAATCCAGCGATGAAGCGGGATCCGATCTATCGTGCTCCCTTCCGGGATGAAATGCCTCGGTGCATCGACATGCGTGCCGCAATGCGTGCTCATACGCAGCATCGAAAGGTTGTATCCGACGCCTTCTTCACTGATCGATGCAACAGTGTCGCGACGGAACACCGGATCACCGGGATATGCCGGTGTGTGTTCGTCGAGCGGAGTACTGATGTCGATAATTCTCGCTTCAGCGTCCACTTCTCCCATTGGGGTAACACGATACGGCATCGCGTTACCTCCCAATCGCCCGCAACACGATTCGGAGTTCTTCCAATTGCATAGCGGCGTATCCTACAACGATTGAACGAATGATGTTGTCGCGATCGACTAAGAACACAGTGGGTAGACTGTCAACACCGAGAATCTGCAAGGTGGCGCCCTGATTGAAGTATAATTCGAGCGGAATGTTTTTGGATTTGGCGAATTCACGCGCATTGCTCTCGTCAGGATCGAGATTGACCAGAACAACTTCGATATCATTCAGATTGTATTCGCCAATCATTTGCAACACGTCAGCGATCATCGCCGTCGAGTTCTCTGACGTGCTCGCCCAGAACAACAACACCACCGGACGACCGTGCTCACGCGGGAAAGCCGATTTCTCGCCTTGTGCATTGTTGATGTTGAACGTCGGCAGCTCGGCATTGAGCAATTCCGCACGCCTGCTCCGCCTCGTCGTCTGTCTCTCACGTTCCTGCTCCATCGTCGCTTCACGATCGAACATGCGTGCTACTTGCGGCCACATCTTGTCCACCGGTATGCGCGAGCGGATGTCAAGACCGGTCTTCTGATTCTGTAATACATAGTACCAGGTTTGCGCGGCGAGATTCTGAAAATCCATGTCATCCCTATAGCGCGTTTCGAGTTCGCGTAAACGATTCGATATTCGTTCCTGAACGCGTGGATTACCGCGACCTTGCTCCAGCAGCAGTGAGAAATACTGGTGGTACGCGGGGAAATTATCCGGGTAGTCCGAGATCTCACGCTCCATCTCGCGAATCATGGTGCCGACTTCCTCGCCCGCGAGTTTCATGAACTGAATATTGTAGAATCGAGCATTTCGCACCACTTTTCCGGACGAATCCCGTATATACTCGACATAGGTTTTTTCATTGTTACCGTCCAGGTATGTCCCGTCACCCACAATCCATGAAAGCAATGCCGCATCCTGTGGGATATCAATGGTGGCTTTCCACGAATCGCCATCCCTCCGCATTTGCGCACTGTGAACGCGATTCGTATCCGGGCGAAGAATATTCTGCCAAAGGGCGAGCCGTGTACCGTAACGAATATTCCAGAAATCGAAAGCATAGATCAACATGAGCGACTTCGCCGAACTGAACGTTGTTCCTCTGACGGGATGGTACTGAATCGTGTACGACGATCCAGCGACGGGATACTGCTGAGCGATCGCGCGCGACAGGTTGCACAGCGATAAAAGAACGAGGAGAAGTACGGGAAACATAATGCGAAATGTCATTGTCGGTTCCATGCTGTCTTTTACATTCGATAAATCCGCATTCGGGCAAGCTGCCTGCGTCGTTTGGTCGTAATACATGTATACGCTAGCTGCACTGCATTAGTTCTCAGTGCGATGCGGAAGTTCCGCGACGATTTTCGTCTTGAAAATATTGCCGCCTATCAGTCCACCCAACGCTCCGAACGCGACGAAAACGACAAGTGACATCACGAACACTACGACAAAGATCAGTAACGGATTTTCAATCACACTCATCACCAGTTGCTCAACCGCATCGATCGCAACCGGATCGCTTCCCTGCGATGCAGCTTGATCCAACGCCGCTTCGATCTGATTCAGTATGTCCTCATTCAGTCCCGACGACCATACACCCATCATAATCGTCTGCGCAATCGTACTCATCACGGCTCCCGCGACACCGGACAAGGTGCCGATAATCGCGCCATCTCCAACCGTGAATGGCATATCAGCGGGAAAACTTTTTTTGTAGAACCACACTCCGAGTATTGCACTTCCCATGATTCCCGCACAGCAAATACAATTCAAGAAATTAAGACCTGGGACGATGAAGCTCAAAGTCATGGCGCCTCCGCCAATCAGCACAGGCGTCAACTTGGGTGGTTTGGAAGGCGTATACATGTCGTTCATGTGCTATATGTCCGGTTGTTAGTGATGATTCGTTTCCCAGAGCACTTCCAAGCTTCCCTCCAGGCGGGAACGATGAATAACGCGAGACCGATACCGGCGAACGCTCCGGTGATGCTTCTCGAAACCATCGTGTTGCTCCAAAGACCAGCGATATCAAAGATGTAATCAACGCCCATCGGCAGAAGAAATAGCATCAAGCCGTGCAGGCGAAGCTCCGTGGGCAATGTTGTTCTGCGAAGCAGCGGAACAACAGCGAGCACGGCGGTGAATGCAAGGTAGATGGACGAGCAGCGCTGACACACAGACAGCGGATACCCGGCCAGGCTGAACGACCTATCGACATCCTGATGGCAGATGGGAGAATACAGAAAGCGAAGCATCACGCCTTCCGTCGTTTTGCCGGCGCTGAACAGCAACGGTGCAGCGAAAACTCCCGCGCTCCACAGTATAGATGCAAGGAATAGGACGAGAAACATTCGGCGGGACCAGTGCTCGTGATTCATTGTCTGGAACTCAGAAAATCATCCCAAGTTTGGTGTAAATACGCACGTTCGTTGAGATAACGCAGCACGTTCAGGAATTTGTCCTTTTCAACATAGCCGGGTAGTATTATCAACGGTTCACCGTCTTCCGAAAAAAACACCGTTGCCGGATATCCGTTAATGCCGTACGCACTCGCGATCTCACGCTCTGTCGCCTTCGTGCCCTCAAAGTCATGAAGCGTTGCGGATTCCGCGTTCAATTTCGCTACGACGAAGTTTGCTTCCAGATACTCGCGCACGTCCTTGTCTCCATACACGTCCCGCAGCATGCGCTTGCACCAGACGCACCAATCAGTATACACATCGAGGACGATGAGCTGCTGTTTTTCCTTTCCTTCTCGAAGTGCATCAGAGTAATTCCTCCATTGCACTTCATTCCCACGTGCTCCATCGTTCGCACAGGCGGACAACGTGGCGAAGATTGTTGCGAAAACGAGAGCTAGCATCCGCACTTGAGTTCTCACGAATTTCCTCGTTGTTCAAGCGAGGATTTGAGTTTCCAGAAGCCGGGAGGATCGGGTAACGGGAATCCGTCCGAATCAAGTCCATCGGGAGCGATGCTGCGGTACAGTCTATATGCGTTCAACGCATCTTCCGTCCTGTTCAACTCCATGCAAGCCAGCACAAGAAAATAATATGCTTCCGGCAACCTGTCCCCGAGTCCGATAGCCGTTGTTGCCGCATTCACAGCTTCCTCATACAATTCGGCTTCTATACAAATATCGGCGTAATCCACCCAGGCGGCAGCGTTGCTGGGCATGAGCGTCAAGATCCGGTCGAAACTTCGAAGCGCTGCTCCGATACGCCCGAGTTCGAATTCTATGTCCGCTTTGGCATACCACAATTCGACATTGTCCGGCGATAGTTGCACGGCGACGGTGTAATCCTTCAATGCGTTCAGATAGTCGCCGAGCGATTCATACGCGGTGCCGCGACCGAAAAGTGATTCGGAGTTGCGCGGCTGGAGAGACAAGGATTTAGTATATGCTTGGACGGCTTCGCTGTACTGCTGGCTTTCCTCGAATGCATTGCCGAGATTGTGCCAGGACTGTGCATCCATTGGATCCATTTCGATTGTTCTGCGGAAGCAGTGGATCGCTTCATCAAAACAACGGAGATGCGCGTAGCTGTTGCCCATGTTATACCAAGCGGAGGAAAAATCCTCCTTGATCGCTATAGCGAAATCATAACTCTCGATGGCTTTTCTATTCGCACCCATTCTGCCAAGCACAATACCGCGGTTGTACCAGGCATTGTGGTTGAATGGAGCAAGATTCAACGCTCTGTCGTAACAGCGCAGCGCTTCGTCGAGTGAATTGGCAATGTCGTAACAATATCCAAGTTCGTACCAGGCGTCTTTGTGCTCCGGATTGCGATCCACGATTTCCAGAAAAATGTGTATCGCGCGCCTGTACGACGCGCCATGTTCTAGTGTGACTCCCAGATTGAACAGTGCTTCATCATTGTCGGGCTCCATCGCCAGCACGCTCTCGAAGCAAGCGAGCGCCCCATCGACGTCCCCCAGGTTGTCCAGTGTGATAGCTTTATTGATCAGCAATTCAATATCACCGGGATTCAGCCCTTCGGCGGTTTCGAATGCTTCGAGCGCCTTCTCGTAGCGGCCAAGATTGTTCAACACCATACCTGAACGTTCCCAGACATCAGCACTGTACGGGACAAGTTCAGTCAACACCTCGAGAAAGCTCAGTGCATCCTCGAAATTATTTTTTTCGAGATGGAAGCTTGCAATTTCTTCTATCGCATCGACACTCAAGGACCCCTGCCTTGCCGCCGTCAGCAGTTCCGACATATCCATGTTCGCGAAACCGCCTGCACGCCAGCCGTCGGGCTCGTGCCAATCATCATCGTGGTCGTCAAAATCGAGATAACTCATTGAACTTTCGTCACCGATACTCATGAACAGAGAAATCCTGTAAAAAACATACCCTCTTGTATCCCAAAATGCAAGAGAAAATGTTTGACACATCCATTCATCGAGTTTTCGCGTATATACCACGCTTCTTCCCGTTCGCGTGCACCGAAATTCCTTCGGTTTTTTTTCTGCGTTGTTTCTCACCTCCGAGCGAACTAGTTTAGTGGTGATATGGCCGACACGACACACACATATTCACTCGTCTACATTAGCGCAGGATCGATGAGCGAAGCACGGAAACTTGCGAACATTCTGGTCGAAGAACGGCTCGCAGCCTGTTGCTCCATTGTTCCCGACATGTTGTCCATCTATCGTTGGCGGGATGCAGTTGAGCAAGCGGAGGAATGCCTGCTGATTTGCAAGTCACGGACGGATTTGTTCCCATCGCTGTCGACCAGAATCAAAGCCGTGCATTCGTATGAAGTACCCGAGATCATTCTGCTTCCCATGAAGGATGCTTCCCGGGAATATCTTGAATGGATGGATCAGGTATTGGCACCCGAGACCGGCAAGTAAGCACGGGGCGTCGTTTCAGTTGTTCATGAAATCTAGTGTATGACAAAAATCATTGCGGTAGCGAATCAAAAAGGCGGCGTAGGTAAAACGACGACGTCCGTCAATCTGGCGGCAAGCCTTGCCGTCGCGGAATTCAAGACACTGCTGGTCGATATCGATCCGCAGGCCAACGCTTCGAGTGGTGTTGGGATCGACGCCAACTCCTCCTTGCCGACGGTGTATGAGCTTCTCATCGATCGGAGACCCATCGGCGAGAGTATCGCAGCATCGATGCTCCCCTATCTTGAAGTCATTCCATCCCACATCAACCTGGTCGGTGCCGAGATCGAACTGATAGGCTTGAACAACCGCGAACACATTCTCAAGTCCGCACTCGCCCCGCTACGCGGTCGCTATCAGTATATTATCATCGACTGCCCACCGTCGTTGGGTCTCCTGACACTGAATTCTCTGACTGCGGCGGATTCGGTGTTGATTCCAGTACAATGCGAATACTATGCGTTGGAAGGACTCGGAAAACTGCTGAACACCATCAACATTGTTCGACAGCATCTGAATCCGAAGCTTGATATAGAAGGCGTACTGCTGACAATGTACGATACGCGTCTGCGTCTTTCGAGACAGGTTGCCGAGGAAGTGCGAAACTATTTCGGCGAGAAGGTGTTCAACACCATCATCAGCAGAAACGTCAGATTAAGTGAAGCCCCGAGTTTCGGAAAACCGGTGATTCTGTACGATGCCCTTTCGGTCGGAACGCAGAATTACATTGATCTCGCACAGGAAATCGTGGCCGACAGGAATACTCCGAGCAGTGTACAAGGCAATAAGCATACCGTATCCTCACTCGTTGAAGGTGACACGGATGAACAGGAAGATACGTAGAAACGCAAGCTGGTGAGCAAACAACGAACAGTACTTGGAAAGGGTCTCGGCGCCCTGATCCCGTCCTCACCTCCCGTACCAGAGGAAGTGAGCGTGGACCCGACATCCGACTCTCTTGACGACGGCGAATCGACGGAGGTGCTCGCCCATATCGAACTTTCCAGGATAGATGCGAATCCATATCAACCGAGGATGGATTTCGATCCCCTGTCCTTAAAGGAACTGGCGCAATCGATACGGGAGAACGGCCTTGTTCAGCCTATCACCGTACGACGCTGGGAAGGGGCGTACCAACTGATTTCCGGTGAACGACGCGTCAGAGCCTGCCAGGAAGCCGGATTGACACATATTCCAGCATACATCCGGCGCGTTGACACAGCAGAGGAAATGATCGAACTGGCACTGATTGAAAACATTCAGCGTACTACGCTCAATCCCGTGGAAATCGCTACTTCCTATCGCCGACTCGTCGAAGAATACGGCCACGCTCCCGAAAGAATCGCCCGAACCGTGGGGAAGGACCGCAGCACCGTGGTCAATTTCATTCGTTTGCTCAAACTGCCAAAAAAAATCCTCGACAGTCTGCAAAAAAACGAAATCTCCATGGGGCACGCTCGTGCTCTCCTTTCGCTACCTGACGAAACAGCGCAGATCCGCTTGTGGCAACGTATAATTCGAGACAATCTCTCAGTACGCAAGGTTGAGGAACTTGCCAAATCCGTATACGCCTCGCCCCGCCTGACGGCTCCGCAAGCAAAGAAATCCCCGCCGACTTCCTCGCCGTACCTTGAGGAATTCAACCGCAAACTGCGTCCCGTGTATGGTACCAAGATCAATATCACTACCACGAAGGATGGCAAGGGAAGCATCTCACTCGACTTCTATTCCAACGAAGACCTCGAACGGCTCATCGAACTGCTGCTGCGCTGACATCCACTCGCCTCGCCGTCTTTTTCATGTCTTTCTCCTCATGTCGGAACATTCCGTCCAGTACGCGGACGCGGTAGAACGATGCTGATGTGTCATCCTCAAAACGATCTATGAAGGCGATATCACATAGTTCTCACGTTCTGCCACTACAACACACCCCCGGACGAAACCGGGGGTGTGCGTTGTATCTGTCATGGAAGCAAGCTACTTCATCAGCGTCATAGTTCTCGTTCTCACCTGATCACCTGCGATCAGGGTTAAGAAGTAGTGGCCCGTAGGAAGCTCGCGTGCATCGAACACGAGAGTATGCGTGCCCGCATCATACGTGCCATCGGCAATTGTGCCGAATGAACGCCCCAAGGCATCTGATAGCACGAGGCGAATGAAACTGCGCTGCGGCAAATCGAAAGACAGTGTGGTCGAGGGATTGAAAGGATTCGGATAGTTCTGTCGTAATTGAAGCGCAGTCGGCATTGCTTGTTCGCTTACGCTCGTAATGCCGAGCAACAGCGCTTCGCTGTAACTCTGTTGCACTTGGCCTGCCTCTCCGTCATTCAATCTATGAACGTACAACGCGATGTTCGTGCTGTCGTCACGCTCGTGCGGCATGTCTATATCGAATTCGACTATCGTTTCGCTTTGCGTCGCGAAGGTGTTCGTAACCGACAACGGATGCCCGAGAACGTCGGGATAGATGCCTCGCACGACCGCTTTGTGATAGTATGGATCCAAACGAACGTTCCCGGTCGGCGTATACAGGGTCTGTGCATAGTTCAGATTGTCTTCGGTGATAACAACGTTCAATCGCAAATCGCCTGTCATACCTTGATGGAAGAACACTTTGGCCTTGAAGGTCAACTTCTTCGTAACTGCATCATAGGCCTTATCAATAATCGATAGACTGATAGGCGCTCGCATGTTGTTCACTACGAAATTCGCCCTCGTCCCCCAATCGGTGCGTCCGATCGGAAGGCCCGTCGCTCCTGGCCACCACACACGGTTTACCGATGCGGTGGGGAAAGCCGTAACACCTATGAACGTGTTCATCGCCGCCCATGAACTGATCTCCATAGCATCATTATCGTGCCACGAAGTACGCACCACGCGGTCCCCGAAGCGGTTCACGAGCGCAGCGAGAGAGTCCGCACCGAACGGACAAAACTGACACCACGTTCCGGTGTATTGCTCCACGAGCACATTCATGGGGACATCGACATCGATATCCTGAACGTTGAGTTCGATGGGAAACTGTATAGCCGGTCGGTCCACATCATTTGTCGTGATGTTTATAGTACCGATATACTTCCCCTCTGCCAGGGAAGCGGTTTCGATGCGGAACATGAATAGCGTTTGTTGTCCTTGTGGCAGCTCACCCGAGGCAGCACTTGTCAGCGTCAGCCATGAGGATGCATCGGGTGAAACCTCAGCAGACCATTCCAGTGGTAGTCCACCCGTGTTTCTCAGATAAAAACCACTCGCGTAGTCGTCCATACGTTTCACCCACACAGTTGCACCAGAGCTTGAAAGCACTGCGTTGGGTTTCGACTCGGCTTCGAAGTCATACACCTCCACAGCGCTGACATAGGGACCACCCGAGGTTTGTCCAGCAACGACATATAATTTCGAATCACCGTCGAACAGCATTTGACTCGCGTAAGAGACGGGGGTTGGTTTCAACACCTCGTTTCTCCAGTTGTCGACTCGTGGGTTGTATGCATAGGTGAGGTTGGACATGGCTTGAGTCTGACTGGATATCGTTGTGTATCCACCAGTCAGGAACAGGAGTTCGCCATCGGTCCCCATGGAGTGACGCATGATGGAGCCACCGGGGAAGTCGAGCAGTTGCGTCCAGGTTATCTGATCCTCGTCGATTTCACCTTTGTAGAAATGACTGAAAAATCGGCCCTGATTGTTGGCAACCTGATACCCGCCGATGAAATACACGACATCTCTGATAATCACTGCGCCGGATGCACGCAACGATCTCGGTAAAAGCGATGGGGATTGCCACCAGCGATCTGCGATGGGATCGTACACCTGAATAATGTCCGTTTGCGTGACGAAACTGTTCAACCCCCCTCCGAGCACCCATATCTTGTCATCATGCACAACTGTCATTGCACCGTACACAGGCACGCTCATGCGTGTTTTCTCGGTGATCTGATTCGTTGCTGGATCGAACTCCAATACAGCACCCTCGGTTGTGAAGGGATTGCCGTTACTATACCCACCGATGAGGTAGATTTTGTCTCCCACCGTTTCCACACACGCCAGCAGACGCGGAGTAGGCAAGTCGGCTACTTTCGACCACGTGTTTGCCGCAATGTCGAGTTTGTAGACGGCGGTCAGCAAATCGGTGGATGAAATACCGGAGAAGTTGTATATGGCATTGTCGTAGTATGCAGCGCAGTTGTACGCCGCCTCGACGGGGAGATTGGCTAGAGTGGACCATTGACCCATCGTTTGGACAGGTCCGCCTTTGGCAAGCACTGCCTCTGTAGACGTGAAGGGCCCATCAACATCAGTGTGCTGCGCGACAAGGTACGCAGAAGTTGACATGATGAGTATAACCCAGAGAGAGAAAACCGAAACACATCGCTTCATAGAAGTTCTCCAGAATTATGTAAACAGTGTATTGTGTAACTGAGAATATTCGAGCTTTCGTCCGTTCCATACTGGATGCACGGTAAGTTTTAATGTATGAGATTCAACGCATAACATCAATACCACGAAAGCTACACCGACCGGTGTGGGGGGCCACATCGACAACCTTACGACAGGAACACATTGCGTCCTATGGAATGATGCCGCGAGCGGAACAGAACAGGAACAACAGCTCGTCGCATCACATTCTGTAGTGTACTCTTGAGGGGAGAAGTCGCTGTATCTCTGCCCGAATACGTGTGACGACATTCACCCTGCCGTACATGCTAGTATGTATGGAAACCCAGGAGAGACGGAAAACGGGTGGACGAAGAAAGCAGTAATCTACGTTACCGGTCACATGTATTTCTGTACGGAAGCAGCGTTGAATAAGCTCCTGTCCACTTCCCGGTTCCGTCAAATCCTTGTCCGGTCGGTGGCTCGCTAGGAGTATGTGTACGTTGAATTCCGGATAATGAAGCGTTACGCGGATCAATCATCCTGATCGATGTATTTCACGAGGTCTTCTCTGTCAGTGAGGTGGACTATCCAATCATGAGCAGTCATTTCCCTGACAGCGGTCTTGCCGAGTTCTATCGGAACATCGTATCGGTAACAGAAATGCCAAATGTCTATCGGCGCTTTCAGTATCTCGAACATCAGCGCTTCTGAAACGGACAATTCCAATTGACGAGCAGCTCGCTCCAAAATTCCCGAAAGTGCGGCCGCGCCATTGGGTTTGATATGTCTCGTTGTGAAAAAGTAGTTGTCGCATTGTTCCAACTCGCAGATCGGGAATGGTCCGCTCCCGTGAAATATCCTTAAGAACGGGAGGGAAACGAGCAACTGATCATCATCGGCCCACAGATCGTGGAACACCTCCGGATCCGCCTCGCGTAGCCATTCGAAAAACTCGCGCTCATATCCGGGTAGTCGAAGCAGCACGTATGCACCAAACTCGGCACACAACTGATCAATCTCTTCCATACTAAGCGCATCGATTTCATCGCTTGTCATTTCAAGCGCATTCTCGCCAACGTGACGGGCCCTTTGAACAATTTCCTCGAAACGTGTCATATCACATGCAAGGTTTATCTACTTGTCGTCTTTGCTATCCGTCGCTGCGTCATCGACCGAAGCTTCGAAAGTAACGGTGAAGATTGTCCCCAATCCGGGTTCCGATGCAAAATCTATTTTCCCTTCAAGGTAAAATTCCGTCAGGAGACGTGCTCCATAGGTGCCCAGTCCTCTGTCCCGTCCCTTTGTGCTGAATGAGCGCTGAAAGATTTGATACCGTACGTCCTCGGGCATCACTGCAGCATTGTGAACGGAAAACATGACTTGTCCATCCATACTGTCACATACCATTGTCACTGTTTCTCCATCCTCGCTCGCCTCGAATGCGTTTTTCACCAAATTCTCCAACACTCGGCTCAACAGAGGAGGATCAGTCAGAAACCACGCTCCTCTGCTCTCATCCTTACAGACGAGTCGCTTGTTCTTCGCAACGGGATGAAATCGGAACAACGCCTCAACATGACGCAGAACATCACCGGGCAGGGTCTCTTGCTTCTCCACTTGCAAATCCCGGCGTTCGGCAGCCAGAAGCAATCGCTGAGACTGTATAACGTCGATTAATTGCGTTGAAAGCACCTCGAAATCGTCGATGAGTTCCACTCGTTCGGCATCGCCGAGCATCGGATACAGGTCCGCAAGCGATTTCAACCCGCTCGCAGTATTCAGCACATCGTGAAAGAATATTCTCTCCAAAGCATTCTTCCATTTCTCATTACTGATATCCTCGAGTGATATCACCGTCACTTCCATGCCGCACACCGTCATCGGCACGGCGAGCACACGAAAATCAAGCGCTTCGATACGTCCATTCGCACGTGTGTTCATTCTGCATTCTTGAATGCTGGGTGCACCTTTTTGTGCCTGCATCATCGCTATGACGGCACCACAAAATCTGCATGCCTTTCCAGTCCCGCAACCTTCAGGGCACTCCTTCTCATTCACGCATCCGAGCGATTCACCAATACGAAGACCTACTGCGTGCTTATTCTCACTCGGTGGAAGACTCGCGCTGAAGCGTGAATTATACAGAAGTATTTGCCTGCTTCTATTTATCACGATGGCGGGTGTCGGAAACGCTTCCAACATGGTTACGAACTGTTCTTCTGATTGCAAAAGGTTGCAGGAAGATTGAAGGGTTTCAACCGGCTCTCGACCTGCTGGAGCGAAATATGTATTAGCTAAGGTATCCATCATCGTATTCATACTCATTTGTACGAATAAGTAACATAGGAAGTGACTGCGACTTGCGCAAGAAATATCGGCAGCGAGGGGGTGTGCTCCGGGCAGCACGGGAGAGTGCTGGTCGAACGCTACAGTCGAAACAGTGCGTACACCGCTTCTGTACCGACCCTCCTCGACAGTTGGAGAAAGCAGCTATTTCCGCATCGGCCGGACTGTGACATGTTACCAAATACATGCCGGGACACACTTCGCCCCGCAACAGCGTGCTCAGCGTCCGGCTACTGGTATCGTAGATGGAACGTGTTACGAAGCGAACAACCAAGCCGAGGTCGAGAAAGAAATCAGCGCACCGGTCTCACGCGACGAAGGCTGCGGGTACGCCGCTTTCGAAGAACATGCTCCAAGTGTCTCAGGGACTGTGATATCGACACCGGGTGCTCTCGTAGGAAGCGAGCATCCTGCCTCACGTCGTTTGCTTGACGTATACACAAGATATTTGTTCGTCCACCCGGGTCGGGATATTGCATCGGAAATCACATGGTCTTTCCATTGCTCGTCATTCAGATGCACGAGAGTCGTTGTAGCATGGTCAGGGATGAACGTTTGCACTTCGGAGACAGTGAGTATTCGGATAGTATTGGAACGGCAATCCCGATGTGCGCAGTGATCCGGTACTACAACCGAGGCCGGTTCGTTTCCGGTGATACTCGCGTGATTCAATCCCGCGTTGCTTAACACGCGGGTGATGTTTTTCCTTGCACGGTTTAGGAAGACATGCCGGCAAATCGAGAATACCTCTAGCAACGCTTTGAATTCACTGTCGCTTTCAGTAGCTTTTTCTGATTTCGGAGCCCGCTCCCACCCTGTCGAGTCTGTCGTAACGCAACCCCTATCAGGAGTGTGTATGGAACCTACCTCTCGCAGTCTTCCCAAAAACGCTTACACCATTCTTAAAGAAGGTGAAGTGTACATCCCCATCGTGCCGCCGTCGACAATTCCACGCGAAGTGACACCGTATTCGGTGGGCTGGGGATTGTTTTTCGCCGTACTCTTTTCCGCTGCCGCCGCGTATTTGGGATTGAAAATCGGCCAAGTATTCGAGGCGGCTATTCCCATTGCGATTATCGCCGTCGGCATTTCCGCAGCGACGAAACGAAAAAACGCACTATCCGAAAATGTCATCATCCAATCCATTGGTGCAGCCAGCGGCGTGGTTGTTGCGGGTGCTATTTTCACTATCCCTGCGCTATACATTCTGGACTTGCCGACGAACTTCTGGCATGTGTTTCTGGCATCCATGCTCGGGGGCTTTCTCGGTATCCTCTATCTCATTCCCTTTCGCAGGTACTTCGTCAAGGATATGCACGGGCATCTGCCATTTCCCGAGGCCACGGCCACGACCGAGGTTCTCGTAGCCGGAGAGAGCGGTGGCAATCAGGCACGCACGTTGCTGATTGCCTCATTGATTGGTGGAATGTATGATTTCATGGTGACGACGTTCGGCTTTTGGAAGGAAACCTTTTCCTCCAAAGTCATTCCGGGACTCTCGATGCTTGCCGAAGGTTACCGTATCGAATTCCGCATGAACATTCTCGCAGCTATCACCGGCCTGGGATACATTATCGGGTTGAAGTACGCTGCTATTATTGCCGCCGGTTCTTTTTTGTCATGGTTCCTTCTCGTTCCACTTATCGCATATATCGGTCAGGGACTGACTGTGCCGATAGGAACCGGTGTAGAAACCTTGATTCGCGACATGGATGCGGGTTCGATATACTGGTACTACGTTCGCCACATCGGTATTGGCGGCATCGCCATGGCGGGCATCATCGGTATTATCAAGTCGAGCAAAATCATCGGGGGAGCGTTCAAGCTGGCTGCCACCGAACTTGTTGGTAAAAGACACGCATCCGATGTAACCGGGCAAACACGCACCGACAAGGACATCCCGATGGGGACTGTCGTATCGCTTATCATCGTGGTGTTGCTCAGCATATTCGTGTTCTTCTGGCAGGGTGTGACCGGAAACATGGGACAAGCCATCACTGGTTTGCTCATCGTCGCGGTCGTCGCCTTTCTTTTCACCACCGTTTCCGCACGCGCCATAGCCATTGTCGGTTCGAATCCCGTCTCCGGTATGACGTTGATGACGTTGATCATTTCATCCTTCATACTCGTCCAAGTGGGGCTAACGGGCCCGACAGGCATGGTTTCGGCTTTGATCATCGGTGGTGTCGTCTGCACCGCGCTGTCCATGGCTGGCGGTTTCATCACCGACCTTAAAATCGGCTATTGGCTCGGCAACACACCCATGCAGCAACAGCGGTGGAAATTCCTCGGCACCATACTGGCCGCGGCTTCGGTCGGCGGTGTTATTCTTCTTCTCAATGCCACATACGGTTTCACGGGAGAGAATGCCCTTCCGGCACCCCAAGCCAATGCTATGGCTGCGGTCATTCAGCCATTGATGTCGCAAGAACCTGCTCCTTGGGTATTGTACATCGCCGGCGCCTTGTTCGCATTGACATTGGAATCCATCGGGGTTCCGCCGCTGGCCTTCGCTCTCGGGATGTACCTGCCACTCGAATTGAACACACCCGTGCTCGCGGGCGGCATCATCGCGCATTTCGTTTCCACTCGTTCAAAAAACCAGGCCGTCAACACCGCACGCCGCGAGCGTGGCACTCTTATCGCTTCCGGTTTGATCGCAGGCGGTGCAATCATGGGAGTTCTCAGCGCAGGCCTGAAATTCTTCGGCATCAACTATGTGGAATTCGGGTGGACGTGGGCAAGCACCGACGGTGCGGAATTCCTCGCGATGATAATGTTCGCTCTTATTGCTGCATACCTCTATAAAGATTCCATGCGAGCCAAGTAATCACACAGCGAGCGTAACGAGTAACACAGTGACATGATTTGCCGCCCCGTCCCAGCGGGGCGGTTTCATTTTCCTTCACCATTCGCGAAAAAAAAGATTGAAATGCCGGCTTTGTTGATATGTCGCACGGAGGGCAGGTTGTTCCATGCTCCACCATGCGTGGCAAGAATTCGTTTTCTCGATCCGCAACGCACTGAACGGTTAGCCCGGGATAGAGCCCATGGCAGATTTCTACCGCGTCGAACATCACTACTTGGTGCCGACCAGTAGCATCCAAGGAAAGACGCAGCCACCTGGGAGTTTTTGAAATCTGCAATGATTCAACATTGCGCACCGATGATCCCGAGCGTGGAGGAAGCTCTGTACAGTGTCAGTGCAATTCTCCATGATAGGATTGCATTCGATCAACGTCGGATATAACTGCATCCTTTCGGGATGAATCGTTTGTTTAGCACTTTCTCCCCGGGAATGTCGCCGATGTATCTCTGAATCACACCATACCGCCGTGCATGCAAGCGACGGCTCCATCTCCGGCGTTGATATTGCATCCCTTCCGGATGTCCATACAAACAACCTTCTACCTATCGGAGCGTTTATGCCCTGTTACGGGCAACTGCGTTATACGCACGCGTGGAAGGTATGCCACGACGAAGGGCTCTACGACGCGTTTTGATCCAGACTGCGTTATACGCGCGCGTAGAAGGTATCACAACATGTGGAGCCCCCTGATCGGAAGAAACCTGCGTTATACCGCACGCGTGGAAGGTATTATGCTATCGTCCTGAAGCGTCGGATATCACGGTCCGCACACGCGTTTCGCGTCGCATGAGAATCTCGCGTTCCGCTGCATGCGAGTCCTCGACGACGTAAATACGATTCGTTTGGTACTGTTCAAACTCGGTGAAAAAGCGCATCTCCGTATCGTAGACGCCAGAGCCGCCAGCAATACGAGACATCGGGGCAGTGGCGACAGGACTTTCCTGAAGCTCGGGCATCTCCATCGTCCACGTGACATCCACGAGATTCTCCGAGCCGATGCGGGGTTCGTTTTTTTGTATGTTCACTGTCGGGGCATTCGGTGGCGTCGCGAATTTGTATGCGGGCATGAGAATTACGCCGTGAAGCTGTCTGCCGAGCATGGAGCCTGCAAGATCGGAATCGACTTCTTCACTCCCCGATTGTACTGAAATCTCGCGAATCGTACCATTTTCGGAAGCGCGGAAAGTGAATTCCCACATGAGCGTTTCGTTTCCTTCGCTCCCACTCGCATTTGAAGCAGAGAATACCGTCAAGTGAACTGGAATCTCACCAGCGACAGCAGATCCCGTGGTGAGGAGAATACGTTGCGTGCTCGAACTCGGAATGACGTCCTGATGGCCATCGTTGCCTGATACCGTGGTTTCTACCGTGATGTGGTATTCCTTGTCCGGAAGAAACTCGGACTGAAAAGATTGCTGTGCCTGCATCGGACCCGCCCAAAGCAACAGGGTTATGCAAGTGGCGATGTGTGTTATAGACATGTTCCCGTGTACTCCGTTAAATGAAGGTTCATGTTCTTATAGAATAGCGAATCGCGCGATAAGAGAAAAGTCATATCCCGCTATACATATATAAACACATGAGATGCGGAAAAGTTACAGACCCTCTCTAGCGGCGACCTGTTTGCTACTTCCTGATCGCGTTCGCTTACCCGTAACATTCGTGCTCGACAGATACTATGGGGTATCTTCGCATCACGCACGGCTTCCGTGGGCGGTTGAGAACGACTCCATCCGACAGTGCATGCAAAGATGAGGCAAACCATGTTTTTGCGTCACTGTTGATTCTTTTTCCTCGAACAGACAATTCCGACACGTCTATCGATGCAGGTGTACTCCTGTGTTCACGAGGACTCGACTTCCTATGTTTTCTCTCCCTGCATTGATCATGCCGTGTATGCAGCGCGTCCCGCAACAATTGTCCGCTCGGCGCGATGCTGTTTTCGGATTTCTCGATTATTGCTTTTGCATCGCGTATCTTACATGCATACCCCGACTTCGGTGCAACAACACAACGGATTATCCAATGAATAATTTCATCGACATCGCGACAGACGGAACAATTCGCACGTTAACGCTGAACAGACCTGAAAAACGAAATGCGCTTCATCCGGACCTTGTCGGAGAACTGCAAGACGCACTTGAACAAGCGGCGAGTGATCGGCATGTGCGAGTTCTGATACTCACCGGTGCCGGGTCGGTGTTCTGCGCCGGCGCGGACTTGTCGTATCTCGAACAGATCAATATGAATTCATTGCTGGAAAATCGCGACGATTCCACTCGGCTGATGGAAATGTTCGCGACATTGTGTCGTTCACCGCTTCCTGTCATTGCTCGTGTCAATGGACATGCCATCGCTGGAGGCTGTGGCTTGGCGCTAGCCTGCGATATCATCGTTGCAAGCGAGAAGGCTCGCCTGGGATTCACCGAAGTACGAATAGGTTTCGTCCCCGCCATAGTCATGCGTCTGCTCGTGCAGCGCGTCGGAATGGGCCGTGCGAGGGAGTTGTTGCTGCGAGGCAATCTGCTATCCGCCGTTCAAGCACATCGTATCGGTATGATAGACCATGTGCAATCCGAAAACGAACTGGACAACGCAGTGCATGAGTTGGCAAATGACATTGCGGTCAACACGTCACAATCAGCCGTCGCAATGACGAAGAAATTGCTCATGAACATAGAGAGTCTGGGTATGAACGAAGCCATGCGTTTCGGAGCGGACATGAATGCGCTGAGTCGGGAGACTGATGACTTTCGAAAAGGAATTGCGAGTTTTTTAGACAAATCACCGCTTGATTGGACGGAAAGCGACTGATTTTCGAAAAGATTCTTCCAAGCGACCTCTTCGGCACATCACGTCGTGCTTCACCCTGCTTCGTGACCTATCGTCGCTGTTCGTGAGTGACCTGTTGCCTCAAAAATATATCGTACCGAAGCTTCCTCAATAGCTAGTCGTTGCTTCGTGATCGGCATGTGTGGCGGGAGACAAGCTGACCACTGCCGAACGAAATCCGGTGCAACAGTTCGTAGCCGAACATGCGGCGAATATAAGGACGGAACCAGACGCAGCCCGAGGTGTCGACGAGACATCCGGTATGCGCTATTGCGTCACTACTCTTTTCTATTCTGATACACCCGCATTACTTCCACGCTCGAACACTACCACCGGGTTTTGCGCAACACGCGGGTGCTGTATCTCTCATACGAGGCCGGATTGCTTGCGCAGATACCATTCGGTGGCGAAGAGAAGTACTGCCAGCGAGAGCAGCCACACTAAATTCCAGAGCTGTATATCGCTTTTTATCGCTCGTTGAGCGGGATGAAACAACGGACTTGCTTGTATCGCGTCCGTCAAGCCTGCGGGGTCGGCCACGCTCACATAGCTACCACCAGTACGGGAAGCGATCTGGCGAAGAAGGATGTTGTTCATTCGCGTATCGTGAAATTCGATATTCAGTTCACCAACGCTGAAACGTCCGTTATCCTTGCCCAGTTCTCGTCCATCGAGCGTGGCTGTCGCGAAATACTCATAGTCCCCTTCTCCCGACAATTCCACCATTCCAATGTAGCGCCCCGCGCCCATGGGAGAGAGGACGAGTTCACGTTCCTCATCATCGGCACGTACAACAACACTCACGGCAGCGTTTTCGAGCGGTTCATAGCTTTCATTGTAAACCTGACCGAGGAATTCCACAGATTCGCCACTATCGAAAAACTCCTTCGATGGACGTACGCGAATCCGTTTGTCATCATCGCGCGTTGTCAACCAACGAACCGCGTTGGAAAACAGCGCTCCAGGCACATTGCCATCCAACACATCGTGCGCCAGTTGCCATCTCCACAAACCATAACCCGTCCAAGCGAGTATCTTGCTGCGATTGATTCTACGTTGTACAAGCAATGGTTCGTTGAAGGAAATCCCGTTGAGATTCATCGTAGCCAACACTTCCGCACCAGGCAGCACCTTGAAGCTGGATTCGGTCTTGAACAGCGGTGGCAAGCGTCTCCATACATCCGAGGGAATACCCGTTGATAGCACGGGATTCACTGCCGCCGAAGGTGTCGGTTCGAACATCACTTCCGTCTCGTCCTGTCGCGACTGCACGATTTCGAAAGGGAGAAGCACATCCAACCCCTGTTTGAGAACCCGGAAATCGGTGTTTCTTGCCGGTAATATCATAAGCGGCACGCCTTCCTTGTCAGCCGCCTGCGCCAGCATTCGGACCAAGCCCATATCCGCGCCGCCCGAAGGGAAACCGACGAGGATAATGCAATCCGACGCCATGATGTCTTCCCGCGTCGGTTGCTTCTCGTACCAGCCACCCGCCGCCTTTTGTACGTACAGCATGGTCTCGATATTCCTGTCTTTGCGCAATTCCCGCTGAACAAACGAAACGTCCGGACTTGGCGCCGATGCCAGAATCATTACTTTCATGCGACTCGAAAGCACCTTGACGAAAAACGTGCTCGAATTGTTCTTCACCGTCAATTCACCGGGAAGTGGTTCCGCCCGCACCGTAAGCTTCTTCACTCCCTCATCGCCCGGCTCGTACGAAAACGACACCGGATACTCGTTGACGCCCGGTCGCACATCTACGGGATGCGATTCGAGCACGGTAGTACCTTCCGACAACGATACCATTGTACGCCCCTCGTCGAATCCTGCACTACGAATCGTGACGTCAACAGGGATGCTGCTTTCCACGTACGCAATGTTGTTCGCAAGCACTCGACTAACCAGAATATCCTTTTTCTCGGAGGAATCGCCTACGGCGACGACATGTACGGGCACGCCAAGCGCCTCGGCGGTATAAAGCGGATTTTTCCCTGACGTGAACACGCCGTCGGTTACGAGAACAACAGCGGCGAGATTCTTGCCGACATTATCGTCCCAAGCCTGCTGAAGCGCACGAGCTATGTCCGTCTCGGCACCATCGAACATCAGCGAATCAGCAGTGATAGACTGCATCGGAAACAATTTCCCCGCGAACAGATATTCGCTCTTTCGACCATCGCCTGCGAGTCTCGCGTATTCTCTTGATTCGACGAAACGGCGCAGCATGTCCGAACGTGCAACGCCATCGTCCTCGACAGTCATGCTCCTCGAATCATCGATGAGTACAGCTACTCGTGGTTGTAGCGTTTCACTGCGCTGCAGATTGAGCACGGGTTCGAACAGCAGGAATAGTATCAACGAAAGCGCGGTGCCGCGAAGCACGAGCAGGATGTTCCGTCGACTGCGGGAAATTTCGGGTACGGTCTGTCTATATACCCACCAACTTCCTGCAAACGCAATTACCATCAGCAAAAGCAACAATGCGATGGATGCGGAAAGAGAAAGTGCGAACGAGGCCAATGCGGGGAAAAACAACATGAAATCCCTGGCTTATTGAAGTATTATCATCCGACGGAGCAATGTTCTACCACCAGATGTGAGACTGTAGTAATACACACCGCTCGATAGTCCGGATCCATCAAACACTGCGGTATGTGTTCCAGCACCTTTGTCGGCATCGACAAGTGTACGAAGCACTCTGCCGAGTGCGTCGTGCAGCAATAAGCGCACGCGACCACCCGGCATCGGAATTTCATATTGAATATGCGATACTCCCGAGCTTGACGGTGCGAACGGATTGGGATAATTCTGCATCAATGCGATATCTGTCGGCAACAAGTGGCCCGCCCCCAACGCCCTCGTCTCGCCACTGATGAACGTATGTCGCCGATCCGGTGCTCCATACGGAGAAGTGCGGGATTCGTGTATATCCGAAGCGGCGATGTAGAACGCTACAGTCCGACCCTCCGGAATAAACGGTAGTTCGGCCGAATACAAACCCGCACCGACTCCATAATCCTGATACTGCGATAACAAACGCATGGGAACCGAAGCGCTTCCCCCGTCGTCCACACTATAGTGCAGTACAACCTCTCCAACAATGGGGTCACGCGAAACAACCCAGGCCATGATGTAACTGCGCTGAGCACTGTAGAAAATCTTCGGGTTCGTGCTTATCACCATACCATGGTACAACAGCGCATCCCAGGCATTGATCATCCCCCATCCGCGCCTGTTGTTCGGCGTCTCGATATTGTCCGCAGTCTCGCGTAACGCCTCGCGCACTTGGTATGGAGTCAGTTCGGGTCTCGCCGATCGCAACAATGCAGCCGCACCAGCCGCGAGCGGAGTGGCCAGGGACGTCCCGCTGCTGCGGGCATACCCCCCGTTCCTCTCAGCACTGAACACGCCGACGCCGGGTGCTACGATATCGGGTTTGATGCGACCGTCGCTTGTCGGACCGCTGGAACTGAATCCGGCCACCTGCCCCAAAAACGTGACGGCACCGACGGAGATGACGGTATCCGCATCCGCGGGTGCGATTATCGTTCCGACCGTGCTGCCTTCATTTCCCATCGCCGTGACGATGACAAGACCCCGCTTCGCACCGGCGGATGCCGCCCGCGAGGTCACGGCAGTTTGCCCATCGAGATCACCATCCTCCCAGGAATAGCCGGTGCCATCGTCCCAGTCCAAATAACCGAGCGAAGCACTTATAACAGAGGCACCGCAGGACTCGAGCCATTCCATACCTTCAACCCAATAATCCTCCTCGATTTGCGTCTCGGAACCGTTCACCTCAGTCTTGGCCAAAAAATAGGAGGCATTGAACGCAGGGCCTATGAGCTGGCCTTCCTTGAATCCCGCTAAAGCTGAAAAGGTGATTGTCCCATGCCCGTCCTGACCGGGAGGGTCCCCTGCTTCATTTTCCGTCAGGGAATCTCTGTTGATGAAATCGTATTCTCCACGGACCTGTAATGAACTCAACGCCTCGTGCCAACGCCAGCGGTAGCCGTTATCCAGCATACCGATGGTGATGTCGGTGCCGTCAATCCATATATCGTGCACCTTCGGAATATCTATCATTATAAGCTGATCGAGTGACTGGCCGTAATCAAGACCATACGAGGTGATAGTCCGGGGTTTCGTCAGACTCGGAGCAGCTTCGATGACGGGGCTTCGGTACGTCCGCACATTCTGCATCGAAGCGACGTACGGTAAGGAATGTATGGCTCGCAATGTGGAGACATCAGCGGAAACACTCACTGCGTTCAGCCAACGGGAACGAACGTGAACCCGTGCACCGAGACGCTCAATCGCCTCGATGTATTCCGCAGACGGTGGGAGATTCAACTCATCATCGACGCTTCGACCGGATGACATGGCCTTCGTATGTAATTGCGCATGCTCCCGATTGTCCAAGATTGCTTCCGCATTCATACCGTGATCGGTGAAAAAGACCCATACACGGTGCTGCGCAAGCATCGGCATACTTATAACGAAGAATCCGCACAACAACATCGGCAACAATCTCGACAACGCCATACTACCTCCTCTCAACCGTCTTGCATTAAACGGTCGATAATGTGTATTGTGTTGACACCATCCGCTTCGGCATTGAAGTTCGTCACGAGTCGATGACGCAGCACGGGTCTTGCAACAGCCTTGACGTCATCGACATCAGGCATGGCGCGACCCGAGAGAATCGCTCGCGTCTTGGCACCAAGTATCAGATACTGAGAAGCGCGCGGACCAGCTCCCCAACGAATCCAGTCCTTGATGAATTGAGGACTGGAAGCCTCGGCGGGGCGTGTACGAGTCACCAGGTCCACGGCAAAGGTGATCACGTGATCGGCAACCGGAACGCGGCGGACAAGCTCCTGATACCCAATGATATCGTCACCGGACATCATGGTGTTCAACTGCGCGGTGAGCGGGCTTGTGGTGTTTTTCACTATCAGTTCCTCTTCCTCAAGCGATGGGTAATCGAGCCAAAGATTGAACATGAATCGATCCAACTGCGCTTCGGGCAGCGGATACGTCCCCTCCTGCTCGATGGGATTCTGCGTAGCGAGAACAAAGAACGGCTCGGTGAGCGTGTACTTGTTGCCGGCGGCAGTCACGTTATGCTCCTGCATTGCTTCCAGCAGTGCCGCCTGCGTCTTTGGAGGTGTACGATTGATCTCGTCAGCCAAAACAATGTTCGCGAACACCGGCCCTTTGATGAAACGAAACACCTTGCCGCCAGTGGAGCGGTCGTCCTCGATGATTTCCGTGCCGGTTATGTCGCTCGGCATCAGATCCGGTGTGAATTGTATTCGGCTGAAACGCAGGTCGATGACCTCCGCCAACGTCTTGATGAGCAAGGTTTTCGCAAGGCCGGGCACACCGACCAATAGACAGTGTCCTTTAGCGATCATTGCGATAAAGAGTTGCTCTATGATTTCATGTTGGCCGATGATAACCTTGCCGATCTCGTTTTTCAGACTGAGGTAGCTCTGGTTCAGCGTGGCCACGGCTTGAACGTCATCGGAGAATTGTTGTTCTGCTGTCATGTGTCTTGAGTGAGGAATGAAACATTCGGTATCAACCGCCCATCCGAGTCGAACACTTCTACAGTACCGAAACGTTCCAGTCTGTCACGAAGCATGCTGCCCCGACCAGCAGCGATGATTGTCGCCGAGTCGGGATGGAGGTAGCGTTGCGCAGCTCCGCGAATGTCGTCGGATGTAAGTGAAAGTACCGTGCTGTTGAAATGGTTGTAGTATGTTTTTTCAAGGCCGTACAACTCAATGCTGATGATGCGTTGTGCGACCTGCGCAGGCGTTTCGATCAGCAGCGGGAAGCTGCCGGTTACGTAACGCTTCACTTTGTCGAGTTCTTCCGCCGAGACGAGATCCTCGCGCATACGGTGCATTTCGGCCAGGACTTCTTCGATGGCATGGTCGGTGGTTTCGGAACGCACCTCCGCACCAGCGGCAAACGGCCCTGGTTGCCGACGTGCATCGAAGCGCGAGTGCGCGCCGTATGTGTATCCTCGTGTTTCTCGCAAATTCAGATTCAACCGTGAACCGAAATACCCACCAAAGAGCGTATTCATGAGGAAAACCGGAATGTAATCGTCGCTGTTTCGCGATAGGCCGATATGACCGACCAGAACGGAAGTTTGCACCGCGTTCGGTCTGTCTACGACCTGTACCCTGCGAGCAGCGGTCTCCGGCATCGGAATGAATCCGTCCACGGCCTTCGATGTCTGCCAATCACCCAGCACACGCTCGGCCATTGTTACTATGTCAGCAGGGTCCGCGTCCCCAACGACAAGGAGAAACACATTCTCGGGCACGAAGCGTGACGCATGGAAGTCGCGCACCTGCGTCCTGGTCAGCGCGGCCACCGTTTGTTCCGTACCATCCGGCGGCTGGCCGTATGGATGCCGGCCGAAAACGGCGGAGCAGAAACGACGCCAAGCGAGAGCACCCGGGCTCGACTTGTCCTGTAAAATATCCGCCAAACGTTGTTCTCGCACGCGTTCTATTTCTTCTTCAGGAAATACGCTGGCACGCATTACATCCGAGAGCACATCGAAGGCCCGTTGGCTGTGTTTGCTTAAAATCGTGATGCCTACTGAACAACTGTCCCAGTTCGCACCACTGGCGATCGAACCGCCAAGAGACTCGATCTCCTCGGCTATTTCGGAAGAGGAACGATCGGCTGTGCCTTTTATCATGAGTTCCGCCGTCATTGCCGCCAATCCCGGAGTCTCGCCATCGTACACCGTTCCCCCTCGGGCTACCAGGTTCATGCTGACTATTGGTAATGCCCGTTGCGCATGAACAATGACCTTGAGTCCGTTCGACAGTCGATGTTCGAAATAATCGGGAAACGTGACATCCTTCGGTGTACCTGGAGTCGGCGGGATTCGGCGATCAAAAGAATCGTTGACACGTTTTTTCATAGATTCTCCGACGACTGCTTGGGATACGGAAGGTAATGCAAGCACGTTGCATTGTGCTCGGTCAGATACATGGCCGCTACACGCTGAATGTCCTCCCGCGTCACGGCACGCAAACGAGACAGATGTGTATTGATGCGGGCCGCTTCGCGTGACAACGTGTGGAAACTATTGAGCATATCGGCGCGGGATTGCAACGAAGTGATACCGTGGACGAAACCAGCCTCCAAACGATTGCGTGCTTTGTCCAGTTCCTTTTCCGTCACACCGTTCCGCCGCACGGCATCGAGTTCCTTCCACAGCATAGCTTCCAGCATGTCGGGAGTTTTCCCCTGCTGAGCTATGATGCGGAAGAGAAACAATCCGGGCAACTCCAGATCATACGCGTAGGACAACACCGACTGGGCAATGCGGGCTTCGTAGACGAAGCTCTTGTACAAGCGCGAACTGTCACCTGAAGTGAGAATTTGCGAAAGCACTTCCAATGGAAGAAAATCCTTGGAATTCACGTCCGGAATATGCATGCCGACCAACAGCCCAGGAAGTGGAATACTATCGTACACATAGTCTCGAACCTGTGTCGTTTGCGGGGGTTCATGCACGAAGGGCCTGTAGATTTCACTCTCATCATTCCTGATATCACCGAAATACCGTTCGACAAGATCGCTTGCTCTATCGAGATCAATGTCTCCCGCAAGACAGAGCGATGCGTTTTCCGGCCGATAGTACATGCGATGAAACGCCTGTACGCGATTCAGCGTCGCGCTGCGTATATCCGTGATGGAACCGATGGTGGGCCATCTATACGGTTGAAGTTTGTACGCTTTGGCGAACAGCTCGATGAGCATCGTACCGTATGGCTGATTGTCGTATCGGGAACGCCGTTCTTCGATGACGACATTTCGTTGCGTCTCAAGCGTCTGTTCCGTGACTGCAAGACTGCTCATTCTGTCGGACTCGAGCCATAGTCCCAATTCAAGCTGATGCGATGGCAGTGTTTCGTAGTAGTTCGTCCGATCGAACGAGGTCGAGGCGTTCAGTGTTCCGCCGGCACTTTGCACGTGGTGGAAGTGCATATTCGCAGCAACGTTTTCCGAACCCTGAAACATCATGTGTTCGAAGAGATGTGCGAACCCACTCTCGCCTTCATGCTCGTTTTTCGAGCCGACATGGTACCAGAGATTGATCGCCGTCACAGGAAGCGTACCGTCCTGATGCAGGATAACGTGCAAGCCATTGCTGAGATTGAATTCACGGAATGAAATGTTTATATCGTCCACGCTGCACTCGTTAATGATAGACTCCGCATGTTGCTGTCCGCCACAGTTGTTTCAATTGTAGTGTATAGTCGCAGCCGGAGGACACGCAGCGGTCTCGTCCCGGCACCTTCGACCGGTCACATCACCGTTTTCCAATACACGTTGCTTTTTATCTCATCCAACCACCGCGCATATTCTCGATTTTGTTTGAAAATACGGGAGTAACTGGCTATACGCTGATAGTCGTTCTCCAGTGTGGGATGATGTTGTGGAATCCGTCGGACAAGCTGCACGATAGCATACACGTGATCTCTGTCGACCGGGATTTTCACTGGCTCGCTGATCTCGCCCGCCTTCAAATTCTGCTGTATTGTTCGCATTGCGTCGCTTAGATCCGGTACGTCGATCAATCCGAGCGAACCGCCGTTTTTCCTTGTCTCCTCGTCCTCCGAATATACTCTCGCCAGTGATTCGAAGGATTCACCAGCCAAGATGCGTTCGCGAAGCATGTTGAGCGTGTCGATAGCGGCTTGATCACTCTCGCCGGTTTTCTGAACTCTGATAAGAATGTGCGATGGACGAATGGCCTCCCCCATTTTTTCCTCGAGTCGGATAATGTGGTAGCCGAATTGTGTTTCCACGATTCCCGACAATTGCCCCGGTTCGAGCGCAAATGCAGCCTCTTCGAATTCCTTCACGAACACCCCGCGTCGTGCAAGACCAAGATTGCCGCCATTTCGTGCACTACCTGGATCATCGCTGTGACGACGCGCGAGTTCCTCGAACGCTGCACCTTCGCGAAGCGAATCCAGCAGGGCTTGCGCCCGCTCGCGCGCAGCCGAACGGAATTGTTCCGTCACTCTAGGGAAAACAGCGATCTGGCGCAATTCGATCTGTTCGGGTACCGGCGGCAGACTGTCGCGATACTCTCCGAAGAATTCCAGCACCTCTCGATGCGTCACATCCATGCCGCCGAATTTCTGTTGTTGAATCTGCTCTATCATGAGCCGTTTTCGAACGTCCTCGCGAGAATCACGTTTCATCTGCGCAATACTCATACCGGCGAGTTGTTCGAGTTTCTGCGCGGAACCATACTGACGAATCATGTACTGCAATTGTTCTTCGAGTCGCCTCGTCACTTCTTCCTGTGGTATGACGATGCTGTCCAGAACAGCTTGGGCAAGAACGAGCTTGTCATTCATCATCGCATTCAGCACAGTCTTTCGCATTTCGGCGTCATCAAGTTCCCGGTAGCCGGCTTGCAGCATTTGTATGCGCAATTCCGATTCCGTGATGATCTCGTCGCCGATTATCGCGACGATTCTGTCGATCAGACGAGAATCCTGCGAGAACAAGCCGGTGGCGAGAGAGGACAACAACAACAGAGAAAAAACGAGTCGGTACATGAATGTGTTTCCGTGTGACAAGCGTACAATACAGAATACACCACGAGATGATCACGTGGCAAGGGAAAAATCAATTCTCCTTCCCCGCACCCTCGGGAGCTTCCGGAAATGCGTAACGGAGATTTCTGGTGTAGAGCTTGACATCGAATTTCTCGCGCAAGTCCGACAACCACGAGTTGCGCCGTTGCTCAACGAGATGTTCCTTGAACTGGGACATTGCGGCATGTCGCGCTTCCTCGAACGTCTGCAATCGGGCATCTTCCTTGTCCAGAATCTTGATAAGCGAGAAGCCGTTGTGAAATTTGATCGGCCCGCCGATATCTCCCACCTGCATGTTCGCGGCAGCCTGTGCCAATTCGTTCTCGTTGTAACTCATATAATCCCACACACCGTTGCGACTATGGTAGCCCGTGCGCTGCGTATACTTTCCCGCCAGTTGTTCGAAATCCGCACCCGCGAAAAGACTGTCGAGATACGCTTCGGACTGCTTCTGCGTATACGTGAAAATCTCGGCGAGTCGAACGCGCGGGGGGTAGGTGAATTGTTCGCGCCGCTCTTCCCACCACTGACGGAGTTCAGCCTCGTCCGGTGAAATGGCGCCCCATATCTCTCTGTCCTCCAGATTGCCGATCAAGGTGCTTTCCCTGTATTCACGCAGAAGACGACGGAATTCCGGATATCTGTTTTCGAAATCGTTCGTTTCGGCGATTCCGATTATTCTGTCCGCTACCATCATAGCAACCGTGTCGATGAAGGAGGCAGTGAAACGGCGCATCTGTATCGACGGCTCGCGTTTGATAAAGTCCACAAGCATGGCGGTAGTCACCGGTCCTGCCGTTGTACGGGCAACATAGGCCTCCAGATCGTCGCCGACGAGCCGTTTGTCCCAATTCGGCGTCGATGTCGTGAGCATGGTGTCCAAACGATCGAGAATGCGTTTCACCACGGGACGATTGATGCTCAACTGGTATTTTTCGCGCAAGCGCTCGCTGAAATTCAAATAATCCGCCGCGAAACGTTCGTTCCTGTACACTCGTCGCAAATGCTCCTGCTGTTCCTCGAACGGCAGCGGGTCTTCCTCGTCATTCACCTTGAGCAAATGCATGCCGAAGGGACTGCGCACGACACCGGACACTTCACCAACATCGAGGTTGAACAATGTTTCTTCGACCTTGGCTTCCAGATTCGTACCGCGGTTCACCCAACCCAGATCGCCACCGAGTGCACCCGAGACGGTGTCCTGGGAATTCCTCCTGGCCAGTTCCTCGAATGACGCTAGGCCCCTTCGCAGGGAATCGAGCACAAGCGAGAGATGCGCGTATGCCGCAGCCGTATCGTTTGGATTTTCCAGATCGAGCCTATAGAGAATTTGCGCCGCACGCAATCGCTGCCTGGCCGGTTTTCTATCCAACAATTTGAAGATGTGATATCCGAAAACCGTTCGAAGCATCTGCGGCGCTATCTGTCCGGGCTGGATGGAGTACATCATGTCGTCGAGTTCGGGAAAACTCGTCCCGGCGATGAACCATCCAATTACACCCTTTGTCCTCACTATCGCGCCCTCCTGGCTGTAGAGCATTACCAGACTGTCGAAGGGCAAGGAGCTGTTCCGTACTATTTCGAATATCTCTTTCGCACGATTGTAAGTCCTGATCGTGTCCTTCCGTCCATCTTCGTCTCGATCCCACTTGATGAGAATATGCTGAAGATTCACTTCCTCGAGACGTCTCTCAAAGAGTTTTCGGACAGCAGGCTCGATCAATTCCTTCTCGTAGAGAAATGTCAGCGCGAGATCGTCGCGGTACCGTTGCATCTCTTCCTGAAAAGCAGCCTCGCGGTGCAATCCCCGATGTTCGGCCTCTGCGAGTTTGAGACGGTAATCTACAAGTGTTTCGAGAAATTGCTCCCTGTCATGCATCGACATCGGCGGTGTGAATCGGGTGCGGAGAAACATGTTCTCGTACTGCTCTACACGCAGCGTATCATCGCCGATACGCGCAAGCATGTCCTTCGGAACAGAGGAGCAACCCTGGAACAGGAGAAACGCAACACTGCACGCTCCTAAAAAAAGAACAAAAGATTTCGTGATGCTCATAGGTCCCTTCAATGGTTCTACAGCATGGAATTCAGGAATGTTGTAGTCATGGTGTTCAACGAGACGACCGCAGTCCCTTGAATGCCCGAGCGAGAACGGCATCGTGTATTGCTACGCCGTATCTCTGACGAAGCCCGTCTATCCATTCCTGTTCGAGTCGCTTGCTTTCGTATTCCTGGAATCTGCTCGACACTTCCGATTGCGCTTCCCCGAAAGTCTTCTCTCGTGCAGCATCCTTATCAGCAACCTTGATGATGGAGTACCCATATTGGAATTTCATGGGGCCTTCGATACTTCCTTCCGGCAAGGTGTTCGCGATACGCGACAACTCGTTGGCATCCACAGCTTGAAACCCCCAATCCCCCGCTTTATTCGCATACCCAGCGCGTTGCGTATGACGTGACGCAAGCTCGTCGAACTCCACGTTCTGGCGCAGACTGTCGCGAAGTACGTTGGCCATACTATCACTCGTCACGAATATTTCACTGAAACGCACGCGATCCGGCCAGGTGTAATCCGCCCGATGCAACTCCCAGAATTCTCTCAACGCGTCTTCTTCGACTTTCACCCGGTTCCACACCGCTTCCTGCTCCGCCCGAAACAGCAACACACCTTCCTCATATTCCCTCATGAGTGCACCGAACTCCGGATAGCGGCTTTCAAGATCCTGCGTCTCCAGCCGAAGCGCTTCCTTCCTGCCGATCAGTTCAACCGCCTCGCGTAATGAAGCAGACGAGAGGGGCCGCGATTGCAAATCCTCGTTGCGCTCGATGATTCGGATCGCATCATCGACGCTAATGCTAATTCCCTTGAGTTGCACCAATTTGTCTTTCTTCAGAGATTTAGAAATCTTGTTGTACCAACCCGGAGCGGACGTTGTAGCAGTCGTGTCCACGGCTTTGCTCAAGCGCGATAACACAGCGTCGTTGATTCGGATATCGTACTTGTTGTAAATCTCTTCGAGGAAGGTCTGATTATCCTCCTCGTAACTGTATCGACGATACAACTCCTTGAGATCCTGGCGCTCTTCCTCAAGAGATCGAGGCGGACGCTCGCCGTTGATGAGTATGAGATGATATCCGAACTGCGTACGTACGGGAGCACTGAGTTCGCCTTCCTTCAATGAAAATGCAGCAAGTTCGAATTCGGGGACGAATTTTCGTCTACCCACCCATCCTAGGTCACCACCGGTCTGCGCAGAACCCGGATCCTCGGAGTTACGCATGGCAAGTTCGGAAAACAGCCCGCCGTTCACCAAGGTGTCACGAATGCTCATTATCTTGTTGTAGGCGGCGGTACTATCTTCGGGATCTTCACTCGCAAGACGTACAAGAATATGGCTGACATGCAACTCGCCTCGCGTTGGTCGACGCTCCAGTAATTTCACGATGTGGTATCCGAACATTGTTTGCACGGGCTCGGGATAAATATCGCCAGCTTTCTGCAAAGAATAGACCGCCTTGTCGAATGCGGGGACCGTCATCCCAGCGCTGAAATAAAACAGGTCGCCGCCGTTCGCAGCCGTTCCCTTGTCATCCGAATGCTGTGCGGCGAGTTCTTCGAAGGGTACGCCTTCTTTCGCCTGCCGAAGTACATCCTCGGCTCTCGCCAGCGCTCCCGACGTGTCAGGCATTCCAAGACTGTCGTTCGGCACACGTATGAGAATATGGGCGGCTCGCACTTCCGTCTGACGCATCGCGTGTAATTCAGCGATCTTGCTATCTATCAATGCACGCTCGGTCAGATATGGAATCGCCAAACTGTTGCGGTATTCTCTCAGTTCTTTCTGTATTTCCGCATCGTCACCGTAGCCCTTGTCACGAGCCTCGAGTACTTTGAGACGATACCGCACGAGTAATTCCAGAAAATCTCTTCTCTCCTGGGTGGTGGACCTCGCAGCGGCCGCTTCCCCGCCATTGTTTCTGATAAACTGCCGTTCGAATTCCTCCAATGTCAATGCGTAATCGCCGATGACGGCTACTGCATTGTTGTTCTGAGCCCTCTCATCGGACGTAACACGTTGTGCGTGCATGGGAGTCGTCATGATGATCGATGCGACGAAGAACATCAGGAAAAATACGCTGGGTGCTGGTCGATGTTTCGAAATGACACGCTTCATGAGGGTGCTGATCCATTTTTTATTAGACGAAAAGAGTCAATGTCTATATTACCACCTCTCTTCATATAAATGCAAGGTATACTCGGATCAACAATACTCAAATCAACATGAGAATTATCTCCGTTCCGAATTATGAAACCCCTCCGTAATTCTGTTCCGCCTCCGAAAATCCACAATCCATGCCGACCCGCATATTCCAACTTGATTGCCTGTCCGTTGTTACATCAACACAACATGTCGCTTCTGCATGACAAAAAGCATCACCGCCTATTCTCGTCCGTATTCCACTGAACGTCATGTACATCGTCTGAACGTGACACACTCTGGAAAAAACCGACTTCTACGGAATCGACGACCTGCGCCGCAGCACTGTCATCAGTGGTACGGCGCAAACACGTGGCTGCGAGTTCGTGTCACACAGCAATTTTCGCTACTTCTCGCTATCTTTCGCTCAGGCATCGAAGAGCGAACACGCGCGAATACAATGATGTCCGCAGATGTGCTTTGTGTTTTCATGCGAATCATCACGACACGAACGATTCTGTTCATACAACTCACTAGCAGCGTATGACACATACCGACATATTCGAGAAGCATCGTCCACACAACGTGAATACATTCGAATCGGCACTCGTGGATGCAGCAACTTTTTCGCGTACGGGTACACACGGTGCGAGCGACGTGATTGTTGCCGATATGCGCAAGCACGCCGAACAGATATCGAAGCATCATGTCTGTCGCACCCGACCAGTACTGAAGCCACACCCGCTTCACGCGATTCGACACATGCTTCTCAATTGCTGTACCATCATGAAACATCGCCTGACAATGATACTGTTTGCATCAACTCTAGCCCTCCTTTCGTGCGGGCAACGCTCACCATCGCACGACGATCCACTTGCTCGGTTCGCGCACGACTACAAGCTGCACTACCCTCACGCAGAAGTTCAGGATCTGTACAAGACCCTGTATCAGGAACATTTCGGGCCTGGTCATATTATTCCATCGCGGGTGCGTGCGCAAGAGCGACTGGAAGCGGAGATACAACGAATGAGTTCAGGCGGCGATGAAGCGCTGTTTTCATACTGCGGCCCGTCGCGGTCGATGATACAGTTGAATCTGCGTCCGGCACTTGCCGCCGGCATCTCCGCCGATACGATACTGATGCTGATGTTCGAATCGATGGAAAGATTGCACACCGATACTGTGGCATTCCTGCAGGTATGGGATCATGCACGGTCGCTTGCACGGGACGGGATTCTGCCATGGGGCGAGCAGGAGTTCGAGGAATTCGAATCGCAACTCCCCCCCAGCGGTCTTGCAGTGATACACCACAGCGTTCGCTACATGGAGAATTACGCCCCGGCGTACCGTGTTGTGCTCACCGAAGTTTTCAACGAACGGTACACCTCCGATGCCAATCGTTCACCATGAGCATGCTGGTGATGGCTGTCGTATCTGCATGGACGTCACTTCCTGGCGCATCGTGGCAAACTCACTTGCCAAAGGCAATGCTCCCTGAAACAGGAGAAACACCGCTTCGGAACCGTCTACCACAACCAAACCGTGTGCGCGACTGAACCAGAAGTCGGCTTTCTCGTTGATAAGTAGTGGATTGAGGATATCCTGGGGATTTTCGAGGTTCGGGAAACGCCCCTCGATACTGATGGATACACGGCTGCAATTCCGGTAGACTCCGTTGCTCGTGCTCACATCGTCTGGTCCGATGTACCGGCCCTTGACACGAAAGTAAATATTGAAAAACAAAATATTGTATTCGATGTTGAGGATATCCCACGTAGCTTGGAAACCAGGATTGAAGGGAAGAGCGAGGTATTCCTTCGGAATCTCGGGTGCCGGGAAGCCGGGAATGGACGGTAGCGAATTGAATTCTATCAGTCCCGGACTCGAAAACATCACACCGAAGTCCGATTTTCGAATGTATTGCGTATCAACCTCCATTCGACTGCCCCTGCGGATCTCATTCGCCTGAACGGCATACAACTGCTCTTCAACCGTACGCTCGCCGACTATATGCGAACGAACTTCGGCATAAGCGACAACACCAGCGGAATCGAGCCGGTACACCCATGAAGACCCTTCAAGAGTGGGATAGAATTGTTGATCGGCGAAAAGCCGTGGGCCTTCCGTCGAGACCGGTGGCGCATCTTCGCTGCATGCGCCGATAATCATGAGAGATAGTGCGATGACGACAGGATAGACGCGCATTGTATCACCTTCAGAGTAGTAGAAATGTCTTGAGTTGTTCAACGGCCCGGCCACGATGACTCACGGCGTTTTTTTCTTCGGCTGTCATTTCCGCGAAGGAGAGATCGAAACCGTCCGGCTGAAATACTGGATCATAACCGAAACCGCGATCACCTCGGGGTTCGAACAGAATGATACCCTCGACGCGTCCATCGAAAAAACGCTTGCCCGTTGTATCGACGAGGGCGATCACGCACCGAAAGCGTGCCTGACGCTTGCGTGCAGGCACTTGTCTCATTTCAAGTAGCAACTTCCTGCAATTGTCCTCGTACGTCGCATCATCTCCCGCATAACGGGCAGAATGCACACCGGGCTTGCCGAGCAGGTAGTACACCTCAAGTCCGGTATCGTCCGCTATTACCGGCAAGCCTGTACAACGATGGGCGCTGACAGCCTTTTTCAGCGCATTGTCCTCCAGGGTTGCACCATCTTCCCGCACATCGGGGCAGTCCGGAAAATCCCGAAGGTCCTTGATGTCTATCGACATCGTGGATAGCATAGCCCGAAGTTCTTCCGTCTTCTGAGCATTTCGCGTCGCAAGCACGATTGTGTCGAATTTCATCGCTTCTTTTCCGGATATGTGCATGTGTGTCGGGTAATGAACTGCAACACGGTAAGATACATCAGTAGCCAGCACAGACACAAACGCCGCCGATCACGGAGATCAGGGGTTGAATGTTGACAATATTCTAGTATCAACCTATATTACCCCGTATTAGTTTACAGATGCCTGTTTGGAGGCGGAGAGATGATTTCATCATGCAAGGACGCAAATCGAGTGGATGCTCGGCTGTTTGCCGATATTGATGCAACCGGATACCACTGACACGGTTCACCCGTGCTTCATCTCCACTATGCAGTACAAGGAGAGGATGAATGACAGCTCGCATGTGCAACGGACGATGGATCGCAGCAATGTGTTTTCTTCTGCTCGCGTTCGCGGATCGGACGCTGCTGGCGCAGTGGGTGGAGATGGACTTGCCGCGCGCGCCGCATTTCCGCCAAGTCAGTGGGGCGTGGGAGAATCTCGGACCGCTCGCATGGGCGGATTCGCTGACGGGCTACGTCTTCGAAAGGAACGGCGTGTTCTACAAGACGACGGACGGGGGGGACTCGTGGCACAGGGATTCCCTGGACGTCGAGGGCATGCGCACCGGAAGGGGCTTCAACGTGCTCCAATGCGACTTCCCGACGCCGCAGTTCGGCGTGGTCACCTTTGGGGGAGGGGATGCCTACCTGCGGAGCGACAGCATCATGTTCGTGACGACGGACGGGGGAAGGCAGTGGATCAGAAGGTCCATAGACGCACCGAACTTGTTTAGGCAGACAGGCACGCGACTGATACCGCTGCGGAACGGGAATCTGATATTCTGTTACGGCAGAATACTGTTTTCACCGGACAGCCCCTATGCCATAGTTGATGAGGTGATGAGCCGGTCCACGGACCTGGGCGAGAGCTGGGAGGTGTTCTCGGCGGACACGCTGGACTTCAGGGTTGATTGGGCGTGGACGTGGAATTGGATCTACGTCGATTCGCTTCACGCCTACCGCTTCACCTTGGAGACCATAACGGAGAACCCGATCAGCTACGTGAAAGCGACCTCGGACGGCGGCCGCTCCTGGGAGATTCTCTCGTATCCGCACCATCATCCGCTTTCCGCAGCGAAGGTGGCCTCGAGATTTCCCCTGAACATCAAGCGCGTCAACGACACCGGACTGGTGGTCGCCATGGGATGGACGTCGAGTCCCTACAGCAGGAGTTTCGGCATGGTGACCAGGGACGCGCGTTACCACGACATCGACGAGGGGTGGATACGCGTCGATGCCGACCCCCGCCCGTTCGCCGAGCAGATCGTCGACATGTCCTACATCGACGGCCGGCTCTTCTACCTGTCGTATCGCCTCAATAACCAGGACACGCTGTGGGTGACGAATCTCGCGGGAAGCGGCGTGCGATATCCGTTTCAGATACCCGTCAAGCTCGTCGTGCTGACGCGGTATACCGAACTGCTGACGCCGACGCCGGAGCGGATCTTCCTGTGGATGCACAGGGGCGTGTGGCGTCTCGACTGGCGTCTGGTCGAGCTTCGCGAGCCGCCGCCCGCCCCCTCGCAGGGCATCGAGCTGTATCCGCACCCGATGGACCTTCGCTCGCATGCGGGCCTGACGATACGCGCCGGGGCGGGGCGCGCGAACGCCGCCGCCCGCTTGAGCGTGCGCGACCTGCTGGGAAGAGAGCTGCTCTCGACGCCCGTCGTGTTCCGCGACGGACTGGCGCACGTGCCCGCGCGGCATTTCCTGAGCAGCCGCGCCGCGCCGGGTCTCCACACCCTCGCGCTGTCCTTCGACCGCGACCGCGTCTTCATCAAACCGTTTCTTCTGTACTGACCACCATACACGAGGAGTTCA
>Ga0114946_10000019_pt1 | contig 72452 bp, 76 predicted proteins | sample WalLakDeSediment_FD_88676 | JGI IMG/M metagenome (GOLD analysis project Ga0114946, IMG submission 88676) | Lake sediment microbial communities from Walker lake, Nevada to study Microbial Dark Matter (Phase II) - Walker Lake 11/02/13 Deep Sediment | ecosystem: Environmental > Aquatic >... | reverse complement strand
TTCCCAACTCCCGGGATCAACATAATCAATAAGCCCGGCCTCAAAGGTTTTTTCCGCCAAAAACCACTGAAAATTAATACAGATATTTTTTACTTCAATGCGAAATACTACTTTTGGATAAACCAAATTCTGATAGATATTTTTTTCAATTAAAACTGATATGGCTCAAACATTTGTTCCTTTTGGCCTTATTGAAGAATTCCTTGCCAAAGTCATGGTGAAGGCTGGTATTCCCGAGTTTGATGCGAAAATTGTGGCCGATGTGCTCATTCAGGCCGATAAGTTCGGTTTCGATTCGCACGGGGTGAACCGCCTAAAATCTATTTACCTCGACCGGATTAAGGAAGGGATACAGAATGCCGTAACCAACATTGAAATTGTAAGAGAAGGACCCACCACGGCTGTCATCGACGGACATAACGGTATGGGCCACGTAATTGCATACCATGCCATGAACCTGGCCATAAAAAAAGCACGTGAGTTTGGCATGGGCATGGTGGCTGTGCGCAATTCAACGCATTATGGCTTTGCCGGATATTATCCGCTGATGGCCGTAAAGGAAAACATGATCGGCATTACCGGCACCAACGCCCGTCCGTCCATTGCCCCAACGTTTGGGGTGGAAAACATGCTGGGCACCAACCCCCTCACATTCGGCATGCCCACCGACGAGGATTTTCCTTTTCTGCTCGACTGTGCCACCTCCATTTTCCAGCGCGGAAAAATTGAAATGTATGCCCGCGAAAACATGGAACTCCCAAAGGGACTGATAATCGATGAACAGGGCCACAGCAAAACCAACTCGCGCGAGGTGCTTGAAGACCTCATTAAAGGCCGTGCAGCCCTGGCGCCCCTGGGTGGCATTGGCGAAGAAACCGCCGGTTACAAAGGCTATGGCTATGCCACCGTGGTAGAGATACTCTCCGCTGCCCTGCAACAGGGCGCATTTATGAAAATGCTTTTGGGTGTGAAAGATGGGAAAAAGGTTCCTTATCCGCTGGGGCATTTCTTTATTGTAATGGATGTCAGCGCGTTTACCGAACCTGATGATTTCAAAAAAACCACGGGCGATATTTTACGTGAACTCAGGGCATCGAAAAAAATGCCCGGCCACGAGCGCATCTACACCGCCGGCGAAAAAGAATACCTCACCTGGCTTGAACGCAAGGACAAAGGCGTGCCGTTTAATGCTGCCCTGCTGGAAGAATTCCGGGGCTTGTGCTACGAATACGGGATGGAGGGGTATTTGGAGTATTTTGAATAGGTTAAGCAGCCGGTGGGGGTTATTGTTTAAAATTGATTAAAGAATAAGGAGTAACTATTTACGATTAAGGAGTGGAATGGCGTTTTATGCCACAATTCAAATGCACTTGTACTCCCCATGATATTGCAGATGCAGTTGTTCGGGGTATTCTGGAAGGGATAAAAGATTATTAATTATTTTGTAGAATGCGGATGTTTAAATATCTTTTTTACCGAATTCTGAATTTTCAAAAAAAATTTGGAGAAGATACAAGCTCCGCTGCAGTATCAGCTTTTTTATCTGTTGCTCTATTTTGGGGCATTAATTTATTTACTGTTTTATTGTTTTTTGAAAAAGACCATAGGTTATACACGCAAATAAGAGATTTCTTACCTGAAGGAGTTTTACTTTTCCCTTTGATTTTTTTTATCCCATCGGGAATATTGAGTTATTTATTGTTCTTTCAAAATAAGAAATACTTAAAGATTATTAAGGAAATTGAAAACCGTAAATTAGTGCAAAATAAGCTAAGTAATTTTTTGGCTTTAGGGTATGAAATACTTTCTCTTCTCTCTTTTATTCTGGTTTTGGTTAGGTATTTCTCCCGATAAACCTAATTGGCTTACCGCAAACCAAATGTTGAATTTGAAATGATTCCATAATTTGGGCACTAGCCTTGGCATTTATGCCGGGGTTACTTGTTCTACCTCTCGACTCCGTTCCCGCTTGCATCGGTGCCTGCGCTTGAGGACCTTGTCAATTGGTTTTAAGGAAAAACCCCATTGGCGTCTTTAAAATCGCCAATGGGGTTTGTTCTCTAAGCGACGGATGACGGTCCCCGAGCGGAATTCGACCGCAGGGAGGATGGAGTCGAGGGGGCTCTCAATCATCTTCGAAGCGGCATTCAGAATGCCGATCAGAACATCGCAGTATTTGAAATTCTAAAATTTAACAAGACGCGCTGGAAAGCGCGTCTCTACAAGAAGCGGCAGCATTTTTACATTTCCGGTTGTAGAGACGTGCCTCGTGGCACGTCTTTCTTCAATAATTCGGATTCTCAGTACAGCCGAGCTTGTGGCGCGTCTAAGAAGGCCTTGCACCGAAAAATATCCCGGTGAGCTGCACCTTATGAGAAAACAAACTCACATTTTCGGCTATCAATATTTCGCGGCGCTGCCGCTTAAGAAGAGACAAAATGACAACCTCGGGTCGCCAAATTAGATTTACTGATTCCGGGCACTGCGCCTTGAGTAATTTCCTCCCTGCTGCCTCCTCCAGCGGCTTTCCCTTTCGCCCTGTGCCCTGTGCTATTTTACCCCACAATCTTCAGCCTTGCAAACTTCAGCAACAATTGTTTTTTCCCGAAGTTGGCAAAGATCACGGTGGCTTTGGCATCTGCTCCGCCGCCTTCCACTTCTGCAACGGTGCCTGTGCCGAAGCGCTGGTGCTGCACTTTCATGTCGGGCAACAGTTGTGCGCCGGTGAGGATTACAAAGTCTCCATCTGCGGCAGCTGCAACTGTGGTTAATTGAGCTGGCTGGCTTGTGGTTTCAGAAACCTTTCGGAAGTTCTTGAGGCTTTCGCTGAAGTTCTCCTGTTTGGCTTGCTGCGATTTTTTGGGTTTTGCCCCGGGCAGGTAGTCAATAAATTCAGGCTTCAGCTCGTCGATAAAGCGGCTGGGCTCACAAAAGTTAAAGTTGCCATAGCGGAAGCGGGTTTCGGCCCAGGTGATGGTGGCCTGGCGCATGGCGCGCGTCAGAGCCACGTAAAACAGGCGGCGCTCCTCTTCCAGCTCGGCACGGCTGCCTATCGAAAGCTGCGAGGGGAACAGGTTTTCTTCTACCCCTCCAATAAAAACGAAGGGAAACTCCAGTCCTTTGGCCGCATGAATGGTCATGAGCGACACCTTATTGGTGTCTTCCGGGCCGCTTTTCTTGGTGTCGGCATCGGTAAGCAGGGCAATATCCTGCATGAACTCATCCAGGGTGCGGAAAGTGTTTTCTTCGCCCTCTTCGTTGGGGGCCATCACAAAATCCTTTAGGCCGCTCAATAATTCTTCAATATTTTCCTTGCGGTTGATGCTTTCGGGCGAGTCGTCCTCGAAATAGAATTTACGGATGCCCGACTGGTTCACAATCTTTTCGCCCAGCTCAAAAGCGTTAAACTTGAATAGCTGTGTGCCCAGGCCTTTTATCATCAGGGTAAACTCCTGCAGGCGGTTCATGATGCCGGCATTGAAACCCAGTTGCAGGGCAGGGGCATTGAGGGCGGCCTCCCAAAGAGAGATACCTTTCTCTTCGGCGGCCACCCGCAGCTTATTCAGGGTGGTGTCGCCAATACCCCTTGCGGGGAAATTAATGATGCGGCTGAAAGCCTCCTCATCCTGCGGGTTAATAATGAGCCTGAAGTAGGCCAGCACATCTTTTACTTCCTTGCGCTGATAAAACGACACGCCTCCATAAATGCGGTAAGGGACATTCAGTCGGCGCAGGGCTTCTTCCAGCGCGCGCGACTGGGCATTGGTGCGATACAGTATGGCGAAGGCGCTGTTGGGCAGCTGCTGCTGGGCGCGCCATTCGAAAATGCGGCCGGCGATCCAGCTGGCTTCATCGGCTTCGTTGGCAGCCTTGTAAATCTTTACCTTTTCGCCCTGCTCGTTTTGGGTCCAGACTTTTTTGAATATCTGATCCTTGTTGTGGGCAATGGCGCTGTTGGCCGCATTTACAATGTTCTGGGTGGAGCGGTAGTTCTGCTCCAGCTTATAAAGCTTGTAGTCGGGATAATCCTTTTTAAAATTGAGGATGTTGGCGATGTTGGCCCCGCGGAAGGCATAAATGCTCTGTGCATCGTCGCCCACCACGCAAATGTTTTCATTGTTGGCGGCCAGTTTCTTTACAATAAGGTATTGCGAAAAGTTGGTGTCCTGATACTCGTCTACCAGGATATAGCTGAACTTCTGTTGGTATTTATAAAGGACATCAGGGAAATCGCGCAGCAGCACGTTTGTGTTGAACAGCAGGTCGTCGAAGTCCATGGCCGAGGCCTTGCGCAGGCGTTGCTGGTAAATGCTGTAAAGCAGTCCCAACTTTGGTTTTCTGGCGGAGGTGTCGGCCGACTGTATTTCGAAATCCTCGTTGTAGTCGATAGGGCCAATCAGGTTGTTCTTGGCGTTCGATATGCGGCTTAGCACATAGCCCGGATTATAGGTCTTGTCGTCGAGGTTTTGCTCCTTAATAATATTTTTGATCAGCCGCTTGCTGTCGTCGGTATCGTAAATGGTGAAATTTGCAGGGAACCCCAGTTTGTCCGATTCCACCCTCAGGATGCGGGCAAAGATGCTGTGAAAGGTTCCCATCCAAAGGCTTTTGGCCTTTGATGGGCCTACCAGCTGGGCAATGCGCTCCTTCATTTCGCGGGCCGCCTTGTTGGTAAAAGTCAGGGAAAGAATATTGAAAGGCTCAACCTCCAGGCTGAGCAAATATGCAATGCGATAGGTGAGTACCCGCGTTTTTCCGCTGCCGGCTCCTGCAATAACCATTACCGGCCCTTCGGTGGCTTTTACCGCTTCCTGTTGCGGTTCGTTTAATTCGTTTAGAAAATCAGTCATAAATTCCTGTACGGTTTTTTCAGGCAAGGTGCAAAGATAGGTAAAACGAAAAAGCCCGGCTAATGAATTCTTAGCCGGGCCTGTATTTTCATAAAAAGAGGTTAGTAGTTCAATCCTACCAGCAGTCCAACGGAAAAGAAGTTTCCGCTCAGATCCGTTCCCCCATTATTCTCGAAGTTTATGAAATGATATCTCATATTTATTCCTGCATGGGCATTCAAAAGGAATCTTCTTTTAAAGGTAAGGCCTAGATTTGCGCTTGGTGAGGAAAAGAGACCGTTGAAGCCTACAATGTTTTGCTCACCCAGGTGATTTGCCTTGAAGGTGCTCCCCCCGCCGCCAGCAGTGGCCAGTAGGGTGGAGTTTCTGGTTCTCATTATTTCGTAACCCAATTCAAAACCTAAATTCCAGCCCTGGCTTACATACGACTCCTTCTGGGTGTTTAAATGCATCATCAAAAAGGTATTGGAAGTATTCCCTTTTGTAAAACTTCCAAATAAATTGAAATATAGTTTATTCCAGAGCAACCCGTATGAAAGCCCAAAATGCGGCAATGCCCCAATGGCCTGCATACTTCCTGTTGGCTGAAATTTGCCGCCTGCAAGGCTAAGCCATTGTTCGCCGGTAGCAAAGCCTGATCTGCGCGGGCCGGTAGCCATCTGGTCAAATTTTGTTCCTGCCAGTTTTCCCGATTGCAGCATCTTTTTTGCCTCCCTGAAATTTTCTGAATAGAATTCCAGAAAATACTGCTCAAGTGGCGTAAGATCTTTAAAGCGTTTCAGGTCCTCCGCAAGTCTGCGGGTATATTCCCTGTAGTCATGGTGCACGGCAAAATAATCCCATGTGCGGTAATCCAGGAAAAGATCAAGTTGATCTGGTAACCTGCGCTGCTCGCGATATTCTTCAAACATTTCAAGGATATTTTCCGGGTACCATTCCTCATGAAAGGTGTTCGTCTCAATCATATACAGCAATTTAAACCGCAGCATAGGTTCATTCATTGAGCAGTTGTATTCCCAATGGTTCATGAGGGCCACAAGGGTGTCTTTATTCTCTTTTTGATGATATTCCTGCAACAGCGTGGTGGTGGTGTAGGCAAGATCGGGGCAGTAAACCAACCGGCTAAGCACCAGATTATCCACATCAATTTGCTGGGTCAATGCCCGGGTTGGAAGGAGGAGGGATAAAAAACCCAAAAAAATAACCATTTGCCTGATAAAGGAAAATGGCTTTCGAAACTTAACTTTTCTGATAAATTGAATTGTTTTCATAATTGAATTATTTAATGGTTTTACAGTATACTAATTTGTGATTTTTTAACAAATACCAGGCCAATAAATCCCCTTTTTGAAAGAATGTGTCCGGTTATGTTATTTTTGCACAAAAACCTTCCTATATTTACAGCCCATTAATCAATCAACCAAACCTCTTCAACATGCTTAATAAACCATTTCCTAAAAATTATTTTATTGTGCTCATGATGGTTCTGGGATTTTCGCTGAATACCCAGGCCCAGGTTACCAACGAAGACTTGTTGAAGAGCCAGGATGCCTTAATGAATGAGTTTCGCAACCTGAGGCACCGGCTCGATGTGCTCGAAAAAACCATTGACGACGTGCGCTGGTTCGACCGCGTAGGCGATGTGGCCTTTATCGACAAGGTATTTATGGCCGGTCCGCCCCCTGCCCGCAGTGGCAGTGGCACCACCTTGCCCGAGGTCAACCCCATTAAATTCTGGTCGTATGTATTTATTCCGAAAGATGTGGACCCTGACAAGAAATACCCGCTGATTGTGCTTCCGCATGGCGGGGTGCACAGCGACTTCAACACCTATTATACGCACATCATTCGCGAACTGGTGGCCCAACAGTATATAGTAGTAGCACCAGAGTACCGTGGCAGCACCGGCTATGGCCGGGGGCATTACGAACTGATCGACTATGGTGGCCTTGAAAACGCCGATACCGATGTGAGCCGCCAATACATGATCGATAATTATCCCATTGTGGATAAGAACAGGGTAGGGTTAATGGGATGGAGTCATGGTGGCATGATTTCGCTCATGAATGCTTTTGAACGCCCGCGCGATTATAAATGTGTGTTTGCCGGGGTGCCGGTGAGCGACCTGATTTTTCGTATTGGTTACAAACGGCCCAATTACGAAGATTTCTTTTCGGCCCCATACCATATCGGGCAGCGCATCGATCAAAATATGGAAGAGTACTACCGCCGCTCGCCCGTGGCTCATGCCGGCAAACTGCAGGTTCCGCTGCTTATCCACACAAATACCATTGATGAGGACGTACATTACCTGGAAGTGGTCAATCTGATAAACGCCCTTAAAGCAGAAAACAAGCGCTTTGAATACGAGATTTTCGAAGATATTCCAGGGGGACACAGCTTCGACCGCATGGACCACAGCCAGGGAAGGGAGATACGCTTCAAAATATACAAGTTTCTGGAGAAACATCTTGACCCGCCGCGCAAATTCCGTAACCTGCGCGAAATGGAACGGGCGGCGTATAGGTTCTAAAGTGGCTTAAGCGACCTAAGAGAACTGAGAGAATGGGAGAGAATGTGAGGGTGTGAGGATGTGAGGATGTGAGGATGAGCCCTTGGCTTAAAAATGCCGTTATCTGATAGCTATTTGCTCAGCTTGCCATGAGCGAACTCGAGGGGAGTTCTGAGCTCCGTGCCCTTCGTTTTTTTTGGCGCACAAAATCTTTCAAATTACCCTAAGAAAAAGCGTGCGTTTTTGTAAAAACTTTCCTATCTTTGTGCCCCTCAAATAAGGAAGATCGATGTAATTGAATTACAGCACACTTCTGAGTTTTGACCTCGATATAGATCGGGGGGACTTTCAAGTTTTACGGGTATGGAGGAAGAAATTTTTGTGAAACCATATTGGTTTTCAAAAATAAACGGTTACCTTTGCACTCCCAAAATTAGAGAGGATTGACTTTAAATAAATAAAAACGAAGTTTTTACAAATTAAATTGCAGTATGCCAACAATACAACAATTGGTTCGTAAAGGACGCCAAAAGGTTACTTACAAGAGTAAGTCACCCGCTTTGGATTCATGTCCCCAGCGTCGCGGAGTATGTGTAAGGGTTTATACCACCACCCCAAAGAAGCCCAACTCGGCCATGCGTAAAGTTGCCAGGGTAAGGCTTACCAATGGCAAGGAAGTGAACGCTTATATTCCTGGTGAAGGTCACAACCTGCAGGAGCACAGCATTGTGCTGATCCGCGGTGGCAGGGTAAAAGACCTCCCCGGTGTAAGGTATCACATCATTCGTGGTGCCCTGGATACCAGTGGCGTGAGCGGCCGTAACCAGCGCAGGTCGAAGTATGGAACCAAAAGGCCCAAGGCCAAGAAGTAATCTTTGAAAAAGACCAAGCTTTAATTTTCACGATACAATGAGAAAATCAAGACCGAAGAAAAGAATCCTGCTTCCCGATCCGAAGTTTAACGATGTGCTGGTAACACGCTTTGTAAACAACCTGATGTTGAGGGGAAAGAAAAACCTGGCATACAATATCTTTTATGATGCCATGGAAATCGTTTCCGCCAAGACCAAGGAAGATGGTCTGGAAGTGTTTAAAAAGGCCCTTGCCAATGTAACACCTGCTGTAGAAGTTCGCAGCCGCCGAATTGGTGGTGCAACTTTCCAGATTCCTTCTGAGATTCGCCCCGAGCGCAAAATGTCGATAGGCATTAAGCACCTGATCAACTTCTCGCGCAAGCGCAATGAAAAAGGGATGGCCGGCAAGCTGGCCGGAGAGATCGTTGCTGCATTTAAAGAAGAAGGCGCTGCTTATAAGCGTAAGGAAGATACCCACCGTATGGCTGATGCAAACAAGGCCTTCTCGCATTTCCGTTTCTAAGAATTTTGATATCCCTACCGAAATAAATGGCCAGAGATTTAAGATATACACGCAACATAGGCATTATGGCGCACATCGATGCTGGTAAAACCACCACCACCGAGCGCATTTTGTTCTATACCGGCGTGAACTACCGCCTGGGTGAGGTGCACGATGGCGCAGCTACTATGGACTGGATGATCCAGGAGCAGGAGCGCGGCATTACCATTAGCTCTGCGGCTACTACTACCTTCTGGAATTACAGGGATAACCAATATAAAATCAATATTATTGATACACCTGGCCACGTCGACTTTACTGTTGAGGTAGAGCGCAGCCTGCGGGTACTCGATGGGGCCATTGCCCTGTTTTGTGCAGTGGGTGGTGTGGAACCCCAATCGGAAACGGTTTGGCGCCAAGCCGATAAATATAAGGTGCCACGCATAAGCTTCATCAATAAGATGGACCGTGCCGGTGCCGATTTTTTTAGTGTTGTTTCCAAGATTAAGGAACGCTTGGGCATGAATGCAGTGCCCGTGCAGATACCCATTGGCTCTGAAGAGAACTTCAGGGGTGTGGTTGACCTGATTACCGGCAAAGCCTACGAATGGGAAGAGCAATCGCTGGGTATGGTTTTTAATGAAATACCTGTTCCGGAAGATATGCGCGAAACTGTTAAGGATTTGCGCCTGCAGCTTATTGAAGGCTGTGCTGAGGAAAGCGAGGAGATGCTCGAGAAGTTTATGGAAGATCCAAATAGCATTTCGGAAGAGGAGATGATTGCCATTATTCGTAAGGCTACCATCGACCTTAAAATCAGTCCGGTGCTTTGCGGGTCATCCTTTAAGAATAAAGGAGTGCAGCTGCTGCTCGATTCAGTGGCCAAGTTTCTGCCTTCGCCCCTCGAGATTGATGCCGTTATCGGCATAAACCCCAAAACCGAAAAAGAAGAACTGCGCCATCCTGATGCCAAAGAGCCTTTTGCTGCGCTAGCCTTCAAAATTGCCACCGACCCCTATGTGGGCCGTCTTTGCTTTTTCAGGGTTTACAGTGGTACGCTCGAGTCGGGTTCTTACGTGCTGAATGCCACAACAGGAAAAAAGGAACGCATCTCACGCATACTGCAGATGCATGCCAATAAGCAAAATCCCATTGAGCGAATTGAAGCAGGCGACATTGGCGCCGCCGTCGGATTTAAGGAAATCCATACCGGCGATACCCTTTGCGAAGAGAAGCACCCCGTGCTGCTCGAATCAATGACTTTTCCCGAACCGGTAATCGCCGTGGCTGTGGAGCCCAGAACTCAGGCCGATGTGGATAAGCTTAGCATGGCCCTTGGAAAACTGGCCGAAGAAGATCCTACCTTTAAGGTAAAGGTCGATGCTGACAGCGGACAAACCATTATTAGCGGCATGGGCGAACTGCACCTGGAAATTTTGGTCGACAGGCTCAGGCGTGAATTCAAAGTTGAATGCAACCAGGGCGCGCCCCAGGTAGCATACAAGGAAGCCATTACCAAAACGGTTCATCATCGCGAGGTGTACAAGAAACAAACCGGTGGCCGTGGTAAATTTGCTGATATTGTTTTCGAAATCAGCCCTGCCGACGAAGGTGTTACCGGTTTGCAATTTATTGATGAAGTTAAAGGCGGAAACATTCCGCGCGAATATATCCCCTCGGTTGAAAAAGGCTTCCGCATGGCCATGCAAAATGGCGTGCTGGCCGGATACCCGCTCGACAGCTTAAAGGTTCGTCTGATTGATGGTTCTTACCACCCGGTCGACTCCGATTCGCTTTCGTTCGAGCTGGCTGCAAAGATTGGTTACAAAGCCTCCTGCAAAAAAGCCGGCAGCAAACTACTCGAGCCCATTATGAAGCTTGAAGTAGTAACTCCCGACGAATATGTGGGCGATGTGGTGGGCGACATTAACCGCCGCAGGGGTCACCTTAAAGGACTTTCGTCCAGGGCCAACCTCCAGGTGGTGGATGCCCAAGTGCCCCTTTCAGAAATGTTTGGTTATGTGACCTCGCTGCGTACTCTTACCAGCGGCAGGGCTACCTCTACCATGGAGTTTTCGCATTACGAGGAAACCCCGAAAAATATTACTGACGATGTAATTTTTAAATTGTTTGGTGTAAAAGCATAATCGTTTAATTCAAAATAAATTAAACCGTGAGTCAGAGAATCAGAATCAAATTAAAGTCTTACGATTACAATCTGGTTGACAAGTCAGCCGAGAAGATCGTAAAAACCGTAAAATCAACCGGTGCTGTTGTTAATGGTCCAATTCCATTGCCAACCAACAAGAAGATCTTTACTGTTTTGCGTTCCACATTCGTAAACAAAAAGTCAAGAGAACAGTTCCAGCTATGCTCTTACAAGCGCCTGCTGGACATCTACTCGTCTTCATCCAAAACTGTTGACGCGCTCATGAAACTTGAGTTGCCCAGCGGCGTGGAAGTTGAAATTAAAGTGTAACATTTTTAAACTATTGCTGAAAGAGCAGAAAAATCTGAAAAATGTCAGGATTAATTGGAAAGAAGATTGGAATGACCAGCATATTCGATGCCTCTGGGAAGAATATCCCATGCACGGTAATAGAGGCTGGTCCCTGCATTGTGACTCAGGTCAAGACGCAGGAGACGGATGGCTACGAAGCCATTCAGCTTGCCTTCGATGAGAAGAAGGAAAAGCAGACGACCAAGGCTATGAAAGGCCATTTTGCCAAAGCCGGTACCACCCCCAAGAAATACATTGCAGAATTTTCCCGTTTCGAGAAAGGCCACCAGAAGAAGTTTGGTGATGTACTCACGGTTGAAATCTTCATCGAGGGAGAATATATTGATGTGGTAGGTACTTCTAAAGGTAAAGGCTTCCAGGGCGTTGTGAAACGTCATGGTTTTGCCGGTGTTGGACAGGCTACCCACGGTCAGCACAACCGCCTTAGGGCGCCCGGTTCTATTGGTGCAAGCTCATGGCCCTCAAGGGTTTTCAAGGGCATGCGCATGGCCGGTCGTATGGGAGGAGATCGGGTAAAAATGATCAACCTTCAGATCATGAAGCTTATCCCCGAAAAAAACTTAGTTGTTGTTAAAGGTTCTGTTCCAGGACCTAATGGATCATATTTAATTCTCGAAAGATGGAGTTAACAGTATATAACATTGACGGAAGTCAAACCGCCAGAACCGTGGTGCTTAACGACAGTATTTTTGCCATTCAGCCCAACGACCACGCCATCTATCTGGATGTGAAGCAATACCTGGCCAACCAGCGTCAGGGTACCCATAAAACAAAAGGAAGAAGCGAAGTAATGGGAAGTACCCGTAAGCTGCATCGCCAGAAAGGCACCGGCGGCTCGCGTAAAGGCGACATTAAATCGCCCATTTTCCGTGGTGGTGGCCGCATCTTTGGCCCCCAGCCCCGCGACTATTCCTTCAAGGTAAATAAAAAAGTTAAAAGGCTGGCTCGTAAATCGGCCCTTACCTATAAAGCAAAAGACAATAACATTATGGTGCTTGAGTCTTTTCAGTTTGAAGAGCCCAAAACCAAGAACTATCTCGAAATACTGAAGAAATTCAATCTCGAGAACAAGAAGTCGTTGCTGGTAATTCCCGAAGTGGACCGCACCATTGTACTCTCTTCGCGCAACATTCCCAAAGCAAAAGTTGCCCTGGCATCTGAACTCAACACTTACATGATTCTCAATGCCGACCATTTGCTTATTTTGGAAAGCTCGCTGCCCGAAGTTGAAAATATTTTGCTGGATTAGAAAAACAATGTAACGGGTTGGAAAAAGATCGACCCCTAAATTAAAGACAAACATGGAAGTTTTGATTAAACCACTGATTACCGAAAAAATGACCGCGGTAACTGAAAAATTTCCCGCCCGCTTCGGGTTTGTTGTTGATAAACGCGCCTCTAAAGCTCAGATAAAACACGCTGTACAAGAAATGTACGATGTTGAGGTAGCCTCTGTCAACACCATGGTTTACCTTGGTAAGCGCAAGACCCGCTTTACCAAGACCGGCCTCCAGAGCGGCAGGAAGAATAGTTTTAAGAAGGCCATTATTACCCTGGCCGAAGGTCAAACCATTGATTTTTACAGCAATATTTAAGGATAAATGGCTTTAAGAAAATTTAAACCAACCACGCCCGGACAGCGCAACAAAGTAATCAGCGCTTTTGAAGAAATAACTGCCTCCGTTCCCGAGAAGAGCCTGGTGGTTGGTAAACACAAATCAGGAGGCAGGAATAACTCCGGAAAAATGACCATGCGCTACATGGGCGGTGGACATAAAAGACGTTACCGTGTGATTGACTTCAAGCGTGAGAAGGATGGCATCCCCGCTACCGTAAATTCGATCGAATACGATCCGAACCGTTCGGCACGCATTGCCCTTCTTTTTTATGCCGATGGCGAAAAAAGGTATATCGTTGCTCCCAATGGACTTAAGGTAGGACAAACCGTAATGTCGGGCGAGAAAGCTACTCCCGATATCGGCAACACCCTGTTCCTGCGCGATGTGCCACTTGGTAGCATCATTCACAATATTGAGCTGAACCCCGGACAGGGTGGCAGGATGGCGCGCAGCGCCGGTACCTATGCCCAGCTCATGTCAAGGGAAGGCAAGTATGCCATCCTGAAGCTTCCCTCGGGCGAAGCACGCATGGTACTTGTTACCTGCCGTGCCACCATCGGAAGCACTTCCAACCCCGACCACATGCACGAAGTATCGGGCAAGGCAGGCCGCAGCCGCTGGCTGGGCCGTCGTCCGCGTACCCGTGGTGTTGCCATGAACCCCGTTGATCACCCCATGGGTGGTGGCGAAGGCCGTGCTTCGGGCGGACACCCACGCAGTCGCAAAGGCCTGCCTGCAAAAGGTTACAAAACCCGCAACAAGAAGAAGATGTCCAGCAGGCTGATCGTGGAAAGAAGGAAGAAATAATCAGTTGTAACAGGAAAAAACTATTGATATGAGCCGTTCACTAAAAAAAGGACCTTTTATTAGCGTCAAGCTTGAGAAGAAAATCCTAGCCATGGCCGCCAGCAACAAAAAATCTGTTGTAAAAACTTGGTCCAGGGCTTCGATGATCTCTCCTGAGTTTGTAGGTCAGACTGTTGCCGTTCATAATGGCAATAAATTCATACCCGTTTATATTACCGAAAACATGGTAGGCCATAAACTGGGCGAATTTGCACCCACCCGCATTTTTCGCGGTCATGCAGGTAAAAAAGACAAAGCAAAAAAATAAAAATTTCATCTTAAAATGGGATTAAGAAAACACTTAAGGGCTGAGAAACTCAAGGAAGAGAAAAAAACTCAGTATTTTGCCAGCCTCCGGAATTGCCCCACCTCGCCCAGGAAAATGCGCCTGGTAGCCGATATGATTAGGGGTAAAGAAGTCAATAGAGCCCTTGGAATACTCAAGTATTCTAAACAAGATGCCTCCGACAGGCTCGAGAAACTCCTGTTGTCGGCCATCGCAAACTGGCAAAGCAAAAATGAAGGCGTGAGGATTGAAGAAAGCAACCTCTACGTTAAAAGCATTAACGTGGATGGTGGCCGTTCGCTCAAGCGTTTGCGCCCCGCACCCCAAGGCCGTGCTCATCGGATCCGCAAAAGGTCCAACCATGTTACCATTTTTGTTGATAGTAAAATTAAAAACGATTAAATCTTTTTCAGATGGGACAAAAAACAAATCCGATCGGTCTTAGGCTTGGTATCATCAAAGGATGGGATTCTAACTGGTATGGTGGCCGCAAGTACGAGGCCAAACTCGTTGAAGACGAAAAGATCCGTCAATACCTTAACGCCCGCCTTACAAAGGCCAGCGTTTCCAAGATCATTATCGAACGCACATTAAAGCTTATTACCGTTACTATTAACACTGCCCGCCCCGGTATCATTATCGGAAAAGGTGGTCAGGAAGTTGACAAGCTCAAGGAAGAATTAAAGAAAATTACCCAGAAAGAGGTGCAGATCAACATTAGTGAGATCAAGCGCCCCGAGCTGGATGCTTTCCTTGTTGCCACCACTGTGGCCAAGCAAATCGAAGGCCGTATCTCTTTCCGTCGTGCTGTTAAAACCTCCGTGGCCTCTACCATGCGCCTGGGCGCCGAAGGTATTAAGATAACCGTTGGTGGTCGTTTGGGTGGTGCCGAAATGGCCCGCACCGAAACTTATAAGGAAGGTCGCATTCCGTTGCACACCCTTCGTGCCGATATCGACTATGCCACTGCCGAAGCACACACCACTTATGGTCGCATTGGTATTAAGGTATGGATCTGCAAGGGCGAAGTTTATGGCAAACGCGATCTGACCCCCTTCACCGAGGAGCCTTCCAAGGGAAGACCTGCTCCGGCAGGCGTTGGCGGCGGTGGCCGTTTCAGGGGCCGTCCGAAAAACAAAAGGTAATATTGATTTGTCGAAAAGAAAAACTGTTGAATAATGTTACAGCCAAAGAAAACCAAATTCAGGAAACAGCAGAAAGGCCGCATGAAAGGCAACACCAAGCGTGGTGCCGAGCTTTCTTTCGGTTCGTTTGGCATAAAGGCACTCGATAGCTGCTGGCTTACCGGCCGTCAGATCGAAGCCGCCCGCCAGGCCATTACCCGTTTTATGAAACGTGAAGGCCAGCTGTGGATCAGGGTGTTCCCCGATAAGCCCGTTACCAAAAAACCCGCCGAAGTACGTATGGGTAAAGGTAAAGGTGCCCCCGAATACTTTGTAGCACGCGTTACTCCCGGCCGCATACTCTTTGAAGCAGAGGGTGTTACCCTCGACACTGCCAAGGAAGCCATGCGCCTTGGATCACAGAAACTGCCCATTCTTACCAAATTTGTGGTGAGAAGGGATTATGTTGAATAATAAGGTTTTTTATTCAGAAATAATTTTGTAACTTTGCAGCCTTTTTGCAGGGAACCAAAACCAACGCAGCCGTTACCTGTCTGGAATGTTCTCCCAATAAAGTCCTCCCGGAAAAATGAACGGGGGGTGTTAAGCTGGCAAAATTTAAAATTCACGCACAAAAATGAAGGCTAACGTAATACGTGAAATGTCAACCAGTGAGCTCAAAGAGCGTTTGGTAGAGGAGAGAAAACAACTGCGTAAACTCAAAATGAATCACGCGGTTTCGCCCCTCGAAAACCCGCTCAAGATCCAGGCTTATCGCAAGACGATTGCCCGGATCATGACCGAGCTCAACCTAAGGGAAACAGAAGAACTAAAACAAAAGTAATTTTTAACAATGGAAACCAGAACACCCAGAAAAGAAAGAACGGGCATTGTGGTGAGCAACAAGATGGAAAAGTCCATCGTAGTTGAGGTTCAGCGCAGGGTAAAGCACCCCAAATACGGGAAATTTGTCAAGCGTTCTTCCCGTTTCATGGCTCACGACGACAAGAATGATTGCAATATTGGTGATACCGTACGCATCATGGAAACCCGTCCATTGAGCAAGAATAAATGTTGGAGATTAGTTGAAATACTTGAAAGAGCGAAGTAATTATGATACAACAAGAATCCAGACTAGCGGTAGCGGACAACAGTGGTGCCAAAGAAGTACTCTGTATCCGTGTTCTTGGCGGAACCCGTCGCAGGTATGCCGGCATTGGCGATAAGATTATCGTTACTGTTAAGGATGCCATTCCCTCGGGCAACGTAAAGAAAGGCACCGTATCGAAGGCTGTGGTGGTGCGCACCAAGAAGCATGTGCGCCGTGCCGATGGCAGCTATATCCGCTTTGACGACAACGCCGTAGTGCTTTTGACTGCAAACGAAGAGATGCGCGGTACCCGTATTTTCGGGCCCGTAGCCCGCGAGTTGCGCGAAAAGCAATTTATGAAAATTGTTTCTTTGGCACCTGAAGTGCTTTAATGCAAATTTAACCTGAGCTATGCAAGCCAAATTACACATAAAAAAAGGAGATACTGTAAAGATCATTGCCGGGAACGAAAAAGGTTCAGAAGGTAAGGTACTTGCAGTATATCCCGAAAAACTTAGGGCGCTGGTAGAGGGCGTTAATATGGTGTCGAAGCATACCAAGCCCAACGCAGCCAACCCCCAGGGCGGTATCGTTAAGAAAGAAGCCCCCATACATCTCTCAAACCTTATGCTGATCGACGGTAAAGGCAATGCCACCCGTATCGGCCGTAAGCGCGATGAGAAAGGTAAACTGGTTCGTTTTTCCAAAAAGACAGGGGAGGTAATTAAGTAATGAGCTATATCCCAAGACTTAAGCAGAAATATACCGAGGAAATTGTTCCTGCACTGATTCAGGAATTCCAGTATAAGAGCCAGATGGAAGCTCCCAAGTTGCTCAAGATCTGTCTTAACCAGGGTGTTGGCGATGCCATCACCGATAAGAAGATCATTGAAGCTGCTCTGGAAGAAATGACCCAAATCTCCGGACAGAAAGCCGTTCCAACCAAATCTAAGAAAGACATCTCCAACTTCAAACTCAGAAGAGGGATGCCCATTGGCGTGCGCGTAACCCTTCGCGGGGAGCGTATGTACGAATTTCTCGACAGGTTGATTGCGGTATCACTCCCGCGAATCCGTGACTTTAAAGGGATTAATGAAAAAGGCTTCGATGGCCGTGGTAACTTTACCCTTGGCGTTCCCGAGCAGATCATTTTCCCCGAAATCAACATCGACAAGGTAAACCGTATCGGCGGTATGGACATCACTTTTGTGACCAGCGCCAAAACCGACAAGGAAGCCTTTGCTTTGCTGCGCGAATTCGGTGTTCCATTCAAGAACCTCAAAAAATAATATTGAATAATGGCAAAAGAGTCAATCAAAGCCCGCGAGCTTAAAAGAGCAAAACTGGTTGCAAAGTACGCTGCCAAAAGGGCCGAACTGAAAGCCCAGGGCGATTACGAAGCGCTGCAGAAACTTCCAAAGAATGCATCACCCGTGCGCCTGCACAATCGTTGTAAGCTTACCGGCCGCCCCAAAGGCTATATGCGCCAGTTTGGGATCAGCCGTATCAACTTCCGCGAAATGGCAAACAACGGCCTCATTCCCGGTGTGACCAAAGCCAGCTGGTAGTAAATTTTAAACACAACTTTTATTAAAACACAATGGTAACCGATCCAATTGCAGATTATCTGACAAGAATAAGGAATGCCGTGAAGGCCAATCACAGGATTGTAGAAATTCCTGCATCGAATCTCAAGAAGGGGATCACTAAAATTCTTTTTGAAAAAGGCTATATCCTTAATTACAAATTTGAGGACGACAAATTGCCTGCTATGATCAAAATCGCTTTGAAGTACCATCCGGTAACCAAGGTGCCTGCTATTAACGAAATAACCAGGATCAGCAAGCCTGGTTTGCGTCAGTATTGCAACGCCGACGAACTGCCCCGCGTACTCAACGGCCTTGGCATAGCCATTATTTCCACTTCCAATGGTTTGATCACTGATAAAGAAGCCCGCGTGCTTAACGTAGGCGGTGAAGTAATTTGTTACGTAAGCTAAAGGAGGGGAAAAAATGTCAAGAATAGGAAAAATGCCCATTAGTCTGCCCGCGGGCGTGACTGTTCAGGTTTCCGACAATAATGTCGTAAGCGTGAAAGGCCCCAAAGGCGAATTGAAACAAACCGTTGACCAGGATATGAAAATCAAGGTTGAAGACGGCACCCTGCATGTAGAACGTCCATCGGAACAGAAAAGGCATAAGGCGCTTCATGGCCTTTACCGTTCGCTCATCAACAACATGGTTGTTGGTGTATCCGAAGGTTATAAAATAGTTCAGGAGTTGGTTGGTGTAGGTTACAAAGCCTCCAATGAGGGCAACCTGCTCGAACTCTCGCTGGGTTATTCGCACAATATCTTCTTTGAGTTGCCTCAGGAGATTAAACTGCAAACTATTACTGAAAGGGGCAAGAACCCCACCATTATTCTCGAATCGCACGATAAGCAGCTTATCGGACAGGTGGCGGCCAAGATTCGCTCCCTGCGCAAGCCTGAGCCATACAAAGGTAAAGGTATCCGCTTCCAGGGCGAAGTTCTTCGTCGCAAAGCTGGTAAGGCAGCCGGTGCTAAGTAATTTTTGTAAATTTTTTAATTCCTTATCAGGATGGCAACAACTAAGAAACTTAATAGAAGGACTAAAATAAAATACCGCATTCGCAAGAAGGTGCATGGCACTACCGATCGTCCGCGTCTGACGGTATTCCGCAGCAATAAGGCCATTTATGCCCAGGTAATCAACGACCTGGAAGGCCGTACCCTGGTGTCAGCTTCTTCCATTTCGAAAGAACTGGCCGAAAAGAAAATGACCAAAACCGAAACTGCCAAAGAAGTGGGCAAATTGCTTGCTGGCAAGGCAAAAGAAGCTGGTATTGAAAAGGTTGTTTTCGACCGTAACGGTTATTTGTATCACGGACGAGTAAAATCATTGGCAGAAGGCGCCCGCGAAGGCGGTTTAAAATTCTAAGAACATGACAAACGCGAATATAAAGAAAGTAAAGTCAAGCGAAATCGAATTCAAAGACAGGCTCGTTAGCATCCAGCGCGTTACCAAGGTAACCAAGGGTGGCCGGACCTTTAGCTTTTCTGCCATTGTAGTGGTTGGCAACGAGAATGGCGTGGTGGGTTATGGCTTGGGCAAAGCCAAGGAAGTAACCACCGCTATCAGCAAGGGCATTGACGATGCCAAGAAGCATCTGATCAAAGTTCCTGTGCACAAAGGCACCATCCCGCACACCCAGGAGGGTAAATACAGCGGTGCCCGCGTACTCATTAAGCCCGCTTCGCACGGTACCGGTGTTATTGCCGGTGGTGCCATGCGCGCCGTGCTCGAAAGCGTTGGTGTAACCGACGTACTTGCCAAGTCGAAAGGTTCATCAAACCCCCACAGCGTGGTAAAGGCCACTATCGATGCCCTTACCAAACTCAGGGATCCTTTCACCGTTGCACAGCAGCGTGGTATTGAGGTCGAAAAAGTCTTTAGAGGTTAAAACTGCCTTGGGCAGCCCCAGGCAGGCCCGGCAGTAATTTTCCAGTTATCTGAAAAACACTGATAGATGAAAAAATACAAAATTGTTCAGGTGAAAAGTGGCATTGGCCGGCCCGAACGTCAGAAGAGGACATTGATCGCCCTTGGTTTGCGCAAACTCAACAGACCCACTGTGGTTGAAGGCAGTCCGCAGGTCTTAGGCATGATCAATGCTGTGAAGCACTTGCTCCTTGTGGAAGAAGTGAATGAATAATTTGGTTTTGTTCAATAATTTTAAATTTGCACTATACAATGGATTTAAGCAAACTTAAACCAGCAAAAGGTTCCGTTAAAACTAGCAAGCGTATTGGTCGCGGAGAAGGATCTGGCAGAGGCGGAACTTCCACAAGGGGTCATAAAGGCGCCCAGTCGCGTTCGGGCTACAGCCGCAAGGGTGGCTTCGAAGGCGGGCAGATGCCGCTCGTGAGGCGTGTCCCTAAATTTGGTTTCAAAAACCCCAACCGTGTTGAATATGCCGGTATCAATATCGACGTGATCCAGAAACTGGCCGAGGAAAAGGGCCTTGAAGTGATCGACGTGAATGTAATGATTGAAAACGGCCTTGTTTCTAAAAAAGACCTGGTTAAGGTTTTAGGACGTGGTAAACTCACTGCAAAAGTTGAGGTTACTGCCCATGCTTTTACGGCCACTGCCGTTAAAGCGATTGAAGCCAATGGTGGAAAAGTAAACAAGATTTAATACTGCGTAATGAAACGATTTTTCCAAACACTGCAGAATATTTACCGGATAGACGACCTTCGCATCCGCATAATAAATACCCTTGGTTTTATTTTGATATATCGCCTGGGTTCGTTTATTGTGTTGCCCGGTGTGGATCCTGCCCAGTTGGATCAACTCCAGGCACAAACCCAAGAGGGTCTGCTGGGGCTGCTGAATATGTTTTCGGGCGGTGCTTTTTCCAATGCCTCCATTTTTGCATTGGGCATTATGCCTTACATTAGCGCTTCCATTGTTATTCAGCTGATGGGGATAGCGGTTCCATACTTCCAGCGCCTTCAGAAAGAAGGCGAAAGCGGCCGTAAAAAGATCAACCAGATTACCAGGTACCTCACCGTTATTATTACCGGTGCACAGGCTCCTGCTTACCTGGCAAACCTTATTGGCCAGCTCCCTCCCGAAGCCATTTCGCCCTTCGATCCGGCTGCTACCTCGCCCTCTACCTTCTTTATGATCTCTTCGGTGGTCATTCTTATTGCAGGTACCATGTTTGTAATGTGGCTGGGCGAAAGGATTACTGATAAAGGGATCGGAAACGGGATCTCTCTCATTATCATGATTGGTATCATTGCCCGCCTGCCCTTTGCCCTCTTTGGCGAGTTTATTGCACGCTCAACAGAAGGTGGCGGACTGGTAGTGTTCCTTCTTGAAATTGTCATTCTGATGGCCGTGGTGGTGCTTAGCATCATGCTGGTGCAGGGTACGCGGCGTATTCCGGTTCAATTTGCAAAACGTATTGTAGGTAACAAACAGTATGGCGGTGTACGTCAGTACATTCCGCTTAAGGTAAATGCCGCTGGTGTAATGCCCATTATCTTTGCCCAGGCAATCATGTTTATTCCAATTACCCTGGCCGGTTTTTCCGAAGCGCTGGGAGGCTTTGCAGCCACCATGTCAAACTTTACAGGGTTTTGGTACAACTTCACCTTTGCCGTGCTGATCATTCTGTTTACCTATTTCTATACTGCCATAACCGTTAACCCTAATCAAATGGCAGAAGACATGAAAAAGAATGGCGGTTTTATTCCCGGTGTTAAGCCAGGTAAGAAGACTGCCGAATTTATCGACAATGTTATGTCGAAAATCACCCTTCCTGGATCGTTGTTCCTTGCCTTTGTGGCCATCATGCCTGCACTTGTCAGCCTGATGGGTGTTACCGGGCAGTTTGCCCAGTTCTTTGGCGGCACTTCGCTTCTTATTATGGTAGGGGTTGTTTTGGATACATTGCAGCAGATAGAAAGTCATCTCCTTATGCGTCATTACGATGGGCTCACCAAGTCTGGAAGGATAAAGGGACGTTCATCTATGGGGATGACCGGCTAAAAGGCTGTGGTAATGGTTCATTACAAGAATAACGAAGAAATTGAATTAATTAGGGATAGTTCTTTGCTTGTTGCTAAAACGCTGGCAGAGGTTGCCCGGCATATAAAGCCCGGCATCACCACCCAGCACCTCGACCAGGTTGCCGAAACTTTTATTCGCGACCACGGTGCTTCACCTGGCTTCAAGGGGTATCACGGTTTTCCTTATACCCTTTGCATTTCGCCAAACGAAGTGGTTGTCCACGGGTTTCCTTCCAAAAAGGAATTGAAAGAAGGAGACATTGTGTCGATCGATTGCGGGGTGCTGAAAAATAGTTTCTATGGTGACTCTGCCTACACATTTGCCATTGGTGAGATCAGTGAAACGCTCAAGCGGCTGTTGAAAGTTACCCATGCAAGCCTTTTGCTCGGAATAGAGCAGGCTTTTGAAGGTAACACTTTGGGCGACATTTCAGGCACCATTCAGCAATATGCCGAAAAGGCAGGCTTTACAGTAGTGCGCGAGTTGGTAGGCCATGGTTTGGGCCGCAATCTGCACGAAGCACCCGAAGTTCCGAATTTCGGAGCCAAGGGGAAAGGCCTGAAGCTGAGAGAAGGTCTGGTAATTGCCATTGAACCAATGATCAACCAGGGGCAACGTTTTGTGGTGCAGGAAAACGATGGCTGGACCATACGAACCTCCGACCGTAAACCCTCGGCCCATTACGAGCATACCATCGCCGTGAGGAAGGGCAAAGCAGATGTGTTATCATCGTTTCAGTACATTGAGGAAGCTTTGATGGAAAACCAAAATAATTCAATCATTATTCGGTAAGATTATATGGCAAAACAGGCATCAATACAGCAGGACGGCGTGGTTATCGAATCCCTTGGCAATGCAATGTTCAGGGTTGAACTCGAGAACGGCCACGTGATCACCGCCCATATTTCAGGCAAAATGCGCATGCATTACATTAAAATTTTGCCCGGCGATAAGGTAAAGGTTGAAATGTCGCCTTATGATCTTACAAAAGGTCGAATCACATTTAGGTACAAGTAAGAGATTTTACAACACACACAAATACACTGAAAAATGAAAGTCAGAGTGTCGGTTAAGAAAAGAAGCCCCGAGTGCAAGATTGTTCGCAGGAAAGGGAGGATTTACGTCATTAACAAAAAAAATCCCAAGTTCAAACAACGTCAGGGATAAGAATCTGTAATTAAACAAGGTAAAATCATATGGCACGTATAGCTGGAGTTGACATTCCGAGAAACAAAAGAGGCGTAATCAGCCTTACCTACATTTTTGGTATTGGCCGGAGCACAGCCGTTCAGATCCTCGATGAGGCCGGAGTAGACCAATCTATCAAGGTTGAACAGTGGAACGACGATCAATTGACCGCGATCCGTAACATTATCAACGAGAAATTCAAGGTAGAAGGTTCGCTGCGTTCAGAGGTACAGATGAACATTAAGCGATTAATGGACATTGGCTGTTACCGCGGTATTCGCCACCGTATCGGACTTCCGCTCAGGGGGCAGAAAACCAAGAATAATGCCCGAACCCGTAAGGGGAAGAAAAAGACCGTTGCTAACAAGAAGAAAGCAACCAAGTAATCCATAATTTTTTGAAGCGGGTGCATAAGCACCCCTTGATCAGAGCAAAAACAGTTATAAAACAATGGCAAAAACAACCAAAGGCGCAAGGAGCGCCAAGAAAAGAGTTGTAAAGGTTGAGCCTAATGGACAGGCCCACATTTTCGCTTCTTTCAACAATATCATCATTACGCTGACCAACCAGACCGGACAGGTTATCTCCTGGTCGTCGGCCGGTAAGATGGGTTTCAGAGGTTCGAAAAAGAACACACCCTATGCTGGTCAGATGGCTGCTGGCGATGCTGCCAAGGTGGCTTACGACCTTGGCCTTCGCAAAGTGAAGGTTTTCGTTAAAGGACCCGGATCGGGACGCGAGTCGGCCATCCGCACCCTGCACGCCTCAGGTATTGAGGTGGTGGAAATCATGGATGTGACCCCGCTGCCACACAATGGCTGCCGTCCACCCAAGAGAAGGAGAGTATAACCATTTGTTTTTCGTGTTTGTAAATTAAGATTTAAACAACCCATGGCAAGATATTTAGGCCCCAAAACAAAAGTAGCCCGTAAGTTTGGCGAACCCATCTTCGGCGCTGATAAGGCATTTGAAAAGAAGAAGTACCCCCCGGGACAACACGGGCAAACCAAGAAGCGCAAGAAAATGTCGGAATACGGTGTGCAGCTTCTCGAAAAACAAAAAGCCAAGTATACCTACGGCCTGCTGGAGCGTCAGTTCTCCAACACCTTTAAAAAGGCCGTTCGCATGAAAGGCATTACTGGTGAAAACCTGCTCGCACTGCTCGAAGCACGCCTGGACAACGTAGTATACCGCCTCGGTATAGCTCCCTCGCGTCGCGCCGCACGACAGCTTGTAAGCCACCGTCATATTATCGTTAACGGCGAGGTCACCAATATTCCTTCCTTTACCGTTAAGCCCGGTGATATTATTGGCGTTCGTGAAAAGTCGAAAAGCCTTGAATTTATTGTTGAATCCCTGGCAGCCCGTCCAAGCAGTTTTAGCTGGCTCGAGTGGGACAGGGATACCATGCAGGGTAAATTTTTGAACACGCCCGAAAGGGAAGCTATCCCTGAGAATATCAAGGAGCAGCTCATCGTGGAACTTTACTCCAAGTAATGATCATTCTTTTTATAATCAAAAACCAACAATAATGGCAATTTTAGCTTTTCAAAAACCGGATAAAGTGATCATGCTCGAATCAAACGAAAGATTCGGCAAGTTCGAATTCCGTCCGCTGGAACCCGGGTATGGTATTACCATTGGCAATGCGCTCAGGAGGATTCTGCTCTCATCGCTGGAAGGTTTTGCCATTACCTCGGTTAAAATTGAAGGCGTTGATCATGAGTTTTCTACCATTAAAGGTGTGGTGGAAGATGTGACTGAAATCGTTCTTAATCTAAAGCAGATTCGGTTTAAAAGGCAGGTAGAAGAGGTTGAAAACGAGAAGTTTACCATCAACCTTTCCGGCAAGGAAACACTTACTGCTGGCGATCTCAATGCCTCGCTCGCCAATTTCCAAGTGCTTAACCCCGATGTGGTGATTTGCAGCATGGAAACCAGCGTGAACCTTACAATTGAATTTACCATTGAAAAGGGCAGGGGATACGTTTCTGCTGAAGAAAACAAACAACTTAACCCGATTATAGGTACTATTGCAGTTGACTCCATTTTTACCCCCATTAAAAATGTGACATTTTTAGTGGAGGACTACCGCGTGGAACAAAAAACCGACTACGAAAAACTGGTTCTGGATATTCTTACCGATGGCTCCATTACCCCTAAGGATGCCCTGAAGGAAGCTGCCAAGATCCTGATCGTTCATTTCATGCTTTTCTCCGACGAGAAAATCACCCTCGACACCGAAGAAAAAGCCGCCAGCGAGGAATTCGACGAGACTTCATTGCACATGCGCCAGTTGCTCAAGACAAAACTTGTAGACATGGACCTCTCGGTACGTGCCCTCAACTGTTTGAAAGCTGCCGATGTGGAAACTCTTGCCGATCTTGTTGCCCTAAACAAGCACGACCTGCTGAAGTTCCGCAACTTTGGTAAAAAGTCACTCACCGAGCTCGAGGAACTGATCAAGTCGAAGAACCTCACCTTTGGAATGAACCTTGCGAAATATAAATTAGATAAGGAATAACTGAAATGAGACACAGAAAGAAAGTCAATCACCTGGGAAGGAAATCTGCACACCGCAAGGCTATGCTTTCGAACATGGCTGCTTCCCTAATTCTCCATAAACGCATCAACACCACTGTTGCCAAGGCGAAAGCTTTGAAAGTGTATGTTGAGCCGCTGATCACCAAGTCGAAGGATGACTCAACTCATTCGCGCCGCGTGGTATTCAGCTACCTGGAAAACAAGCATGCCGTTAGCGAACTGTTTCGCGAGGTGGCCCAGAAAGTGGCCGACCGTCCGGGCGGATATACCCGTATTCTAAAAACTGGCTTCCGCATGGGCGATGGCGCCGAGATGTGCATGATTGAGCTGGTTGATTACAACCCCAACCTGCTTAAGAAAGCCGAAGGCGATCTGACCAAGAAGACCAGGCGTGCCGGCCGTCGCAAGAAGACGGAAGACGACGCTCCCGTAGCAACAAAAGCCACTCCTAAGGCTGAAAAGGAAGAAAAACCTGCTGAAGAAATCAAAGCTGAGGAGCCCTTGGCAGAAGAGGTGAAAGCCCAGCCCGAAGCACAGGCAACCGATGCTGCCGAAGAAAACACCACACCGGAAGAAACCAAAGACGCAGATACTGAAAAGTAGTTCAATGTCTGCGACCGGATAAATCACTGAAAGGATAAAGTTGGCCGCGCCACTTTATCCTTTTGCTTTTATTACGGTCTGATTTTTTGTAATTTTATCCTTTGTACTGACCCTAAACTTAAATAAAAATATTATGAGTGCAATTCTGAACATCCATGCAAGACAAATCCTCGACTCAAGGGGAAACCCTACTGTTGAGGTGGAAGTGATTACCGAAAACGGCGTTATGGGCCGTGCAATGGTTCCCTCAGGAGCCTCCACAGGCGTTCACGAAGCGGTTGAGCTTAGGGACGGCGACAAGGTAAACTACCTTGGCAAAGGCGTACTGAAGGCTGTTGGCAACGTAAACAACACCCTTAATAATGAACTGAAAGGCTTTTATGTAACCGATCAGGCCTTGATCGACAAAACCATGCTCGAACTGGATGGTACGCCCAACAAAGGCAATCTTGGGGCCAATGCCATTCTGGGTGTATCGCTTGCCGTAGCGCAGGCCGCTGCCATTGAGACTGGCCAGCCCCTTTTTCGCTATGTGGGCGGGGTAAATGCCAATGTGCTTCCCATTCCCATGATGAACATTATTAATGGCGGTTCGCATGCCGATAACTCCATCGACTTTCAGGAGTTTATGATTATGCCTATTGGCGCCAGCTCGTTTACGCATGCCATTAAAATGGGTGCCGAAGTATTTCACCACCTGAAGGCTGTACTCAAGAAGCAAGGCTATTCAACCAACGTAGGCGACGAAGGCGGCTTTGCACCTAATCTTAAGTCGAACGAAGAAGCTGTAACAGTTATCCTTCAGGCTATAGAGAACGCAGGCTATCGTCCGGGCGAAGACATTTATCTTGCCCTCGATCCCGCTTCCAGCGAATACTACCTCGCAGAAGAGAATGTGTATCACCTGCACAAATCCACCGGTGATAAACTCACTCCCGCACAAATGGTTGACTATTGGGCCGAATGGGTGAAGAAATACCCCATTGTTTCCATCGAAGATGGCATGGCCGAAGACGACTGGGATGGCTGGAAGATTATGACGGACAGGCTTGGCAAAAATATTCAGATTGTTGGTGACGACCTTTTTGTTACAAATGTTGACCGCCTCTCGCAAGGAATTGATAAAGGCGTTGCCAATTCAATTTTGGTAAAAGTTAACCAGATTGGTTCGTTGACTGAAACCATTGAGGCTGTTAACCTGGCCTACCGCAATTCGTATACTGCTGTTATGAGCCACCGCTCAGGCGAGACTGAAGATACATTCATTGCCGATCTTGCAGTTGCCTTGAATACCGGGCAAATCAAAACCGGTTCGGCTTGCCGTTCTGAGCGTATTGCCAAATACAATCAGCTGCTTCGCATCGAAGAGATGCTTGGCGAAACCGCCAGATACCTAGGAAAAGATTTCAAATTTCTGAAAAAATAAATTATCCTGCTGCTGCAGGAAAAAAGGGGCCCGTACGGCCCCTTTTTTTAACCTTCTTCTGATACAATTCCTCTTTTATTATTCAATTGAAAAAGATATTAATACCGACTCTCCTTGTCCTTTTTTCCTGGTTGGCTGCCGCACAGGATACCCTTACCGTAATGCATTACAACCTGCTGTATTATGGTATCAGCACTTCTTTCTGCAACTCGCAAAACAACAATGTAAACATTAAGGATCAATATCTTACAACCATTATTGATCATGTTCAGCCTGATATTTTTACGGTTAATGAGCTCGGGCGTGGCGAGGGGAATGCGGATCGCATACTGAACAATGTGTTGAATGCTGGCGGTGAGAGCAGGTTCAGTCGGGCCTCCTATACCAACACCACCAATTCGACTATAGTAAATATGCTGTATTACGATCACAACAAATTTACCATGTATTTTGAGGCGGTGGCGGCCAATATTCTGCGCGACATTAATCTTTACACCCTATATTACAATAACGAAGACCGGCTTCAGGCTGGTGATACCATATTTCTCACGGCTGTTGTAGCCCATTTTAAGGCGGGCAGCAGCGCCGCCGATCAGCAAACCCGCACGGCCGAGGCCCAGGCGGTTATGGCCTATATTAATTCAAACAACATTCGGGGAAACCTGATGTTTCTGGGCGATTTTAATATGAATGCTTCTTTCGAGCAGGCTTTTCAGCACATTACTTATCATCCAAATGAGGAGATCAGATTTTATGATCCGGTAGATCAGCCCGGCCAATGGTATAATAACTCCGCCATGGCCCTCTATCACACGCAGAGTACCCGCACCGGCAGCCACGACTGCTTTGTTGCCGGTGGGCTCGATGACCGCTACGACCTGATCCTTGCTTCCCACGCCATCATGGAAGGATATATGGGACTTCATTACATCGAGGATACCTATTATGCCTTGGGTCAGGACGGAAACCGATATAACCAGTCGGTTATATATCCCACCAACAACAGCGCCCCTCAAATGGTAATTGAGGCCCTATATGGCATGTCGGACCATTTGCCGGTAATAATGAAGATGAAAACCGGCCAAATTTCAGTCAATACTTCCAGGCCAACGGCCGAAAAGCTATTGCTTTTTTACAATAACCCTGTTAAGGAACGGTTAGAACTTCGTTTAGGCAATGGCTACAGGCCAATGAGAATTTCCTTGTTTTCTCTTACGGGCGAACGCCTGCTTTCTCTACCTGAACAAACCCTTGTGGCAGGGGAGGTGGTGGTATTTGATGTTTCAGGTCTTGCGCCCGGTATATACCTGGTTCGTGCCGAAGGACGCGATGCCCTCCCATTTTCTGCCAAAGTGATCAAATATTGACAGTAGATTATTTGCGTTTTATGATAATTGAGCAAGGATATGAGATTTCTTACAAAAATTTCATATGTTTGCTGTTGAGGTATGCTTTTTGTTAAAGAATAAAAAACAATCATATGTTTTTTCTTTAAATTTCATTCAGTACTCAACCGCAATTTTAAAACCATGAAAACGTTTACAATTTCCTTGCAGAGAGTTTTTTTCTTTGCCATTATCCTGGCTGTTTTGTCAGGTTGCGCCACCCTCGACAAGGCAGCGCTTCGCGATCTGGACCGCGTTCCTTTTGAACCCATTGCCCTTCAGCCATCTTTCGATATTTATGAGTTGCGCATTGACATTGAAAGGGAGAAAAATCTGGAAAGAAACCCCGATTCATCTTATTCTGAAGAAGAAGAAAGTTATCAGACACTTGGGTTCTATCTCGGTAACGCTTTGTTTTACGACTTGAACCGCAACTTATCTTTGCTTGTTCCAGACCTTTTTGGGGTAGGAACCTCTGACAATTTCATTATCAGGGAATTTGACAGAGAGGCCTTCACAGAGAGAGTTTACCGCCGCGAACCTGATTTATTCAACATTGAGTATGTTGGTCTTATCAGGTGGGTTTACAGAACCAGGCTCGAATCGACCGATACTACCCTTGTGGTAAATCGCGGGTTGCTCAGGAAATATACCTTGTCCTGGACTGATACAACCCTGAGACATCGTGGCCTGATTTTTTCAACCAGGATACTGCCTCAACCCGGAGGTTTTTATGTGCCGCAACTGATCTTCAGAAGGCACTTTTTTCAGAACGGGCAGGTTATTGACCTTGAAAATAGCTACCGTATCGTAAATGACAACAATTCAATTGTTATTTACAAGAAGACTTGGCATGGCGGTTTCAAACCCAAATATACCATGATTCGATCGGACTACGACGTTTATATTTTCAACAGGCGGCAGCGAGGATACAGGCTGGCATATGTTGGAAACGAGCTTATTGTATTCAAAAACAGACGTGAAATAAAAAGATATATTTTGCAACAATAAGGCTTAATTAATTCAGTGGTTTATTACAGAATGTTTTTCATTGAAATTGCACCACCTCGGGTGGTGCAATTTTTTTAACCTTTTTTCTCGGTGTAAGGGTTGGCGAAAATCTCCGATTCAATTTTTTTGTAATTTGGCTGTTGCCTAATGGGGTAAATATTAAGTTTATGTTAACAATCAGCTTGTGGGTCTGTTTTATGTAATTTTGTCCACCCAAAGCTTAAATGCTGATATATGAACTATAGCTTTTTACAGTTCCTCACCCTTTTCGGATCGCTCAGCTTGTTCCTGTTTGGAATGAAGACCATGAGCGAAGGTATTCAGAAGCTTGCTGGTGACAAGATGCGCAACATTCTGTCTGCCATGACCTCCAACCGTTTTATGGGTGTGCTTACGGGTTTTCTTGTCACTACCCTGGTGCAATCCTCGTCGGCCTCAACGGTTATGTTTGTGAGTTTTGTCAATGCCGGCCTGCTCAACCTTACACAAGCCGTTGGCGTAATTATGGGCGCCAATATTGGTACTACTACTACTGCCTGGATTATTTCGCTGCTGGGGTTTAAGGTCAGCATTGCTACCTATTCCCTGCCATTAATTGCCATAAGTTTTCCGCTATTAATGATGTCGCGCGAACGGCTTAATTCTACGGGCGAAACTCTTCTTGGTTTTGCGCTATTGTTTCTGGGCCTCGAATTCCTTAAAAATTCCGTGCCCGATTTTAACAGCAATCCCGAGATTTTTGAAGCACTTGGCCGCCTTACTGACTATGGCTTTTATACTACCCTGATTTTTTTGGGTATCGGTACCTTGCTAACCATTGTGCTGCAATCTTCGAGTGCCACCATGGCGCTGACGCTTGTTATGTGCAACAACGGCTGGATAGGATATGAGCACGGGGCAGCCATTGTGCTGGGCGAAAACATTGGTACTACTATTACTGCCAACCTGGCTGCCCTGGTGGGCAACAATCAGGCAAAAAGGGCGGCAATGGCTCATACCTTATTCAATATTACCGGGGTAATTTGGATGCTCATAGTTTTCAAACCCTTTGTCGGTCAGATTGATCATTACATGGTGCAGGCCGGCCTGGCTTCGCCGTTTACCAATGCTAGTATGGTGCCCATTGGCCTTTCCATTTTCCATACGGCGTTTAACATACTTAATACTATTCTGCTCATAGGCTTTATTAAGTACTTTGTGTTTATTGTAGAGCATATTTTACCTCCCCGGGGCAAGCGCCTCGAGCGGCCGCAACTGGAGTTTTTCAACAGTGGCTTTCTTCAAGCTGCCGAGCTTACCGTCTTTCAGGCCAAAAAAGAAACGACGCAATTTGCAGAGCTGGCCCATCGCATGTTTAATTTTATTCCTGCTATGATCATCGAAACCGATAAAAAGGAGTTTGAGGAATTGCGTGAGCGGGTAAGCAAATACGAGGAGATTACCGACAGGGTAGAAGTTGAAATTACGACCTTCTTAGTGAAAGTATCGAAAAAGCAGTTGAGCGGACATGCAGCCGAAGAATTACGGCGCATGCGACTGGTTTGCGCCGAGGTTGAGAAGATTGGCGATGTGTGCTATAAAATGTCGACTCTGTTGGCCAAGAAAAAAGAAGAGAAGGTGTATTTTACGCCCGCCCAGCGTAGCGAATTGTTTGAGATGTTTAAGCTGACCAATGATGCTTTTGAGCAAGCCATTGAAAACCTTGAAAAGGGCGAAGTTTTTGCTCGTCAGAACCTTGCACGCTCCATCGAGCTTGAATACAGCATTAACGCATTCCGCGATGCCGTTGGGGAAGAGGTGATTGATGACATTGAAAAGGGCGTAGCTCATGTGAAAAGTGCCTTCTATTTCAATAAACTCATTTCTTCCTGCGAAAAGGTGGGTGATACCCTGCTGAATATTTCTGAGGCTGTGTCAGGCGTGAATATTGAATAAGCATTTTCCCAAAGGGTCTTCAATAACGCTTTTCTAAAAAAGGAACAAAAAAGGGGCTTTCGGCCCCTTTTTTAATTTGGAAAAAGCAATTATAATGCGTTTAGCCATTGTGGCAATACAGTTTCTTTCCATTCCTTTTTGTCCTTGCGTAATTTTTCCATATCCAGGCCAATAAACTCCTGGGCTTTTGCCTTGGTTGAGATATCGGGCATCTCAACCGGATACTGATAGGCGTATTTGTTGAAAATAGTGGCCAGGATAATACGCGCTTCATTTGCTTTTTGAATGGAGGTGCCAAGCACCCTGAGGGCTTCGGCAGGCGAATGAATGCCCATACCGTTGGCAGCAGCCACCCAGTCCCAGCGCCATTGCGCATGGCGAATCAATTGAAGCACATCTTTCATATCCTCTTCTGTTGCGCCAGCATCCCAGGCATATTTTGCTTCGATGTGCACGGTGGACAGGTTCTTTTCACAAATACCCCTTAATTCTGCCACGCGGGCCTGATGGTCGTAAACATTCTTAATCAGATCTGCTTCGCTTTCGCGGTGGCAAACTTGGCATGAGCCAGCCACGTTGGCAAGGGGGCTGCGCAAGTGGTGGTCTGTAAACTTAATGCCGCCCTCGCGTTTGTAGGGCATGTGGCAATCGGCGCACGAAACACCGCGCTGTGCATGAATACCTGTTTTATACAACTCGTAGTCGGGGTGTTGTGTTTTTATCATGGGAGCTTTGCTGAGTGCATGAACCCAGTCGGTATGCCCCACATTGTCGAGGTGTTTTTCCATGTCTTCTGCAGCAAATCCTTCGTCCCAAGGGAAGGTGAGGTAATTGCCGGGCTGCTTGAAGTAATACTCCACATGGCACTGTGCGCATACCAGCGAACGCATTTCTTGGCGGGTGGCCTTGGTAATGTCTATACCCTGACGCTGGAAAGCCTCTACCAGGGCTGGTCGCGAAATGCGCAGATTCATGGTTTTTGGATCGTGGCAGTCGAGGCAGCCGATATGGTTTTGGATATTGGGTCCCATGTCGCCCCAGGTGCCGGCATAAAACTCGTCCACCCCAATTTCGTTCATCATGCGGGGAACATCAGGGCTCTTGCAGGTCCAACAGGTGGCTGGCTGTGGAACCATTGTTCTGAGACTATTTTGCACATCGCTTACCGAATAATAATGCCCCCGTCCCTGGTTATAGTCACGAGAAAAAGCATAACCCGCCCACATCACAACCAGCTCAGGGTATTTATCAAGGTAATCAATCATTACTGAGCCGAAGTGCTTACTCTTAAAGCTGGTATCGGCTGTCATGGAGTATGATTCGTATTGCCGGGGGAAATTGTCACCCCAGACAGCATTATTTGCTTCCCATTCTTCTATGGGGTTGATCATCTGGAAATAAAGCTGGGCCTCGCTGCGCCTTTCAACAATGCTTGCTGCCAGCAGTCCAATAATAAACACAATGACTACAGTGGCAAAAAACAGAACCCAGTTCAGCCAGGGTTTCTTCTGCGAAATTTCTTTTATGCTCATAGTATGATTGTTTTAGTGGTTTGTGCTTTATGTAGATAGGTTTTTTCCATTTTTGATATTCACGGGGTTTGCACCTTTGGCGATCGATCACGGCTCCCAACGAGCCACTCGAGCCACGAGGGTACCACCGTGGGCAGGCGTTCTACCAGCGCATGGGGTGCAGCTGAAAGACTTTTTACGGTGCCATGGGGCGTTTCGCGGTGGCAACCCCAGCAAAGTTTTCCCTCACCCTCATCAGCCATGGCGCTGGTAACCTCCACCAGCTGGGTCATGTCAACCTGGTCGAGGTGGCAGCGAATGCAGTTTTCCTGTACCACGCCAACGCCAGCACTTTTAATCTGGATTACCTGTGGTTCCCAGCGAAAAGTGAACCAGATGCTATGCCTGAGCCCATCGCTGCCCTTAAAATAGTATTTCCTGATCAAGTTGTCCTGCGGCACATGGCAATCGCTGCAGGTAGCCACCTCGCTGTGGCTGCTTTTCGTCCAGGAGGCATAATGCGGGTACATTACGTGGCAGTTGATGCATGTTTCCGGTTCGTCCGAAAGATAAGAGGTAGCTTTGGATATGTGCACCACCAGTAGAAAAATCCCGGTAAAGATGCCACTGAGAATAATGACCGTCAGTCGCCAGTTCTCTGGAGGCATCAAGAAAAGAAACAATTTTTTCAGTGCTTTCATCGTTTTTGGTTTACCGCGGTTTAAGAAAATTTGTACCTAAATATACATATTATAGGTATTGCAAAATACACGGAAACGACATAGATTCTCTATTTTTGTTTAGACTAATTAAAAATAATATCGAATCTTATTGATTGTTAGGCATGTTGGCCTGCACGTTGTTGGTTTTATTTGAAAAAAAATTTTCTAACAGAGTTCATTTATTTGTGTTTTTAAAATGCCAAAGCGGCGGCATAAAAGTGCTATTTGTCCGTTTTATTCTTTAATTTTGTTTTTCAGGAGAAATTATAATCCTGCTTACGGAAAAGGAAAAATTATGGTTGTTTTTCGAAATATTATTTTTTTACTTCTCATTGCTGGAGGTGCTCTTTTTGCCATTGATAATCCTTCTCCAATTGCCTCGGGGCGGCTCGACAGTCTTCGTCAGGTGGCTGCACAGCCCGAAACGGACGATACCACTCGGATTAATGCCTTGCTAAAGCTATCCTGGAGTTTGAAGTCAATAGAGCCAATGCAGGCGCTTGAGTATGGAAAGAGCGCCCTTGAAATTGCTGAAGCAGGCCAACATCAGGCAAAGGCGGCCGATGCGCTGCGGCATATCGGAGTGGTTTACTGGCAGCTTGGCAATTTTAATATGGCCATGGATTTTTTGCAAGAGTCCAATATTATGTTTCGGCGCGAAGGCGAGCAGGTGGGCACTGCCAGAACTTTTTCCAATATCGGGCTGGTTTTCTGGGAGCAGGGACATTATGAAAAAGCCCTTGAAAATTATTTTCAGGCCTTGCGCATTTTGGAAAATATTGAAGACCAGTCTGTAATCGCCTCCGTGCTCAACAATATAGGGCTGGTATATCAAAGTCAGGGAGACTTTGCTCTTGCCGAGGATTTTCATTTGAGGTCGCTTGAAGTGAAGCGTTCAATGGGCGACGAAAAGGGCATTGCCTTTTCACTCAATAATCTTGGGGTAGTAAAGCAACATGCCGGAAATTATGATATCGCACTTCAGTATTATTCTGAAGCCCTTACCATCAGGGAAAAATTGCTCGACAAGCGCGAAATTGCCAATACCAGAAGCAATATAGGCTACTTATATTATTTGAAGGGCAATTCCGAGTTTGCTTTATCAAACATGAAGCAGGCGCTCGACCTTTATTTCGAAGTGAACGACCAGAGAGGTCTGGCCCAGACTTATCACTACCTTGCTCTGGTAAACCGGCAAATGGGCCGCTTAACACAAGCAATAGACTATTTTGAAACCAGCCTTGAGATTGCCGAAGAAATTGGACATTCGCGTATTATTGCCGATAACTACCTGAACCTGGCCAGCATAATGGCTTTGCGTCGCGAATACCAGAAGGCTTACAATTATCAAGAACTTTACCTAAACCTTCGCGACAGCCTCTTCACGCGCGAAAGCCAGCAGCGCATCATGGAAATGCAAATGATGTACGATCGCGAACGCAAGGAAAGTGAGATTGAACTGCTGCGAAAAACTAATCAGATCAATGCACTGAACTTGCAAAAACAACGGCTGTTGAAGAATTTTCTTCTGGGTGGCGTAGTGCTGATCCTGATTTTGCTGTTTCTGCTGTATAACCGCTTTCTATTTATAACCCGCTCAAACCGCCTGCTAGAAAGACAAAAGGAAGAGATTAGCCAGAGCAACCAGAAGCTTATGGTGCTGAATAAGACCCTGCTGGAACAAAAACAAAAGGTGGATGAGCTGAACCAGCGCCTCAATCAAACCAACCAGCGCCTTATCGAGTCGGAAAAGCATCTGATCGAAACCAATGCCACCAAGGATAAATTCTTCTCCATTATTTCGCACGACCTGCGCAATCCCTTTGCCAGCATTGTTAGCTTTTCGCGCATTCTGAAAAGAGATATTCAGAATCTGGGCAAGGACGAATTGCAAGAACTTGCCAGGGAGCTCGACAAATCGGTGCTCAAGATCAACAACCTGCTGGAGAACCTTTTGCAATGGTCGCGCGCCCAAACGGGCAAGATGAAATTTCACCCGGAATACCTTGCTGTGAATGATCTGATTCGCGATAATATAAACCTTTTCTCGGGCAATGCGCGCGAAAAGGAGATTATGCTTGTTGACCTTGTCGATCCCGATTTGGTGGTTTTTGCCGATCAGAATATGACCAATACCCTTATTCGCAACTTGCTTTCCAATTCACTGAAATACTCCGATGCCGGTGGAAAAATTGAGATCTCGGGCCATGTGCTTAATAAAATGGCCCACATCTCGGTGAAAGATGATGGGGTAGGAATGACCCGGGAGCAAATGGATCAGTTATGGAGTGTCAATACCATTCACACCACTTACGGTACGCGCGACGAAAAGGGGAGTGGCCTCGGCCTGCTGCTTTGCAAGGAGTTTATCGAAAAGCAGGGTGGTCATATTAGTGTGAAAAGTGAAAAGGGTAAGGGCTCAGAATTTACTTTTTCCTTGCCCTTGGAAAGGCATGATTAAAGATTCACAATTCTCCTTTTTTTTACCCGGGTAACGCCCACATTTTGCCCGTATAAATCAGAAAAAAAACCGTATATTTGCACTCCCATTTCGGAAAGGCGGATGTGGCGTAATTGGTAGCCGCGCCAGACTTAGGATCTGGTGCCGAAAGGCGTGGGGGTTCGAGTCCCTTCATCCGCACATAATATTGACATTCAGGCAGAACCCCGTTTTTGACGATTTTGCTTTAGTCTGGCGGGGTTTTGTTTTTTATCCGGAGCTTTTATTAATCAAAAAAATAAACACCTTTTATGAATATTGTTCAGGAAAACAAAGGACAGCTGGAAGCTGTTCTTAAGGTTGAACTTAAAGAAGAAGATTACCGCGACAAAGTAGCTGCTGAGCTAAAAAACCTCCAGCGCAAGGCCCAGATGCCCGGCTTCCGACCCGGGAAAGTACCCTTCGGCATGATTAAGAAGATGTATGGAAAAAGTGTTATGGCCGAGGAGGTAAATAAAATGCTGGTCGATGAGGTTTACAAATACATCAAGGACAACAATATCGACATTTTGGGCAATCCACTTCCCGACCACGAAGCTGCTGAAAAGATTGACTGGGATACCCAGACAGATTTTGAGTTTTTATATGAAATCGGTCTTGCCCCAAAAGTGGGACTCGAGCTTTCTGAAAATATTGAGGTAGATTATCACCGCATTAAGGTGGCCGATGAAACCATTAATTCTTATATCGAAGATATTCGCCGCCGTTTTGGTAAGATGATCAGTCCGGAGGTTTCAGAAGCCGAAGACGTGCTTTTTTGCGAGTTTGCCGAAATGGAATCGGCTGGCACACTGAGGGAAGATGGCCTTGTTCATAAATCGAATCTGCTGATTAAGTTCGTTAAAGATGAAGAGATCAAGAAAGAACTGATCGGAATGAAGGTTGGCGATAACACTGAGTTTGAGCTGCTCAAAGCTGTTGAAAACGAAACAGAAGCAGCCTCAATGATCGGGGTGAAGAAGGATGAATTGGCAAACTACAGCCCCTTGTTCCGCATTACTGTGGAAAACATTTCCAGAGTTGAGCCTTCAGAGATGAACGAAGACCTCTTCAAAAAAGCCCTTCCCGAAGACGAAGTGAAAACTGAAGAGGAGTTTCGCCAGAAGCTGGCCGAGCAGGTTAGCAAGCAATACCAGGTGGATGCCGACAAGCATTTTCGCAATGAGGTAATGAAGAAGCTGCTTGAGGTTACCGGACTTGAACTTCCTGAAACATTCCTTAAAAAGTGGCTGAAAGAAGCCAACAAGGAAGAGTTTACTGTTGAGCAGGTTGAAGCCGAATTTCCAGCCCTGGCCGATACTTTTCGCTGGCAGCTTATTGAAAATCACTTGATTTCTGGCAATAACCTGGAAGTCACCCCCGACGAGATTACCGATCATTTGTCATCGTTTATGCGCACCCAACTCAGGCAGTACGGCCAGGAAAACGTGGAACAAAGCGTTATCGATGGCTTTGTGAAGGACATTATGAAGAATCAGGAGGAAATGAAAAAGGTTTATGACAATCTCTTTGATCAGAAGCTCATGGATCTTTACAAGCAAAAATTAAAGCTGAACGAAGTAGAGATCAGTTTTGATGATTTTGTTAAATTAGTGACCGAAAAATACCAAGCTGAAAAGGCTTCAGCTTAAATTCCAAGCTTTAACAAAAATTACTACCGATGAGCAGAAAGGACGAATTTTCGAAATATGCCACCCGGCATTTGGGTATAAGCAGTCAAACCCTGCATAACTACACTTCGGTGTATGGAAACTACATAAGCCCGACCATTATTGAGGAGCGCCAACTAAACGTGGCCACCATGGACGTGTTCAGCCGCCTGATGATGGACCGCATCATTTTTCTGGGTGTACCCATCAACGATTATGTGGCCAACATTATACAGGCACAGTTGCTTTTTCTTGAATCGGTTGACCCCAAGAAAGACATTCAGATTTACCTGAATACTCCCGGTGGCTCCGTTTATGCAGGCCTGGGAATATACGATACTATGCAATACATTGCACCCGATATAGCCACCATTTGCACTGGTATTGCTGCATCCATGGGTGCCGTGCTACTTTGCGCCGGCACTCCCGGCAAGCGCACTGCCCTCAAGCACAGCCGTGTGCTCATTCACCAGCCCATGGGCGGGGCCGAAGGCCAAGCTTCTGATATCGAAATTACCGCGAGGGAAATTCTTAAACTTAAAAAAGAACTGTACGAAATCATCTCCCTGCATTCGAAGCAAGAATACGAGAAAGTGTACCAAGACTCAGACCGCGACTACTGGATGACCGCACAGGAAGCCAAAGAATATGGTATGATTGATGAAGTGCTTTTAACTAACAAGAAAACCAGCTAACAGGCCGGCAGCCTTGTAAAACAATTATGTCAAAAGAAAACAAAAAATGCTCATTCTGCGGGCGTGATGCTGCGCAGGCCGATATGCTGATTTCGGGCGTAGGTGCGCACATTTGCGAGCGCTGCGTGGAGCAGGCAGGTCTTATTGTGGCTGAAGAAAAGGCCCTGAAGGGAAAGGCCAACATCCCTTCGTTTAAGCTGCTTAAGCCTGCAGAAATCAAGAAACACCTCGACCAGTATGTCATTGGCCAGGATGACGCCAAAAGGGTGCTCTCGGTAGCTGTTTATAATCATTTTAAGCGTATTGGCCATTCCAACGTTAAGAAGGATAAAACCGATGATGTGGAGATCGAAAAGTCGAACATCATCATGGTTGGCGAAACGGGAACCGGCAAAACGCTGCTGGCCCGCACCATAGCCCGCCTGCTTCAAGTTCCATTTTGTATTGCCGATGCCACAGTGCTTACCGAAGCCGGTTATGTGGGCGAGGATGTGGAAAGCATTCTGGCACGCCTGCTTCAGGTGGCCGATTATGATGTGGCTTCCGCCGAAAGGGGAATTGTGTTTATTGACGAGGTGGACAAAATTGCTCGCAAGAGCGACAACCCTTCCATTACCCGCGATGTTTCGGGCGAAGGGGTGCAGCAGGCATTGCTGAAAATCCTGGAAGGATCGGTGGTAAATGTTCCGCCACAGGGTGGCCGTAAGCATCCTGAACAGAAAATGATTCAGGTAAACACCCAAAACATCCTTTTTATTTGTGGCGGTGCCTTCGATGGTATCGAAAAGAAAATCGCCTCGCGCATTCGGGCCAATGCCATTGGCTATGGGGTAAACAAATCGGAGCAGATCGACCGCGAAAATATGCTGCAGTATATTGCTCCGCAGGACCTTAAAAGTTTTGGTTTGATTCCGGAACTTGTGGGGCGCCTGCCGGTGCTTACCTATTTAAATCCGCTCGACCGCGATGTGCTAAGGGCCATTCTTACTGAACCCAAAAACTCCCTTATCAAACAGTATGTCAGGCTGTTCGAAATGGATAACATTGCTCTTAAAATCGACGACGATGTGCTCGATTTCGTTGTTGACAAAGCTATTGAGTTCAAGCTTGGCGCCCGCGGCCTGCGTTCTATTTGCGAGGTGATCATGCTGGATGCCATGTTTGAAATTCCTTCTTCAGCCAAACCCGAAAAAGAATTCAGGATTACCCTGGATTATGCCACGACCAAGCTCAGCAAAAATAAAATGAGCCGGCTTAAAGTGGCATAACTAGGCTATTCGGGGCTTGCATCTGAGCAAAATTTTCACTAACTTTTAGCGTTTGTTTTCAAAACAAGCGCTTTTTTTGGCATATTTCTTGTCATATTCCTTGCCAATCACATGAAGAGGTTTTTTACAAATATGAGCCTGTTTTTCTTGCTTCTTTCAGCAGTTTCTGCTGTGAGCGCCCAAGAAGTCCCTGTACCAGAGGCTCCGCAGGGATATGTGGTAAGAGCCCGCATTGTTGGCAACGACACCCTGCTGGTAATCGACCTGGCACCAGTGGCATTTTTTGCCCCACGGATTTTTAAGAACCGGGCCGACGAAAACCGCTACCGCCGTCTGGTGCAAAATGTGAAGCGGGTATACCCGTATGCCCGTCTGGCTGGGATTAAATTTGACGAGTATAACGAATTGCTTACCACCCTGCCTACCGAGGCCCAGCGCAAGCGGGCCATGAAGCAGGCAGAGAACGAGCTTCGTGCGCAATTTGAAGATGACTTGAGAAGGCTCACATTCTCGCAGGGATTAATCCTTATCAAGTTAGTCGACAGGCAGACCAGGCACACATCCTACGATGTGGTTAGAGAGTTTCGCGGAATGATATCAGCAGTGTTCTGGCAGGGGCTAGGACGTATTTTCGGTTATAATCTCAAAACCGAATACGATCCCGAAGGGGAAGACCGACTAATTGAGGAGATAGTACAAATGATCGAAGCCGGGGTGCTTTGATGGGTTTATTTTCCCCTTCCCTGCAAAATAATCAGTACCGTATAGATCAGAATCTTGAAATCGACTGCCAGCGACATGTTTTCGAGATAAAGCAGGTCGTAGCGTAAGCGTTCAATCATCTGGTCCACATTTTCGGCATAACCGTATTTTACCTGTCCCCAGCTGGTAATGCCGGGTTTAATCTTTTGCAGCAGCCTGTAGTGAGGTGCTTTCTTAGCAATGCGTTCGATATAGTACTGACGTTCCGGGCGGGGTCCCACCAACGACATATTACCAATTAGCACGTTGTAAAATTGCGGAATCTCATCAAGCCTTACCTTTCGCATAAAGCGCCCAAAAGGTGTTATGCGGGGGTCGTCCTTGCACGAAAGTTGGGGTCCGTCTTTTTCTGCATCAACAAACATAGAGCGAAACTTATGCATCATAAAGGGCTTACCGTGCAGACCAATGCGCTCGTGGGCATAAAAAACGGGCCCATTGGAGGTAGCTTTTACAATGATGGCCGTAATCAGAAAAACAGGTGAAAGCAAAACCAGCCCAAGCAACGAAATTGCAAGATCCATCAGGCGCTTTATCGATTGCTGCCAGGCAGGCATCAGCCCGGGTTGTATCTGAATAAGAGGAGCCCCGAAGATGGAGGTCATTTTTACAGCTCCCAGCAAAATGTCGTGCAACTCGGGAATCACCTTAACGACTACATCTGACTGGTACAGTTCGGTGAGTATCTGGCTAATATTTTTGTGTTCGCGTGGTTCAATGGCCAGGATGGCCTCTTCAACCTGGTATTCTTCTATGATTTCTTTTATATCCTTAAACCAGCCCAGGCGGGGTAGTTGGCCTTCTATAAGGTACTTGTCGTAGATGTTTACATTTATGTAGCCAATCAGATGGTTGCCCGATGATTTCTTCTGCAATTCCAGTTCATTGAATATATCCAGTGCTTTTTTCTGGCTCCCGATTATGACAGTGCGAAACCCGATGACCCGGTTGTGGATTTTTTTTATGAGTATGGTGGTGAGCACCAGCCTGAAAGTGGCCGTGAAAAAGAAATGAAATACCAGCAAGAATAAAAATGAACGGTAATATTCACTGCTGGTACTTACCTCCTGGTCGAGCAACACCACAAAAAAGATGACCAATACCCCTATCACCGATGTGAAGAGGGTTTGTCCAAACTGGCCAAGGCGCGAGGTGCGGAAAATAGATTTATAAGCCCCGCTAACCCAATAAAAGAGAAGCCAGAAAAGGGGGATGACAAGCAAGCCTACTATAAGGTTCTCATCAATAAATAATTGCTCTTTCAGGGCGCCAAGGCCGATGTTGTTGTTTGCCTTCCTGAAGCTGATGAAAAAAAACCACGCCAGGGAGGCAGCAAGGAAGTCGAACGCGATGTAACGGAAAAGGTGGATTCGTTGTAGTCTTTTATCCATGCTGTTGTATTGGTTTCGCGAATAGAATTATTGCATCGGCTCGGTATGTTGGTTTGGTGTAAATGATATGAAGGAACGGGGAGGATATAATATCTTGATAACGCTGTGAGGTAATACATATTGTTTGCTCTGAAACAAAGAAAACAGCCGGATGCGAACATCCGGCACTGTCGTTACTGTTAAAGTAGAGGAAAGTCAATTACCCCAGCACCCTGGTGTTGATGTCAATCTTTTCCATGATCTGATAAGCCAGCTCAAGCGAGCGGTATCCGTCTTCGATGGTAACCACTGGCTGGGTGTTTTCTGCAATCGACGCCTGGAAGGTTTCCAGTTCGGTTTTTATGGCATTAATGGGTTGAATCTCGGGCTTTTCAACCAGGATTTGCTTTTTTCCCCGGCCGGGGCCCAGTTCAATAATCATGGCAAAGGGATCGTCGGTATTTTCTGCCGATTTCATGCGAATGATCTCAGTTTCCTTTGTCAGGAAATCAACGGAGATATAGCCATCTTTCTGGAAAAAACGCGATTTGCGCATGTTTTTCATGCTGATGCGGCTGGCCGTGAGGTTGGCTACGCAGCCGTTATTAAACTCTACGCGGGCATTTGCAATGTCGGGAGTTTCTGATACTACCGCCACGCCGCTGGCCGATATTTTTTTGATGGGCGAGCGTACCACATGCAACACAATGTCGATATCGTGTATCATCAGGTCGAGAATAACTGGCACATCGGTACCCCTGGGATTGAACTGAGCCAGGCGATGCGTTTCAATAAACATGGGATTTTCGAGAAAAGGATTGGCTGCAATAAAGGCCGGGTTGAAGCGCTCCACATGACCAACCTGCACCTTAACACTGGCTTCGCGAGCCAGCTCAATAAGCTGGCGGGCCTCAGAGAGTGTTGTTGTAAGGGGCTTTTCAATAAAAACGTGCCGCGAACGCTTAAGGGCCTTGGCAGCATTATCGAAATGCGAAATAGTAGGAGTGACAATGTCGACCATTTGGCTTGCCTCTATCAGCTCTTCGGCCGAATCGAATCGTTTGATGCCAAATTTTTCTTCCACCTCGGCGGCAATGGCATCGTTCGGATCGTAAAAACCCAGCAGGTCAAAGCGATCTGATTCTAATATGCACTTGATGTGAATTTTACCCAGGTGGCCCGCTCCTAATACACCAATTTTGTTTACTTGCACAATTATCGTTGTTTAATGGTTTTGTTATGGTTTTGCAAATGTAAATTATTTAACTGTTTTTGGCCTGCTTTTTTCCAAAAACCGACACACCTAATAGCCGCTCTAAAAATTGAAGCAGGTGTAAGCTTTTCAGTCTGTTGTTCAGCCCCGCATTTCAAACAAAAATTACGGAATTATTGATTATTTTAGCACATTGTTTCAGAACCAATTTGGAGTAAATTCGAATGATCGACACCTATCGCCATAAGGGTTTACGCCGCAAGCTTGCCGAGGAAGTGCGCCAGAAGGGCATTAACGATGAGCGCGTTATTGCGGCTATTGAGCGCATCCCGCGGCATTTTTTTCTCGATTCCTCTTTCGTGGAGTTTGCCTATCAGGACAAGCCTTTCCCCATAGGGTCTGGTCAAACCATAAGCCAGCCTTACACCGTGGCTTTTCAAACCGAACTGCTCGAGGTGAAAAAAGGCGAAAAAGTACTGGAGATAGGCACTGGCAGCGGCTATCAGGCCTGTGTGCTACTTGAACTGGGTGCAAAGGTTTTTAGTATTGAACGTCACCACAGCTTGTACATAAAAACCAAGGCTCTCCTGCAAAATATGGGCTATAATGCCAGGCTCTTTTATGGCGATGGATACAAGGGGCTGCCCGCTTACGCACCTTTCGACAAAATTCTGATTACGGCGGCTGCCCCTGAGGCTCCGCCAGATCTCCTAAAACAGCTTAAAATTGGCGGAATGATGGTGGTACCGGTTGGCTCCGGCGGCACCCAAACCATGATGCGAATCACAAAAGTTGATAACGACAAATACGAGCTAAGCGATTTTGGACAATTCCGTTTTGTGCCCATGCTTGGCCAAAAAGAATAAAAATTTCTTTATTTGTTGGTTATTATAAATCAAATCTATATTTTTACCGGATAAATGCATTAGTATTTCAGTTCTATGCTCTTTCATGAGGCATCTTGAGACTTTTCGCGACATTTTTAGTCTAGGCTCCAACGGTCAGTTGATACTGGCATTCAACGGCGACTTCAATCAGGACACCATTGTAAGCCTTGGTGAGGCGGCTCGCAATCAAGTCAGCGCCACTAGCAACGCCGCTTTAGCTAAGCGCGCCTTTACCATTTTTGTGGAAATGGCTCAGAATGTGCTTCATTACAGCCTCGAACGGGGAATGGCAGGGCAGGGCAGGGGGCGTTTTTTGCTGCTTCAGGCCAGCGATGGTTTTCATTTGCTTACCTGCAACCTAATCGATCCGGCACAAATGGATTATCTGAAACGACGCGTAGGTGAAATAAACCGTATGGGCCCTGGCGAACTAAAATCCTCATACCTTTCGAAACGCCGCCAAAGATTACCGGAAACCAATGGGGGCGCCGGGCTTGGCCTGATGGACATTGCACGCCGCTCGGGCAAACCATTGGGCATTGGCTTTCTGACCGAAGGCGAAGGCAAATTGCGTTTTTACCTCAGAACGATTGTTTCCTGGTAAATTTTTTAGAATTGCGGGGTTTTGTCCAGGGCATCGCGCAGGCTATTGCCCGTAATCATAAATGCCAGTACCATTAGCATTATCATTACACCCGGCAAAAAGGCAAGATATCCCTTATCGAGAATAATATAGCCGTAGTGCTCCCTTATCATGGTGCCCCATGAGGGCATGGGAGGCTGGACTCCTATACCCAGAAAACTCAGCCCAGCCTCAATAAGAATGGCAGAAGCAAAATTGGCGGCCGAAATAACAATAACTGGCCCCATTATATTGGGCAGTATATGCCTGGTGATAATTCGGTAGCTGCCTAGGCCCAGTGCCCTTGCCGCCTCCACAAACTCTTTTTCGCGCAGGCTGAGCACCTGGCCGCGTGCCACACGTGCCACATCCACCCACATAGTGAGCCCCACCGCCAGAAAAACCTGCCAGAATCCCTTGCCAATAGCAAACGTTATGGCAATAACCAGCAGTAGGGTGGGGATGGACCAAATCACGTTAATGAGCCACATGATGAGGTCGTCGAGCCTGCCACGAAAATAGCCTGCCAGGCTGCCGAGGGTAACGCCAATGACAAGTGAAATGAACACGGCAATGAAGCCCACGGATAGAGAAACCCTTGTGCCGATAATCAGCTGGCTTAGCATATCGCGCCCGAAGCGGTCGGTGCCCAGCAGAAACCTGCGCTGAACCAAGTGCTGTTTTTCAATCTGCTGCTGCATGGTCACCACCGCTTTGGTATACCTTTCACCCGAAAGGGTTAAAAATGAAACAGAGTCGTTGTGTTCCTTTGCGGGCTCCTGATCGTGAGCAACAGGGAGCAATATATCTGGTAGCCAAACGCTGTTTTCAAGGCCCGGATATCCCGCCTGCCCGGCGTATGTTTCGTAATATAGCCAGGCCCCTTCAAACCAGTATCGCTGAATGGGAATGCTGGTATGGTCGGCGGGCTTGCCCCAGATCATTTTTCTGAGAATGGTTATTTTTTCTGGCTCCCGGTTTTTGGCAATGAGCAGTAGGTTGGCCCTCTGGCCGGGCTTGTGGGTTGCCAACTCAAGTTGCTGGTGGTTGGCAAATGGTGTGCTGTCGGGGGTTATAAGGTATCCTAGTATGGCAGCAATGGCCGAAACCATAATAAATATAAGGCTTACAAGGGCCAGGGGGTTCCGCCGAAACCTTCGCCAGGCCATTCGGCTCAGCGAACCTTGTATGTCATGCTGCTTTTTTCTGAACACCTTAGGCGATTATGCTGGCAAATTTATAAAACAAAACGGTTAATTCTCTGTTTACTTGTTCATGTTAACCCAGCTGAGTCTATAATGTCACAACATTTTTTTCGTTATCTCATAAATTGGCATTATTTTAGTATAAGAATTGACTTAGTCAGATAAAATAATCTTTGCAATGAATAAGAAACTTTTCACCACCACCCTTTTCGTTTTTGCCTTAAGCCTTTTGCTTCAATTGCCTGCCTTGGCTCAGGAAAATAAAGTTAACTGGCTCAGCCTGGAAGAAGCCCAGGAGTTGCACAAAAAGAACCCTAAAAAGATTTTCGTAGACATTTATACCGACTGGTGCAGCTGGTGCAAGCGCATGGAATCCGAAACCTTTGCCCATCCTGTGATTGTTGATTATCTAAACGAAAACTTTTACGCGGTTAAGCTCAATGCTGAGCAAACTGAACCTATTGTATTTAAAGGGGTGAAGTACGAAAACGAACGGGCTCAGCAGGGACAGCGCCGTGCTGCCCACAACTTTGCCATTGCCATTTTGCAGGGACGTATGAGCTATCCGTCGGTTGCCTTTTTCGATGAAAACCTGAGCCTGATATACGCCCTTCCGGGATTTCGCCCGCCGGTCCGCATGGAGCCCGTCCTGGTGTTTTTCAACGAGGACGTATACAAAACCAATCCCAACCTGGACGAGTTTACCGCCAGTTTCCAGGGAAAGGTTACCCAATAAAAGCCGAAAGTTAATTTTTGCAATCAGTCTTTTTGCGCACCTGCTGCAGGTACCACCTGCAAATGCGTGCATTATAACTGTAAATGTTTTTGAGGGGCGCCTGCCCCTCTTTCTTTAGTTGCTTCTCCAACTCGGAGGTAAACTTGTCATAGCACATCCAGTCGGCAGCTTTCAGCTTTCGGGCTAGAATCATGCCGGGTACCAATGGTTTAAGCATTTTCCTCAGGCGTTTTTCCAGGCTGATTTTCCGTGGTTCTTTCATCTCCTCCTCTTCGAAGAATATCCCCAGCGGCTTGAAAAATTCGTCTTCGAGCAGCTGGTAATAAAGCTGCTGGTTGAGCCGAAGGTCGAAAGGCACCTGCCTGAAAAGATTTCGCAGGTCTTTGTGCCACAAAGGTAGCCGCAGGGCATAGCCAAAGAAAGGAAATACCTGTGCCGACTGGAAAATGAATTTGGAGCCCCTTTCCTTCACATACCAATCTTCGACATAAACGCTGTAGAATGGGTCGGTAGCGCATTCTGGAGGATTGTACCCTTCTATCCATTGCCCCAGCCGTTTGATGATCTGGTCCTTGGCAGCATTCCCCAATGGGATAAACTGGAAATATTTTTTTGCAATATGCGGGGCCAGGTTTTTCAGGTCACGTTTTGTCTTGGCAGCTTTTTTAACGTGTCCTCCTGCAAGAAAATCTCCTCCGTGACCGGGAATGAATACGCTTTCATCTGGAATCAGATTATTGTCTTTCAGATATTTAACCGCAAAATATTCCTGCAGATAGGGCATGGTGTAGTTGTTGCCGACATAGCGATAATAATCTTGAAATACCGGGTCGTTTTGGAAGTTGCTGGTGTCGAGGCTGCGGTAGTCTACAAAGATCCAATGGTAACCAAGCTCTTTAGCCACCCGCTGGCTCAGCTCCGATTCCTTGTTGGGCCTACCGTAAGAAAAACAAATCACATTCTGGTATCCGGCCAGCTTAAGCAGGCTCACGATCAGGCGCGAGTCGTAGCCGCCGCTGAGTGGAACCACCACCGAGCGGTCTTTAAGTGAAGTGATCAGCCTTTTAATTACATTCTTCAGTTTGTAAACCAGTTTTACCTTCAGTTCCGTAAGACTTTCGCCCCAGAATGCCTTTGGCAGGAAATAATTGTAAATTTCCGATTCCATTGTCCCGTCAGGCTTCAGCAGCAGCATCTCGGCAGCACGCGATTTGTATATATCTTTAAGCAAAGTTTCTTGTCCCAGCACGAAGCCAGCCCCCAGGAACTCTTCAAAAGCTTCGATGTTGCATTGCTTTTCCTGTTTCATGTTAAGCAGCTGGTCGGAGCTGTCGGAAACCAGCCACTTCCCATCCTCCCAAGTGTAGAAAACGGGAAAAATGCTCATGGTCCCCGTGCAAATTAAAATACCTTCGGGTGTTTGCCTGACTATAGAAAAAGGACCGTCGATGCTTTCGAGTTTTTCCCTGATGGCTTTCCGCTCTCTAATAGGTTGCAAATGATCGAGCGCACCGCTTTCATGAAAATGCCTGCTGTCCAGGTCGAAGAAAAAGCCTTTAAAGTGCAGGTCTTCCCTGTTGTGCCAGAAATAATTGTAATTGTAAACCAAAAATAACTGGTTCATCTTCTTTGTTTTTTTATGATTCCTTTGAAAAGCTCAATGTATTGACGGGCCACACTTTCACCGCCAAAATGTTTCTTGGCGTATTGCCGAATAGCTTCCGGGTTAAACGTATGGTAATTTTCGAATAATTCTTCCATGGCAATGGCCAGTGCTTCGTGGTTTTGGGGCTCCACCAGCAGGCCTTCGCTTTCGCGGATAAAACTTTCCGGCCCTCCTGCGCGGGTTGCGATTACGGGCAGGCCACTAGCCATGGCTTCAATGTACACCACGCCAAAGGCTTCGAAATGGCTGGCCAGCACAAAGGCATGGGCCTGCTGCAGATGAGCGGCCACCTGTTCGCGACTGAGCAATCCCAGGAAAGTGGTTTTTGCACCAAGGTTTTTTCTTTCAGCCAGTTGCTCCAGCTTGCTGCGCTCGGGTCCGTCGCCGCCGATCACCAGCCTGAAGTCGCCTCTCTCCCTTGAAAGGAGCAGGGCAAAAGCTTCAATAAGCTTATCCATGCCCTTAAGTGGAATGAGATTGGCCAGCGAAAAAAAGGTAAAGGGTTTTTGAGGCAAGGGCTTAGTGACTGGCACAAAAAAGTCGGTATCGACCATATTGGGGATGTTGAGCAAGTGCGCATCAGCAGCGGGCGCTATTTGTTTGATGAAGGGCTGCAGGGCATCGCTCACGGAAACGACTTTTTCGGCCCCTTCGAAAGCAGTTTGCAGGAAGGGGAAAAACCATGGCTCGAACATGCGCTTGGCCTCTTCTGTGTTGTAAACGAAGCGGCTGCGGTGCTCGGTAATTACGTAGGGCACTCCATACTTTTCCCTGATAAAAGCTGCCACCAGTCCGGCCCAAATGCTGCTATGCGCCAAAATGATATCGGGCTTGCCATGAGTGTTCTGATAGCTTTTGTAAAAGCGCAGCATCATGTTTACCCACCCGTGGAAATTGGGTTTGTTTGAAAAGGGTAAAATCCAGTATTTTCGCAGATGCTCGGTGATGCCCTCCGACGAGATGCAATGCCTGGTGCGGGATTTGAAGAAATTGGCGGGCCGCAGCGTGCGCATGCTGGTGTGAATGCCGGCCAGCACATCTACCCTGGCGCCTGTCCTGGCCAAAGCAACGGCATGCTCACGAAAGAAGTAGCCACCGTTGGGCGGATACCACGAGGGAATGACCAGCACTTTTATTTGCTCTTCGGGCGCCATGGCTCAGGTTTTTGGGTCGTTACTTTGCATTTGGGCAGGATTGTGTAGGCGGGCCAGGCTAAGGTACCATAGCAGACAGTAGGTTACAACTAAAAAGCTTACCCCGCTGAAGAGCCAAAGTGACAGCCAAAGGTCTTGGCGCCAAATGCCGGCCCCCAGTGCCAGGAAACGCAGCACCAGCAAAACAATGTCGATAATCATGGCCTTTTTTTGGTGAAAAAAAAGCTCGGGTACAAACGATAGCGGACTGGTAAGGAATACGGCAAACAGCCAGGGGCTGAGCACCTGCAAAAAGCGGCCGGCCAGCAGGTACTCTTCGGTAAACACCAGCCTGAAAACCGCAGGCGCAAAAATGGCCAGCAGGGTAAAGGGAATTATGCCAAGCCAGAAAAAGCGCATGACCAGCTTTTTTAGGGCTGGGTATACATACCTGCCATGGTGGTAGTCTTCAATAATTTTCTGCGAAAGCACCTGCAGCGTGCTTTGCGAAAACAGGCTGAGCGGCCTGAAAATAAAGGTGTAGCCAAAGGCATAAAGTCCGGCCACTTCGGCCGAGAACCCACGGGTGAACATAAAGATAGGCAGGGCCCCCGAAAGATTGTTGGTAAAGTTGAGCAGCAAATTGAAGCGCGGGTAGCCCGAATAGATGCGTGCCTGCTCGCCGATGCGTTCGAGCGAAAGGGCGTCGTCGGGCCTGAAAAGCTTACGGGCTGAACGCAAAATCATGTAAAAGGCGCTAACCACCTGTGCCACGATCTGCGCTGCCAGCAGCCCGTTGAAGGCCGTGCCAAGCCAGCCTGTAGTAACGCGGGTGCCGTTTAGCACACTGTAATGCACCAGGGTGCTGCCTGCCATTATGCCAAACTGCTTGTGGCGATTGGCGTAAAAGGTGGCGCCCTGAAACAGTCCGTGCATGAGCAGGCTCAGCGGCAGAAACCATAGCCAGGGCCTGAGAGCGGCATTCCCCGAAAGGGTAGTGATAAAATCCCCGCCCAGAAACACCACCAGCAGCACCAAAAGGGCAAACGGCAGACAAATGAACTGTACCAGCCAGAAAAGCGAGCGAGCTGCCTGGTCGGAGCGGGGCAACATGATGGCCTGTTCGTATTTGGCGGTGGCAAGCACCGAAAGCACGCTGAAAATACCCAGGTAAAGGGCCACAAGCCCGAAATCTTCGGGCGTGAAAAGCCTTGCAAACAAGGGCGAAAGCGCCAACGACAGCCCCTGGGCCAGAAGGGAACTGGAAAATAGCTTCAGGAAGTTTTGTATGCCTTCGCGGCGAAGGAACTGTCTGAAAATTGTCATGCGCGGTGTTTGCGGTGGCAATGCAGGGGCCTTTACCCCATGCTGCGACAAATTTCGCAAAAAATACTAACCTTTTGCAGGTTTTGGGGTTTACTTATATTAAGCTAATGTTAAATATTGACATTTTTTTTGGTTTGGGCCGGGAAAGGAAATCATTATGAGTAAAGTATATTGTCAGTCTGATTTCGATAAGCTGGAAAAGGAATTTAAAACCGAACGTCTGCGAGAGCAAGGCCTGCCAGCTGAAGATAAGGAGACTCGCGAAAATCCTGATAATGAACCAGATAAAAAAGCAAGCTGGTGGCAGCAGATAAAGAAACTCTTCGGAGGCTGAAAGGGGCGTATTTTTTTATACAAAAATATGGGCTCAATATTAGCAAATAAAAAATTTTGTATATTTGCACTCCCCAATAAACGGTGGATGTAGCTCAGTAGGTTAGAGCATCAGATTGTGGTTCTGAGGGTCGGGGGTTCGAGTCCCCTCTTCCACCCTGAAAGCCGGTACGAAAGTGCCGGCTTTTTTTTTAGGTAATTTTAATTTTAAAAAAGTGCTGGTTTCTGTTGCACCTTTTGAGCATTCAGATTTGGAAACTTTATCCGCCAGATTTTTTTCACCTGCTTTCACAGAATGACACAATATCTCTAAATTTATACTGCATTTCCATATTAAATTTCACCTTTTCATATTTGCATAGGATGAAAAAAATAATGGTGCTTTTCATTGCAGTCCTTATATTGCAAAATCTAGCTGTTGATGCACAACCCAGTGCTGCAGACAGTATCAAACAACTGTTGCACTACAAAACAACCTTACAACTGAAAACAATGACATTTTTCGTATCATAATCATACCTAAACGTATCAAATCGTATCATTTTGTACTTGTATTTTCAAATCCTAATCGTATCTTGCGATACCTGCACCAACCGTAAAACGTATTTTGTCGGAATTGCTTAACAAAGGATTGATTGAAAAACAAGGGAGCGGACGCAATGTGAATTACACAATAAAATAAAACAAACGATGAAATTTAATAATACCAATGATTTAACAAATAGCCTTCGGCATTAAATGATTGGCAATGAAAAATAAATTAATACCATCACTAACAATTAAATTTTCAAAATGAAAAGCAAAAAAAGATTTAGGCGATTGCCGTTTTTATTTATGGGTTTTTTTTTGGTATTTGCAATGGGTTGCGATAAAGAAGACGATATCGATTTCGCCAATACATTTAAAGATTCGCGGGATGGCAGGATTTACAGAACAGTAACCATTGATGATCAGGTTTGGATGGCGGAGAATCTTGCCTTCAAGCCATCAACCGGCAATTATTGGGCTTATGGCAATCTTAACGCATATGTGGATATTTACGGCTATCTGTACGACTGGCAAACAGCCATGAATGTTTGCCCCGCAGGCTGGCGTTTGCCTACCGATGCAGAGTGGACACAACTAATCGGTTTTCTTGGTGGAGAGCAGGTGGCCGGCGGCAAATTAAAAGCAACCGGAACCATCGAAGCAGTAACAGGTTTATGGCATGCCCCAAACACCGGAGCAACCAATGAAACCGGCTTCACAGCCCTTCCGGGTGGCGGCCGTTACCACAATGGTGCTTTCGGCAGCCTTGGCTCCTACGGTATCTGGTGGAGTGCAACTGAGTTTGATGCCGGCAAGGCCTTGTACCTGAGCCTGGGCTACAACTGGAGCGATGTGAACCGGAACAACTATGATAAGGGCTATGGTTTTGCTGTTCGCTGTTTGAAGGATTAAAATTTAACATGGTATAGCCAACAATTAGCTTCGCTGCTACTTCGTGGTGCGGGGCTTGGTGGTAGTTTTGTCCCGCACGTGCGGGACTGCTCCGCTTGGTCTTTTATCACGGCGGATCCCGTACGAACGGGACAGGAAGACGAAGCCCGCAACGGCGAAGCCCTCATGGAGCAAAGCGGAATAAGTCTACTATTGTGGCTATACCAGGAATGTTGTGACCATATAAAACGACAAAGAAAATGCTGAAACTTGCCTTAATAATTACCTTAGGGTTGTCCACTTTCAAAAGCTATTGTTATATCAATGACTTTAAAGATGAAACTAAAGAGTTAATTAAAACAGCTTTAAAGTTCGAAGACCCAAACCCCATTCATAGACCAGTTGCAGAAGAAGTATACTCAGAGTTTGTTAAGCTATTAAATTCTTGGGGTGATAGTTTGGACCCATTACAGATTGATCCAAATAAATATTTCGACCTGCTAATAAGGAATGCCTCACAATATTACGATGACGGGATTGATGAGAGAAGAATGAAGTATCGGCGCTCTATGTGTTTTGCTTCTCTGGCATTAATTTTTGATTTTGAAAAAGGAATTACCTTTTTGGAGTATGCTAAATTTTCTCTTATTGGTAGCATTGACACACCCAACATTGACTTGCTAGAAGACAAGATATTAGGATTGATGTTGCTTGAATTATTAATTATATCGAAAGAACCATTACAGGGATTAGACCGTGTGATTGAAGATATTGAACATTTTGTTGAAGTGAATAAATCAAGAATAAACGAAAGCTTAGTAAATTCGACTCTTGAATTACTGAGAAATAGATAAATCCGGTGCACAATAATTAGGACTCTGATTGGTCTGCAAGTCCCAGCGAGGAGGGATTGAACTAAATTCCGGCGGGTTCGATCCTGCCCCCACAGCCAAAAAAGCTAATCAATGTTTTGTGATATTTAGAGTTTTGGTGATTTAGTGGCAATTTGTTTTTTTTTGAGACTCTTCTTTTCATTGTATCCTGTCGCCAAAGAAATTTCATCCTTCAATTATGCCTCTATAATAAATATCTCTTATCTTTAAAGGTTCAAAATTTTATTTTCTGCAACCTTTTAAATTTTGTAATCATGAAAAAAGTGTTTGTTTTTGTTTTATTGATTGTATTTGCCGCTTCGGGTTTTGCGCAGATCAGCGCCAAGCTGATGCGGGAGATGGATTTGTCAGACACTAATGAAACTTCTTGAAGCCAACCCGCCAAAAATGACGCCCGCGCCCCCGCACGAAGACCGCACAGCGCCAGGTTTGCAGCAGATTTATTAAAATTTATGTCAGAACAGAAGTCATTGGCAATGCTTCTGCTTTGATTAGTTTAAAGGAAAGTGGCCGTCTCAAAAGTATGAGACAGCCTCTTTTCATTATTATTTGAAGAGGAACTGGCCTCGTTTTTTTCTCAAAAACATTTTCCTGTATTCAATGTTTTCCTATCTTTAGAACGCAAAAAACTAGATTATGAAAACAGCAGGTATTATCGGGTCGGGTTTTGCGGGGCTATCAGCGGCCTGCAGCCTGGCAAAAGAAGGTTTTAAGGTTACCGTATTTGAAAAGAACGAAAGCCTGGGCGGGCGTGCCCGTAAGTTTGAAACGCAAGGATTTATGTTCGACATGGGCCCTTCATGGTACTGGATGCCCGAAGTATTTGAAAATTTCTTTAACCATTTTGGTAAGTCCGTTTCCGATTATTATGAGCTGGTCAGGCTCGATCCTTCATACAATGTGGTGTTTGGAAAAGATGACATTATTTCTATGCCTGCAAGCTATCAGGAACTTGAGCAACTTTTCGAATCTATAGAGCCCGGAAGCAGCAAAAACCTGCAAAAATTTCTGGCCGAAGCCGAATACAAGTACAAGGTGGGCATGGAAGAGTTTGTGTGGAAACCCAGCCTGTCTGTTCTCGAATTTGCCGATATCCGTATTCTTCGCAGTGCGTTTAAATTGCAAATGTTCACCTCTATCTCTTCGCAGATTGAGAAACTGTTTCAGAACGAGAAGCTTCGTGAGATTCTGAAATTCCCGGTTTTGTTCCTTGGCGCCACGCCCGAGAATACGCCTGCCTTGTACAGCCTGATGAACTATGCCGACCTGAAGCTGGGCACCTGGTATCCCAAGGGTGGCATGCATAAAATCATCGAGGGTTTTGTGAGCCTGGCCGAAGAACTCGGTGTGGAGTTTCATGTAAACGAGCCCGTAAAAAGTATTGAAGTCGAAGGCCGCAAAGCAACAGGGTTTACTACTTCAAAGGGAAGCTATAAGTTTGATTATGTGATTGCCGGTGCCGACTATCATCATGTAGAGCAAAACCTGCTTCCTGAGTCGTTCAGAAGCTATTCCCCGGCTTACTGGGAAAATCGCACCATGGCGCCCAGTTCGCTGCTGTTTTACCTGGGTTTGAATAAACGGATTGAAGGTATTGAGCACCACAACCTGTTTTTCGACCGCGATTTTAACCAACACGCCAAGGAGATTTATACCGAGCCGGCATGGCCAACCGATCCATTGTTTTACGTTTCCTGCCCATCGAAAACCGACCCAACAGTGGCGCCTCAAGGCAGCGAAAATATTTTCCTGCTTATGCCCCTGGCACCCGGTATTGAAGACAGCGAAGCCATGCGCGAAAAGTATTTCGATGTCATGGCCGATCGTATGAAGCACATTCTGGGTCAGGATATCAGGGAGCACATCGTTTATAAGCGCTCGTATTGCCTCAGCGATTTTGTGGGCGATTACAATGCTTTTAAGGGCAACGCTTATGGACTGGCAAACACGCTGAAACAAACGGCCATCCTGAAACCCAGGCTGCACCACAAAAAAATCTCCAACCTGTATTACACCGGACAATTGACTTCTCCCGGCCCGGGCATGCCGCCATCTATTATTTCAGGGCAGGTAGTGGCAAGGCTGATTGCGGAAAGGTCTTAATCTTTTTGGTTTAATCCCTCAAACATGTTCTGGATGATTTTCCTTTCGGGATAGTAAAGGGATTTCAGGCTGACGCGGCTTTTTGGTTTGGTGGGTTGCTATCATTGCTACCATAATGCCACCGCTACGCGGCTAAAAACTTGCAACCATTACAATCCGCTGGTTAGCGGACACGCCATTGCAACTATTACAACCCTTTTTTTATCTTTGCAACCATGGAATTCATTCTGATCATTGGGGTTTTTCAGGCCTTGTTTATGGCAGCGCTGGTTATCAGCAAGAAAAACAAGACCCTGAGCGATTTTTTCCTTACCGCCCTGTTTTTGGTGGTTGGACTCAATATTTTCATGAGCTTTATGGAGTTCTACAACCGGGCGCACGATTACCCATACCCGGCATTTATTAACACTTCCCCTCCTTTAATTTTTTTGCACGGACCGCTGCTCTGGTTTTACATAAAGTCCCTTACCAGTCAGCACTTCAGGTTCCGGCCTGTTTATCTGTTGCATTTTCTTCCCTTTTTCCTGGTAATCCTTGGATTATCATTAAACCTGTATTTCTTATCTGCTGAACAGAAGATTGAAATTGACCGCCATGCAGCTTTTCAGAAAGATTGGCTATATCCGGCGGTGCTGGCAGGTGTGGCGCTTTTTTCGCAGGGATATTTTGTGTGGGGCCTGCTTTTGCTGAAACAGTACCGGAAAAAGATCAAGGGATATTTTTCTAAACTTGAGGATGTGGATCTGCGCTGGCTGCGGTTTTTTCTATTCCTTTCCGTTGCAACTTATGGCTTTAACAGCCTAATGTATATTCTTGACTATGCATTTAACCTGTTGCCATACGGCGCCATGCACCTTACCGCCTTTGTGGTGGCCTCGTTATTTATACTGGTACTGGGCTTTTACGGCTTGCGACAGGGAAACATATTTGTGAGCCGCGAAATTAAGATAGATCTCAACAGAGCTTTAGAAATTAGTTTTTCCTCAGAAAAGCTCGAAACGTCCGAAGAGCAGTTCATTCAGAAACTGCTCGATTTCATGAAGGCCGAAAAGCCCTTTCTCGACCCCGAATTAACCATAGCCCGCCTGGCCGATTTGCTCGGATCCGGGCCCGAACGTCTCTCGGCAATCCTAAATGGAAGGCTGAACAAGAACTTTTTTGACTTTGTGAATCATTACCGGGTGGAAGAGTACAAAAAGCAGGTTCTTAATCCTTCAAACAGCAAACTCTCGCTCCTGGGCATTGCCTGGGACTGTGGCTTCAACTCAAAGGCCACTTTCAACAGGGTTTTCAAGCAACTTACGGGTAATACCCCAGGCGAATACCGTCAGCAGGTCTCAAATTAATGAGACCTTTTTTTATCCCCTTTCGGGAAAAGTAAGACCTTGTTTCAAAAAGTTAAGACGGCATTCCCATGCCATCTTCCCAACTTTGCATCACCAAACAATGTTTTGGGCAACAACCCTCTGAACCAGAAAACAAGAATAAAGAAAAAAGTAAAAGAAAAATGAAAACACTGATCGTTTACGCCAGCAGCCGCGGAACAACCGAAAAAGTGGCTCATTCCATTGCCCGCTCACTGAATAATGGCCATGTGGAAATCATCAATTTAAAAAAGGAGAGCCCTTTTGATTTGTCGGTCTTCGACCGTGTCATTGTGGGTGGCTCCATTCATGCCGGACAAATTCAGGGCCGGGTCAGGCAATTCTGTGAAAAGAACATGCTGCAATTGCTCGAAAAACAACTGGGGCTATTTCTTTGCTGCATGAATGAGCCTGAGTACCAAGCCCAGTTCGAGCGGGCATTCCCTGAACTTTTGCGCAAACACGCCACCAGCTCAAAAATTATGGGTGGTGAATTCCTTTTTGATAAAATGAACTTCTTCCAAAGGCTTATTGTGAGAAAGATCTCAGGTATTAATGAGTCCGTATCGCGCATTGACGAGAAAGCAATGGAGGAGTTTGCTTCAGAAATGAATCTTGCAAAGTGAAGGTGAGAAAATGAGAGGTTAGAAGATTAGAAATGAGAAAAAAAGAGAAACTATGAAAACGAAATTAACTTTAGCAATTTGCTTTCTTATTATTATGACCAGTTGTAACCAGTTGAAAAAGAATTATAAGGCGGAGCGTGCGGCTGAAATTGCGCGTTACGGAAACACCTTTAGCGGGGTGTTTGCCGAAGAAGACATTGCACCTTTGCCTGTGCCTGTTCAGCGATATTTCAGAGTTTGCGGGTTTATTGGGCGCGAAAAAATGTCGAATGTTCAGACTAGCTGGAAGAACGTGTATCTGAAAAGGGACGTTGGTGCCAAATGGATGCCCATAAGTTGCTACCAGTTCAACTCAGTGGCTGAGCCTATGCGATTGGCCTATATGAAAGGCCGGTTTTTTGGATTGCTTCCGCTTGAAGGCCGAGACATTTACCAGGATGGCCAGGGAAATATGCTTATAAAACTTGCGGGATTCCTAAAAGTCGCCGATGCAAATGGCCTGGCAATGAATGAATCATCGCTGGTTACAACCCTCGCCGAGGTCTTTTTGGCTCCAACCTATGCTTTGCAGCCATACATAACATGGCAGCCAATTGATGATTTCACGGCTGCGGCAACAATATCCCACAAGGGGGTGAGTGTGAGCGGCACTTTCCATTTTAACACTGAAGGTTTTTTAGAGCGTTTTGTAAGCGACGACCGAAACATGATTGATGATAACGGGGAAGCATACAAGGTGAGGTGGACCGCTACAGCCAGCCATTATTTTAAACAAGAGGACGGAATCATTATCCCGGGTTTCTTTTCAGGTGCCTGGGAACTTGAATCCGGACCATTCGAATATTTTAAGGGCGAAATAGTCAGTCTGGAGTATGATGTAAGGTAGTCCAACCAATATTTTCCTTACTTTTATCCTTTACTCCAAAGCAAAAAAATAAGGTTATGACTGCACATTCAGATCATTCAGGGAAGGTTGTTTTTGAATTTCATATCGCCGGGCGCATTCGGCAGAAACTGAAGGTGGAGGACAGCCTGTTTTCCACCGATGGACGGGTGATTTTTTCTGATTTCCAGGCTGTAAGGAATCTTACATTCCGTTTGAACCAGACCCGTGCCCCACAACAGCATGTATATCCTGGTGAGCTGAATGCCGCAGGTTTGCTCGATGAGGTGTATCACCTGGTGCTGCGCGAATACGAAAAGCAGCTAAATCCCGGGGTTTTTCGAAAAGCAGAAAACCTGCTGGTTGAGAAGCTTGGGGGTGAGAAATTCCGCCGTATTCTGCTCGATTTCACCCTGCAGTTTCCACCACTTGATGTTTACCGCGGCCGAATGACTGCCACAGGCTGGCTTGGTCAGCAAACCGCTGAACGGCCCAACACCAGTATAAGTCTGGAGGAACTCCTGATGCTTTCGCTGGCCAATCTGAACCCGGCCACCAAAAAGTTCAGAGACCTTTTCGACCGCAATTATCTGGAAAACCAACCCGCCCTGGATGAGCTGCTGGCCAAACTGGAGGAATTCTTTGCAAAAGAACCGCCCTTTGGTCCCGAAAAGCAGGATATTATTTCTTTGCTGAAAGCTCCTTTTGTGGTGGCTCCAGACGATTTGAACGCTCAGCTTGACTTCGTCATGACCCGCTGGAAAGCTTTGCTGCCCGAAGAGTTTGTTTTGCAGATACTTAAAGGAAAGGACCTTATGAAAGAGGACCTGCGCCTGGAAGGTGGCGAAGGTGACATGCCTACCTTTGTGCCCCATTACAAGGGCGGGCCAGCCGAAGGGGCCTTTATTGGGAAGTCGGGCTATGATTTCACCAGCGATGCAGCCAAAGACTATGAAGAACACGAGGCCTTTACGCAGGATACCCACTGGATGCCGAGGGTGGTATTGATGGCTAAAAACACCTGGGTATGGCTCGACCAGCTCTCGAAAAAATACCAGCGCGAGATCAGACGCCTGGACCAGATTCCGGATGAGGAGCTTGACCAGCTTGCCCGCTGGCATTTTAACGGGCTGTGGCTTATCGGTATTTGGGAACGCAGCAATGCCTCCCGCCGCATTAAGCACATTATGGGATTTACCGATGCCGTTTCATCGGCTTATTCGTTGTTCGATTACCAAATCGCTCACGACTTGGGCGGGGAGGAGGCCTATCAAAACCTGAACGATCGTGCAAAGGCTCGAGGAATAAGGCTGGCCAGTGACATGGTGCCCAACCATACTGGTATTTATTCGAAATGGGTAATTGAAAACCCTGATTTTTTTATACAAAGTCGTGTGCCACCGTTTCCGGCTTATCGTTTCACCGGTGAGGATCTTTCTGAGCACCCCGACATTGACATCCGCATTGATGACGGTTATTTTTCAAAAACCGATGCTGCCGTGGTGTTTCAGCGTGTAGACCGCCGCAACGGCGATGTGCGCTACATTTACCATGGCAACGATGGCACCAACATGCCCTGGAACGACACCGCCCAACTCGACATGCTGAAAAAGGAAGTGCGCGAAGCGGTTATCCAAATGATAATGGAAGTGGCACGCCGCTTTTCCATTATCCGCTTCGATGCAGCCATGACGCTGGCCAAAAAGCACTTTGCCCGTTTGTGGTACCCGCGGCCGGGAACCGGGGGCGACATCCCCTCAAGGGCCGATTACGCCTTGACCCAGGCACAATTCGATGCCATGTTTCCGGTGGAGTTCTGGCGTGAAGTGGTCGACCGCATGAACGAAACTATGCCAGAGACCCTGCTGTTGGCCGAAGCGTTCTGGTTTATGGAAGGCTACTTTGTTCGTACCCTGGGTATGCACCGGGTGTATAACTCGGCCTTCATGCATATGCTCAAAAATGAAGAAAACGAAAAGTACCGCGACCTTATAACCAATACCCTTGAGTTTGAACCCGAGATTCTGAAGCGCTACGTGAACTTCATGAGCAACCCAGATGAAGAAACAACCCTCAGGCAGTTTGGCACCGGCGATAAATACCTGGGGGTGTGCGTGCTGATGAGCACCTTGCCTGGCCTGCCCATGTTTGCCCACGGTCAGATTGAAGGCTATACCGAAAAGTACGGAATGGAATACCAGCGCGCCTATTACAACGAACTGCCGCAACAGTGGCTTGTGGAGAAGCATGAAAAGGAAATCTTTCCGCTGCTTGAGAAGCGATCTCTTTTTAGTGAGGTGGAACATTTTTTCTTCTTTGATTTTATGGACGATGCGGGCTATCTCAACGAAAACGTGATGGCCTACACCAACCGCAAAGGCCACGAAAGGGCCTTGGTGCTGTTTAACAACAAATATGAGCAGGCTTCGGGCCGCATTTTTCAGTCGGCACCCAAACTCCAGAAAGATGGACAGGCAGGGCAGACGCAGTCGCTTAGTCTTGGTGAAGCCCTGGCCCTCAGCAGGGATGGAAGGAATTACTATATTGTGCGTGAGCATATTTCGGGGCTGGAGTTTCTGAAAAGCGGGCGCGACATTCATGACCACGGTTTGCACTGGCATTTGAATGGTTTTGAATACCGTATTTTTTGGCAATTTCGCGAAGTGTTTGATGAAAATGGTGTATACGAGCGCCTGCATTACAATCTGGCAGGACAGGGAGTGCTAAGTGTGGAACAGGCACGCCAGGAACTTGAGCTGGAGCAGGTGTATGCGGCTTTCGAACCCCTGTTTCAGTCCGATGTGATCGATGCCTTGGCCACATCGCTGCAAGATCCTGAGATTCCGTTGCGCAGCGATGCCACCTTACAGCCGCTGGTGGCTCGCTTCGAAACTTTTGCCGCAAAGGTTGCCGATCATTTTGACCTGCCTTCTTCGGTTGTGGTTGCCACTGCCGGGTTTTTTCATAACCTGCAATCGGTCAAGGCGGCTTTCCGATTTGTGAAAGACCACGAGACTGTGCTTGCTGACAAGGCCCCGGCAAGGAAAGCTTCTGCTAATGAAAGCATTCCCCTGCCAGGCACCACCATACCTATCCGCGAAAGCGCCATGCTCATCGTGGCGTTTTATGCTAAACAGGCGCTGAAAATGCTCACCCCAGGCAAAGAGCAGGAGAAAGCCGTTCAGGATGCCCTAATGTTGCGCCTGCCATTGCAAAAGGTGCTCAGAAGTACAGGGAGGAGCCAACAGGAAATTGACCGGGACATCGACCTGCTCGACTTGCTGCTTGAAGCGGGCTTTGAGGTGTTCGACCTGCGTGAGGATCTGATCAGCGGGATGTTACCAAAAATTCTGAAGAAGCCCACTATTCAGGTGCCGGAAAGCAAACTGAAACTGGCCGCAGAGCTGCTAGGCAATGAAAAGGTGAAAAGGTACATTGGTGCAAACTTTTACCAGGAGGCATGGTTTTACAGCAGGGAGCAATTTGAAGAATTGCTTACGTGGCTGTTCTCCGCTGCCATTTTCGATTATTTTGTGGAGAATCGTAAAGGAGAGGACCTGCTCTCGGATGAAGAAAAGGCGCTGTTGATCAAGGTCGACCTCAAACTACTGAAATTGATTCGAAGCCTGTCAGAAAATGCGGCGTATAAACTTAATTCATTGAAAGACAGCATTGAAGAGCTTGCAAAGACCTTAGATTGAACTTGATTTATTAACAAAAAACGCGGGCATTACATGTCCGCGTTTTTTGTTTGTTTCGTTTAACGCAGAAAAATTGCGCCAAAAACAGGTAAATTCTACCTTTTATCAGCAGGGGGTAATTCAGTAATCTACGGATTGGCAAGCGAAGCGGATTTTATAGTTTTATTCCCTGAGAATGTGATGCTTTGCACAGGCAGTATGTTGCCGCAGACAAAGCCTCCTTTTTTTACCCACTCTATGAGAAAAAAGATTGAGATAATGGAAAAGGTATTTTTAAAAATCTGTCATGTCCTGCCATTGGTGCTTATTTTATTGCTTGGGAGTGCTATGGCCACCGAGCCGGTTTTCTATCCCCGGCCAGCTGTTGTAAATCCCCAGAAAAACCTCCGGCCGACGGTTGATGTCAAAAACTTAGGCGACGAGGCAATTTGGTACGAGGACTTTGACGGAGGGCTGCCAGCAAACTGGACCAGCGCAGACCTGAGCGGCTATGTGGGCTTTATGCATTCCTATCAAGGCCCTCAGGGCGGCTTCTCGCAAGGTGTCCCGGCAATTAACAGTAGCTCAGCCGCCAATGGTTTTATGATTCTGGACAGTGACCTTGCCAGCGAGGACAATTCATCGGGGCTTACCGATGCCTTCATTCAGAGCCCTCCCATCGACCTGAGCGATCACCCCCATGTAATGCTGTCGTTTCAGCACTTTTTCAGGTATTGCTGCAGCTTTCAGAGCACACAGCTATTGGTGGAGGTAAGCAACGATAGCGAAAACTGGGTGAGTTATGATGTAAAAAACGGGGTGTGGCCCAACAACCTGAGCCAAAACGCCATTCACCAGCTGGTAAATATCTCGGAAGTGGCTGCAGGCCACGAGCAGGTGTGGATCAGGTTCCGCAAGATTGGCGCCTCACACTACTTCTGGATGATTGATGATGTTTCCATTAATACCTATACTGCCAACGATCTTGAGCTTTTTGCCGTAGCCTTTGGCGGCTATACCATGGTGCCCGGCGGTCAGCAGCAAGCGGTGCATTTCAGCGGCATGATCCGCAATCTGGGCGGAAATACCCAAACCGGCGTTAATTTGCTTGCCGATGTGAACACCTATCTTTACAGCGGCCTAAGTGAGACACTTACACAGCTTGCCTCGGGGCAAACCACCACGCTGTCCACCCAAACAGCCTTTACTTTCCCCGGAAGGGGCCTTTACAATATAAATTTTGAAGCCAAGCAAAACCAGTCCGATACAGAACCTTCCAACAATATAGCCCTGGGCAGGGTGCAGATTACCGATACTGTTTATGCCCGCGATGGCGGCATTTACCTTGGCGAGGGTATTCGGGCCGGGGTGGGGCAGGCCTTTGTTACCGGGAATATTTATGATATTTTGCAGGATGTACGCGCCACTTCCATATCGGTTGCCTTGCACGAAATGACCCAGGCCGGTGCCAGTATAACGGTAAGGATTTACCAGCGTCAGGGGACAAGTTTTTCCCTGCTTGCGCAGACAACGCCTTATTCCGTGAGCCAGCATGACCTTTCAGTTCAGGTGAATGAGGAAGCGGTTTGGCTTTCGCTGGCACTCGCTGGCGAAGGACTCATGCTCGAAGCCGGGCAGCAATACCTGGTGGCCATAAGCTATGCCGGCAACGCTGGCAATGTGGTAATCTCCTCGGAGGTTCCTCGGGGACTTCCCAGCCAGGGCGCTTTTACGCAAATCAACGGCATGTGGCAAACCGAATCGCAGGTGCCAATGATAAGGCTCAACCTGGGCGATAACGTGGCAGAATGTGTGCCATTTGTTGAAATCAATACCACCGAGGCCTATTGTGGCAATGACGACGGGCAGGCTACCGTGATCCCGCTCACCGGATTCGGGCCTCATACCTTCCTCTGGGATACCGATCCCGGACAAACCGGAGCCACGGCCGTGAACCTTGGAGTTGGGCAAATTATGGTGGAAATCTGGGATAACTCGGGTTGTCATGATACCCTTTTTGTTAGCATTGGTTCTCAAAACCTTGAGATGGAATTTGAGTCGCAGGCATCGGCATGTGGAGCTCCTAATGGGGAAGCCACAGTGATTCCACTGGCAGGGTATGAGCCTTATACCTTTAATTGGGAAACGGATCCGTCTCAGAGCGGACCCACCGCAAGCGGCCTGCTACCCGGCACTTATACCGTGCTGGTGACCGACAACATTGGCTGCCAGGGCGTGATTGAAGTGATTGTGGAAGAAAACGACTTTCTGCTTGTGGATGCCCTGGTGCAAAACCCGGTGTGCGTGGCCAATAACGGCAGTATTTTGCTGCAGCCCGAAGGCGGAAATGAGCCTTTCGTGTTTGTTTGGCATAATTTGCCTGAACTGGAAGGAAACCTGGCTGAGAACCTGCCTGCAGGACTTTACAGCGTATTTATTACAGACCAGTCAGGGTGTGAAAGTGAACTGGAATTTGAACTAGCGTTTGAAGAGGTGGAACTGGAACTTTCTGCTGCCGTGACGACTGAAACCTGCGAGCTGAACAACGCAGCCATATTAATAGAGGTGGATAATGCCACCGAACCCGTAAACTACTATTGGAGCAATGGGGCCACGGTGTCTTCGCTCCATGACATTGGGGCAGGAGAGTATTCCGTTACCATTGTGGATGCCTTTGGCTGCGAAACACAGGCCAGCTTTAACATTACCAATACCGGCCAGCTTCCAAGGGTTTCGTCCTTCGCGAGCAACTCGCCCGGATGTGGGCAGAGCGGCGGCACTGCACTTATTATTCCTCAAAATTCAGAAGAAAACCTGGTTTATGAATGGTCGACCGGAGAAACCACTCCCAATATTGAGAACGTGCCAGCCGGAATATATTTTGTTAATATTGTTAATCCCGAAGAAAACTGTGTGCTCGAATATCCAGTGTTAATAAAGGATGCCGGTGCGCCAGTCCTCAACAGTGTGGTTTCGCCCATTCTTTGTAATGGCGATGCAAACGGTGCCATTACGGTAAGTGTGGCAGGTGGGCTCAACCCTGTTTACAGCTGGGTGCATGGTGGTGAAGGGCAGACCATTACCGAGCTAGGGCCTGGTACTTACATAGTCACTGTTACCGAAGGAAACTGCTTTACCGGACAGCAATTTGATATTTCCCAGCCGGAAATTTTACACATTAGCTACCAGTTTGAGGAGATCATTTGTAATGGACAAACTACCAGCATTAACGTGGGTCCGCTGGGTGGGACCTATCCCTACAGCTTTTACTGGAGCAATGGGCTAACGGGCACACAGATGGAAAACGTTTCGGGCGGTGACTATTGGGTGCAGGTAATTGACTTTCATGAATGCGCCTACAAGTTGCCAGTAAATATCCACGAACCTGAGCCCATTGAGGTGGAGGCCGACCTTGTAATCCCTGATGTGGGACAGAACAACGGCAGCATTCATCTGACAGTGAGCGGCGGCACCGGACATATAAGCTATAGCTGGAATACCGGAGAAACCACGCCTTACCTCACCAACCTGCCCATTGGAACCTACACGGTGACCATTCACGATGAGAATGACTGCACCGAGGTTATTTCCTACAATCTTAGTCCTGCCGGAATTGATGATATCGTGGAATTTCCCATGACACTGTATCCTAATCCTGCCCCGGAGTATACCTGGATAGAGTTTGGTGAAAACCCCGGAGAGCAGGTGGTTATAAAGCTTCACGACCTGAGCGGAAAGACCATCCGCGAAGTGGCCCGCGGGCAGTTTCTGGCTGGCGAAAGGCTCAGGATAGACTTGGCAGGCATTTCTCAGGGATTTTATTTCCTTACTATAAAGGGATCAAACGTAAACTCGCAGCTTAAACTAATTAAGCACTGAGTTTTTTTTCATAGATTTGGGAGCAGCCCGGCACTAATACCGCCGGGCTGTTTTTTTGCAGGCCTACCCGCATTGTTTCGGTAATTTGGTTTATTTTTGCCTCTTTAAGAAAACAAAGCGCAGATGCTCAGCGAAATTGGCCATATGATACGCAAGGAGATCACCCTGGAATGGAGGGAAAAGTCTGCCTTTAACGGGGTGCTGCTCTACCTGGTCTCGACGGTTTTTGTATGCTACCTTTCCTTTGCGCGGCTGATTGATGTGCCCACCTGGAACTCCCTTTTTTGGATTATAATGCTGTTCGCCTCCATCAATGCAGTGCTGAAGAGCTTTCTGCAGGAGCGCGACGGACGCCTGCTTTATTATTACACCCTGTTGAAGCCACAATCGATCATTAATGCCAAGATTGTTTACAACGCCGTTTTAATGGCGGCCCTTGGCATGGCTGGCTTGCTGGTTTTTGTTTCCTTTATGGGAAACCCGGTTCAGAATATGCCGCTGTTTGTGCTGAACATGTTGCTGGGCGTTGCCGGCTTTTCGTCGGTGCTCAGCATGGTCTCGGCCATTGCCTCCAAGGCCCGAAATAACTTCACCCTTATGGCCGTGCTTAGTTTTCCGCTGGTATTGCCATTGCTGCTGGTGCTTATCAAGGTTTCGGCTGCCGCGATTGGAGGCGCTGGTCTGGTTGAGGAACTACCCAATCTTTTGGTGATCGTGTTGCTTGCCGGTATTACGCTGGTGTTGTCAAATATTTTATTTCCCTATATTTGGAAAGAATAGACTTGTTTATGACATTTTTGAGAAACAATTGGTGGAAAATTATCGGGGTGCTTATCCTGCTTTATGTCATTGCAGGAGGTTTGCTGTTTGAAGCGCCTCAGCTGCCGGTAATCCGCGAAACGGTCCGCAATATATACTTCCATGTGGGCATGTGGTTCAGCATGATGTTTATTTTGTTCATGTCGCTGTTTTTTAGCCTGCGCTATTTACGCTATTTTCGTCCTGATGACGACCTCAAGGCTGCGACAGCCGTGAAGACCGGCCTTGTATTCGGCACCCTGGGCTTACTTACAGGAATGATATGGGCACAAAATACCTGGGGCAGCTATTGGGTAAACGATCCCAAACTGAATGGTGCTGCCGTGGGTATGCTCACCTACCTGGCCTATATGGTTTTGAGGGGTTCAGTGGATGAGCACGACAAAAAGGCTCGCTTGGCTGCCGTATACAATATCTTTGCCTTTGTGCTGTTTTTTGTCTTCATTATGATATTGCCGCGGTTATCGCAGGGCTCCATTCACCCGGGCATTGAAGGCAACCCGGCCCTATCTGCCGGCGACCTCGATCCCCGCATGCGAAAGGTGTTTTTTCCCGCTATAGCGGGATGGATGATTATGGCATGGTGGCTGTTCAGGGTGTATTACCGCATTTTGCGGCTCAGGAAAAATATTGATGAACTTAACGAAAACGACTGAAATGATAGAATCGGGTGAAAAAATGATCGTGGTGGTAATGGTTTTGTCCATTATCCTTGCCGGTATTGCGGCCTTTTTGTTTTTCCTTGAGCGAAGGCTCGACAAAGCCGAAAAGAAACTTGGCGAATTGGAAAACCAGAAAAGAAGCCTGGAAAATAATGATCTTAAGATCCGTTAAAAAAGGAATTATATTTTATGAAGAAGACGCACATAATTGCCCTGATATTTATTGTGGTGGCCATTGGCGCCATAATCAGCACCGTTTACAATGCCGACACCTATGCCAGCTTTGAAGAGGCGCGCAAGCAGCCCGGGCGCGAGTTTCATATTATTGGCGAGCTCCTGAAAGACAAGCCCATAGAGGAGCGTGTGGTGGGCATTTCGCTGCTGCTTACTTTTTACATGACTGACAACCAGGGTGGCGAAAGCAAGGTGCATTATCTAGGTGCCCTTCCCCAGGATTTTGAAAAGTCAGACCAGGTGGTGCTGATCGGCAAGTTTGAGGAAGAGCAGTTTATTGCTACCAGTCTGCTGCTCAAGTGCCCCTCGAAGTATAATCCAGATGACCTGGGAATGGAAGATACCACCTTTTCTGCAGTCAGTCAGTAGAAACAAAAAACCCGGGCAGCACCCGGATTTTATTAATTGTATTTATTTCAGTTTTTCAAATACCTCCGGTAATTTTCTGATAAGAGCCAACTGTTTCATGGCTTCGCGAGCATCCTGGGCGGGGCTGCCAAAATAGGTTTTTCCGCCTTCGAGCGTTTTTGAAATGCCCGACTGCCCCAGCACCACGGCTCCTCTACCAATGGTGAGGTCTTTCTGCACACCCACCTGCCCCCAGAGTATTACCTCGTCTTCCACCACTACGCAGCCTGCCACGCCAACTTGGGCAGCAAAAAGACAGTTGCGCCCAATGCGGGTATCATGCCCGATATGGATGTGGTTGTCGAACTTGGTGCCCCAGCCAATGGTGGTGTCGCCTGTCGATCCACGATCGATGGTGCAGCAGGCTCCAATCTCAACATAGTCTTCAATCACAACCCTTCCGCCCGATTCGAGCTTGTCGTAATGGGTGGGGCGGCGCTTGAAATACAGCCCATCCGAACCAATTACAGCACCGGCATGAATAATTACGTTGTCGCCAATAATGCTGTGATCGTATATGGTAACGTTGGGGTGAATGAGGCAGTTCCTGCCTATGATCACATTGTTGCCGATAAAAGCTCCCGGCTGAATGATGGTATCCTCGCCAATGATGGCAGTGGCACTGATGGTGTCGGTGGCGGGCTCGAAAGGCCTGAACTTTTTTATTAGTGCCACAAAGTCGCGGAAAGGATCGTCTGAAAAGATTAGGGCCTTGCCCTGGGGGCAATCCACTTCCTTGTTGATAAGAATAATAGTGGCGGCAGAGTTCAGCGCTTTCTCATAATATTTAGGGTGATCCACGAAAGTGAGATCACCCTTTTCTACCATATGTATTTCGTTGATTCCGCTTACCATGAAGCCGGGCTCGCCCACGAAGCGGGCCTCCAGCAATCCGGCCACCTGCTCCAGTTTTAAGGGTGGGTTGAGTTGCATCAGCGGGTTTTATTTAACGCGTTCTGAATAGGACTTGTCGCGGGTGTCTACCCTGATCTTTTCACCAGTTTCGATAAAGAGGGGCACGTTTACAATAGCACCGGTCTCCATGGTAGCAGGCTTCAGGGTATTGGTTGCCGTGTCGCCCCTGACCCCGGGTTCTGAATAAACAATTTCCAATTCAACGAATGGAGGCAATTCGCACGAGAGGGGTGTTTCAGTATCGGCATGGAAAACAATCTCCACCTCCTGACCTTCTTTAAGCAGGTCGGGTGCATTGATAATATCCTCAGAAATAAAAGTTTGTTCAAAAGTTTCGGTATGCATAAAATGATACCCCGACTCGTCCTTGTAAAGGTACTGGTAAGGCCTGCGTTCAACCCTGGCAATGTTGATCTTAACCCCGGCATTAAAAGTGTTGGGAAGGACCTTGCCGGTTTTCAGGTTCCTAAGTTTTGTACGCACAAAGGCGCCACCTTTGCCAGGTTTAACATGCTGGAACTCTACTATGGAGTAGAGGTCATTGTTAAACTCTATGCATAAGCCATTGCGAAAATCTGCTGTTGTTGCCATAAAAATTTATAAATCAATGTGTTTTGTGAATTTCGGGGCACAAAAATAATAAAAAATTATGGGAGTGTAATAAAATGACCGTGCTAAGTGCGTTTTTTTACTAAATACCAAAAACCTGGCTTACGCCGGGATATTCTTCTGGATTATGGTTGGAGCAGATCACAAAGGTGCGGTTTTTTCCGTAGTCGTGCTTCATTTGCTGGTACCATGCTACCGCATCGCTGTCGAGGTTGGCGCAAGGCTCATCGAGCATCACCAGTTGGGTGCGGCTCATAATGGCCAGCAGCAATTTCACCCTTTGCTTCATACCCGACGAGAAATACCGTAGCGCTTTGTGGCGGTTTTCTGCCAGCCCGGAGAGATCAATAAGGCGGCGGGTGTCAAAATCTTCCAAAAAAGGCTTGAACTTTTGTTGAAAGGCCAGGATCTCTTCCAGGGTGAACTCCTCCACCAGCTCGAGGTAGGGCGAAGCCAGTGAGAGTTTGCTGTAAACCGATTCGGAAGCAAGCGTTTTTTCGTTTTCGTTCCACTGCACGCTTCCTTTGGTGGGGCTGAGGTATCCAGCGGCAATGAGCATCACGGTTGATTTCCCGGAGCCATTTTTTCCGGTAACGGCATAATGTTGGCCGGAGTCGAACTGCATGTTCAGGCCCCTGAACACCCATTTTTGGTGGAAGCGTTTGCCGATATCGCGGAGGATGACTTGCATTACAAAGCCCGGCTTATTTCTCGCGGAAATTGTATCCCTTCATAATGCCGCGCTTTGAGCCCGATATAAAGCTCAGGATCTCGTCGCGCTCGGTGGTGGCGGGCATTTCGGCTTCAATAAAGGCAATGGCTTGCGAAACGTTTAAATTTTTGTTGAAGATGATACGGTAAATATCCTGAATCTCATTAATCTTTTCGCTGGAATATCCTCTGCGGCGCAGTCCAATGGAGTTTATTCCGGCAAAGGAAAGGGGGTCGCGCGCGGCTTTGGTAAAGGGGGGCACATCCTTGCGCACCAGCGAGCCGCCCGAGATCATTGCGTGGGCACCAATATTAACGAACTGGTGCACGGCTGAGAGGCCACCCACGATGGCGAAATCGTCGATGTTGATATGCCCGGCCAGGTTCACTGCATTGGCAAGAATGCAGTTGTTGCCAATCACACAGTCGTGTGCCACGTGGACATAGGCCATGAGCAGGCAATTGCTGCCCACCACCGTTTTATCGTTGGCATTTGTGCCGCGGTTCACCGTAACGAACTCCCGTATGGTGGTGTTGTCGCCAATTTCGGCGGTGGTGTCTTCCCCCTCAAACTTCAGGTCTTGCGGAATGGCGCTGATTACTGCGCCGGGGAAGATCCTGACATTTTTGCCGATGCGGGCGCCTTCCATTATGGTTACATTCGAACCGATCCAGGTGCCCTCGCCAACCTCCACGTTTTTGTGTATGGTAACAAAGGGCTCAATAACAACGTTACGGGCAATTTTTGCCTGAGGGTGCACGTAGGCTAAAGGTTGATTCATTGCGGATTGCTGTTTTTAACAATTTGGGCCATCATTTCGGCTTCCATTACTAATTTGTTGCCCACGTATGCCAAACCGCGCATGTGGCAAATACCTCTCCTCACCGGACTGATAAGGGTTAGCTTGAAAACGAGGGTGTCGCCCGGAATTACTTTATGCTTAAACTTGACGTTGTCGATCTTCATAAAGTAGGTGCTGTAGTTTTTCGGATCTTCCACCTGAGAAAGCACAAGGATGCCACCGGCCTGGGCCATGGCTTCGATTTGAAGGACGCCAGGCATAACGGGCTCTTTTGGAAAGTGCCCCACGAAGAAGGGCTCGTCCATCGTCACGTTTTTAACGCCCACCACATGGGATTCACTAATTTCGATGATCTTATCGACCAGAAGGAAAGGCGAACGGTGAGGCAGCATGCCCATTATGGCATTTATGTCGTAAACAGGAGGCACATCAGGGTTGTAGGAGGGGATTTGTTCCTGCTCTTTGCGGGCCTTGATATGTTTTTTTATTTCCTTGGCAAACAGCACATTGGAAGCATGACCGGGTTTGTTGGCGATAATATGTCCTTTAATGGGCATACCGGCCAGGGTAAGGTCGCCCACCACATCGAGCAGTTTGTGGCGTGCCGGCTCGTTAGGAAAGAACTGCTCCAGGTTGTTTAGTACACCTTCGACGCGCACTTCTACGCTGGGCTTGTTGAACAGCACAGCCAAGCGGTCGAGCTCGTCCTGTTTCATGGGCCGGTCTACGAACACAATGGCATTACTGAGGTCACCACCTTTAATCAGGTTTTGGCTTAGCAAGAACTCCAGCTCGTGCAGAAACACAAAAGTACGGCAAGGAGCTATTTCGGTGGGAAACTCGCTGATGCTGTCCATGATGGCATGCTGGTGCCCCAGCACCTTCGAGTTATAATCGATCAGGCAGGTAATCCGGTATTGATCACTGGGCAAGGCAATGATCTCACA